>Ga0209501_10000069_pt1 | contig 128963 bp, 116 predicted proteins | sample ArcticOcean_MG_C_4_FD_187434 | JGI IMG/M metagenome (GOLD analysis project Ga0209501, IMG submission 187434) | Marine microbial communities from western Arctic Ocean - ArcticOcean_MG_CB4_134 (SPAdes) (version 2) | ecosystem: Environmental > Aquatic > Marine > Oceanic | place: Arctic Ocean... | reverse complement strand
ACCTCCCTGTAGCTCCAATGAGTCCGACTCGTAACCGTTCTATTTGATTTGTCATAACACCCCCAAACAACGTTATATCACAATAGCAGTGAAGTGTAACAGCGTGATGTCACACATTTACCTAGGCGGGCTTGGAAATGCAGATACAGATCTTTCCAAACACCTTATTAGTCGTCAACAAACTGGGGAAGCATTGCGAGAGAGTAATGTGCCGGTAACTGAGTTTCGTGCAGCAGTAGTTGTTGGGTCTGGTAGTATCTCATTCGAAATAGTACGCTATCTAGTAGAGCGCTTGCCAGCCATGATATGCCCCAGTTGGGTATATACCCGTACTCAACCAATAGCTGTAGATGATCTCTTGGATTATCTTGTTTCAGCACTAGAAGTTCCTGAGTGTATGGGTCAGATAATTGAGGTTGGTGGTGAAGACGTACTTACCTACGGGGAAATGATGTCAGGTTATGCCAAGGTCCGTGGACTTCGCAGATGGTTGTTGTCAGTGCCATTTCTTACTCCACGTCTTTCCTCATACTGGGTACATTGGATTACACCTATACCCGCCACAATAGTTCGGCCCCTAGTAGAAGGCCTTCGCAATGAGGTTGTAGTACGCAACAATTTAGCAAAAAAGTTATTCCCAGATATAGCACCTATGAGTTATATAACGGCAGTTAATGCGACATTGGAAGACCTTAAATACGGGCGTATAGAAACTGCCTGGAGCGACGCCCTGTGGAAAACTACAGGGGACATTACTCCGCTCCGGTTGATAGCACAATCTGGATTGATTCTAGAGCAGAGGACTATGAAGGTATCTGCGCCAGCTCCGTTAGTATATAAATGCTTTGCTGAAATAGGAGGTCGTAGGGGTTGGTATTATGCAACGTGGCTTTGGCAATTACGTGGATTGATAGATAGACTGATTGGCGGTGTTGGGCTAAGACGGGGACGACGGCATCCAAGCGACATAAGAGTTGGTGATAGCTTGGACTTTTGGAGAGTAGAGGCTGTTGAGTTAAATCAAATGATACGGTTGAGAGCTGAGATGAAGATTCCCGGCAAAGCCTGGCTTGAATTTAAAGCTACACCACGACCTGATGGGACCACATTGCTGGAACAAAATGCAGTATTCGCACCAACAGGGCTAATGGGCTTGGCATATTGGTACGGTATGTACCCATTACACCGTTTGATTTTTGGTGGTTTAATACGGCAGATTGCCAGGATTGTAGAACAATCACATCCTACAAACTAGGGTGAAACTCATGTCGAATCAATCACAATTAGATAGCATTACCCATCCATCTGTAAGGCTCGGGATTAGTTCTTGCCTCCTAGGTGAAAAAGTCCGTTTTAATGGTGGGCATGTGAAAGATAGTTTCTTGCTGGATACATTGGGACGTTACGTAGAATGGGTTCCAGTTTGTCCACCTTCGGTTAGTGATGGGGATCCGAAACCGTATACAGTAGCACTCACCTATACAGACCCATCCAATATTTGAGCTAAAAGTTTACTTAAGTGCTCCTGCGTCTTCAAACTTTTGTATTTCTTCTGCATCTAATCCTAGAACCTCTTTAAGTACAAATGCATTATGATCTCCTATCCATGGTGCAGATCCGGTGGCACTGGCCTTGGAGAGATATGGAATTCCTGGAAGACCATGATGTACGATTGTTCCCCACGGCGGTTCCTCAATTTCAATGATATGCCTTCGATATCGGAGATGTGGATCATAATATAGATCTTCAGCGGACATCGGAATACCAGCTGCAACACCTGCTTCTTGGAGGATTCTAAAGGCCTGTTTGGCGGTTACAGATCTAGTCCATTCACTTAGGTAGGAATCTAGTTCTTCAGAATTGTTCTTACGCCCAGCTTTGTTTACAAATCTAGGATCTAAGCACCAAGATGGATTTCCGATGGCATTTTTTAGAGATTCCCATTCAGCATCTGTTTGGCAAGCTACTATTACCCAGTTGTCTTTCCCATAGCACGGGTAACATCCATAAGGGGCATAAGGAGCACCTAGGATTTCATTGTAACCTAAGGTTTCCCATTCTTTACCATTCACTGTATAGTCCAGTATTGCTGGCCCTAACATAGACCCTTGTGCTTCGAGCATTGGTACCTCGATGAATTGCCCAATGCCAGTTGTTTCTTGGTATTCTATTGCGGAAACTACTCCTAACGTCATAGTTACTGCTCCAACTCGATCTGACCAGGCAACCTTACATCTAGCCTCCATGGGAGAATCTGGATAGCCCCAGAGAGACATGAGTCCGTTGTATGCAAGTAGCTGCCACCCCCAAGCTACCCATGATTGTAGGGGTCCTTCAAGACCCCATCCAGGCATCACAACCTGTATTATCCCTGGGTTTACTTTCTGTAGCTCTTCAAATCCTAATCCTAGACGATCCATGACACCGGCACTGAAATTATCGACTACAACCTGAGAAGATGAGACTAGTCGTCTGAAAAGATCTTTCCCTTCCTCAGGCCGAAGATTGAATGTTACACCCAGTTTTGCTCGGTTCATGTCAGCATGCAAAGCAGCATCTCTCCCTGGAGTAGGGACTTCATTGGACTCTATTTTTATCACTTCCATACCGTAGTAACCAAGAATGCTTGTCCCTAGGGGGCCAGCAAACTGTCTAGTCAGGTCAGCTACGCGAATCCCAGATAACATCGGGGCCGTAGCATCTCCGTTAATTGTAACAACTGGTTGATTCAGCAAGTTGTATTTCTTATCATGCAAGTCTGAGAGTATCTCGTCCCGATGTTGATCCATAATGGGAGCTGGCATTCTGGTTTTCATAGGTGTAACTGAGAGGCGCATTGGGTAACCAGGCGCGGTGTAGGTTCCTATTACAGGGTGTTCTTGTTTTTGGAGCCAATCTCTGAATTTCAGTTGTTCGCTGTTAACAAATTGCCCTATTGTGTTTAGTTGGGCGGCTGGTAAATGCCTTCTCTGAGCCTCTTCAACAAATTCGTCTGCTGGGAACTGACCAATAAATTCGGATAGTATTTCTGATACTTCCTTAGCATGAACAGCACGGTAGTTAACATTTTGCCATTCTGGTCTAGTTAAGATGTTATCTGGCATCCAATTTGCCGTTATTTCCCTCCACATATTGGGCTGCCCAGCTGTGAAATGGATGTACTTTCCGTCCTTGCAACGATATATATTTGCACCAGATCCCCCAGAAGCCCCAGCCCCAGGCCTTCGATTCAGAGTGTTCTCAAGACTGTAGCGGGCGATAGAACTGCTGTTTGTGAATGTAAGAGCCTCTTGTAATGAAATATCAATTCGCTGCCCAGATCCAGTATGCCTAGAATGTCTCACGCCTGCTACTGCTAAGGTTGCTGCTATGAAACCAGCAACTTGATATGCTTGATGGCTTGGAGCAGTGCAAGGACCTTTTGTGTCATCTCCTTGGATGAAAACAAATCCCCCAGATGCATTCGCGATAGCATCACTTCCTTTGTAGTGGCGATAAGGTCCGGTCCGGCCAAAAGGAGTTAATGAGACGGTTACTAGTCTGGGGTTGATGTCTTTGAGTCTTTCTTCTGTGAAGTCCAAATCCTCAAGGTATCCAACTGGAGTAGCCTCGATGAATAGGTTTGAAGATGCCAGCAGTTCAGAAAATATCCTTCGGTCTTCTTGGCTGCCTGGCAGGTCTAGAATGATACTGCGTTTGTTGCTATTAGCATTTATAAATGTAAGACTGCGTTCAGGGTGTACTATCTCACCAGCAAATGGGGGTAGCCAACGACTGGGGTCACCGCCTAGGGGTTCAACTTTGATAACATCAGCACCTAGATCTGCAAGCGCGCGTGCGGTATATGCCGCAGGAATATCACCTAGCTCTATCACGCGTATATGACCGAGAGCTGTCGCTTGTTCATGCTGATCATTTGGCATTGTAGACATTGCATGCCTCCAGGGCTTTAATCTTACTAAACTGTGTCAGCCGTACCAAACCTGGATGATTAAGTAGATAGGGTTATAGCTGAGGTGAAGGTCCGAATGGCTGGTCTCTGGCATGTATATAAGCCCGGACCCCTTCTTCTTCCTGTATTTTCTTGAGGTCTACGCCATCTGTGACGCGAATAAGTGGTTGCTCTTTCTGTGTAGCATGGCCTATTGCATCAACCATAGAACTATATGCAAGAGCACTATTCATTCCCATTGCTTCAAGGGTGCCATCAATCATTCGTTTGTTAAAGCGTATTGCATATGGTGGTATGTAAGTAAAACGTTTTGCGAGAGCGAATGCAGCGTCCATTAGTTCCTCATGAGGAACTACATCTATTACAAGGCCTATACGAAGAGCGGTTGCGGCACTTGTGTGGTCACCCGTAAGGATTATTCGCTTAGCCCATTGGGGACTTACAAAAAATGGAAGTCTCGTGGCTGCTATAGTGCCATGGCGGATCTCAGGGGCACCAAACACGGCCCGCTCAGAGGCAATTAGCATGTCACTATGCAAAGCGTATTCAAAACCGCGGCCCAATGCATAGCCATTTATTGCACCGATAATGGGTTTAGTGATAACTGCCTGCCATCTTAAACCCCATTCACGATACTCTTCGGCAGATATGACGTTTCCTACAAGCCCTTGAAGGCTGGGATCAGATGTACCTCCATCATCATCACCTCTACCACCCATATTTGCGCCAGCTGAGAAAGCTCGACCGGCACCAGTCCAGATAATTGCACGCACATCAGTATCGTTGTTTGCTTCCATCATTGCATCATTGATATCTTTTTTTAGACCGAGGCTTAAAGCGTTAAGTCGTTCTGGGTTATTATTAGTAATGATTGCAACGTGTTCTCGCTTTTCATATATAACATTCTTATATTCAGCCATTACAATTGCCCTCCCTTAAGCCTTGAATAATTATCCGATTATAGCATTATTCCATTTGTATTTATTTATAAAGCTATGTTCCGTATGACTTGTGATATCTATTTCCAACTAGGTCTTTAGTGGCTTCTGACACTGCAGAGATTCCACAGAGTGCCATTGCTAAATCAGTTTCCTCTCTAATTAATCGAAGTACGTCGGATGCTCCTTCACTACCATCTACAGAAAGACCCCACAATATTGGCCTCCCAATAAGCACTGCTCTAGCTCCTAGAGCAAGAGCTTTTATAACATCCGTGCCTCTCCGGATACCGCCGTCCAGAAAAATCTCAAGTTGGTTGTCAACAGCTTCACTTATGGCAGGCAGAAGATCTATAGTTCCTGGAACGGTGTCCAACTGACGTGCACCATGATTTGATACTACTATGCCATCAAATCCGTGCTGTACAGCTTTTATGGCATCATCAGGTCTGTGAACACCTTTGAGGATGATTGGCAACTTGGATATAGACCTAATCCAATCAACGTCTTTCCATGTGACGGATTGATCTAATAAACTAGTGAAATATAAGTTAAGCGATGAATTCTTGGCACTTTGGGCCATAGCTTTTTCTAGGTAATCCCCTACAGTTGCTATTGTCAATCCGTTAGGAAGAGAGAATCTATTCCTAATATCTCTTTCTCTTCTTCCAAGTAATGGTGCATCGACGGTTATGCACAAAGCTTTGTATCCGAGTTGTTCTACTCGTTGGATTACGCTTTTAGTTAGGTTTCTATCTTTATAAATATACAATTGAAACCAAAGAGGCCCGCTTGTGGCTGAAGCTACTTCTTCAGGTGACGTATTGGAGAGCGAACTCAAAACCATTAGAGTACGATTCTTCTCAGCTGCTTGGGCTGTTGCTATTTCGCCAGATGGGCATGCAAGTTTATGGAATGCTGTTGGGGCTATCATAATTGGCATGGATATTTCCTGACCTAGGACCGTTGTGGTCAGGTCTCGTTTTTCAACATTGACTAGGATCTTTGGATAAAGTTGTATCCGTTTGTACGCTTCTAAGTTCTCTGTTAATGTAATTTCATCATTGGCGCCACTACGATAATAGTCATAAGCAGGTTTCTCTAAGAGTGCTCCGGCTAATTCTTCATATTCATTTAAGTTAAGTGGGGCTTGTGTAGGTATGTTTCCGGTCACTGGGTCTCTCTTTCCGTAGAACATTTTAGTGGGAGATTAAGTGTCAAATCTTGAATGCTTTGCATGCACTGCACATTGCATTTGTATCCTAATGTGTAATAAGTCAGAAGGCAATATCTGACAATCATGGATATGGTGTTGAGACATATGGACAAAGTAGCGGTATATTTCCACTTAGTGGAATAGGTGTTATATTTTATTAATAGCAAATATATATAGTGGAGATTATGTGGTGCGAAATTCTAGAACAGTTCTAATCGATAATAATCCAGGAAGAAATGCCCAGACATTTGGTATCGCCAGAGAACTTGGTACCGATATGGACCTTATTCATGAACCTTCAGTAGGAGTCATAGGTAATAAGGGAGATTCACAATGTTATTTGGGAGTACAAAAGAAAGTTGAATTCATACAAGAAACACTTCGTCTACGTATTGGGGCGGGTAATGGTCAGATGCGTATGCGGTTGATTCAGCCAGAATTCACTATTGCAACATCTGATGGTATGCGAAATGGAACTAGAGAGATGAGGTATTCATTAATTGGACGCGAAGTCACACACGATTCGGTGTGTGAACATTTGAGTGCAAGTGGATTGGAAGGGACTATTGCTGTTGTAGCCTGTGATAAGCCTCCGGTTGGGACATTAGCTGCAATACTTGAGCATAATAGGCCCGCGATCGTAATGTCAGATGGCACTATAAGACCAGGAATAGATTCAATGACAAATGAAAGGTTAGATATAATTTCTGGGTTTCAAGTTGCTGGTAGTGAAGATGAGGATATGAAGAAGAGGATAGCATGTGAGGCATGCCCTGGGTTTGGTAGTTGTGGGGGTATGTTTACGTACAACACAATGCAGACTTTCATTGGTGTTTTAGGTATGGAGCCATTGCATATGGTTTCTCCAGCTTCTGAGGATACTAGGCGAACTGAACAATTCCCTAAAGAGTTGGTTGACTACTTGAGTGCCATGATAGAGACACAAGTCACTCCACGGGATATCGTTAATAGAGACTCGATCAGAAATGCAATTATTGTTGCAATGGCTATAGGTGGGTCTACTAATGTTTTACTGCATGCTCCGGAGATAGCTAGGGCTGCTGGGTATGCTAATTTTTTCAATGAAATTATGTCTGCAGAGGAATTTAACTACTTGTCTCAACATGTTGTTCCAGTATTAGTAGATGCCAGACCTTTTGGCAATTACTCAATGGTGGATATAGATGATAAGGGTGGTGTTCAAGTTATAGTCAAAGAGTTGCTAGATGCGGGCCTTTTGAATGGAGAAACTCTTACCTGTACTGGAGAAACTCTTGCCGAACAGTTAGATCGTTTGGATCCACCAGCCCCTGATGGCAAAGTGATCTATACAGTTAAAGATCCATATAAAAATACAGGAGGGCTTAGAATTCTGGGAGGAAATATTTCACAGGACTATACAGCCATCTTGAAACTTGCAGGAGTAGAAGGGGGATTAGAAAATAACGTTTTTCTTGGCATGGCAAGAGTGTTTGAGGGAGAGCGTTCTTTATTGAATTCCCTGGAGAATGAACCTCATATTTTTAAAGATCATGATATGGTGATTGTTCGTTACGAAGGTCCTAGTGGTGCCCCTGGAATGCCTGAAATGCTGGATTCGACTTCTAGAATTACTACACTATGCAGGCAGCAAGATATAGTAGTAGGTTTAATGACTGATGCCAGATTCTCCGGTGGCTCAGTTGGACTTGTCATTGGTCATGTTGGACCAGAAGCTGCTTTAGGTGGTGAGATAGCGTTGATAGAGGATGGGGATGAGATTATTGTTGATCTTAATACTAATGAAATTAATTGTACCCAGCTTTCTGATGCTTCAGTATTGCACAGCAGACGATTAGCCTGGAAGAATACCGTTGATGCAAACGGTGGTATCCATCCTTCTGTTGGATTAGCGGATACACGGCTATTAAATCGTATGAGGCTTTCTGCAGTATCAGCAAAGTTCGGTGCAGGCATGCATCCAGACAGGAAGATTTGGGTTAGTGAGCAGCGTGAGCCTATAAGGACAGATTTTGTACCTTCAAATAAGTTTCGATAGTATTATCTGGTTCTCATTCTAAGTAAAAGATGCCAATGTCTACCATTAACCAGTTTTGCTAGTGGGACAATTCAGTTTTCTTTCTAAGGTTACTCGCCTTTGAGGGCTCTTAATATTAATTCACCCTCTTTTTTCCAAAAATTGAAAAGGATTGATAAGTCTGTACCTACAGAGAAGTGACGTACACCCATATCCAGATATTCTTTAGCTTGATCTGCAGAGTTAATTTCTGCTCTGGGAGGTACCCCTTTCCGAATAGCTGTTGTGAAAGTTTTCTTCTTAGCTTCTAAAACCTCAGGGTGAGTAGGATTTCCTGGATGGCCGATATTCATTGAGAAATCTGCTGGTCCCCACTGTATCATTTCCACGTTTGGGTTCTCTAATATCTCATCTAAATTATCTAGTGCACCTTTTTTTTCGATCATAAAGCAAAGCACTATATTTGCAATGGCGTCTACATATTCTGCACTGCCACCATATCCCATATATGAATTCCGTCTCGTTGCAACGCCATAATGACCACCATGATCTGGATGATCAGGTCTGACAGCAACTATGCAATCGTTTAAATCTTGTATAGTCCTTATGTCTGTAAACAAGATGCTGTCATAGCCAGCTCCAATGCCTCTTTGTGCAAGGAATGGCATTAAACTTTGGTCAACCTTCAACATACTACCCATGTGATACAATTCAGATGCTCTACACATGTTGTCAAGATCGTGTAGATCAGATGATCCATATTCGGCTACGAATTCCACATAATCGTACAATCCAGTATGACCTAAGGCTTCTATCTCTGCAGGCCAAACACTATGGATATGCGTGCTTAGCGTAGGTTCACCAGCATCTAATTTTGCCCTAATGATGTTTGTCTTTCTCATTTATAGCTCCTTATTCATATCAGAATAGATTTGATGTGGATCTTAGGTGTCATACACCTTGGAGTTTGCACAGTTTATCAGCCTTTCACCAGAAAGTCCGGCAATCAGGTTGTCAACTGCCATATTAGCCATCTTAAGTCTGGTAGTTACACTAGCACTCGCTATGTGAGGAGCAATGATCACATTTGGCAGAGATAGAAGCCTGTCATTCATATCAATCGGCTCTACAGTAGTGACATCCAATGCGGCTCTACCGGGCTTTCCAGATTCTAATGCTTGTATTAATGCTTCTTGGTCCACGACAGGTCCCCTAGCTGTGTTTATAAGTGTTGCTGATTCTTTCATAAGAGATAATTCTCTGGCCCCTATTAGATGTCTGGTTTCTTCATTTAATGGCACGTGTAACGACACGAAGTCTGATTCTGCAAGAATCTGGTCAACAGGTGCGAATGCTGCAGTAATTCCTTCTATGGGATCAATGGGGTTACGCTTGTTGTAAAGAATGTTCATATTGAATCCTGTCGCCCTTTTTGCTACTGCTTGACCTATAGCACCATACCCAATTATTCCAAGTGTTGCCCCAAAAATATCGCGGCCTAATAACACACTTGGCCCCCAGGTTTTCCATGCCCCATTCCTTACATAATTGTCGGCATCTACAATTCGACGTGCTGACGCCATTAGAAGTGAGAAGGCGAAATCAGCAGTTGTTTCTGTCAGAACCCCTGGAGTATTACCAACTGGTATTCCTCTGTAAGTGGCTGCCTGAATATCTATGTTGTCAATTCCCACTGCCATATTGCTAATTATCTTGAGACTTGGACTGGCATCAATAACTTCTTTATCTATGCTATCTGTTAACAAAGCGAATATACCATCAGCTTTTGATATGTGTTTGATTAAACTTTCTCTATCTGGAGGCATATCGCTATCCCATAAATCAACTTCAAATTTTTCTGTGAGTCGATTAAGGATTTCTTGAGGTAATCTGCGTCCTACAAATACACGATGTGTTTTCTCAGGTGCCATGGTTCATATTCCCTTCATCAAAGTTTCTATTGCTAGTTTAGTGGCAGATTCTATCAAACTGAGCGTCTCTTCTGTAGAAGGTATTGCCACATTTTGTGATTTTCTTAGTGCAAATACATTATCTATTCCTATAGCAGCGGCGTCCGTATCTGATAATTCATTAGATCCTACAATTGCTGCTACAGCTTTTACGCCACAGAGCTTTGACAACTGGGCTATACCTGCTACTCCTTTACCCAGGCTTGTCTGTGAATCTATACGGCCCTCTCCTGTCAATACTATATCGGCTCTGGTTAGTAATTCTTCAAGTTTTACAGCTCTGCTGATTACACCGAACCCAGGTAGCAGTTGTGCATTAAAAAATCCTATCAACCCAGCTCCCAAACCACCACCTGCCCCTGCTCCAGGTACATCTAGTATATCTTTATCAAATTGAATTTGTACTACACGAGCTAACTTCGAGAGTGCTTTGTCTAAAGAGTCTATTTGTTTCTCTGATGCTCCCTTTTGTGGCCCATAAATTGCTGAAGCACCATTTGGGCCACAGAGAGGATTTATTACATCACATAATACGGTTATATTTATATTTGATAATGAGATGATGGATTCATCTATATTAAATGACTCTAGTTCTGACAACGCTGCTCCACCTTCTGGTAACTCTTTGCCAAATTTATCTAGAGGTTTTATTCCTAAGGCGCGAGCCAAACCTACTCCTCCGTCATTTGTTGCACTGTCTCCTATACCCAATAAGATATCACTGTATCCAGCATCAATTGCGGTTCTGATAAGTATTCCTGTTCCTCTGGTAGTGGTTATTTCTGGATTGTAATCTGATGAATTAAGTAAGGAAAGGCCGGAGGCTGCGGCGGTTTCTATTACAGCTGTTTTCTTGTCTCCGAGGACACCCCATATTGCCGTTATTGGCCTACCAATTGGGTCTACAGTAGCGGTTTCAAAAAGCATTCCATTAGTCGCATTCACTAGTGTGTTTACTGTTCCAGTTCCCCCATCAGCCATTGGAATTGCTATTATATCGGCATGAGGAATAATCTGCTTGGTACTCTTCATCATAGCATCTGCGACTACAGACGCTGTAGCCGTACCCTTAAATGATTGGGGTACAATCACTATTTTCATTGGACCAGTCAATACAGTTATCCTCGATACAAGGTTTCATTACACTATAAGATAATGTAATGTATACACCGTTTCCACGGCCAATTTGTCCCGAACTTCCTTACTTCACCTCAGTTAACGCCATAAGTTGAACTACTATGAGATATTATGACATTGGTTTATAATTCTATTACTACCTTTATAGAATGATCTTTTTTTTCACTATATGTATCGTAAGCTTTCTGTACATCATCGAATTCCATTCTATGGGTTACAAGATGAGATAAATCTAGTCTTCCCTGAGACATCAAATTTACACATTCCCTTATAGATCTTACGCTTTCACCTGCTCGAGCAGCATTCGTCACGTTGATTCTGGGAATCTTTAGGTACATTGCATGGTAGTCAAACATGAAAGAGTCTTCAGTGTGTGTCATACCAAATAATATTGCCTGACCTCTTTGCCTTAATACTTGGAATACTTCGTTACAGGTTTCTGGCCTGCCACATGCTTCTATTGCCACGTCAGCCATCCTGCCACCAGTAATTTCTTCTACAGCTTCGACTACATTGTCCCTAATCGGATTAAGGGTGTGGGTTGCACCTATTTTCTTTGCTACATCTAATCTGTAATCCAATAGATCCGTTACAATAATTTGACGAGCTCCTGCCAGAGCCATCAATTGAGTAAATGCTAAACCAATTGCCCCTTGACTTAATACTACTACCGTTTTGCCGAGGACATGGTCAGACTCTTGTATTGCATACATCACTGTTCCAACTGGCTGTCCCATCATCCATACAGATAAGTCTCCGTAACTTGGTAGCTTGATACAACGGTTAGATGATTCAGCCATATATTCTACTAGCCCACCAGAATTTGTGGGTAATACTATCACTCTGTCCCCCACTTTTAATTCATTTGTTCTTGTTTCCACAACCTCACCTAGGCATTCATGACATGGCGAACCAAGTCCGAATGGGTAATTCTCTTCTGGGTGGGCACGGTCGTATGTACGCAAATCCGACCCACATATAGAAGCCCGTTGGGTCTTTATCAGTACTTCTCCTTCCGCTGGTTGAGGTTGAGGGGTCTCAACGAATTCGAATTTCCTGTATCCGGCTAGCTTAGCTGCCTTCATCATCCCTCCTGGTAGGTAAATTACTTGTAAGAATACAAATATCTTCGAAATATTTTTTTGCCCTATTATGATTATGCCATAAAATTTATGATTGTTAGCTATGTATTGATATCCTGTGTAAAGAATATTGCTATAAATATCCTTATATTGGTTAGTTAAATTTAGGATTCGTATCACTATATGATTATTTGTTGATCATTAGTAATGGTAATACGATTGTGTATTATTGTAGGTATTCTGCTAGCAACTCTGCTATATGAGTGGTATCACGCTCTGTTCCGTGTTGTATTTGTTGTCTGCATGAGGTACCTGTTACGACTATTTTGGTATCAGAATCAGATTCGTTTACAGCAGGGAACAGTCTCTGCGATCCAATGGTCATAGATATATCATAATGCTCTTTCTCATAACCAAAAGCACCTGCCATGCCGCAGCAACCTGAGTCTATTTCACGTACATTTAGTCCAGGAATCATACCAAGTACAGACAATGCCGGTCCGTTGCCTATTAAGGCTTTTTCATGACAGTGCCCATGGAAGAGTATAGTTTCATCAGTTTCCGCAAATTCCAGGTCCAACTTGTTTTCTTTCTTAAGCATGTCCAAAAACTCCTCTAAGAGGAACGACTTTTCAGACACTTTCCTGGATTTTTCATCTTTTAGAAGGTCTGGGTATTCATCACGGAACGTGAGAAGGCAACTAGGCTCACAGCCTATTATGTATGCTCCATTTTCGACATGAGGATACAGTAGGTCCACATTGTATCTTGCATTATCCCTGGCAGCATTTAGCATTCCCTTGGATATCATAGGCCTGCCACAGCACTTACGATCAACTATATCTATCTCGAACCCTGCTTTTTCTAAGATCCTTATCGCTGCTTCACCGACCGACGGGTAGTTGTAGTTCATAAACGTATCGTTGAATAAAACTACCTTACCTTGTGTCTTTCGAGTATATGTTACGCTACGAGATTGGAATATTCTCGGGAAAGTTCGCATAACATATTGAGGCAAAGGACGTCTCTTATCTATCTTCAAGAATGTGTCTAGTATCCATCTTGTTAGATGGAGATTGGACAACCAATTCGACAGCGGAGCCAGAAAACTACCAATTTTGCTCAGCGAGCCGATATTTGCGAATAATTTGAGTCTTAGTGGGTAACCGTTTTCTCGATAATAAGTATTTAGGAATTCATATTTTAGCTTCGCCATGTCTACCTGGGAGGGGCATTCAGCTTTGCAAGCTTTGCATTCAAGGCACAGATCCATTACATCAAATAATCCCTTACTAGCGAAAGTTTCTGAAGGTATTTTTCCAGATAATACAGATCGCAGTGCGTTTGCGCGTCCTCTTGTAGAATGCTTTTCGTCTAGAGTGGCCATATAGGATGGACACATAGTTCCTGTTAACTGCTTTCTGCATTCTCCAACTCCATTACACATTTCTATAGCCCGGGCGAATCCTAAGTCTTTACTGAAGTCCAGTATGGTGACGGGTTCATCAGGTGTGTAATTCGGTCCAAGCCGTAAGTTTTCTGTCATAGGTGGTGTATTGATGATCTTTCCGGGGTTTAGGATGTTGTTAGGGTCAAAACTACTTTTGAGGTCTTTAAAAGCTTGATATAAGGTTGGACCAAGCATCTTCTCAGTCCAGACTCCTCGTACAATGCCATCACCATGTTCTCCACTCATAGAACCGTTAAACTCCAGTACTAAATCACTAATCTCATCGGAAATAGCTACTAAATCTCTTATACCGGATTCGGTTTTTATATTGATCATTGGTCGTATATGTAAGCACCCTACACTAGCGTGGCCATAGTATCCAGCATAAGTATTGTGGCTCTTTACAATAGAATCGAACCTACGTATATATTCAGGTAATAGCTCAGGTGATACAGCGGTATCTTCAACAAATGGCAGTGGCTTTGAATCGCCTTTAACGCTCATCAAGAGTCCGAGTCCTGCAGATCTTATTGCCCAAGCATTTCTTTGTTCTTCAGGCCTTAGTGCTTTTGAACAAGCGTATGAAAGATTCCTCTTTATTAACGCCTGATTCATATTATCTATCTTAGATTCAACTTCTTTCATGCTTTCGCCAAAAAATTCTACAAGTAGGATCGCTTGAGGATCACCCTCTATGAAAGTCGTTTGCCTCGATAGACCTAAAGACTCTCGGCTCCTATCCAGTATCATTTTATCTACGAGTTCTATGGCGGATGGATTGTGATCCAGTATCATTACTGTGGCTTCCATGGACTCGAACAGATCTTTGAAATGAACAATAGCTAAACCTACATTGGTAGGTAGAGGTTCCAATTTTACTTTTGCAGCAGTAATTGTTCCCAGTGTTCCCTCGGATCCGACTATCATCCTAGACATATTTACAGTATTGCTGTCACTAAGAAAGTCTAAGTTGTAACCAGAAACCCTTCTTTGAATCTTTGGATAACGACGATCTATTTCAGCAGCATGTTCTGTTGCCAATCTGATTGTCTCTGCGTAGATCTTTTTCTCTAGGGTGTCAGATTGTGATGAAATAATGTTATGTAGAGTTTGTTGATCTATGTCTTTAAAATGCACTTTCTCTGCATTTGATAAAATCACATCTAACTCAAGTACCTGATCAGAGGTTTTGCCGTAGATAATGGAGTGAGCCCCACAGGAGTTATTCCCCAAAGACCCACCAATAGTGGCTCGGCTCTTAGTAGTAGGATCAGGGGTGTAATATAGTCCATAAGGTCTGAGATTTGCATTAAGAGCATCGATGGTAATACCAGGTTCCACAATTGCCCATCGCTCTTCGGCATTAATAGATATGACCTTGTTCATATACTTAGTGAAGTCAATCACTACTCCATGGTTTATCGCTTGACCTGCCAAACTCGTGCCGCCGCCTCTAGGTAGGAATATGGTTTTACTATCGGAGCATATTCGTATTGTTTCTAAGACGTCTTCTGTGTCCTTGGGTAATACAACTCCTATGGGTTCCATCTGATATATTGAGGCGTCAGTGCTGTATAGTAACCGGGAGTATTTATCAAACTGGATGTCTCCAGTAATTACCTTCTTTAGTTCATTCTCTATCTGAATTGCTTCACTTATGCTAACCATATATGCCTCATGGAAAACTAGTCTGTGTTCAGGTTACATCAATTATTAAGGGATATCTAATTCCTCGGGGGTTATACCTTCCTCAAGATCTATAGCCAATGCATTTATTGTCAGACACATCATAGTGTAATAACCAATAGTTACGATAAGATCTACAGTAGCTTGTTGACCCAGGAGGTGTTCTACAGCACTATAAGTAGCACCTCTAACTGTTTTATCGTGTAAGATTTCTCTAGTGAATTGAATGAAGACAGCTTCTTTGGGTAGCAATCTCCGGGGTGGTCCTCCGTGTTTTATAGCATCTACTACCTCATCCCTCAATCCAATATCCTTAGCCGATTCCAAGTGATGCGTCCACACATATTGGCAATTTAATGCCTTGGCTGTGGTTAATATGATCATTTCTCTTATTTCAGAGGAAATAGTGGGGGATATGTATCGTAACTGCTCTCCCAGGCTAGCAACTTTGAATGCCACATCGGGGCTGTTAAGTAGGGCCTCAAATGGTCTGGCTACATGGCCTCTATTGCTAGCGATAGCGTCGTAGAGATCTTTTTTCCCTTCCGGTAGATCCTCTTTACCTATTAAAGGTACTCTAGTCATGAAATTCTCCTGTGGCCTTTGTAACGTATATCTGATCTACAATATATTCTACTATATTCATTATATTTGGACAGTCCATGCAATTTATTTAGCTGAACTACTTTTCTTATCAAATGCGAAAAGTACTATCGGTATAGCTGTGAATAGAACAACCGATAAAATATAGTACGCTGGTATGTATGTGTTAAACGTGTCAAATGTCCAGCCTAGGTACACCGGTCCTACTACCCCAGTGGCAACTACGGCTCCATCTATTGTTCCCCAAATAGATCCCAGATTATTAGTGCCAAATAATCGACCTCCTATTATTGGGCGAATAGGAACCATCATACCGTGACTAAACCCAAGGATTAATGAAAATACTACTGCGTGCCAGTATGTTGAAATATTTGCGAGTATAAGTAGGGAGATGATTTGGCCAATTATGATTGCTATGAATACCCTTCGCCAATCCGTCCAGTCTGTGAGGACCCCAACAACAAGTCTTCCGACTGCACTGATTGTGAATGATATTGCTACTGTAGAGGCGGCCCTAGTTGTACTAAATCCTATATCCTCAAAATAGGCGATTTGGTGTGCTTGTATTCCACCCATACTGACATGTTGAGTTCCTAGTATTGCAACTAATGCCCAAAAGTATCTGCTTTTTACAGCCTGTTTTAGTGTGATTGACGAAGATAATTTTATAGAGCTGCCTGTATTTTGGTTAGTTTCTGTCTCGGCTACCACATCTCCATCAGGCTGAAGGCCATAATCCTGAGGCCGTGAACGGGCTACTAATGCAAGTGGAATACATACAATCCATAGACCTACGCCTAGTATTATTACGGACGAGCGCCATCCGACAGATTCAAGTAGGCTGGCTACTAGAATAACCCCAGGTCCTCCGAAAGCTCCGCCCATATAAGCGAGACTGGTAGCCCGGCCTCGCTGGCGTGTAAACCAACGAGCCACCATGACTGACCATGATACACCATGAGATGCTCCACTGACGCCCGCCGACATGAGTATAAATGCTAGATAAAAGAACCAAATATTTGTAGAAAGTCCAGTTAGAATTAACCCAAGTCCTGCTAGGATTGCTCCCACAACGATCACTTTTCGAGCACTAACTCTATCTACCAGATATCCTACCAGAGGCGATAGAAAGCCGGATTCTATTTGACGAAGTGAGAAAGCCCCAGATAATACAGTTCTTGAGACACCAAAATCTCTCAATATAGACAAGAAAAATACTGTGAAACCTTGCCAGATGGCTAGTGCTATATAAGAGTTAACAATTATGCTTGCTCCTACTATGTACCACCCGTAGAATATTCTAGGTTTGCGGACTGGATGTGACAGTTTTAACCTCCTGAGACTAGATGAGTCTTGATATTGTATTTAATATGACTGTTTTACAAGTTATTCAAGATACACCTTCTTATTTTCAATTATAACGAATTTCTTAGCGCGATTGCAGGTTTGTCTAATAGATCTGACATAGAACATCTTGATTGAGTAGGGTGTGACGGGTGAATCAAGGGTTTTTAGAAGCCATAGACGTACAATTTAACCCTGAGAAAAATACTTGTCCTGACGATTAATTCGAGAGGTTGGAATTTGTAAGATCAATAATAACGTGCTGTACCTTATGTTGAACAAGATATAAAATACAATCCTATCAGTATAGATTGTTTTCACAATATTCATTATTTATTAGCTAGGTTTTGGTATAAAAAGGAGGACATTATGGCATATGAAACAATACTTGTAGATAAGAGCGACGGTGTTGGCACAGTAACTATGAACAGACCAGAGAAATTGAATGCTCATAACAGGCAGATGAGTAAAGAAATACGTGAATCGTTTCTTACATTAGACGCTGATCCTGGGATAGGAGCAATAATCTTCACGGGAGCGGGTAGAGGGTTTTGTGCGGGTGCAGACATGGGAGGTTTTCAGGAGCGTATTGATAACAGGAAGAGTGGACAAACCCAAGAGCCACAACCTCAGGCACTCAGTCCAGAGAATATTAATTTCCCACTACTTATACGAAGCCTTAGTACACCAGTAATAGCAGCAATAAATGGTGTTGCGGTTGGCATAGGATTCACTATGACTCTGTCTTGTGACATTAGACTAGCTTCTGAAAGCGCCAGAATGAGTGCAATATTTGTTAGAAGAGGTATAACGCCAGAAGCTGGATCATCATATAACTTGCCTAGATTGATAGGGTTGGGTCGTTCTATGGAAATGGTACTGACTGGTAAGATGATAAGTGGTTCCGAAGCCTTTGAGATAGGTTTAGTTAATCACGTTTATTCTGATGATGAACTAATTCCCAAGGCTCGAGAAATGGCGAAGGATATTAGTAGAAATGCACCATTGGCTATTAAGTGGTCTAGGGATCTTATGTTCAAGGGTGTAGATGGTAGTCTAGAATCTCAAGTATTGATGGAGAGCCATATATTCGACCGTGCTACAAAGACAGAAGATCATGCAGAAGCTGTACGTGCTTTCCTGGAAAAACGTGAAGCTATATTTTATGGTAGATAACGAGACAAAACTATTTCTATTGTCTGATGGACGTCAGATTTCTTATTTGGAATATGGTGAGAAAACAGGTAACCCAATAATTCTATTGCATGGCATTCACCACTCAAGGCTCATGTTTGGTCTCATACCGGATTTCCCGTTCAGAGATGATTTGCGATTAATAATTCCAGACAGACCTGGATATGGTCTGTCTGATTTTTATAAATATGGTTCTTCTATAATCGATTATCCCAAAGACATAATGGAATTAGCCGATTCTTTGAGTCTAGATAAATTCTGTATATTTGGTTTCTCTGGCGGAGCACCTTATGCGTTAGCCTGTGCATGGAAGATACCTGATAGGATTAATTCTATTGGTATATTTGCGGGGATAGGACCGCTAAATAAAAAATCTGCTGAAGGTATTATGCTGGCAATGCGGATGCTTTATTGGGTATCGCATAAGACACCGGTCATAGCAAGAACGGTTATGGACTCCTTGTCGTTACTTGTAAGAACAAATTTCTCTCTGTATGAAAAAATGCTTTACAAAAGGCTTACTGAGAAAGACAAGTATTCTCATTCCAGATTAGGCCCACATGAAGCGATAGTGTTGGATAGGATTGAGGGCTTTAGGCAAGGCGGCAAAGCTTCGGCATATGACCTATCTCTAGCAATTGGATGGCCTATACCATTAGAGGAGATAGTATCTAAGGTCTATATCTGGCAAGGGGACAACGATAGGTATATTGGTGAGATGGGAAGATATATGTCTGGGATATTACCAAGATGTGATATAAATATTATTCCTGACGAGGGGCACTACTGGATAATCGAAAACTTGGAAGATATGTTACTTACATTAATTGGTGAATAATGCTGTGGCGGCTTCGTATAGCAACCTTATAGCCAACACTGTAAGTATCGTGTTGAAAGCTATGCGGAATGCCTTTTCAGGCATCCATGTCAGTATATTTTTTCCAGACCATGTTCCTAGTATCCCGAAAATAATCATTCCAATCATTAACGGGAGGTACGGTGAAAAAGAAAACCCTAATAGCCCAAAAGTAAGTATCTTTACTCCATGTTGCCAAGACATGAATGCTGCGTGTGTAGAAACTGTCATTCTCCGCTCATCAGTAGTGGCCCTGACAAATGGAGCCACTAATGGTCCAGTTCCACCAACGAACATAGTAGCGAACGATGAAAATACCCCTACACCGACGAAAGTGAACCAAGATGAACTGATTGCTTTAGTCGCAGGACCCCAGAGGGTATATAGTATGAATAGACCAATGATTCCTTGCAGGAGATATTTAGGGATTGCAAACACTATCTGACCACCGATTGAAACGCCAATCAATGTCCCTATAACGAATGGTAACATCCATGTCAGTTTTATGTGTCTCCACATCATTAATGCCCTAAAGAAGTTCGAATTTAATTGGATTACTGCATGTATTGGTATAATGGCTATAGGGTTAAGAAGTGAGGCCATAATAGTTACTAACATTGCACCCCCACCAAGCCCAAAGGCAGCAGATATTACGGAAGTGAAGAAACTAACTAAACAAAGAGATACAAATGCTACATCCGAAAGTTCTGGAGTGCTCCTAATAATTTCATATATAAAATCCATAAGGCTAATTTAATCTATAAATCAAGGTATTATATTTTCTATTCGAGCGGCAGACGTTAATCGTATTCTGATTCTATGATTCTATCAAACCTCTCTCGATCTTTTTTTTGTATCCTTTCTATAATGTGTATGAATTCAGTATTTTCCTTTTTGAGATTCTCATAGAATTCATCCATATCATCGTTTTCTTTCTTTAGTATGTTCCATATTATTTCCGGTAGGTTATTATTCATCATTCAACTATTTGCTAATCTTATAGGGTACTGTGTCTTGTTGAGTGGCATTCTTAGTTATTTAGCCGCTGTAGTGATAATCTCCTGGAGGTCGGTTCCAGGGCTCGAGCAACATACCTAGACATGCTCTAGGATGGAACCATCCTATCACCACACTTTCTGAGCCTTTAGGAGGAATACTCCCTATTTGCTCCATACCTGCTTCTACTGCCTGATCAACAAATTTATGAACATCAGGCGTAAATGGTGCAGTATGATGATAAACCGCCCCATGAATTGCTCTTGATGCCACCAATCTGGCTGTTCCACTGTCGCTGGTTGTAGGGTGGCTTATTTCTATTACAGTTCCTCCAATAGGGAATTCTAGAAGATGAACAGGATCGTCTGCAGCCCCTATCTCACGCTTCGGATCTGGTCCATCCTGACCATGCTCTCCAGATTTATCTTCGGATAACCCTAAGATATGGCCCCATAGTCCCCTGGATGCCTCTGGGTCAAGTGCAGCTATTCCTATATGTGCCATTCCAGTGCAGTTGCCGTTGCCTTTAAAATATGGATGAACAAAATAGCCATTGTCAGGCACTATTTGTATTCTGAGTCCTAATGCTGTTTGATTATCAAGGAATATGGGGCTTTCTCCATCCCATTCTCCATCAATTTTTCCACCTCTGGAAATTATTCCTTCAACATCTGATTTGATGTCGTTTGAAGCTATAGATATGTAATGTATACCGCCACGTCCCTTGGTACTTTCAAGGAATTTACTAGCTTCAGTCGGTTCTTCCAGGTTAAATGCACTTGTACCGCCAGTGACCTTATCCACGAATGGCTCTATTGGAGCCGGCTTTGCGATTTCATAGTACATTTCGCCTATAGGAAATTCTAATATGGTGGAGCCATCGATTCCTTTTTTCCCAGGCCAAGGGGTTCTGTGTTCATCTAGTGATAGCCCGAAGCCATTGACTAGTATATGCCATGCATTTTCGAGATCTGCGTTTACTAATCCTATATGGTGTATCTTTGTTAAGGACATTTCTAACTACTCCCTTATATATATATGCTTCACAAATTAGAGACCATTGTATTTAACTATTAAGTTTGATTCAAGTTGAATGGTTGAGTGTCTGTGTCTACGGAAAATTGTCCGAATTGCTTTCTATTATAAATGAGTGGTGCCTCATTCGTGTTTGTGCCAACTGCCTCTGGTTGCCCGAAAAATATAGTGTGATCACCTGCGTCTACAGATTCGATTATAGTACAATCAATAAATGCATAATGTTCTAATAATATAGGTGCTCCAGTTACCTTAGTCGTATAGAGCAACTTATCTAATTTATTTGTGCCGCTGTCTCCAGAAGATTCGCTACTAGCAAGAGTTCTTGCTAATTCTCTTTGGGATTCTGTTAATATATTTACAGCAAAAACCCCACCAGCCGATATGATTTTGTGGCTTCTTGTACCTTTTGAAACACATATTAGTACTCTGGGAGGGGAAACTGATACGGAGCAAAATGCAGTCATAGTTGCCGCATGTACAGTCATATTATTGCTTCCAGTAACTACCGTAACTCCAGATGCAAAAGAGCTCATAGTGTCCCTAAATTCGTCGGGAGTTACTGTCATAATAAAATCCCTTTATCTACGTCCTTGTAATTTGGCCAGCAGGTGCAATATCTCGATATAGAGCCATATGAGTGTTACCAATAACCCAAATGCACCATACCACTCCATATACTTGGGGGCCCCTTTTTCAGCAGCCTCTTCTATGAAGTCAAAATCTAGTACTAGGTTTAATGATGCTATAACTACCACTACTAAACTAAACCCGATACTTAGTAATGAAGTATTATTAACGCTTAGAATAGATAGGCCACTGCCGAATAGACTCATTATGAAACCTAGCATGTAGACCATGAATATACCGCCGGTTGCTGCTGCGATACCTAATTTGAAATTTTCAGTAACCTTAATGAGCCTAGATTTGTATGCGAATAGCAAGGACAAAAGTATTCCCACCGTTAACCCTATAGCTTGCAATACAATGCCATCATAAAGCTCGTTAAACACGTATGATATGCCACCTAAAGCCAGACCCTCTAGAGCGGCGTATACTGGAACAGTGATTGGGGAAAGGTGTTTTTTGAAAACTGTAATGAGAGCTACAATAAGTCCTCCGATGAAACCAACAAATATCAGCGAAGTAATTTCTGAGGTGAAGGTGAAGTAAGCTGTCAATAGAAGCAAACAAAGGCTTATCCCGACTCTGTTCACCGTGCCATCTACGGTCATTACTCCAGAAGATGAATCTGTCCTAATCCCTTCGAATACCTTTGATGATAAGGCTGGGTTTGCAGACCTCAGGCTGAGGTGACCTCCTGAGTTCCCCCGCATGTTTCTATTTCCAAACATTGAGTTCTCCGTAGATTCTATTCTAGCTAGGCAGTACTCTTAAATACCTAACACATGTATTATAATATATAAAAAGTAGATTACTACTGTGCAACTTAATATATGTTCAAGGGAGGGTTGTTGCCATGACATTTTGTGGTAATTGCGGTACAGAAATTGATCAGGAAAGTAGGTTTTGTGCCAGCTGTGGATCCTCATTGACTGACACAGCAATTATGAATCCTGCTGATTCTAACACTTATAGTTATGAACTACCGTCCGTGAGTTTCCCAGATGCCATAAAAACAGCATTTAATAAATACGTGGATTTTACTGGGAGGGCACGTAGGTCTGAATATTGGTGGTTTTTCCTGTTCGTGCAGCTTGTTGTTAACTTGCCAAACTTGGTGCCCGTTGTTGGTCCAATGATATCTCTTGTGGCTTGGGTGGCTACTATTATACCATCAATATCAATGGCCACTAGGAGATTACATGACATAGATAGAACCGGTTGGTGGCAGCTCTTGTTCTTCGCAGCATGGATCATTGTAATCGCAATGACTTTTGCAGGGCTGACATTCTTTATTGTTAATGCAATCGACGATAGTGAATTTGATTCCTGGATGTCTCTTGCTGTATTAGGTGTTTCAGGAAGTCTAATGGTCTTTGGTTTGACGGTATGGTGGATTGTTTGGTTCACTAAGAAAGGCGATTTTGGTCCAAATAAATACGGTCCTGATCCTCGGAACCCTCAATCAAAATCTTAATGTCCCTAATAATATAGAAATGTGGTATGTGTCATAGCACAGGAATTTTATGTCGGTGAGGGGATTAATTTGAACTCTTCAGGAGATACATCTGCAAAATACGAAAGAGATGCTAATGCTCCAGCTTCCAAGAGTGAGGATAGATTGGAGGCCGTTAGGTCATTCTTAGAGAAGCGAAAACTAGTTTACAAGGATAGGTAATCCAACTATTATTGCTCCCTGATATAAGCGTCTGAGCCATCTAACCAGTCAGTTCTTATAGGGCTGAATGTATCTATCTCATCAGTTTCTTCTAGTGCTTCTGCGCTATGTTCTACATACGATGGTATTACAAGAGTTTCTCCTGCATTAACCATAATCTCTTCACCATCTATAATAAATCTCAAGGATCCGGTGAGAACATGAGTGACTTGTTCACTTTTATGTGTGTGTGAAGGAACTTTGGCCCCCTTAGGGAAATATATGCGGCCCAACATGACCTTTTCTCCAGTTACTATTCGCCTTTTTATACCATCTATCAAATTATCCTGCTGGATGTTATCCCATGCTATTGCTTCCATTATTTATCCTTCCAGTTTAATAAGGAGTAACTAACAAGTTATATGGATTATTGTTGCCTTACTTCCTTGACATGTAATTCAAGGCATCGCTATGATACCGAAGTAAATTTCCTTAGTGTAGTATTTGTTTAAGGCTTTGGGCCAGTAGCTCAGGTGGTTAGAGCGCAGTCCTGATAAGACTGAGGTCCCTGGTTCGAGTCCAGGTTGGCCCACCATGTAACAGATTTAAAGCGGGAGGGATATTGGCATACCTCTTTCACTACTCCTAGATACTGCCTCTGAGAATTCCATATAAGCCAAACCGGCTTCGAAAGTTGTAAGTTTAACTTGTTCTTCTCCTCGTATGGCGTTAATGAATTCTTCTTCTACTCGCCAATGACCCTGTTTATCTGCTGGTATCACAACTTGTTCAAGCTTCTTGCCGGTTCTGTTGCCGCAGTATAGGGACATGGATGAAGTATCTAGGTATATGGTTCCTTCGGTTCCAAATAGCCATATACCACTTTTGTTGTCTAGCCCTGTGACTGCACTAAAAGTGAGATGGGCTTTAGCACCGATTGCCATGTCACAGAGTATTTCTACATGATCTGGTACAGTAACTACCTGCATAGCACCGGTTACATCTAATCTCCTGTTAACTGATATGCTAGTTGAAGCATAGATTTTCACTGCAGGTCCAACCCATCTAATCATTGATTCATACCATATACCCATGTTGAGTATGTTATATCCACTGAATATTCTGTTATTACGCCAGTGGAGATCACCACCGAAGTCAGGGAAGTTACTCTGAGTGGATCGTAATTCTATAGATATAATGGATCCTAGGTAACCTGATAAAATTAAATCATTGATTGTCGCATCTACTTTAAATGTAAAAGGTGAAGGGACAATTTGAGAGATTAATTTCGGGTGTTTTCTAGAGGTTTCTAGCATAGCTTTTGCTTCAGTAGAACTCATAGCCATACGTGCTTCTGTCAGCACATGTTTCCCAGCTTCCAATGCAGCAATAGTAATCGGGCAATGCATGTAAGGCCAAGTACCTATGCATATTGCATCTACGTTTGGAGATCGTATTAACTCATTCCAATCATCGAAGACATTAGGTATGCCGAACTCATCTGCAATAACCTGTCCAGATTCCTTGGTTCTGTTTGAGACACCTGTAACCTCCACTCCATCTAAGGACTGGAATCCTGGTATGTGGCGTGATCTAGAATTTGCTCCGGCGCCTACTACACCTACTCGTACAGGGGCATTTTTGCTCATTGTGATCAATATACTTAGGGCTCTATATTGACATCTACACTATTTATTACTGGTGGTTCTACTGGGCTAGAGCTCTCTCCCATTGCTCCTACAGTCACTGGTGTGTCTGCCAGTTCGTTAACCACAGATATACCATCGATGACCTGGCCGAATATAGTGTAGTTCTTTGGTAGTGGGTTGTTCCCATGCATTATGAAAAACTGACTTCCGTTTGTATTAGGGCCAGAGTTTGCCATTGCTAGTGTTCCTGCAACATAATCTCTAGTAACTGGTTCGTCGTTGAAGCTATATCCTGGTCCACCTGATCCGGTCCCTGTAGGATCTCCGCCCTGGATCATGAACCCCTTGATTATTCTGTGGAATATAACATTGCTGTAATATCCATCTTGTGCTAGAAAAACGAAGTTATTAACTGTATTTGGGGTCTCTGAGGCAAACAGTTCAAAGGTGATATCGCCTTTGCTAGTATGCATAACTGCTGTTATTGCCTTTTCAGTGTCTATGGACATAGGTGGTGGTGAACTATATTGCTTAGCCATTGGCGCTCCTTATTCTAATCGTCAAATGTATTCTCAATATCATTGTTGAAGTCTATCAGATAGGTGATTCATTGACCAGTTAAGGACTAATAAGCTTGAAAGAGTTCTCTAGTTCTTCTTTTGTAATGGCACCTTCAAATTTTGCAGATATATTCCCATATGAGTCTAAAAGGAAAATCCATGGCTCTGATCTTAGTCCCCACTCATACATGATGTCCATGGGTACTAGTCCCTGATTATTTCTAACTTTATCAAGATCATATGGTTCTATATGAATGAAGTCAGCTACATTCTTGTGCTTTTGATACATCTCATCTATCAAAAGCTTGGTAGTTCCGCAAGTAAGGCTTAAGCAAAATCCAGGACTCGCAAATATTATAACTGTAGGCCTTTCGTTTTCTATGGCCTCTTTGATTGTCATGTTGTGCATTTCTGGGTCTGGTGGGCTAGACGTATCTATGTCGGATATATGAGAGGCTTCAGAAAGGATAACCTGTTCGGAATGTGGCGCAGGTGACCCTATAGATGGCGAAAGGCTGTTTTCTCGTATTTGTATTACCAGGGGATTTATATATACCGTAGATCCATTTGGGTCCATATCTAACTCTATTAGCCAATAACCATCTGTTGGTATGATTGGCCTTGAAACATAGATACCTATAGATACTGAATCATGGAAATGCGCAGTGTCATCCTCATGTAAGTGTGAGTAGCCTCTAGGAATTTCTACAAGTTCTGGAGTAACTGTTATCTCAGATTCAGGTATTTTCTTTCTGTCCAAATCCAGTTGGTATATGCGCATATTTATAGGTGCTTTTTTGATAACTGTATTTGTATTTTCTTCTATAAGTGCGAATGCAATTCTATTCACCCCGGAAGATAAGTCGGTAGTTAGCAGGCTTAGATTAAGAGATCCAGATTTTTCTTGTGTCTTGGTTAATCTGTCTACTATGTTACCCGTTAGGGTAGATTCTTCAGGAGTGGTTTCTTTTGGATTTGTATTACATCCTGCTAGAGTTAGTAATAGAAGGGAGATTAGTATCCGGGCAATATAGAGATTATTCTTTATCATGTTAAGTGAAAGATATGTTATCATGAAAAAGTTATATGATTCGTGTTGTTTGCCTGAGTTCATTTCTGCTTGTATTTTGCATATTCTTTATGCTTGGTCTAAGAGAGAAATAAAATTAAGATTAATCGAGGAACACCCCCGATTTGATGCGAGGTACTATGAAAGGTTTAGTTTTTAAAGGACCGCGAGATTTGGTGGTTGCCGATCGCCCAGTAAGATCACCAGCTACAGGAGAGGTTTTGGTTAAAACTAAGGCTGCTTCTTTGTGCTTTTCTGACATCAGAGTATACAAGGGACAAAAATATGCCTTGCCTGATGTAATACTCGGTCATGAAATGGCAGGGGAAATAGCCGAAATAGGAGACGGCGTTACTACTGTGAAGAAAGGAGATGCAGTAACTATATGTCCAATAATAGCCTGCGGAGCATGTTATTTCTGTTCTAGAGGTAAGCGTAACAGATGCCTAAATAGGAATACACTAGGCTATGACATGGATGGCGGAATGGCCGAATATGTACTTATTCCGGAAGAACTCGTATCACTGGGCCATGTGCTTAAGTTACCTCAAGGGTTGTCTTGGGATGTTGCATGTCAGGTCGAACCTTTTGCCTGTGCACTCTACTCATTGATTGAGTGTGGAATAGGGCCAGGTACTTCATTGGCATTGATTGGTGCAGGTCCAATGGGTCTTACTCATCTTCTTATTGCCAGGGCTATGGGTTGTGGAACTATTGTTGTGGCAGATCCTGTAGAATCCAGATTAGAAATGGCAAAGAAATTGGGTGCCACCATTGTAATACAACCTGAACAGCTAGACGTAAAGAAAGCGACTATAGAGATTACAGAAGGGTTAGGTGTGGATGCTGCGATCGCAACAGTCGGTAACGTTGATGCTATAGGGACGGCTGTAGATGTAGTGAGAAAACAGGGAATAGTCAATATTTTTGGTGGGTGTCCACCTGGCAGTGAAGTAGTACTCGATCCTAATAGAATACACTATGATGAACTCTGGATAACTGGAACTCAAAATGCTAATCCAGAACACTACCAGAGAGCATTGAATCTGTTGAGCGTCATGCCTGAAGCAGATAGTTTGATAACAAATCGCTTCCCAATAGATAATGCACCAGACGCTTTCACTGCAAGGGAAGGATTCGATGGTCTCAAGGCCATTTTGGATTTTAACTAAGATAAATTGTTAGTTTGTATGATCATAAATTATCACCTAATGAAATGCATTTGTTCTTGCCTTGACACTGATAGTGTAGCGTGATAAATTTGTGACGATTTTGAAGATTTAAGCATATTTGCTACGGGAGTAGGATTATGAAATTTTTGGTATTCGTTAAACAAATTCCAGACCCTGACATACCGCCGGCACAGTTCAGGATTGACACTGAAAAAAAGACAGTGGCTCCTCCTCCAGGTTCCTCGCCAGCAGTGAGTACCTACGACGAGTTAGCTGTAGAAGCTGCCCTGAGACTTCGGGATGACGTTGGAGGAGAAGTTACAGTGGTTAGTTTGAATAACAACCCAGTAATGAACGTCATTAAGAAACCTTTGGCAATGGGGTCGGATAACTTGATACTACTTCAAGACGACGCCTTCGAAGGCGGCGATGCTATGACAACAGCGAGGGTTTTGGCAGCTGCGGCCAAGAAGATTGGTGAGTATGACCTAATCCTTTGCGGTAGACAAGCAGGAGACTGGGATAATGGTCAGGTAGGATCATACGTGGCAGAGATGCTAGGAGTGCCTATAGTTATCAATAGTGGTAAGTTAGAAATTAAAGGTGACAGGATAAGGGTAGAGAGAACTACTAAAGATGGTAGAGATATAATAGAATCACCATTTCCTTCCATAATTACAGCTGGGGATGAGATCGGAGTGGCACGATATCCTAAACTAAGAGATATTATGGCTGCAGGTCGAAAACAGCCAGAGATTTGGAATGCTCAGGACTTAGGATTGGATCCGTCAAAAGTTGGTGATGCTGGTGCTTTGACCAAGGTGAATCGACTTTACGTGGAAGAAAAGTCTTCCCAGGTAGAGATGATACAGGCTGACACTCCTGCTGAGGCTGGGGAACAGCTCGCTCTTAAACTTCGTGAACTGAAAATAATATAATACGTATTGTAAGACGTCCTATACCTTAGAAATGATTAGGAGGGAACATTATGGCAAGCGGTGTTTTAATAATAGGAGAATTCTCCGATGGGGCAATAGCTGGTGTTACAGGCGAACTTCTCGGAGTGGGTAGAAAATTAGCGAATTCTCTTGGTGAAGAACTGATAACTGTTTTCATTGGAGATGGTATTGCTAGTGATGCTGCAGGTGCATTTACTATGGGTGCTGACAAAGTTTATGCAGTGGACGATCCACTACTTAAGCTCTACCAGTCTGAGAGTTATGCGTATGTCGCTGAAAAAGTACTAAGAGATCTAGAACCAAACATCGTAGTAATGGGTACGTCTACAATGGGTAGAGACTTGGCCCCAAAACTAGCATGCCGGTTAGAGACTGGTCTGGCAATGGACTGCTTGGAATTAAGTGCAGTGGCAGATACCAAAGGACTGATAGCTAACAGACCAGTATTTGGTGGTAAAGCTATGGCTGAAGTTGACTGTGGATCAGTAAGACCAGCAATGGCTACAGTTAGATTGAAATCACAAGAAGCTTTGCCAATAGATTCATCTCGCTCGGGAGAAGTTACAAGAGTAGATGCTGGCTTGGATCCTTCAATTGCTAAAGCAGTAATAGTGGACTCTGTTGAAGTCGCTGTTGAAGGTGTAAGGCTTGAGGATGCTAAAATAGTTATAGGTGGTGGTAGAGGCATAGGAAGCGTAGATAATTGGAGCAAATTGGAAGAGTTGGCTGAAGTGATGTCTGGAGCCGTGGGTTCAACTAGAGGTGCTTGCGATGAAGGGTACTGTGAACTTGACACCCAGCTTGGTATCACATCGAAAACAGTTGCACCTGAACTTTACTTGGCTGTTGGTATATCTGGAGCGAGCCAACATATGTCAGGAGTGGCTTTCTCTAAGTTCATCTGTGCTATAAATAAAGATGCCGAGGCACCTATATTTAAACATTCCCTGTATGGAATAGTTGGTAGATGGGAGGATATACTTCCAGCATTTCAAGCCAAAGTCCAGCAGTTAGTATCTGAGTAGAAATAATATATCGTAGATTTTGTTCTGCGGTTTCTGGATTATAATTTTTATGGAGTCCGAACTTTTCAGATAGAAGTTTCTATCAAGTCTTGCTATATGCATGCGGTGTTTAATGGATGGAGATTTTCGTCTAGATATCGAAGATGTTGCTAAGAAAGTCAATACTTCAGAGGTATTACTTATATATTTTCCTCTACTTAGAATGACGCTTTTGGTAGACACCAGATTCAATGAGAATTGTTCTCCTCTTGTTGCCGTAATGCCAATGGCTTCGTCTATAGAAGATAGATTTAGGTCGCTTAGGAAATTGAGGCCATATTTGGGAAGGCCAAAAGGTGTTTCTCTTGTGGCTTGGACTAGATACGCTGAGAGCCTTGTGAGACTTGGTATCTGGGATATGTTGATACAGCGATTTGTGGACTCTGGGCATAGAGACACGATATTGGAATGTGAGGAAGCATTAGAAGAGATATATACACTGGAGCTAGAGGAGATTTCTTCTGTTATAACAGGTGATAATTATCATACTCTATGGTCACGAGATAGATGAATTGTGATGATGTAAGTTATTTAACCATGCAGTTTTGCTTGACACATACATGATCGAATTAATATAATCGTGCCTTAGGGTTATTGAAAACAGTTTTATGGGTTGTTTTGAAAGGGGTATAACTTGTCTCAAGTCATTATGCGAGAAGGTGAAACCTTTGATGGTATGCTAAGGAGATTCACCCGCAAGGTTCAGATGGACGGAGTCCTATCTGATGCTAGGAAGCGCCAACATTTTGAAAAGCCCAGTGTGAAGCGTAAAAGAAAAGCCGCTGCTAAGAGACGTAAGAGTTCTCGTAGTAATGGTGAAAATCGAAAGGCATAACAACGGTTAAGCATGGGATTAAGAGAACGCCTTGATGAAGACCTCAAGTCTGCTATGCGCGAGAAAAATGAGCTCCGAAGATCCGTCCTTAGGATTGTTCGTTCTGAGTTGCATAACGAGGACAAGAATCAACAGAAAAGTATAGATGAGGAATCTATATTTGTTGTCTTGAATAAGTTAGCCAAGAGAAACAGAGAGAGCATAGAGGAATTTAAGAAGGGTAATCGAGGAGACTTGGTGGAACGGGAAGAGGCTGAGTTGCAGGTGCTTCTAGGATATATGCCAAAACAACTGTCAGCTGAGGAAATATCTGATTTAGCTCAGGTTGTCATACGGGATACTGGAGCTAATGGCCCAACAGATAAAGGTAAGGTAATGTCATCTCTAATGCCGCAAGTTCGTGGTAAGGCTGATGGATCGATTGTCAACAAGGTGGTGATGGATTTATTAGAAGGTTTATAATTCACACAAATGAGTCACATGGAAAATTGTTCATAGAAGTACCTTGTTTTTAAAAGGTGCTTTTTTATCTGATTAATTTTTTGCTGAGGACTGAGAGACATGAAATTTGGCATAGTTGTTTTTCCAGGTACTTGGAGCGACGGAGATTGTTACTATGCTGTTAAAGATATACTTGGCCAAGAGGCACGTTATGTCTGGCATAAGGATCAAGATATATCTGATATAGACTGTATCATAATCCCTGGTGGTTTCTCCTATGGGGATTACCTGAGGACAGGAGCAATTGCTAGATTTTCTCCGATAATGCGTGAGATTGATAAATTTGCTGCAAATGGTGGACTGGTTATAGGTATATGTAATGGTTTCCAGATACTATGTGAAGCCGGTTTATTACCAGGAGTTCTTATTAGAAATGACCACCTTCAATTTCGTTGCGAATGGGTAAACCTTAGAATAGAAACAAAGTTAACCCCATTCACTTCAGAGTGTGACATAGGTCAGGTATTACAGATACCGATATCTCACGGTGAAGGTAATTACTACGTTGATGATGAAACACTAGATTTGTTGGAGAGAGATGGTCGCGTGGTATTTAGATATTGTGATTATGATGGTTCAGTAAATGCATCTAGTAATCCGAACGGTTCAGTGAAAAATATAGCCGGTATAGTTAACGAAAAACGTAATGTGTTGGGCATGATGCCACACCCTGAGCGTTGCTGTGAATATTCTCTTGGTGGTGAAGACGGTAAACTTTTATTTGAATCTATTATAAGTACTATTGGAGTAATGAAATCGTGAGGTGCTTTTAGGTGGATATAAATATTCCGAAAGAGACCTTGGACGAGATAGCTCTTTCAGAGCAAGAATATATAGAAATTGTCAATCGGCTGGGTAGAGAACCTAATCACGTCGAGTTGGGAATGTTTGGTGCCTTATGGAGCGAGCATTGCGGATACAAACATTCAAAACTTCTTCTAACAGGTCTGCCTTCTCAAAGTTCTAGGCTGATAGTAAGTGCTGGAGAAGAAAATGCTGGTGTTGTGGACATAGGTGATGGCTTAGCAATAGCCATGAAAATCGAATCTCATAACCATCCATCTGCAGTGGAACCATTTCAAGGAGCAGCGACAGGCGTTGGCGGCATAGTCAGAGATATATTTGCCATGGGTGCTAGGCCTATAGCATTACTGAATTCTCTAAAATTCGGTCCACTCAACGAAATTAACAATATGCATCTTTTTAATGGGGTTATAGGTGGGATATCTTGGTATGGTAATTGTATAGGAGTCCCAGATGTTGGAGGGGAGGTAACATTTGCAGAATGTTATTCAGGTAATCCACTAGTCAATGCTATGTGTGTTGGGATATTGGAGACAGATGGTCTGATAAGAGCTAGGGCCTCAGGAAATGGTAATCTTTTAATTCTTGTTGGTTCTTCAACAGGTAGAGATGGTATACACGGTGCCTCAGGGTTAGCCTCTAGGACTTTCGAGAAAGAAAGGGAAATGAGGCCAACTGTACAAGTGGGCAATGCATTTATGGAGAAAACTCTTATTGAAGCGTGTTTGAATGTGGCTAAGGCTGGTCTTCTGGTAGGTATGCAGGATCTCGGAGCTGCTGGTATGACAAGCTCAGTTGTAGAGGCGGCAGAAAAAGGTGAGTCTGGTGTGATCATAGATATTGCAAAAGTACCAAGGAGAGAAGAAGGCATGACGGCATATGAAATTATGCTATCTGAATCTCAAGAGCGCATGTTACTTATAGTCACTCCAGAGAACGAGAACTTGGTAAAAGATATATTTTATGATTGGGACTTAGAAGCTGTAGTGATAGGACAAGTTGTAGATGGTAATATGATTACAGTCATGGATGGAGAGCAAATTGAAGCATATCTGCCTATAGATATACTTACGGATCCACCATTGTATAAAATGACAAGCGAAGTGCCAGAATATATGCATGAGTCTGGCAAATTGGAAATGTCTGATGTTCCAATTCCTCTGGATGATCCTAACATCGTACTGAGCAAATTATTGTCTTCGCATAATATTGCCAGCAAAGAGATGATATATCGGCAGTATGATCATCAGGTTCAGACAAACACAATACAGGGTCCTGGTGGAGATGCAGCTGTATTGAGAATTAAAGGCACTGATAAGGCTATAGCATTAACCACAGATGCAAACGGAAGGTATTGCTATCTAGATCCATATTCAGGGGGAGCAATAGCGGTTGCTGAGGCTTGCCGTAATCTGGCGTGTGTTGGAGCAGAACCATTGGCGATCACTGATTGTCTTAATTTTGGAAACCCAGAGAGACCAGATATATATTATCAGCTTGAATCTTGTATTACTGGAATATCGGCAGCATGTAAGGCTCTGGGAATACCTGTCATAAGTGGTAATGTGAGTCTGTATAACGAGACTAGAGGAACTGCAATATGGCCTACCCCGGCAATTGGAGCACTTGGTTTATTGGAAAATTCTGAATTATCAACGACTATTGCTTTCAAAGATGAAGGTGACATAGTGATATTGATTGGATCTGAGAGTTTGGATACTGATATAGAATCGTTGTCCGGGAGCGAATATCTATATTTAATACATGGACAGACTCAGGGTGTACCTTCTATAGATTTGACTCTGGAAGCGAAGGTTCAAAATATATGTAGGCAATCCATAAGAGACGGATTTATAAAATCTGCACATGATTGTTCGGATGGGGGTTTGGCTGTTACTTTGGCTGAGTCATGTATTGCAGGTAAGATAGGTGTGATATGTGATATTAGAGTAGATGATCGTTGGGATATAGCTCTTTTCTCTGAATCACAATCTCGTATTGTTGTATCGTTGTCACCAGAAAACCTGGAAGTATTTGAAGAGACAGCCCTTAATATAGGAGTCCCATTTTCCATACTAGGCATTGTGGGGGGCGACAGGTTGATTTGGGGGTCCCTATTGGATTCAAATATAGAAAGACTTACTGATACTTGGAAAAATGCCATAGCTAATGATATTAGCGCATAATCACAGGCAGTATATTTATGAGAAGATTCGTACTCTGTTAATTTTTTGTCTAGCAATATACGTGGCTATGAATTTGCTATACATTCAAGGTTTGAGCTACCATTTGAGTTAGTCATGTTCAATCCGTCTAGTGAAAATGATATAGAATTACGTGCTTGGTGGATGCCAAATCAGAGATCTTAATCGACTATAATCTAGGTTCATTGGTTGGACTCCACTCGTGACACAATTTTTTGGTTTTTCTGACTGCTTTCATGTTATTCTTACGACAGTCGGGGTGTAGCGCAGCTCGGGAGCGCACTTGCATGGGGTGTAAGGGGTCGTAGGTTCAAATCCTATCACCCCGACCAGTTTCTAGGCATAAAATAAGCCCAGTATTTACTACAATTAGAATGGCTCATGGCTTAACAAATCACCCGTGATACGTATGACTCCAGTTTAAGCTATGTAGAATGGTAAGGATGCCACACAGTTAAGGGAATAATGGAGGAAAGAATTATGTTGGGTAATGGATCAGACAAAGCTACTATGGATTACACTATGAGCTATAATCCCCCATTGGATGTAACAGCGGGAGAACGCATATTGAAGGAAGTGAAGTACATTCTAGACAAGTTGGAAGTGGTATTTATCCTCGGTTCTGGAACTTGTCTGGGTGCAGTTAGGGATAAGGGTTTGATTCCTTGGGACGATGATATAGATCTGGTTTCGGTTGGGGACATTAACGGCCTCAAAGAGGAATCAATTTATGGTGTATTGGCCACATTTAGAGACAGAGGATATTATGTTAGGGAAAACAATTGGTCTTCGAGCAAACCACCTTATGCTATAAGTCACTCAATTATAAAGGATTATGTAAGAGTAGACTGGTCATGCTCGTTTGTAGTCGATGGCAACTTATATGTTTACCCAGGAATTCCAATTCCAGCCAATTTTTTCACTGACCCTAAGGAGGTAGAATTCTTAGGAGAAAGATTTTTAGTTCCGAATCCACCTGAGGAATATCTTCGTTTAAAATATGGTGCGGAGTGGATGGTTCCTAAGAAGGCAGGGGAGTATGAGAAAGATGTAGTAGAAAAGATCCCGAGTGCACAATTGGTTGGTTATCCAAGTAGAATTAGAGTACTTGATGTTGAGGGTGGGCCAGTTTCAGAAGCCGAAGTTGTGCTTGTGGGAGGTAGTAGTTCCAAGACTGACAGAAACGGATATGCTGAGGTAATAATACCGGGTCCTCGCTTCTATGCACTGATCATTAGGTACCCTGGGCATGAACAAGTTCTCTACATGGAAGACATCGAGCCTGGGCAGACTTATGTCTATAGGGCTGACGCTGCGTCTAAAGTAGCTGACGGCATCTCAGGTGAAATAGGGACACCAGGTAACCTGTTGTCAATCGAATGAGTGAATGACGTAAGCTAAGGCTATAGGGGATAATGGTAATAGAACTACTTGCTAGAGCCAATTAGTGATTATGTGCAGCGTATAGCTTGCTGTATACAACAAAACGCTTAAATGAGTTTGAGGATTGAGCCCTCAATAGTCCACAAATAAAGGCTATATCCTCATGGAACAACTAAGCCCTGACGGGCTACTAAAGCAGTTACTACAGAAATACGTATGAACAATTAAGGACATTTAAGGGCATAATTAGGTGCGGATATGAACACCTATAAACACCATGTTACAATTATGTGGTGCAAGTGGTCGTAGGTTCAAATCCTATCACACCAACCAGAATCCCGGAAAATGTAATAGACCTTAGGAACTTTTTGGCCTGATACAGTTACTAATTGTCGTATTTGGATGCCAGTCTACATCCAGGTTCTATACCTTTTAGAAACGAGATGCCCAATAACCAAACCGGGCAAGTAGCATTGTGGATTTTAACTAACGTTGGTTTGTCTTTGTTTTCTGCCATGGTGCTTCCTCCTAATCTCTCTCCATCAGGTTGTTATCCGCTAATCTACACCATTTAATGTGATAATACCAATTTACAGTAGGTAATTATGGGTTTGCATTTCTATGGATTTGGGATAATACTTTTTCAAGGCCTTCCTGCAATTCCTTTTTGGTTGCGTATCCTTCATATTTAGAAGTTATATGACCTCTATTATCTAGAATAAATACCCAAGACTCGTTCTGGTAATCTTTTAACTTAGTTAGATGCCAGGCATCTACAATTGAGGCATACCTAGCCTGACTGAGGTTTTCTTGAACTTCATTTGGATTGTCGTATACTTCCACATGTATAAAGTTAGCTCTACTTTTGTATTCGCTTTGAAGGTACTCCACAGTTTCTACTTGTGGTCCACATGTTGGACTTGTACACAAGGCAGGACTAGCAATCACCAATAGAAGTGGTTTTTCGGTATTAATAGCTTCTCTAATAGTAAGTTTATATAAGTCTGGGTGTGGTATCGAGCGAGTAGTTAGAGACGTCAGATCTGATACGTCGCGTCTAGTCTTGTTCACTACCATAGGTGGTTTAGAATCCAGATCAGGAGTTACACTGGCCTCGGTAATGGTCAAAGGTATTTGTGCCGTTTTGATTGATCCGTTTTCCTGTTGCACATCCACTTCTAGGAGCCAGTCTCCTGGTTTACTAAAAGACATCTCTGTTACATAGCTTCCGCGAGATCCTAACGGCCATAAGAAAAATCTTGCAGTGACTGATTCATGTATGGTGTCATTATTTCCCAGGAAAATTGATTTTACCTTGGCAGAAGGTGTCATTACAAAAGAATTTGGAGTGGTAAGTAAAAAAGATATTCTATTAGTTCCAACTCTCAAATCCCTAGTGGATAGGATGCCATTTAATTCGTACCTTGGCGTATGTGTCAGAATATCTTGACTGACTGTTATTGGTGCAGTTGTCGTACCACTATTACACCCATTAGCCACCAAAAATACTATGATAACTATCCAGGAACCTATTTCTTGTAACCTGTTTTGCACGTGTTCTCCATGCCTCTTGTTAAGTGGTTATTGTCCTTTTTCGTAGGCACCGAAAGTGAATGAGAATATTGAGAATTCGTTTGAATTGGAACTGAGTCTCATTGCATGACCACCGTAATCATTAGAATCAAAAATACTGTACATTCTGTCAGCAGTTACATTTATATATGTTTTTCCATCTAACCCCTCTTCAATATCAGTGCCTCTGAGAGAGAATGGGATTGGTTTATCTTCTAAGGTTATATATACCTTGTATGGCTCATTCTCAACACTCAAAACAACGTTTACGCTTGTACCAAAGAATTTCAATGCTAGATAATCCTCTAGGGTATTGGTTATACGTGCATGTCTAATACTTTCTTTTCCATTGAGCCAGAGGCCGTTTAGGTAGAGGAAGTGGTTTACGTGTCCCCCAGGATCTTCTAACAGTACAGGAGTTCCTATAGGATTTTCATAAAATTCAGGTTGAGTGATGTAGGGTGGCTGGGCATTAGCATTGAATTGTAAGCCAGTAAACAACTCTCTTGTCTGCCTAGTTTTGATATCTCTAGCTCCTGCCTGTTTATCTCTAATTGGGCCAGGATCGGGATTTGGGGGTATGCCTTCTAGGGCAGATCCAGCGTCAAACAACCATCTCCTTATTTCCATTTCAGTTTCGTTATATGACCCTTCGCCAAAATGGGTGTACTGTATGACACCGTTCTTATCAATTAGATATTTTGCAGGCCAGAACTTATTCGCGAAAGACCTCCAGATATTGAAATCGTTATCCTGAATAACTGGCCATTCGATACCAAATTCCTGGACAGCTGCCTGAACGTTCTCGCTGATATGTTCAAATTCAAACTCTGGGGAATGCACTCCTACAATTACCAATCCTTGATCTGCATATTTATTATGCCATTCCTTTAGGTATGGTAATGTTCGGATGCAATTTACGCATGTATAAGTCCAGAAATCTATGAGTACAACCTGTCCTCTTAAACTACTCAGAGTAAAGGCTTCTGAGTTTATCCAACCATCCACATTCTGGATTTCTTGGGCTATAGAGCCAACCTTGCCTAATGGTTCTGGATTACCGACTGAATTTATGATCTCTGTTGTATTACTACTACTACAGGCGGAGGCAAATAACCAACAGGCACTTATTAACAGGGCAGTAGTTATAAATGGATTGATTGAACGACTCAGGTAAATCATTATTGCATTATACATTAGACAGATAATAAGCTATGGTTCGATGATATAATTAAATTGTTAACTAGAGTCTTATAATAGGAGGTTAATACTATGCTGGAATTTAAACACTACACAATTGCTGTTCACAATCTGGAGTCTGCAGTTGAAAATTACAAGAATCTTTTTGGTATGGAATCAGTCACTGAAACAGAGCACAACGATATAGGCAATTTCGACTCGATTTCTATGGGATATGATGGAAATACAGTACTTAGACTTATAGAATCTTCAGCCGATGACACAGCTGTGGCTAGGCTTATGAAATCTCGTGCAAATGAGTTCAATCCGAATGGAGAAGGTGTTTACCTCCTTGCGTTTGAAGCGGACGATACAGAAGGTATTGCTCAGCGAATCGAATCTAACGGTGGTCGTATAACTCGCTTGCCTGGTAGGAAAAATTTCTTTGTTCATCCAACGTCATCGAATTTCGGTTTTATGGAGATTATGCCCAAACCAGGCTAAAACTATTTAGTGTTGTATATTAATATAAGTATACTTGTTCCTATTAACATAATCGCCAAGATTTCTAGACGACTCATGCCTTCTCTGAATATCTTCTGTGTTACTAAAATGGAAAATACTAATTCTATTTGACCAACAGTTTTAACATAGGCTACTTGAGTCAGCGCGAATGCAGAGAACCATCCAATTGATCCGAATGCACTGGTTATACCAACCAGAGCTGATGGTTTCCAGTGAAACACAATTTCCCGGAATATGTATTTATTTTTGTAACCCATCCACACGCCAAGCGCTAACAAATTTAGTAACACAATCGAGAGCAATGTAAGTGCAGCGTTCATGATTGGACTAGCACTATCTAAAATGAGAATCGCTTCACGTATTATTAGAGCATCTAGAGCGAAGGCTGCTCCGCAGGCAATGCCGATAAATATATGCCTATAGTTCAAGTCTTTGAATAGTGATTGCCAATTTATCTTATCTTGTGCAACAGAGATAATGATAATCGCTGATACACCTATAATGATAGCTGCAGTGATAGTAAGGCTTATATATTCGTCGAATAACAATGCTCCTATAATAGCAACTTGTATGGCTTCGGTTTTCGCATAAGCAGTGCTGACTGCAAAGTTACGGTGAGAGAATAGAGAAACTAGTAAAAGCGTGCCTATGATTTGGAAAAGCCCGGCTGCTAAGCAATAGGCTATGAAAAGCCGGTGTATTGACGGGTAACTCAGGCCTATATTGTGCAGAATTAGTATATAACAAATCACAACAGGCAAACCAAAACTGTATCTGACCCATGTAATAGCTTCGGAGCTCAGATGAGGTTTTAATGACTTCTGCAAACTGGTCCTAGTAGTTTGCATTATTGCTGCGAAGATAGTTATAAAGATCCAGTCGTACATAATTAATATAGCCAATAATGAATAGTGCATTATACTATACTGTCTCGAGTTCTATGTTATATCTAGTTAAACAGTAATCCAAATTGAAAAGACTAGGAACAAAAACTGAACTGATCTATTGTGCTTGATTTTCAACAGATGTATCTTATGTCTATGAAAAGGGGTATTGAAATTATTGAATAGCGATTCGGTATCTTCCTCAAAAGGTCCACTTAGGGCATTTACCTCCGTACGGTTTCGCTTTTTCTGGTGTGCGTCTCTTGCATCTATTATTTCCTTTTTTATGTCTACAATATCTAGGGGCTGGTTAGTGTTAGATATAACTGATTCTGCATTTATGGTGACAGCTATAAACGCTACAGGATTGATACCGACCCTCGTTTTCTCGCTTGTTGGGGGAGTAATAGCAGACAGGATGAACAAAAGGTTAGTTTTGATAACTTCTGACGCTATTAGTTTGGTGACATTGGGAATACTTTCAGTATTGATTCTAGCAGATCTTATTCAGCTATGGCATATATTTGGCCTTACATTAATTCACGGCTCATCTTTTGCAATTGGGATGCCTTCCAGAGCTTCACTTGTATCTAATTTAGTTAGCAGCAACGACATGTCAAGTGGTGTGGCTCTATTCACTACTATATTTAGCGCTGGTCAAATGGTGGGTCCAGGGGTAGCGGGGTTTCTTATAGATTCTTATGGTATGGTAACGCCATTTATAACTGCTACGAGTATATTGATTCTCGCTATATTACTACTACTGAAATTGGAACCTATCGTAGTAGTAGGGCAGGTAAAAGGCGAAAAGGGCTCATCTATATTAGAAAGTATTCTGGAAGGTTTAGATTATGTTCGAAAGCATGGGATACTCTTTGGCTTGATATTTATGGGGGCGGCAGCTACAGTCTTTGCATTGCCTTATCAGACATTATTGCCAGTTTTTGCTAGAGATGTACTTGAAGTCGGAGCGAGTGGGTTAGGGTGGTTGGGTGCTATGACTGGAGCAGGTGCAATAGTTGGGTCTATTACTGTGGCTTCTCTAGACAATACAAAGTTTATGAAGGTGCTTATGCTAGTTGGAAGTATAGCATTAGGGTGTCTTATAGTACTGTTCGCCATATCGACGGACTATCTGCTTTCTCGTGTAATACTTTTTTGCCTAGGGTTTTCTTTTCAAATATTCATGACGAGTAATTTTACGTTTGTACAACTCATTGCCCCGGAGTATATTCGCGGGAGAGTTCTCAGTATCCGCATGATAGCGTTTGGCTTGAGCCCAATTGGCATGATATTACTAGGAACTAGTACAGAATTCTTTGGCCCTGTCATTGCGACTGCTATAACAGGGGCTATGTCAGTTGTATTGCTTGCTAGTATAATTATATTTATTCCAAGTTTGAGACATGTAGACAGATCAACGTAAATACAACTATTTGTAATTTCCATATGTGTATATATTAGTGATACTTTGTTAAGATATAGAATCATAATTTTGTAAGCCATTTTGTTAACTCATATAAATTTTCTTGTAAGGAGTGTATATAATGACTACCATTGGAACTCCACTTGCCAAATCTTCAACAAAGTTGATGCTTCTGGGTTCCGGGGAACTTGGGAAGGAAATTGCTATTGAGGCGCAGCGTTTAGGTATAGAGGTTATAGCTGTTGATAGATATCCAAACGCTCCAGCGATGCAAATAGCACATCGTTCTCACGTTATATCTATGCTTGATGCTCAAGCACTTACCAATGTGATTAAACTAGAAAACCCAGATTTTGTAGTCCCTGAAGTGGAAGCAATTGCTACCGAAGTATTAGTGGAACTAGAAGAATTAGGGTTTAATATTATTCCCACTGCCACTGCGACAAGGTTAACTATGGATCGTGAAGGGATTAGACGTCTAGCCTCTGAAACTCTTAAATTGCCAACTTCGCCGTATAGGTTTTCAGATTCACTAGAGGGTTGTAGAGAAGCAGCTAGGGATATTGGTTTTCCATGTGTTATAAAACCGGTCATGAGTTCATCAGGGCGTGGTCAGAGCGTTGTACATAATGAAACAGAATTAAAGAATGCATGGGAGACTGCTGCCAGGGAGGGTCGTGGTAATACCGCTAAGGTTATTATAGAGGGATTCATTGAATTTGAGTATGAAATAACATTGCTAACAATTCGACATATTAGTGGTACCAGTTTTTGCGAACCAATTGGTCATTTACAGGTTGATGGTGATTATAGGGAATCATGGCAACCACACCCGATGAATGAAGCTGTTTTATTGCGAGCTCAAGATATTGCAGGGAAAGTTACATCTGCATTGGGTGGTTGGGGGATATTTGGAGTGGAACTTTTCGTTAATGGAAATGATGTCTTGTTTAGTGAAGTATCTCCACGTCCTCACGATACCGGTATGGTCACACTCATATCACAAGATTATTCTGAGTTTGCTTTGCATGTGAGAGCAATCCTCGGTCTACCATTGCCAAGTATTCGGCAACTTGGTAAATCGGCGTCGTGTGCTATTGTAATCGAAGGAAACTCAGAAGACATTCGTTTTGGTGGCCTCAGAGAATCCCTTAGTGATCCAAACGTAGGTTTAAGATTGTTTGGGAAACCTGAAATCAATGGACACCGACGATTAGGTGTAGTGCTAGCTACGGGATCTACGATTGACGATGCTAGAGATAAAGCCAGAACTTCTGCCTCGAAAATCATAGTCCAGTTAAACTAGTATCCTCCTTCTGCCAAGAACTTGATTAGTAGCTTTTGTTCATAATGAGTTCAGATGGTGCCATCTATGCAATTAATCAGTCCACAGGTGACAGGAAATCTGATGGTCATTGTCCAATCTTACAGAGATTGGCTCGATTGATTCACATGTTCCACTTATAAAAGAAGGGCATCTAGGATGAAATTTGCATCCAGTTGGGGGATTTGATGGGCTAGGTGGTTCACCTGGAATAACTTCGCGCATCCTTAATCTATTGATTGGATTGGTGCTGGGAACAGATTTTATTAATGCCTGAGTATATGGATGTAATGGATTATTAATTATTGTCTGTGGAGATCCATATTCCACAATGTTACCCGCATACATCACAGCTATTTTGTCAGAGAAATGGCGTGCAGTAGCAATGTCATGTGTAATAAAGAGAAAGGTTATATTGAATTTACTTTGCAATTCACGCATCAAGTACAATATTTCCGCGCGACTAGAAGCATCAATCATTGATACTGGTTCATCTGCAATTATCAATTTCGGCCGAAGTATCAATGCTCTTGCAAGACCTATTCTTTGTCTTTGACCCCCAGATAGCATATGTGGATATTTTTGGATTATCTCATCTGCAGGAAACAAATTGACGTCGGTTAAGGCCTCCAGAATTCTCTGTTCACGTTCTTGTTTATTGCCTATATTGTGTATAGCAAGAGGTTCATTTAAGATTTGTTTCACACTCATGAAGGCGTTCATACTTGAGTAAGGATCTTGAAATACGCCTTGTACTTGTAATCTGAACTTTTTGACATCCGATGTTCTTATAAGATTTATATCCTGATCATCAAATATAATTCTCCCACTTGTAGGATCAAGAAGCTTTAATATTGCTTTTCCGAGTGTTGTTTTTCCGCTACCCGATTCACCGACTATAGCTATAGTCTCCCCATATCCGACATTAAGAGAAACACCGTCTACTGCTTTAATTTGCACGGATCCAAATATACCCTTCCGTGCTTTGTAGTATATTTTCAAATCCTCTACTCTAAGTATACTGCTCATATATTTTCCTTCAGGAGCCAACAGTTTACTCTTTGTCCATTATTGAGAAGGAAGGATTGCGGGTTTTCTTTTGAACAAATAGCTAATGCCATATCGCAACGTGGATGGAATCTGCATCCAGAAGGTGGGTTAGATAAATCTGGAGGGGAACCAGGTATAAATTTGGGTGGTTCATTAGACTTTAAAGTAGGTATACTTTGAAGTAATTTTATTGTGTAAGGATGTTTTGGCTTTAGCAGAATTTGTTCAGAACTTCCAATTTCTACAATTTCCCCTGCGTACATTACAGCTACTCGATCAGATATATCGCTTGCTAGTGAAATATCGTGAGTTATGAAGATGAAGGATATCCCAAGATTATTCTTTAGATCTTTCAATAAATTCATTATTTGTGCTTGTATACTTACGTCTAGTGCTGACGTAGGTTCATCCAATATTACCAACTGGGGATTCAGTACCAATGACATGGCAATTAACACCCTTTGTTTCATGCCACCGCTGAGCTCGTGTGGATAACGTCTTAGTATTTCGTTGGGCAAGTGAACCATTCCTATCAATTCTGTTATCCGTTGGCTAATGGCATCTCTGCTATAACTAGCATCCAGTATTAGAGGTTCTGCCAATTGTTGTTCAATCCTCATAACCGGGTTAAGTGAATTCAGTGCTCCCTGGAAAACCATTGCTATTTTTTTCCATCGAATTATCTTTCTAAGTTCCTCATCTGATAACTTCATTAAGTCTTCATCGTGGAAGAAGATGTGCCCACTATAACCTGTTGAGTTTCTTGGTAGTAGTCGCATGAGAGCTAAAGACATGCTAGTCTTGCCACACCCTGATTCACCTACAATACTGAGTACTTCTCCCTGTTCCATATTAAATGATATACCGTCGACTGCACGTATATTATTGGACCCAGAGGTATAATGTAGGCTTAGGTTTTGTACCTTTAGAAGTGTCATCGACCAGAAATCCTTAATCTAGGATCTACCACGCGTTCCATTGCTAATGCTAAGAGTACGAAAGCGAGAGCAGTAATGACAATAAGGACACCTGGTGGTATTACCCACCACCAATAACCAATATATACAGCACCGGTTCTGAACCCTTGATCTAATATTTGCCCCCATGTTGGGATTGAAGGATCTCCAAGCCCGAGGAAACTCAACCCTGCTTCAGCTAGTATTGCAGCTGGCGTGAAGAATATCATTTGTGCGATAACAAAAGGAGCTATTTGTGGGAATATATGCCTAGTCATTATGTACCATTTTGAAGCTCCTATAGATATACTGGCTTCTATTAGATTCCCAGACCTAAGCTGCAGAACCATAGAACGTATTATTATTGTTAAGCCAGGCCACCCAAATGCTATCATTACAACCATTACTACCCATAGTTTTTGACCTAATATAAATGCCAAGAATAACAACAATGGTAGTAGGGGTATATTAGATAAAATGTCACAGGATCTTTGAATTACAATGTCGGTTTTACCCCCTGAATAGCCGCTGAGGATACCAGCCATGGTTCCGATGGCAGTTGTAAGAATAGATGTTAGCAAACCAATTGTTAGCGCTACAGGGAAACCAAAGATCAATCCCCTTGCTAAGTCTCTTCCTATTGAATCTGTACCCATTAAACCGTAATGTGATCCGCCCATCACCAATCGCAAATGATCTACAGAGTCGAGTTTGTTTTTACTAACAAACAGTAACGTAAATTTATATCTGCCTTCTAATCCATTCAGATCATCTTTCTCATAGATGTTGGGCACGCCGAATATTATGTTCTGTATGTTCCCAGCAATTTTATCAGCTTGCATTTGGACATCGAATTCTGTATAGAGGAAATCTGACATATTATTTGCTACGGAAGAATCTCCACTAAGGTATATTCTCAAAGGTTCGTCAATATATCGATTGATTGGAACTTCTTGGTTTACGCGTGGTGATTTGAATACATGATGATAAATCTTGAGAGATTTACCATCTGGGCGATCTACTGTTACATACAACATTGGAGGAGTGCCCCAATACTTTAAGTTCTCAACAGAGAGAGATATAAAAGTTGGCGGTTTGTTCCCATTATAATCAAAATCAACACTATAGGTGGTTTCGAATGTATTTTGGTATTGTACAGATTGTATGGGGTTATATAGGTCGAATACTCTATGCCCTGGACCAGCATCTTGACTAAATAGCACAGACCAGGAAGGAGGAGCGTTTTTGGGATTATCTGACCATACAATGGGATTATTCCAAATCCGAGTGCCAAAATCTAAAGGATTAGATAAAAGGGCAAAAACAGATATCAAGAACATGAATGTAAGTAGGAAGAAACCTATTTTACCTGTGGTAGAAGATAATATATTAATCAATAAACTTAGGATCATCATATTCCTTTAGTAACGCACCCTTGGATCTACTATTAGGTATAGTAGATCCAGAATAAATCTTGCTGTTATATATAGAAGGGTAAATATAAACGTGAGTGCAACCATTACGGATTCATCTACAGCTAATATTGCGTCGTAGTAAAGTCTACCCATACCAGGCCAGTTAAATACCGTCTCGGTCAAAATTGCACCACCTATGGAAGAAGTTAGACTCAGTATCAGACCAGTTAGTATGGGCGGAGCGGCTACTCTTAGGATATGGCTCCACATAACTTTCCTTTCTGGAAGGCCCTTCGCTCGAGCTAAATTGACAAAATCTTCTTGTGCAGTGTTCATTACCATTGTTCGTATTACATAAATCCAGGAACCAGCAGATATAAGAACCATTGTGATTATTGGCAGTAAAGCATGCCATGTAAAATCTAATATTCTAGGTATCAGTGTTTCTGGTGGAGGGGTACTATACATTCCACCTGGTGGGAATATACGTATTCCAAATTTATCCAGTATTAAATATGTAAGGAGTATGAACATTATCCCAGCCCACCATGCTGGTAATGCATTAGATGTAGCTGAAAGTATAGACACTGTGCGATCCAGTCTAGAGCCGACCTTAGTTGCCAACTTCACACCTAATGAAAGCCCTATCAATGCTGTTATAACTGTAGCTGTGGTCATTAAGAACATTGTTCTAGGCAGTCTTTCGGCTATAAGATCAACTACATCTCGACTACCATTCCCTGTTTTCAGTGTGCGAGCTTCGCCAAGGTCTAGTATCAGGACTCTAGCGATAGTTTCAGGTAATCTTGAATACCAGGATTGGTTAAGTCCATAAGATTCTTCCAGGAAAACTCTCCGTTCTTCAATTACTTGCTCGATCTCATTTGTATCTCTGATGGTCTGTACAAGCTGTTGTCTTAATCCTCTTACCTCTTCGTTAACAATAGCAGTAAGCATTCTTTCAGAGAAACCAGTAGCCCCAAGTGTTATAGCAACTATAACCAGAACAGAGAAAAGGACCCCTATAAGGGTTATAGCTCTTATAGCAAGTGATTTGGCAATAGACATAATAAATCCTAAGGATTTTTGTTAATTTTATTTAGTATAGATACTAATTATATTCTTTTCTGGATCTCACTATTAGGATTATTAACCCTAGTGCAATAATGGCCGCAGTTCCCAATATCAAGCCAATAATTAGAAAAGGAGAGCTATTAGAATTTTCTTCAGCCTTTGTATTCTGTGATTGATTAGTATTATTTGTTTGCCCAGACTGGTCTTTTGAGGGATTAACGCGAGTCTGACTATCTGATGCTAATTCTATGTCAATCCTGCGTTCAACTATTTTTGCAAGTTGATCACTGTAGGCAATTAAGAACAAGTGATATATGGAGCCATCTAAATTCTCTAGCTTTTCATTGGGGATAACTATATCAAATTGTCCTTTGTCTCCGTTGGGATATTCTCCAGACGCTATATTCTTCCCAGTAGTTGGATCCGTTAATACATAATTTAAAGATAGTGTTCCTGGGCCCTCAATGTGCACGGATGCTTTAAAATCCTTACCATATTCCAAGAGTGGTTTTTCTATATAAGAGAAATTTATATTGTCCGGAGCTCCTTTATACATATCTCCTGGTTTAAATGGGTATGATGGATCCCTAAATGCCCTAATTTGAGCGAACTGTTCTCCTCCTCCTTTGAATTTCTCTAAATAGTAAGGGCCATTGCTTATGACCATATGATCTTTTTGGGAAAACCAATCAATCGCTGCCTGATATCTTTCTTTGGCAGATTGTTCATTTACTAGAGGCTGACTATCTAAATCGAATATGTTGGTGGGTATATATTCAGTTTCTAGAAAATGTCTCAGAGTATTTCTTACTAGCCGTGCATCTTTGCTAGATACTAAATCTATCCATGTGTTGTTAAATCTTGTTGCAGATGTATCGCTGTATGATGCCTTACGCTGATTAAATACTAAGTCGTCCATAGCAGCGTTGATTTCCCATGGCATGCTTATACTAGATATGCTTGCATATTGGCCAATATAGTCTGGTATAAAATGCCAGAAGTCCACGTAAACTTCTAATTTGTTGTCTTTTGTTAAGTTAAAGCCCCTGACTGTATCTGTGAAAGGTTTGCTCGTTGTAGATATTGAGAATTCTATATTGGCTTTATCTGTGTTATATACCATGTCAAATAATTGTGCTATAGGGTATAAGACGTCTGCCATATTTATGTATCTTCCATGATGCCATTTCGATTGGAAATATTTTGAATAATCAAAAGTGACCTTACTTGTTGATTTTGTTACAGATTTAATATTTCTCCACATGCTATTATCGGCATCCCATTCAATTGCGCTCGCAGGTAGCTCTAATTTACCATTGGGTCCTGCACTTTCCACATGATAGCTTGCCCTAAATGGTATAGGCAGCCCTGTAAATGGATGATTAGTTAAAGGAGGATCGTTTATAGATTTCCAGATATCTGAGCTATATACATCTCCAAAACCACCTATAGGATTCCATGTGGTCTGGTTAGTAGATACCCACAGGTTGCCTATGTTGATTTCGGATTTACCCGGGACGTAAACATCCCGGAAAGTCCATAAATTGTTTGGACCTGCTACAAGGTCCTCGGTGATTCCCTGGAGTTCTGAAGAAGCTGGAAAATTATTAACAGCTGTGGCAACCCATATTCGGACCGATTCGTCTAAGCATTTCTTTGTAGCTTGTTTGTATATTTCGTTCCGTTCTTCAATATCTTTGAATTCGCCAGTGAAAATTTTCTTGCCGAGTTCATCCAATGTTTCCTGCTCATATTGCCAGAACCCAACCTCTTGCCATCCGGGCATGTTACCCAACCAAGGTGCGCACATCTGATTTATTGATGCGAAATCATATTTCTCTGGAGAACCTCGCCCCCATCCTTCTGTGTAAATATGCCATTGGAACAACTTTGGATCAGTGCTATAAACTGTGAATACTGCCGGTCCGAATTGTTGTGGTATAAGTATTACGCTGAAACCCAATTTATTTAGTTCGCTTCTTAGTGTGTTGCCAATATCCCATCGTTCATCCTCAGTCCTAACTATAAATTTTAGATCTATCCTTTTGCCATTGTAATGCCAAAATTCGTCTGTGCTTTTTGCTCCAGACTTCAACATCGCTTGATCAACCATGTCTCTGGCCAATTGTGGATCATAGGATATATTAGATGTCCTGAGGTCTTCATATACAGTTAATTTGTCGAAATCAGCTGGGCTAACGTGACTCAACATTGGCATAGCAAACCCTTTATATATTTCTTGTGATACAAAAGGCCGATTAACTACGTATTGTATAGCCTGCCTAATTTCCTTTATCGCTAGTGGATTAAACTCACCATCTGCCGCTGGAGCAGGGTTTAAGATTATGGAAACCATGGATGCAGGTGCTTGATATACTTGGATGTCTTTATTGTTTTGCAATTTCTCGGCAGCTGGGGTTTTCAGGCTGAATATATACATATCCATTGCACCAACTTCTATTTCTTTTGGGGCTATCTCTACCGCATAGGCACTGAAATTTATTATGTCAGAGGCAGGACCTGGGTTTGAATGAGGGGGAAGGTATTCAGCGTTAGATACGGCACTGGTGGTAAGGAGAAGAATTAGTGTTGCAGCAGATAATGGGAAGAATCTCCTAATACCCAAGCTGTGAGTGAAGCGATGAGCAATAGATCTTAAGGATAGTTTATATTCGGATACAATATTTTTCATATAGATTTAGTTAAGGCCTGTTCTTTTTCGCAAGAATAGCCACGTTGCTATAGCTACAAAAACTGACACAATAATTGAAGTGATAATTACTACTACCCAAAGGGGTGTAGCATTAGTAATAGAAGTACTGTTTGAGGAGTTAGTGTTCGTATTCAGATTAGATAAAGTGCCATTGCCAGATAGATTTGTTTCTATATTAGATATGCTGTTTGTTATATTCTCTACTTGTTCCTGGATGTTATCGAAACCAAAATCCATGAAGAATGATCCATTTGCTACATTGCCAGATGCGTCTATGGCGCGAAAATCGTGAGCACCTTCACCTGAGATTGGTACAAATAGTCGTGCGGTGAAGTTACCGAAAGGATCGCTTCTGATCGTACTTATGATCGCTCCGCTTATCTCAAGATAGACATCTTGGTCAGGCTGAAAATTGGACCCTTGTATAGTAATGTCTGTTCCTCCTGGTCCGGATGGAGGAGAGAGGAATATGGCAGGCATAGGCATTAATGCTTTTCTAGCAAACCCGATCTTCTGATTTTGTGGGCCGAATTCTCCTAATCTACCATCTGCCCAGGCCATATATACTTCTTCATTACTGGCGGCGATAGTGAAATAATCTCCTATAAAAGCACCACCAGGGAAGGCGTGGTTAGGATTAGTCGGAAAATCTGTCACTCTAGCATTTTCAGTCCATGTTTCTCCTTTATCTTCGGATGTGGAGTAATATATATGATATTTTGCCTCAGATGGATCATCTCTCATATCTCCCCACATGGCATGGATATTTCCATTTGGATCGGATGTTATAGCAGGGAAGAATTGTAGCCGATTAGTGTTGTCATCATTTATTTTCTTGGTTTCCCATGTTTCCCCTAAATCCTTTGATATAGTTAGATATATGTTTCCATCGTCTTTCCGGTCAGGTGACCTAGCGGTGTATAGGATAAATATATTCTCCTGATTATCTATAGATATCTGTGGGAAAGAAGATGCCCAATACCTAAAAAATGAGTTCCGAGGGCTAAATGGTATTTCGTTAAAATCAGATGCTCTTTTAGTACTGAAACTCAACCCTTCAGTCTCAGATTTTGCAACATATATTTCAGCACGCTTTTCAAAGGAATTGTCGTCTGTACTATCCATCCATGTGACATACAAGGTTCCATCTGCCGACACTGCCGGTTGAGAACCTTGGAGAACTCGTTTCTCAGCGTCTTGCCCCATAGTGCTTTGTACAACAGGGCTGACGGTTATGGGTTCACTCCAAGTTCTTCCTTCATCTTCTGATTTAACTAGTTCTATGGATGTTTCTGTTATTGGGATACCTAAAAATGGTTCAACCCCAAACAGGAAAGTAACTTGGTATTTGGTAACGAATTTGGTATATGTAACATATATAATGTCTCTGTCAGGATTGATTTTGCTTGGGCCTGTGGTAAGCCATGGTTTATCCAAGAACGGTAAGCTAAGTTCGTACTCGGCTTGGCGTTCACCATCAGTTGGAATAGATCGCACAGATATTTGTTCTCGTCGAGAAGCTATTGGTTCGCCCCATGTTGTTCCACCGTCGGTAGATTTGGATATTGGTATAGCAGATATAACACCTTCACCAGAAGCATTACCGATAGTAAAATCCTCTAAGCTTACAGATATTCCGGTAACGTATATGTTGCCTTGACGATCAAAACTTATTACCGGGTCTCCAGCACCTGCTTGATCGTCTGGGGGATACTTTATCTGGTTTGGACCCTCCCAAGTTGCTCCTCCATCTATACTTGTATAAGAAGTTAAACCTGGAAAATTATAATCTACAACTCCAAGAACCAAATGTTCTGGATCCTTGGGGTTTATTGCTATGCTTGGTTCTGTTTGGAACGGTATCGGACTAAAATCTCTAGTTATCAATATATTTCTACTGAATTTCTGAGATGGGTTTCTGTATGGGACTAGTGGCCCTTGTCCAGCACTACTAGCTGTTGAAGAGGAATTCCCTGACTTTGACTGTTTTGGAGGATATACATTTGCGATTGGGCCGGTTTGGAAACGAGGATCCATGCCTTGAGTCATTAGCCATAGAGAGCTAGAAAGATGGTCTTGAAAAGGTCTTATAAGTGTTGCGCCAAGTTTGGCTGGGGAATTTATTTCTACTGTGCCTTTACCATCGGCCAAAGATTCCTGGGTGAGTGTCAGCATACATAATGAGATGGTTCCTAGTAATATGAATTTAAATGAAAGTGCCATCATTGGGTTATTGACCTCTCGTAGGTGATATGTTTAGTAAGGCGCTAGATACTCAGACATAGAATCCAGATGAGATATTACTGATAGTAGTGCTTCTTCTCGAAAGGCTTCGATTGCTATATCATATGTGCTTGCTCCAGACAACTCATAATCGTCTATCCAATATGCCAATTCATTTGTGTTGGCATCTGCCGAAGGATTCCTGTCTTTCCAGTCGAAATAGTTATCTATACTTATCATTATTTTATCTGCAGAGGAAACCAATGATGCATTCGTAACGGCAGCGATATATTTCACACTTTTCCAATATAGCGTAGCTTCATTTTTTTGTAATGGAGGTGTTTTCCTAATTTCTACGAGCAATAGCCTGTGATTTTCCATGCTATCTAGGTTATCATGCAAATCCACTTGATTGAATTCACTGTTACCTAATCCAGAGCTTGCTTCCGTTAGAGTCAACTCTGTTAAGGCCAAAGAGGTTTGTGAGTCAACTAGATTTTTAAGGATAGTTTCATTGTTTTGATTAGCTTGCGTTAATTTAGCATTAGCTTCTTTTGTGGCTGCCTGACTCATGATTAATTCTTCACTCAGTTCCTTTAGTCTGACTTCTAGGTCATTTATACGACTTGTGGCACTTGTATATTGGGAGTGAGGCACATTATTTGAAGTAATATCAAGAATGATCGATAGAATAATACCAGCTGCTGTGCCTAACAACAAAACTACAATAAACGCTCCAGATGCGAAGTAAGTGAGTGACCTTCGGTCATTTATCATGGTGCCTAGGGTAGATTTCATGGTGGTCTCAGATAGCATGGTGTATATTTTTGCTCAGTATAGCATGATGTACCTACCGTTATTAAGTGGTTATAAGAGTGATTATTAATTTATATAGGTTAGAATGTAGAATGATTAATATGAATAGATATATTGGGAGATTTTATATTGAACACTGAAGATAATATTTTAAAAATTATAGACAGTTTGAGCCAGGTAGTATCTTGTCCTAAGTGTGGTACTAGAATAAGATTTGGAGATGCAGAATGTCCACATTGTGGAGGAGATTTAGAGAGTACGCTTCGTTACTGGGCTGACCAATTATTAGAAAACCTAAACATTAAAGGGTATTGATTTTTTTCTGTATTAATAATTAGACTGTTCTATAGGAACTGTGTGGAAATATTATATAAGAGTTTATCAAGGAGGAATAAATGGCAGATGATAGTATGAAAGTGCTGCAACTTTGTGGAGAATGCAGAAACGAATTAGGTAATTTCTCTGTGAAAAAAGAGAACATGATGCTTTCTTCACCCAGTGAGATGGTCTGGTGCTCTGAGTGTAACTCTTTAGTACACGAAATCAGAGAAGTTGTAGGTCGCGTAGAATCCATAGACAATGAACAGAATAGTTATCCTAGATCGTTAGAATCTTGGTAAGGATATAATAGCATGTAAACTTAAGTTTCGTTAAATCTATACTTGTAAGGCTTGGAGGTTCCAATGCAGATCACAGATCATGTTTACGCAAGGCACATAGATGATAAAGCTGTATCACATCCTGGAGGTTCAAATATATTTTTTGTCGGAGATCCTAAAGAGGAAATGGTAATCATAGATGCTGGAGACCAGGCTAAAGAATGGCGAGACGAAATTTTTGAAGAATATGAAAACCTTGGGAGGCCAAATATATCATGCATACTAATTACTCATGGGCATGCTGATCACATTGGAGGTTTGGACAGGATGGTTGATTATGTAAAAGCACCGGTACGTTGTCATCCAAAATTAGTTAAACGGCTATCAGCTTTAATAGGTGATGGTAATGTATCTAAACTACGGGCAGGTGAGATAATAAAAAGCGGCGGCGGTATTACCATAAGGTCAATATTTACTCCTGGACATGAAGAAGACCATGTCTGTTATTACTTGTGGAAAGACAGAGTAATGTTTACTGGAGACACCATATTAGGAGCTTCGTCATCTACTGTTCGGGATTTATCAGATTACATGAAATCATTAGATAAGATAAACAAATTTAGAGTAGATACTATTTGTCCTGCACATGGTCCAGTAGTACCTGAGCCAAGAGGCTCGCGTTTAATATCTTGGTATATTAGGCATCGTAATGAAAGGGAATCGCAGATATTGATGGCACTTGGAAAAGGTATTACAGACGTAGATGAGATAGTCAAGGATATATATCCAAAGAATTTGAAAAAGGGCTTGCGTCATGCGGCTGCTAGAAATGTTAATACTCATTTGACAAAATTAGTTAAGGAAGGCGTTGTATCTGAAGCTCCATCCACATATGTCTTGAAAAATAGTGAATAGATTGTTGATTCTGATTCAGCATCAATTTACAGATTACAGAGTATAAAGAAAGAGCCCCGATAATTATCGGGGCTCTTTCTTTATACTCTAAGTAATAATCTATGAACTACGCATTACTTCCCCAGCCTTCAATACAGCTCTAACAATCTTGTCATAGCCTGTACATCTGCAGAGGTTACCTGCTAACCAGTGTCTTATCCTAGCCTCATCTGCATCTGGCTCACGATCCAAAAGTCCTTTAGCTGCGACTATGAATCCTGGAGTGCATATTCCACACTGTAAAGCGGCTTCTTCTAGGAACGCTTGTTGTAGGGGATGTAGACCCTCAGGGGATGCTATTCCTTCTATGGTAATTATGTTCTTTCCTTGAGCTTCTACTGCAAGCATGCAGCATGAATCCACGATTCTATCATCGATTAGAACAGTGCAAGCTCCGCAGTTACCGTCATTGCAGCCTTCTTTAGTCCCAGTAAGGCCTAAAACGTCTCGGAGGGTCTCAAGGAGACTCTGCCTAGGCTCGCACAGGAAATCGATTTCTTCACCGTTTATATTAGTATTTACTTGAGTTCTTTGTGCCATTATTACTCCTCTCCTCTGGCTCTGGCTATTGCTTTTACCAGGGCCCTCTTAGTAAGAACACCAACCAGGTGTGTACGTTGTTTTATTGTTCCCCTCATGTCGTTGATTGGGACAGCTGCACTCTTAGCTGCTTCTCCAGCAGCTAAACAGTTTTCTTCCGTAGCATCTTTTCCTTGAAGGAATGCCATAGCCTCTTTTGCAATTACTACAGTAGGGGCAACAGAACCTAGAGCTATTATTGCTGATACGATTTTTTGTTTAGAATCATCTAGAACAACAGAAACTCCAGAGTTCGCAACAGCGATATCCATTTCATTTCTCGGTATGAATCTCAAGAAATGAGCTCCTGAGTTCTTCGGCGGTGTAGGGAAGTTAAGAGAGACCAATATCTCTCCTTCCTCTAGGACACTTCTGCGTACACCAATACAGAAGTCTGCTACAGGAACGGAACGTCTACCATTTGGCCCAGCGATATCGCACGTAGCATTCAGAGCAATCTGTGCGGGTATAGAATCACCACTCGGTGTTGCATTACACAAATTACCCCCGATACTTGCTCTGCCTTGGATCTGTATGCCGCCTATTAGCGACGAACAGTCTATAAGACCAGGATAAAGTTTCTGTACGGTTGGATCCTCATATATCCTATGACATGCTACAGCAGCTCCTATCTTAAGGCCATCTTTCTCTGTGTAGCTCAATTCCTGAAGTTCGGGTATATTTTTGAGGTCAACTAGACGATCTATTACGAACTGTAATGCTCTCAGTTGAATAATAATGTCTGTGCCACCTGCCAAACCCCTAGCCTTCACACCGCTCTCACTCATTAGCTTGACGGCTTCTTCTATAGTTGCTGGTGCAACGTATTCAAATTCCTGCATGGAGCGCACCTCTTTAAAAATCTGGACTCATTATATCATAGGAATCAGACGGCACAAGGCCATTTAGGCGGGCAATTTTGAAGTTTTAATCTCTATTCATACCATGAGCTGACTTTTTACTTGTGAATTACTTATCTGATAGCCATTTACCTATATCAGATCTATTCTTTTCCAGCAGAGCCGAGTTTAACCGGATCCTCTCCAAGCATTGTTGTATAGTTCTAGTAGCAGATTGGGCAGGATTGTCCTTAAAGAAAGATTCTACTTCATTGTACCTTTCCATGGTAGTGAACCCGCCCGTGATACTAACCAATCGCATAATTGCAAAACCGCCCCTACCGTATCTTCTGTCCAGCTCTTCCCAATTAGTTCTAATGAAATCCCAGCACAAATCTCGACCAGATTGATTGCCGGCTACTGCACCTATTACTAGAACTGTATCTTGGCTCCTTACAGCGTCGGTCATGGATTGTTTTAGCAAATCATACAGGAGATCTTTTGATGAAAATCTAGATAAGGCACCAAGTAAACGTATTTTCTCTTCGTGTAAACCTGCCTTGCGTTCTAAATCCCAAAGTGTATTATATGTGTTCTGATTACCATATTGGGCGACTAAGCCATAAACAAGACCTCTTAAATCCGGATGCAATGGGTTATGTCCAGAAATATACTCGTCAAATTTAGCCTTAGCCTGGGATATTACGTTCTGGTTTCCGAATGTACCGGCTTGGCTTAGTACAATGGACCGTAGAAGTGAGTCTAGGTGGCCTTCAGATGGCTTTGCATCCCACCCTACATTTTCCACAATGTCTCGGTATAATTTTTCAACAAAAGAATGATATTTATCTAAGAACAATTCATCGGATAGGAGCAAGTCAAATCCGCGGAGGTTCATTGAGAGGTCACCCCATACTGTGGCATTGTTCTCATTAACATATGATTCTGCTATAGACAGGAATTGTGTGGCATTTGTATAACCGGCTTTCATCAATGCATATGCATCATTCTGGAGTCCTAGACGGTCTGTAGGAGGCATCTCTAATTTTGTTATAGCGGTTCTCAGTCTATTCCACTCTTCCATTGGGTAATTGACTCTATAGAAGCCAGTTTGACCAGAATTTACCTTTATCCAATCTTCTTGTTCGGGAATCTGTACATTTAATGAGCCAGTTACATTACTGAGAAGATGGAAAACATTGTCGTCGACATTCTTAATGGATATGCCAATTGGGACGTGCCATAGGGTATTATCGCTGTCGCCACCTTCTAATATATGGTCATATAAGAATCTAGTTTGAGTAATGCCTATTTCCGAAGCCTTGGATGCCCTATTAGTAATTACATCGATTACGGGATAGCCTGTCTGTTTGACCCAGGAATTCATAATTGTTGTAACTGGTTGACCAGATGACTCCTCCAATGCTTTCCACAAATCCTCTGTACGTGCGTTAGCGTATTGATTATTCGATAAATATATTTGGAGTCCCTTTCTAAAGATTTCAGGGCCTAGGAATTCCTCCAGCATTCTTAGAGTAGCACCACCTTTGCTATAACTGATAGCATCAAATAATTCTCGGATCTGGGCTGGATTTGTAACTTCTACTTCTATAGAGTGTGAATTTCTAAGCCCATCTAGCCCTAATCCCGAATTTGTATCATTTGAAACAAATTGAGTCCACATATTCCACTCTGGGTATAGATTGTCTACGGCTTTATCTCCCATCCAAGATGCAAAACTCTCATTTAACCATAGATCATTCCACCACTCCATTGTTACTAGATCTCCAAACCACATATGAGCCATCTCATGGGACACGACTTCCAATATACGTTGTCTAGTAGCTGCTGAAGAATTTTCAGTATCGAATAGCAATGCAGTTTCTCTATATGTTATCGCTCCCCAGTTTTCCATAGCACCTGCGGCGAAATCCGGTATGGCGATATGATCTAGTTTCTTGAGAGGATAGGGTATCCCAAAGTATTCATTGAAATACTCAAGCAGTTTCACAGAATTTTCAAGTGCATAACGGCCTTGTTCTTCTTTTCCACTAGTAGCCCAGACTCTTACTAAGGTATTGTTAGGGCCCATAGATTCTACAGAGACCAAATCGCCAACTATGAAAGCTACTAGGTAGGTAGACATTAATGGAGATTCCAGGAATCTTACAGCTTTGTGTCCATCAGCTACAAGACTTGTATGCTCTATCATAGTGTTGGATATTGCCTCTAATTCTTGAGGGACAACAAGGGTTATTTGGAACTTTGCTTTAAGGGAAGGTTCATCCCAGCAGGGGAATGCTCTTCTTGCGTCTGTTGCTTCAAACTGAGTTGTTGCCATATTGTACTCATTCCCATCAGATCCAATGTATTGGCTCCTATAGAATCCCCTAAGTTGATCATTTAGGAATCCTTTGAAGTTTATTGATAGTGTCACATTACCTTGTGGTATGTTTTTATCGAATGTGAAAGTAGCAGTCTCAGAGGTTTCATCTAAGGTAATATTAGCTTCTACGGTGGATCCATCTGCTAAGGTCAATTTCCCATAGTTTATTTCCAGTTCTATTGCGTTCAATGATATTCGGTTTGTGGGACTGCTGACCTCTATCTCTATCAATTCATTTCCATCAAATGTGAAATCTGAGAGGTTTGGTTTTAGTGTTATATCATACTTTGTTGGACGAACTGATTGAGGAAGCCTATAAGAATTGGGTGTAGTCATTTTTGTAACTCCTTGATAGTTGCAATGCAATAACATTATACGCGACTAACAGCATGTGTTAAACCACCTACTAAGAATATATTAGAATATATAATCGGTGATTACAGCTAATGTTACAATAGGCCACCGAAAGTCCATCGAACCAAATTAAATAAATCAATCCGATGTAGTTCAGGAGAAAATATGGTCACTAGAAGCGATTTATATATTCCTTGTGAGGATATCTCCTTAGCAGGTTCGTTGTTCTTAACTCAATATGATCAACCTAGTCCAACTCTGATAATTTGCCATGGAATGCCAGCAGGAAACAAGAATGACAACAAATATGGTATAGACCCACAGCATGCTGTGGAGCTGGATTATCCAACAATTGCTGAGTGGTGTGCGTTGGAAGGATTAAATACGATTATATTTAATTTCCGTGGAACCGGACAAAGTGGAGGTAATTTCCATCCACTCGGATGGGCAGAAGATTTAGAAGCCATATTAGATTTCTTGATTAAACAGGAATATGTAAAAAAGGACTCGATTGCAGTTTTCGGTTCAAGCATGGGTGCAGCTATCGCTATATATGTGGCTGCAAGACGTAAGGAAATTGCGGGAGTAGTATCATTTGCTAGTCCAGCGATCATGAATAGAAGGGCAAATCCAGAATTGGCGATTGAACGGTTTAGGGATATGGGGATTATAAAGGACGCAAATTTTCCAGAGTCAATAGAACAATGGGCAGATGAATCTAGAGTATTGAATCCTGTAGAATGGATTGCTAAGATTTCTCCACGGCCAATATTATTGATTCATGGGGATGCAGATGAAGTTGTTTCACCTGGAAGTTTAGAAATTTTGTATAGAGAAGCAGGATACCCGAAGGACATGAAAATGCTTGAAGGTATTGGACATAGATTAAGAAGTGAACCTGACGCATTGAAATTCGCTATAGAATGGCTAACATATAAGTTTGTTTCCACTATGTGAATGTGTTATCTTAGCGCACCTCTCCATTAATTTTCTTGAGGATGTTTTTCAGGATATATGAAAAAAGTAAATACTGAAACTAGAGGTTTTTACTATGGCTGGATAATAGTAATGGTTGTAACCCTCAGTTCTTTGGCTTCAGCCGCTCAGATTAATCCAACTATTGGTGTATTTCTCAAACCCATAACAGAGGAGTTCCAGTGGACTAGGTCGGCGGTAGCCGGAGCTGTAGCTGGAGGTACCTTAATAGGTGGGATAACTGCCATGTTTGTGGGCCCTCTAATTGATAAATATGGTTCCAGATGGATGCTATTTGGAAGTTTCTTGCTGGCTGGAGGAGCCTTGATTTCAATTGGAAGAATATCTAATCTTGCTGAACTGTATGCGGCTATATTCGTGAGTCGTATCACGTTACAGGGAGTAATAAATCTAACGAATCAGACAATAGTATCTAAGTGGTTTATTAGACAAAGAGGAAGAGCTGTTGCCATATCAGGCTTGGGTCAACGAGTTGGTGGTGGGGTAGTACCATTTTTAACACAACAGGCAATATTGCTTTCTAGTTGGAGAACAGCCTCGCTCTTTGTAGGTATTTTCGTTTGGTCAATAACCTTGATTCCAGTTGCCATATGGATGCGTAGACAACCACAAGATATTGGACTATTGCCGGACGGTGACCTTCAGGACAGAGTTAATTCAAGTGATAAAAATAATACTAACCTAAATGATAAAGGTAATCTCCGGGCAAGTGAAAGGAATTATGAGTTAAAAGAAGCGCTAAGAACAGGGCCATTCTGGATAATACTTGGGACTTTCTGCCTCACCAATTTTGTAAACACGGGTATGAATTTCAATTTGTTACCGCATCTGACTGATAATGGGCTTACAGAATCACAAGCTGCTACAGTACTATTGGTTTGGGCCCTGGTCACTGTTCCTACCAATATGGGACTTGGTATGGTCGCGGAGCGATTTTCTGTTAGGACACTGATGGCTGTGACAACATTCGGGGTGGGAGCAGGTATATTTTTGTTATTGTTTGTTACCAATTTCTCGATGGGGTTGGGCTTCGCTGTGCTCCATGGAGCATCTTTTGGTGGATCCTTCTTGATGCTTCAATTATTAATACCTGATTATTATGGATCTGCCTCGATAGGGGCATTAAGAGGATTTATAGTTCCTTGGCAGATGTTTGCTAACGCAATGGGCCCACTAGCCGCTACGTTAGTTTATGATATGACTTCAAGTTATACATTGATCCTAATCGCTTACGTTATTTTACAGATTGTGCTGATCATCGTATTAATGGCGGCCTTACCTAGTAAGAAATTATGGGAGGCTTCCTATAGATAGCTATCGAGTATATATCTGACTTGTGTGATAATCTTGTATATCAGGAAGTTATTTGATTGCAACTAGAAATATTATTGGTCAAAGAGGAATTTTCATAGGAAATCGAATTTCATTTTGACTGATAGACTATAACAAAAACTCCATATATGACCAGAATATGGTCTGAGTTCGACAATTTGAATATTTAGTTTAATATATCTTTTTGGATAGGATTTTGAACAATGGTAGATACGGCAAGAACAGGGAATTTAAAGAAACTGCTCCAAGAGAGAATCCTTGTAGTAGATGGTGCAATGGGAACGGCTATACAGGAGTTCGACTTGTCTTCATCTGACTTTGGTGGAACTCAGTTTGAAGGTTGCAACGAATATCTTAATCTTATTAATCCGGACATAATAAAATCTATACATCGTGGGTATGCTGAAGCTGGAGCAGATATTTTAGAGACAAATTCATTTGGAAGTACTCCATTAGTCCTAGAAGAATATGGCCTTGGAGATCAGGCTTACAATATTAGCAAATCTGCTGCTAGTTTAGCCCGAGAAGTTGCAGATGAATATGAGACTGTGAATAGGCCAATATATATTGCTGGCTCTATGGGGCCAACTACTAAATCTCTTTCTTTGACTGGTGGAGTTACATGGGATGCTTTGGCCGATAACTATTACACTCAAGCAAAAGGCTTGATTGATGGAGGAGCCGATTTATTACTGCTGGAAACATCTCAAGATATTTTGAACGTAAAAGCTGGACTCTATGGAATAGACAGGCTGAGCAATGAATTGGATATAAATATACCTATAGCGATTCAATGCACTATAGAGAATATGGGCACCATGCTATGTGGTCAAGACGTGGAGGCTTTCTATATATCTTTAGCACATCGAGAACTCTTATGGATTGGGATGAATTGTGCTACTGGGCCGGCATTTATGACGGACCATTTGCGAACGCTTTCGGGTTTGTCACAGTTTCCTGTGGCAGTTATTCCAAATGCAGGTTTGCCAGATGAAGATGGCAATTACAATCTAAATCCTATGGAGTTTGCTAGCACTATAAGCGCATTTGGGAATGCAGGATGGGTAAATGTGATAGGTGGTTGTTGTGGTACTGGTCCGGCTCATACAAAAGAACTTGTGCGCATTGCAAATGATTTTGTCATAAGAAGACCAGTTTATCTGAAAGATACAGTTGTTTCAGGACTAGAACCATTCTTTATAGATGAAGACACCAAGCCGGTTTTAGTTGGAGAACGTACGAATGTATTGGGTAGCCGTAGGTTCAAGGCACTAGTAGCAGAATCAAAGTGGGAAGAGATGGCTGAGATAGGGAGATCACAAGTTCGTGATGGAGCCCAGATATTGGATGTGTGCTTACAAGATCCTGATCGGGATGAGGAATCTGATGTTATCACATTTCTCAATGCACTGACAAAGAAAATTAAAGTGCCAATTATGTTAGATACTACAGATTTCAATGTTCTTACTGAGGCTTTGAAATATACTCCAGGGAAAAGCATAATTAACTCAGTTAATCTGGAAGATGGTGAAGAAAGGTTTGCGTCCGTTGTGCCCTTGGCTAAACAATTTGGAGCAGCTCTAATTGTAGGTTGTATAGATGAAGACAAAAACCAAGCACAGGCCATAACTCGAGACCGTAAACTAGAAGTGGCAGAAAGATCTTACGGCATTTTGACTGGTAAATATGACGTGAAGCCAGAAGATATAATATTTGATGCTTTGGTATTCCCTATAGGTACCGGGGATAAAAATTACATAGGTTCCGGAGTTGAGACAATAGAGGGTATACGCCTTATTAAGGAACGAATGCCATCTTGTAAGACAGTGTTGGGTATATCCAACGTATCTTTTGGACTACCAACATCTGGGAGAGAGGTATTGAATTCAGTTTTCCTTTATCATTGTATACAAGCTGGCCTTGATATGGCTATCGTGAATCCGCAGGTGCTGCAGAGGTATGCGTCTATACCACAAGAAGAAAAGGACCTATCGGAAGATTTAATATGGTGGCGAGGTGAAGATCCTATAGGTAAATTTGCTAACCACTTCCGAGGTAAGAAAGTTATTCAAAAAAGTAGTGCCGAAAGGAAGTCTATGCCGCTTGATAAAAGACTTTCCCAGTGCGTTATTGATGGAACTAAAGAAGGTCTCTTTGAGGATCTCGAAGAAGCTTTAACTGATAGAACCCCTCTGGAAATAATTAATGGTCCTCTTATGCAAGGCATGGATGAAGTTGGAAGGCTTTTCGGGAATAATGAACTTATTGTGGCAGAAGTCTTAGGTTCTGCAGAAAGCATGAAATCCGCTGTTAGCTATCTTGAGCACTATATGAATAGTGAAGAAACTACTAGCCGAGGGACAGTAATTCTTGCAACCGTCAAAGGCGATGTGCACGATATAGGTAAGAATTTGGTAGATATTATACTTAGTAACAACGGATATAGGATTATTAACTTAGGCATAAAAGTTCAGCCACAGGAATTGATATCTTCAGTGCAGGAATTTAATCCGGATATTATTGGGTTGTCAGGGTTATTAGTTAAATCAGCCCAAATGATGGTGGAAACAGCACGCGACCTGAACAATGCAGGTATTCAAATACCTATATTGGTTGGCGGAGCCGCATTGAGCAATAGGTTTACACGGTTGCGTATAGCGTCTGAGTATAAAGGGCTTGTAGCTTATGCTCAAGACGCCATGGAAGGGCTCGATTTGGCACATAGAATAATTCACCCAGATTTGAACCAAACTCTTAAGATTAAACTGGATGAACAAACTTCATCATTTATTTCAGCAGACCAGTTGAAGGCATCTGGCTTGGATAAAACAGATGGAAATGTTATTGCCAAATCCAATATATCTGAGACTCGGAAGCCTCCTGTACCTCCTGATCTGAGGATACACACTATAGACGGCTATGATTTATCGGAAGTATTTGATTACATAAACCCAGTAATGCTGTACATCAGGCATTTGGGATACAGAGGACGATTTGAGGACGATCTAAGAGATGGGAAAATTAAAGCTCTGGAACTTAGAGATAGAGTTAGGCGGGTAGAGGATATTATGCTTACTAGAGATGATATTAGTGCGAAGGGAGTATATCAATTTTTCAAAGCCAGTTCAGATGGTAATGATGTTTTACTGTATTCTCCGGATGGTAAAAATATCATAGAACGGTTCAAGTTTGGTAGGCAGAAAAGTAGGGACGGATTATGCTTGGCTGACTATGTTGTGGACGATTCTAAGGATAAATCAGATTATTTGGCATGTTTCGTCACTAGTGTTGGTAATGGGGTGCGAGATTTGGCTAGGGAGTGGATGGAAACAGGGGACTATCTAGCCGCACATATACTTCAGATTTTGGCATTAGAGGGGGCAGAGGCCTTAGCAGAAATATTGCATCAGCGAATAAGATCAATGTGGGGATTTTCTGATCAGAAGGATATTTCTAAACAAGATATTTTTAAGGCAAACTACCGAGGGCAGAGGTATTCATTTGGTTATCCGGCATGTCCGAGGCTAGAAGATCAGGAACAGCTATGGAGGTTATTGAGGCCTGACAAGAATATAGATGTTACTCTTACTGAAGGTTTCATGATGGACCCGGAAGCTTCTGTAAGTGCTTTAGTATTTCATCATGAGGAAGCTAAATACTTCAATCTGGACCCTGGTGATATTGATGACTTGGAATATAGTATATCTGTAGACAAGAAGTGATCTTGTCAGATGTCTAATGTGCTAGGCATCTCAACCAGTAGTTCTATCTTTGCTAGTGCCATTTCGATTTCTTTTATAACTGTAGTTCTGCACTCTGATTCTAATGCATTAGTTAGAGATTCTTTGGATGCATCTCCACCGATCTGTCCTAATGCCCATGCAGCATGCTCACTAACTAAACTGGCATGATGGGACAGGGCTAACGATAGGTATGGGACTGAATCAGTGTCTCCCAAATTGCCCAAAGCAATACAGACATTTCTTAGTAAACCAACCTTCTTAGCACGCATTATGGGGGTTCCTTGGAATTTATTAAGGAATTCTTCATCTGTAATTTGCAACAGAGGTATGAGTTCAAGAGACGTGAATCCATGTTCACCTGGAGTAAATGACGGTTCTCGAGTAGACTGAGCTTTCCTATTAACAGGACAAACGTCTTGGCATATATCACATCCGAACACCCAATCACCCATAAGCGGCCTTAATTCAATTGGTATAGGCCCTTTTAATTCTATAGTTAAATAAGATATACATTTTGTGTTATCCAAAACATATGGAGCAACAAGTGCGCCAGTTGGGCATTTCTCTATGCATATCATACATGTGCCGCAATTTTTCTTTAATGGTTGATCTGATAAAAGTCTTAAATCAGTAATGATTTGGCCTAAGAATACCCAAGACCCATGAGTTAGAGTAATTATATTAGTATTCTTACCATACCAGCCAACGCCGGATCTGTATGCTACTGCTCTATCCTGCATTGGTCCGGTATCAACATAGATTTTTGATTTAATTTTTCGTTCGAGCCTAGACGAAAGACCATCAGCAAATTTCTTCAATCTCTTTTCGATTACCTTGTGGTAATCCTTGCCCCAAGAGTAGCTAGCGATTTTTCCAATAAGTGCATTCTCTTGTGATATAGGTTCGATTTGATTCGAATCAGGCCTATAACTCATTGCCACTGATATAATTGATTTTGCACCAGGAAGTATCTCCTCTGGGTTTGATCCCCTAATAATACGGGATTTATGAAACCAAGGGAGGCCATCTAACATTCCATTTTGCAATCTAGATAAAGCTTCTTCCCTAGCTTTGTCAAAAGGCTCTGCAGATGTTATACCTGCTACGTCAAACCCCAACTCATATGCATAGTTTTTTACTATTGCTGTGGCTTCTATGGTGTTCATATATAAGAAATATAAATTATCCTGTCTTCAATATTGCTGAAAGAGTTGTCCCCAATCAGTTTCCATGGCCGCTCGTATCCTACGGTTTCCGATAAACCTTAGCCAATAAGAATTATGGTATAAATTTGATGCAATGAATGCCCATGGAGCAATTGGTGACCTGAGCAGTATGCGTTCTAAAGGTTTCAATGGCCCCCAGTATATAAGCTTTTGCCCTCGGCTTGCGAAAGTATTCTCTGCACCTTTAAATTCCCAGTTCACATCTGATATGTCTTCACCAATTATTTCTATCTCAGATGGGTTACCGCAACCTAGTCCTCTCTCGTGAGCTAATCGTATAAATTTTATAGACATTGGATCGAACCCCATCATTTTTGCAGCAATGGCGTCTATTGCCACTTGGTCAGAGCTAGCAAGGAATATATCTTTCTTATGCCATCTCATTGCTCTAGGCCCAGGGCCATCGCCAGCAAACGTTCCATCTGTAACTGCAAATATGCCAGGATGAATTTCTTGCTGAATCGCAAGAAGATCTACAAGGGTTTCGTGTATCATCGAGTGTGTCCAATGCCTGTTCCTATTTAGAAGGCCGCCGAATGCATTTTTCATAGCTCCTGTTATTGTGGTGAATACGTGTGTTTTCATAGTTGGCAGATGTATTATGTTCTTGCCAGGGAGTATTTCTGGAATTTCTAAGCCGTCAGGGAAAATTTTGTCCAAGGCAAGAAGTGGGGTTTTCGGGTTATAGGAGATCCACTTATTAGGTGGGACATCTAGGTGTATGTTTGGTAAGTTATATTTATCCTGTACAGGTTTCTGTTTATTTCTGATTTCACCTTCGAATGAGTCTACTACTACAGTGCCGTTATGTGCGGCAATTATATCTTTATAGCCATCATCTATCAGAGTTTTTATTACACCTTCAAGTTGCCAAGGTGTGGTAGAGCAAGCTGGATAATAGTATTGCCAAGATATATTTATCTTTAGTAATGTCGCAATATCTTTCGATAGATGTGAATTGTAATCTGCCAGGTGCATTGCATTAGCAATATCAGCCATAACATTTTGTGGAGATGTTCTTACAACTGCAACCTTGGCTTTGCTCATAGTTTTCTCAGAGATTAGTAATGATAAGTTTTTTATAGCGGGTACAGTGCAGCATCATATTGGCTTGAATAGCAGTATTCGCAGAATTTGCATACTTACTTTTTTCGTTTTATTACTTTTGTTACTGATTCTACTATAGCCTTAGAAGTAAGGCCATATTTTTCTATTAGAGCCGCGGGTTTGCCTGATTCTGCATACCCGGTTAAGGATACAGATTCTATCGGAACTGGGTATGTTTCAGTAACAGTTTGTGCAACTATACTGTTTAATCCACCATGTCTCAAATGTTCCTCTGCTGTGACTATGGCTTTAGTGTCTTTAGCTGCCGATGTTATCGCATCGACATCTGCTGGTTGTAATGTGGCCATGTTAATGACTCTGCAATGTATACCATCTTTTGATAGTGTTTCAGCGGCATCCATTGCAGCTTTCACCATTATACCGCAAGCTATTATTGAAGCATCAGAACCATCTTTGATTACCTCGGCTTTTCCTATTTGGAATTGATAGTTTTGGTCATGTATTATAGGGATACTTGGCCTGCCCAACCTTATATAAAAAGGGCCATATGTTTCTGCGGCTGCTTTTACTGCCAGTACGGTTTCTGGCGCGTCAGAAGGGACAATCACGGTGAATCCTGGCAGTGCACACATTAATGACAAATCTTCAATGCCTTGTGCTGAAACACCATCTTCACCAGTCATTATACCAGCGTGCGTAGCGACTATTTTTACATTTAGGTGAGGTTGAGAGATGCCAACTCTTATCTGATCATATGGCCTTCCAGTGGCGAATACTGCGAATGTGCTTGCGAATACAGTTTTCCCTGAACTCGCTAAGCCAGCTGCAATACTCATCATATTTTGTTCTGCTGGTCCTAGATCGAAGAATCTATCAGGGAATTCATACCCAAACAGATTAGCGAATGTGGATTTATTTAAATCCCCACCAACAACTACTATATCGGGATATTTATGTCCCAACTCTACTAGGGTGCTTCCAAATATTTCTCTAGGTGCTGCAGAGGTCATTTAATTCCATTCTCAACTAACGTGTATTTTCTAGCTCAGTCAAAGCTTGATCGAGTTGCTCGGGATTGGGGGCCTTGCCATGGAAATCGGGATTGTTCTCCATGAAACTTACGCCTTTACCTTTGGTAGTGGAGGCAATTATAGCGGTTGGTTGCCCCTTTACTTTCTCGGCAGTGCCTAAGGCATTCAGTATGTCCGAGAAGTTATGTCCATCAATTTCTACAGTGTTCCAACCAAATGCTTTCCACTTGTCTGGTAGGGGCTCAAGGTTCATAACATCTTTGGTCCAGTTATCATTTTGTATTCGATTACGGTCCACAATTGCTACTAAATTATCTGCCTTATAATGAGTTGCTGCCATTGCAGCTTCCCAGATTTGACCCTCATCACACTCTCCGTCTCCAAGTAGGACATATACTCTCGTTTGATTGGTGTCTAGTCTGGCAGATAACGCAGCCCCGAGACCGAAAGACAAGCCTTGGCCCAAGGACCCTCCAGACATTTCCACACCGGGTGTTTTAATATGTGAATGCCCCTGAATCCGACTGTCAATCTTGCGGAAGGTTAGTAATTCTTCTATAGGGAAATAACCACAATGGGCTAGATGAGCATACAAGACTGGGCAAGCATGGGCTTTACTAAGGATGAATTTATCTCTGTATTCCCATTTCGGATCGTTGGGATCATGTCGCATGGTTTTAAAATACAAGGCGCTTAGTAATTCTACTGCTGAGAGGGATCCTCCAGGATGTCCACTTCCACCTTCGGCTATCATATTTAGTATATCCATTCGTATGTCTATGGCTCTGCTAGTCATATCTGATACAGAGATTGACACATTTGGGAACGGAGAGCCACTGCTTGTGGCTGTTGAGTCTTTTTCATTAACCAAAGTGGAGACCTCCTTAAGAAGCGGAATTATAACAGTACATATAAGTGACTGTCCACACGTGTATTCTATTTTATTTGATGTATTGATGCGAAATATTCTAGGCTGCAAGCTCTACAAATAATTAATATAAGTAAGATATTTAAGACTGGTATAATTATGTCGTAAGAATTATTGAGATTCAGTTATAATGTAGATCGACATTACGTTGACATGATTCTAAATGGCAACTTAGAATTGGTTTGGTGATGGAATCTTCTTTCCGAGGAGGGTCTCAATGCAAGAGATGTTGATTGATAGTATCAGGGTTAGTTTGATGAACTATCAACGCGTGATGATTTTAAGGGAAATATTTTCTGGCAGATACCTGCCAATATGGATTGGACCGGGGGAAGCAGATGCTATTGCTGTAAAATTGCAGGAGGTGACCGTTCCAAGACCGTTAACACATGATCTCCTGACTTCTGTTATAGATGCGTTGAGTGGTACTGTTACCCATATTGTTATATCAGATTTGAATAATGATACGTTTTACGCCAAGGTTTTTATAGATTTGGGATCGGAAAGTATTGAAGTGGATTCCAGGCCTAGCGATGCTGTTGCATTGGCCGTCCGTGTGAAAGTTCCAATTTATGCTGAGGAAGCAGTGCTTGATAAGGCAGGTGTTGCTTTAGATGAGGATACAGGTAAACCTATAATAGGTGGTGAATCTGAAGAAACTTCAGTCGTAAAAATGAGCGAAGACGAATTAAACAGATTATCAGCATTTAAGGACTTTATTGGGAATATGGACCTAGAGGATTTTGGCAAACCTAAGTGATTGTATCGATGAGATGTTAGTGTAGGTAGCATACTGCTGAATAGATTCGATGAATCTTCAATGAATCAATGTTATAATTCCTAAAGCTGTAAATATATTGTTATACAAAATACGCTTGAAACGTTTTGAGTTGTATGCGTTGAGGAGTAGAAATGGATCTTCTTAGAAGTCTTCTTTTTGTACCTGGCAATCGTAAAGATATGCTTGAGAAAGCTATTAATTTGCAATCTGACGCCTTAGTTGCAGATATGGAAGACTCAGTTCCTGATTCAGAGAAATCCAACGCTCGACAAGTAATTGGTGAGATGTTACCGAGTTTGGGTTTGAATGGTCACAAAATTGTAGTCAGGGTAAATGCATTGGATACGGGCATATTACAAGAGGATATGCAGACGGCAGTTACGGAATATACATATGCTGTAAATGTCGGTAAAGTGGAGAATAAATGGGATGTAGATCAAGTTGATGCCATAATGACGAAGATTGAGGCATCCAAAGGGATAGACGTAGGCAAAGTCAAATTGATTCTGTTTATTGAATCAGCGATGGCAATAATAAATGCTTATGAACTTTGCTCGGCTTCTTCCAGAATAGTTGCAGTAGCCTTTGGGGCTGAAGATTATACTGTTGATATGGGCATAGAGAGAACCGAGGAAGGGTCTGAAGTACTCTTACCAAGATCTACTGTTGCATTGGCAGCAAAGGCTGCGAATGTCATGGCGTTGGATATAGTGTACGCTAATTTTCGTGATACAGATGGATTTATCAGGGACGTTGCATTAGGCAAGAGTATTGGGTATAAAGGCAAATTTGCAATTCACCCATCCCAAATAGGAAGTATTAACGATATGTATAGTCCTACACCAGAAGATGTAGCCTATGCTCGGGAAGTTGTAGCAGCTTTTAGAGAGGCAGAAGCACAAGGAAGAGGAGCCGTTGCTTTGGACGGGAAAATGATAGATGTTCCAGTTGTGAAACGTGCAGAAAGCTTACTTGCGTTGTCTGAGGCCATAGAAGGGAAAAGTGCCTGATAGGTATTACAACTCCCTAGGTATAATGCATAATATAGCTCCTTGGCATTCAAGTTAGAAATATAGAATCAGGCTACTCTATATTAAAGAAAAATGTGTATACTCCTTTTTATTTTTGAAGACACAAAATTCTAATTATGCTATCTTTATTAGGTGATGGTATATATGCGATATAAAGATTTTCTAGAGATACCAAAAATTGCCGTTATAGATAAATAATCACGATTAATCAGAGGATGGTTTTATGAGAGTAATATTCACGGATGACGTAGATAATGTTGCTAGAACAGGTGACGTAAAAGAGGTGAAAACAGGCTATGCTAGGAATTATCTGATTCCCAAGGGTTTGGCTGTAGCTGCTACCCCTCAACAGTTGATTAGGCTGGATGCTTTACAGAAAATAGGCATGGAAAGAAGTACTAGAGAATTGGAAGAAGCCCAAGACTTAGCGATAAAGTTAGATGGAGCTAATGTTGCTATAAAGGTTAAAGCTGGACCCAGAGGAAGACTGTTTGGTTCTGTAACTAACGCAATGATAGCAAAAGAAGTTTCTGATTCTTTAGGGATAACAGTAGACAGAAAAGGTATCATATTAGGCCGTGCTATACATGAATTAGGTAGTTTTGATATCAAAGTTCGTGTACATCCAGAGGTTGCCGCAAATATATCTCTTATGGTGGAATCTGACTCAGATGTAGCTATAGAAGACCAAATAGTTGACTCAGACGTAACAGATTTAAATACAGAGGCTACATTGGTGGTAGATGATAACGAATCCGAAGAGCAGGGTAAAGAAGCCGAATCAGTTGAGGATGACTACTCGGTAACGGAGGCCTAATAGTAAAGATATGTACGTGGATAGGCTTCCACCATATGATCAACGGGCTGAAGAGTCTGTTTTGGGTTCCTTACTTATAGATGGGGAATCGATTCTCAGTACGGTTAGCTTTCTTGAGCCGGACGATTTTTACATGGAAAAGAATCGTTGGTGTTACGAGGCATGTTTGTCTCTATGGCAAGATAATGAGGCTATAAATTCAGTTACAGTTGGGCATCGCTTGGCCTTGATGAGTAAGTTGGAAGACGTTGGAGGATCTGCTTATCTTGGACACCTTGTAGCCTCAGTCCCAACTTCTGCTCATATCGAATACTATGCCAGGATCGTAAATAGAACTCATACTTCTCGGAGGCTCATAGGGGCAGCTGGGGAAATAGCGTCATTGGGCTATGAAGGTGGTGCAGATATTCACCAAGCTTTAGGTCAGGCTGAAGAATTATTATTTAATATCCGCAGCGGACAAAAGGTAAGAGATTTTATTCCGATTAGAGAAATCCTAGATCAATATCTTGAGGAAAGTGCCACAGTAGAAGGAGCACTAGGTGGGGGGTCTGCACCAATCCCGAGCGGGTTTAATGGATTAGATGGTTTGCTTGGAGGCTTCCAACGCTCAGATATGATAGTGATAGCTTCTAGACCTAGTTTGGGCAAGAGTACATTGGCTGTTAATATAGCTAGGCATGCAGCTTCCCAAGGATCTGTTGTAGGTATCTTTAGCTTAGAAATGAGTAGGGAGCAGATCGGATTACGATTGCTTTCTAGCGAGGCTGGTGTAGATAACCATAGGTTGAGGTTACGTCTTTATAGCGACGAGGAAGAGCGGAGAATAATAAACGCTGCAGGTGTTTTGTCGGAACTCCCGATATATATTGATGATACTCCATTAGAGGGAATAGTTGAAATTAGGAGCAAAGCTAGAAGACTTCACATGGAGAACAAGATGGATATGATCATAGTAGATTATATGCAGTTAATCGGGGGTAGCAGGAGATCTGAGAATAGAGTTCAGGAAATAAGTGAGATCTCTAGATCCTTGAAGGGTGTGGCGAGAGATTTAAACATACCATTGCTGGCAATATCTCAGCTTAGTAGAGCCGTTGAACAACGGCCCTCGCATAGGCCTCAACTTTCAGATCTAAGAGATAGTGGTAGCATAGAACAGGATGCAGATATAGTTATATTTATACATAGAGATGATTTTTATCATAACGAAGATGATTGGGACGCGAGATTTCCAGGGAAACCGTATCCAAAGGATATAGCGGAGCTAATCATTGCCAAACATAGGCATGGTCCTGTAGACACACTAAATCTCAGATTTAGAGGACCGCTTTCTCGTTTCGAAGACATGCCTGTCTCTGGCAATATATGATGGCGGATTCATATGTGTTTCCTGATGGAGTAACGTTTACCCCAGTGCCAAATCCTCTATTTGGCCGGCTTATGGAGGAAATTCAAGACATAACATTGCTTAAATGTGTTTTGCGTACAATATGGATGCACTATCAGAAAACCGGATTCCCGAGGTTTCTAACTTTTGATGAGTTAAGATACGATGATACTATACGGAAGACTGTGGCGGCCAATGGAAAATTCTCGGAAGATGAATTACAAGCAGTATTGAACGATGTTGTTTCCTTAGGTGTGCTCCTCAAATCGAAAGTTTCAGAACATGCCAATGATGCGAATGGTATAGATGTCTACATCCTGAATACCGAAGAAGGGCGGGAGTCTGTTAAGTACTTGAATAATGCGGATAGCTATAATTCAGTTTTAATAAAGAAAGATTCTAATAGGGACCTTCCTATAGATAAGGCAAACATATTTAAACTTTATGAACAAAATATTGGTGTGATTACACCTATAATGTCAGATGAACTTAAAGAAGCTGAATCTATCTACCCAGAAGACTGGTTAGACGAAGCATTTAAGCAAGCAGTTTTACTAAATAAGAGAAACTGGCGTTATATAGAAGCTATACTTAAGAGATGGCATACAGAAGGAAAATATGATGGAGAGTCTGGACGAGATATTAAAAAAGTTGATTCCAGAGAGTGGATCAGGAAATACGGGCTGGAGAGACCATCCTGAGGATGTGAGTATTCTAGATACTGCATGCGACATATGCGGAGATCTTAAGTGGGTAATACCTGATGTACCTGTCGGGGATCCGTCGTATGCGAAAGCTGTACCATGTAATTGCACGAAAATACACTCAGATCCTTCTAAGTTGCTACAGTTACAGAGGTATAGCAACCTAGGGCCATTAACAAGGGTTACATTTGATACATTAGGCTCAAACGGCCCCTCTAAGGCTGGCAGTGATCAGGAACTTTTCCAATATGCCTTCAATACTGCTAGGAGATTTGCGGATGAACCAGAAGGGTGGTTGATGTTCTCCGGTCCAAGTGGTAGCGGAAAAACACATCTAGCAGCTGCTATTGTTAATAGAGCCTTGGAAAACGGACAGCATTCCTTTTTCGTGTTTGTGCCAGATCTTCTGGACCATCTAAGGTCTACGTACACTTCTTCAAGCGAAATTTCATACGACCAGTTATTTGAACAAGTTCGTAATGCCCCGTTGTTGGTTCTAGACGACTTGGGAACTCAAAGTAGTACATCTTGGGCACAGGAAAAAATTTATCAAATCATAAACTATAGGTACGTCAATAAATTGCCAACGATATTTACTATTAGTCAACCAATAGAAAATCTAGATTCACATTGGAAAACTAGGCTTCTTGACGAAGAAAACGGCATTGTATGTCATTTGACTTTAAATGAGACTGGCGTGGGTAAGGACAAATGGGGTATTGTCGACAAGAATGTTATTAACAGGTTCACGTTTGATTCGTTTAACCTAAAAGGTAACGGAGCAGATAGGCAACAAATACAAAGCCTTGAAATGGCATTGGCGTATGCGAAAAATTTCGCAAATGCTCCGGATGGCTGGTTGGTTTTTCTGGGTCCCACAGGTAGTGGTAAAACTCATTTGTCGCTGGCGATTGCAAATGAGTGCTTAAGGCGTGGGCAACGAGTGATGTACTTTTTGGTAGCAGATCTACTTGATTATCTTAGGGATACATTTAGCCCGGACAGTAAGGTCACATATGATACTAGATTTGATCAAGTACGTAACGCATCTATACTGATACTTAGAGACTTTGGTGCGTATCACGCTACTCCATGGGCAAGAGAGAAATTGTACCAATTGTTGGTTCACAGACATGATGCCAGACTTCCAACTATAATAACTACAAGAGAATTGGACGAAGATAAGAGGTCAGACCCTATTGTTTCCCGTTTATTGGATGTTACATTAGTCTCAGTAATACCAATAGATGCACCGGATTATAGATATAGGGGTAGAGCGGATAAAAGGTAATGAGTAGAGTAGGGATAAATTGTTTTATGAGTAACAAATGACGTTTTTCACAGGGCACTCAACTGGCCATCTTTCAGGGTCCTCTGGTTACTGCATATTTTGTGAAATCATGAAAGGCAACGTTCCAGGCGTTATCCATTACATAGATGATGATGTTGTGGTGATTAACAATCAACTCAAATGGGTTCCAGTGATGCTTCTAGTTATGCCTAAAGAACACATGTCACAGGAAGATATGTGGAGAGGTGATATTTTGGCTAAAGTATCTAAGGTGGCTTTGGAAATGGGCGATAAGTTCTGCCCCGGCGGTTTTAGATTACTATCCAATTTTGGATATGACGCCATCCAGAGCCAGAGCCATGGACACCTACATGTATTGGGTGGGACCAGATTAGGTCATTACGTATAAGTATTGTAGTTTGCATTATATTTCTGTACTGCCTATACGATTCCACTATCTAGAGGCTCTTCTAAATTGTTGGGTTTAGAAGCATCTATAAAATTTGTACTATTTAGTTGCGATTGTATGTCATTTACTATTGGCATATTTCTGACATTGTAGAGAGTTATACTTACCTTAGGTATAACTCTCTAGGTTGCAGGGGTGACACCTAGATGTTTGGTGGCGCATACGGGACTCGAACCCGTGATCTCCGCCTTGAGAGGGCGGCGTCCTAGGCCACTAGACGAATGCGCCAATAATATGTGAATCAACCTTATGGACTGCCAGATTTTATCATATGCCAAAATCTGTATCAAGGAAAATATCAATAAAACCAATATCTATATAGGTATTGGTGAAAAGATCGAATTGATTGCAGATGGTTAGTTAGTGGGTATGGTTGTTGTAATCTATTTTGATTGGTATTTTATCTATATATTCGAATGACCTTGAAAGAGTATGAAGAACTACTTGCAAAATGATGAAAAGTAGCTAGTAATTGTACTTGACAAAGAATACAGGGCAGGACTAGTATTTCAACATCCTTCGAAAGGTAGGGTTAAAAGATGCGAAAACCGCCTCGTATTGAGATTTTGATAACGGTTTGCATGTCATTGCTGTTAATTGTAGCGATGGCTTGTGCAGGAGAGGAAGCAGCACAGCCAACAGCTAAGCCAGCTACGGCAGTACCTGAGGTTGTTGCTACAGCAGTTCCTGAAATCGTTCCGGATGTAGATAAAACTATTCTTGAGCAATACCTAGACAGCCCTGGATATAACCCAGAGTGGGGTCAGCCTGTCAGCGGTGGTACGTTCATATTTGGTTCTAACCGGGATACGACCAAATTTAATCCTTCAACTATAGGAGGATGTTATGCTCATGGATGTTGGAGTGAGTTAGCTTATAACTCGTTGTTCAACATAGACCCTTGGGTTGGTGACATGGAAGCTATAAAGGGAGATGTTGCTGAGACATGGTCAATGGCAGGTGATGGAAAATCTTTGGCAATCACAATCAGAGAAGGTGTTACTTTCTATACTAACCCTCACTTACCTGCTGAAGTAGCTAGCAAAGTAAATGGTGATTCATTTACATGCGAAGATATGGTTGCTACTTTTGAGAGAATGGCGAACCCGCCGGCGCATGAAGCACCTCTTATGAGAACTACGCAGGCTATGATTCCACACTATGAGAGCTCTACATGCCCAGATGGCCCTAAGGGTCTTAGTGTTGTAATCAATTTTGATCCTCCAAAGGCAAGGACTATGTCCTCACTTGGCCGAGGATTGGCTATGCTTGATAAGGATTGGATTGAGTGGCTTCATTCACATGAAGAAAATATTATGAACACAAATGTTCCAAACAATTTCTTGTGGCAGACTGGTACAGGTGCATTTAGGCCTGATTCCATAACTGTTGGAACATCTGCAAACTGGGTAAAGAATGAAAATTACTGGAGAGATGGGCTTCCGTTGCTGGATAAATATGAGAACGTAGTTCTTAGAGATGCGACGGCGAGGTTCACAGCACTAGCTACAGGTAACATACACTTCTACGGAGAAGGTAGCTACGGCTTTACATCTGGTCAGGCTGAGCAGGCTATGAGAGACTTCCCTGATACGATAGTAATAAACCCACAGAAAAACATGTGGGCCAGGGTACTATATTTCAACGCAGCTAAGCCTCCATTCAATGATTGGAGAGTCAGAGAAGCTGTTCATTTGGCCTTGGATAGAGAAGAATGGAAAATGTTCAGGCAAGTTATAGTCGGTAAGAGTGTTATTGAAGGAACTAACATGGCGTACAGTATGCCACCAGGGACCTACTTCTCTGCTTCCGATGATGAAATAAGTACTTGGGCAGGGTGGACTCAACCAAAGGATGCCGACTACGCTGAGGCCAACAGATTGTTGGACGAGGCATTTGGAGCGGGTAACAGACCTGCTATTGATTGTCTTGCTCCTTCTACACAGTCGAGTGATGTTGACGGTTGTCTGTTTGTAATAGACCAGTTGAAGAAAAATGTAAACTGGGAAGTAGCATCAGATTTCGGAGATACAACTCCTGTATACGATAAGAGGAGTCAGAATAACTATACACTGACTGTTGGATCCGGTGTTGTTAGTACAAACACTGGAGATCCTGACGATCAGTATATGAGAGCGTATCATAGAGACTTCGTTGCCGCCACCTACGGAGACAAGGCTGCTTTGGCTGGTTTATGGGAAGAAGCTCCAGACAAGTTGGCGAAGTTGGAAAAGATGATTGACGCTCAATCTGGAGAGATGGACCTTGAGAAAAGATATGAACTTGTGAGAGAGATGGAGGACTATCTCAGGACAGAAGTTCATGGATGGCACACCATGTTGGGATGGACAAACATATTCCCATCATGGAGGAGTGAAGTGAAAGGGTATGCAGGCTATGACTACTTCTCCTTCACGAAAGGTGCTATGTGGGAGAGAGTCTGGTTAGGCGACTAAAAAAAGAAGGAGTTTTTTAAAAGAGCTACCTTCAGAGTTAGAAGTATTGGAGTTAGGAGAGTGCATAATCTACTGCACTCTCCTAACAGGATAAATTTAGATGGCAATTGCTTTACAGAGTCTAATTGGTAACTTGCAAAGATGTCTGGAGCCTAGATAGGTAAGACGGAGATTATATGCAACGATATGTAGCTAGACGAATTATCCTGGGAATGATGACAGCACTATTAGTGTCTCTTCTGATATTTGCTATTCTTAGAATTGCTCCTGGTGACGTGGCTATGATGATTGCAATGGAGATCACGGGTGGAGAAGCTTCGGATGTTACAGCAGAAGACCTTCAGACAATTAGAGAAGCCCTCGGATTAGATATGCCATTGCCAGCACAGTATTTTAATTGGTTGTTTGATATCTTGAGATTGGACTGGGGAACTTCTATGTTTTCTGGAACACAGGTCTGGGATGAATTCAAGAATAGACTACCGATTACACTCCAATTGGTTATTATGGCCCAGTCTTTGGCCTTATGTTTGGGTATACCATCAGGAATTATCATGGCCTTAAAGCGTGATACCTGGATTGACTATGTGGTTAGAATTTTCTCGCTCGCAGGATTGTCTGTACCTAGCTTTTGGACAGCCACCCTGCTTTTGGTTGGTGGCATGTATCTTCTGGATTGGAATCCAAGACTAAAATACATTCCATTTATAGAAGATCCTATAGAGAATCTCAAGCAATTTATATGGCCAGCAGTAATGCTGGGATACATAAGTTCTGCCACTCAAGCTAGAATGATGAGATCTACCATGTTGGAAGTTCTTCGTCAGGACTATATAAGAACAGCTCATGCAAAAGGGCTAAAGGCCTTTGTAGTAGTCTACCGTCATGCGCTCAAGAATGCTTTGATCCCAGTTGTTACGGTAATTGGGGTTACATTCGCTTTGACTATGGGTGGTTCAGTTATAATAGAACAGATTTTCTCATTGCCTGGTATAGGGCGACTGCTTATAGAAGGTATGAACCAGAGAGATTATCCCGTGGTTCAATCCCTAGTGACAGTATTCTCTATGTGGGTTGTTTTTGTGAATTTGCTTGTGGATCTTACATATGGAGTTCTTGACCCTAGAGTTAGGTACGATTAAGGTTTGTTGAAGCCTATTCAGATCAAAGAAGGTTTAAATGGCAACTGAACAAGACATACAATCAGCAACACTGCGTGCGGCCAACAGGCCACAGACTTTCGTTGGACGAGTGGCAGGGTCTTTAGCTACCTTTGTAAAAAAGAAACCGCTTGGTGCTATGGGTGCAATCATAATCCTTATTATGATTGCTCTTGCGCTACTTTTCCCTCTTATCACATTTTTCGATCCTAATGCTTGGAGCATAAGGGAAAAACTACAAGCACCTTCCATGACTCACTACTTGGGTACAGATGAGATGGGTAGAGATCTTTGGGCACGAGTAGTATTGGGAGCACAGATTTCACTTATGGTAGGGTTTGGTGCAGTTGTATTGGGTTCTGTGACTGGAGGTTTATTGGGGTTAGTTAGTGCGTTCTACGGAGGTAGAGTAGACGCTATAATACAGAGATTTATGGATGCCCTTATGGCCATCCCGACACTAATACTAGCACTTGCTATCATGGCCGCTCTGGGCCAGTCTTTGATCAATGTTATATTGGCAGTAGGTATCGTACAGATGCCTAGAGCTAATAGAGTTGTGCGAGCTCAGGCTATGTCCGTCAAGGAGTCTGAGTATGCCTTGGCTGCAAAATCAATTGGTGCAGCAGATGTCAGGATTATGTTTTGGCACATACTCCCTCAGTGCATAGCTCCATGGTTAATTATAGCTACGGCAGGTCTTGGTACAGCTATTATATCTGAAGCCTCCCTCAGTTTTCTTGGTCTTGGCATTCCACCTCCGCAACCTTCTTGGGGTGGTATGTTGTCTGGCAATGCTAGGAATTACTACGCAATTGCTCCTTGGCTTGCTATATGGCCAGGAATAGCGATATCACTATCAGTGTATGGATTCAACCTGTTCGGGGATGCCTTAAGAGACGTCCTAGATCCGAGGCTTAGAGGAACTTAGAACTACTATTATTTAAAGCCATTAAATACAAGTGATTTCATAAATCTCCTCCAAAGCGTTGCTAGGAGGAGATTTTTATTATTTATGTCAATGCATAATATTATGCATTGACATAAATTGTGCTCCATGTTACCGTCAAATGTAAATCTACGAGAGGATGGCTAAATGTATACAAAACCTTTAAAGAAACTTAGCCCGATACTGGGAATCCTTGTAGGATTAATGTTGGTAGTGGCGATGGCATGTGCCGGCGAAGACCCGACACCTGTTCCGCCTACAGCTACAGCGAAGCCAGCATCTACAGCGACTCCGGTTCCGCCACCTACGGCGACATTAGCACCTGGAGTAACACCTATTGCTACGGAGGTGCCAGTAATTAGCTTGGACTACGCGTCCGTAGCTAGCTTAATGGATCACCCTAATTATGATCCTGCATGGGGAGAGCCAAAACATGGTGGAATAGTTAAGTACAGAACTGTATGGCCACAGACATCCAACTGTGCTTCATGTAACAGTACATATAGGCATTTGTATGTACAGCCTCAGTACAACACCTTGGTTAGATACGACCCGTGGGGTGGATTTGAAGCAGGAATACACCCGGATCTAGCAGAGACCTGGGAGATTTCTGATGACGGATTAACATACACATTTGGATTGAGGAAAGGTATCACGTTCCGTGATGCTATCCCTCAGGACGATGAATTTGGATTGACTGATATGCCTGGTAGAGGCGAGGAATTCACTTGTGAAGATGCTAAGGCAAGCATTGACTGGTGGGGTACTCCTGAGTGGGGTGCTGAGAGGGGTGGAATGAGTCGTGGATCCTTGATGGAGGTAATTAACATTCATGGCTCAGTAACATGTCCTGATGGAGCAGATGGATATACATTGGTGGTTAAGCTCGGCTACTTGCAAGCAATGACGCTGCCAAACTTTGCTCTGCCAGCGCTGGTTATGTTGAACAAAGAGCAACTTGAGTGGACACTTTCGGAGCATCCGGGAGAAGCACGAACAAAGAACTGGTACATAAACATGGGTACAGGTCCTTTCCAGGCTGAGAGGCTTGAGCAGGACGTAGTAACCAAAATACAAAGGAGAAGCGATTACTGGAGAGAAGGTCTTCCTTTGGTAGACCAGGCTCACTTCCACGTGATCAAGGACTTTTCTACTGCATTCACAGCCTGGGCATCTGGCCAGATAGACATTATTGGTCAGGGTAGTGGTAGCTTGCAGGCTGGACAAGTACAACAGGCAGTCAGGGACTTCCCAGACAAACCTTTGTACGTTTTCAATCACCCTGGTGGACTTGGGTTAGAGTACAATACAACAAGGCCACCATTTGACGATATTAGGGTTAGACAGGCATTTGACATGGTTTTGGATCGTCAGGAATGGCTAGAACTTAACGATAGTGCTGGCATACCTAATTCTGCATATGCTACAAACAACTGGTTAGTGGGAGACGTATGGACAGCCACTAAAGAAGAAGTTGACCAATGGCACGGCTATCGTCAGCCTAAACAGCAAGACATAGACGAGGCAAATGCTCTACTTGATGAAGTTTACGGTGTTGGTGGTGAACGTCCAACTATTAACTGTCTGACAAGATCAGAGCAGAACTACGTAGACTTCTGCCTATATGGTAAGGCTAAATGGGAAGAGAGCCTTGGCGCTAAGGTTAATCTTAACGTACAAGAAGGTGTTGTAGAGAGGGAGCTTGCACTTGCATGTAACTTCGATACACATACTTCTTGGCCAGCAAACCTTGTATGGATATATGATCCAAGCCATAAGTATGAAAACTATAGCTCACAGAAGGTTGGGTTCCCATGTGAAAGAACCGGTGTGGACACGGCTTTGCAGACCAAATTAGATGGTTTGATTGACGATGTCGATAAAGAAATGGATGTAGCTAAGAGACAGGGAATATCCAAAGAGATAGACTACATACTGTCACAGGTAGCCTACTATGACTCATCCTTGGAATACACAGTGCTGATCTATGGTGGTCAGCCATGGATGAAGGGCGTAATACTGCCAGCTAATGGTACATACTCAGTACACGCTTGGATGCATGAGAGATACTGGAAAGACAAATAAGTCTTAATAGTTCGATAGAATTAGAAAGAACCCCCTTTTTATCGATAAAGAGGGGGTTCTTTTATGGTAAAACAGTAGACGAATGCTATAATTTTGATTACAATGTTGTCAGTTTTAACTGATGATTTGAATGATCGTAAATAGGAGGTCACAATGCAAGCGTATATCTTAAGACGACTTTTGCTTGCCACTCTTACAGTATGGATGGTATGTACACTTATCTTCGCTATTCTCAGAATCGCTCCGGGTGATGTAGCTTTAATGGTCTACACACAAGGGGATGAGAGTATACAAGAGATTGATCCAGCCGCCTTACAAGCTATAAGAGTACAGTTAGGATTAGATGTTCCACTATGGAACCAGTACACTAACTGGATGATCGGCTTGGTTACGTTGGATTGGGGTGAATCTTACTTCCACGGAGGGAATGTGTTCGAAGACTGGAAGCGTAAACTTCCTGTGACTATGGAATTGGCCCTTATGACTATAACCTTCTCTACGATTGTCGCTATACCTGTGGGTATTATGATGGCTTTGAAGCAGGATACCTGGATTGATTATACCTTGCGAATTATGTCTCTGGGAGGTATATCAATACCTAGCTTCTGGTTTGCCACAATGATATTAGTTGTAGGCTTATACTTGTTTGGATGGAGTCCAAGATTGGATTATGTTTCGTTCCCAGAAGATCCATGGGCTAATATTAAGATGTTTATCTTCCCTGCTCTTACTCTTGGATGGGTGACATCTGCTACGAAATCTCGGATGATGCGATCCTCAATGCTGGAAGTCCTTAGGCAAGATTATATAAGGACTGCACATGCTAAAGGGTTGAGATATTTTATTGTGGTAGTGAGGCATGCGTTGAAAAATGCCTTGTTGCCGGTTGTGACTATAATTGGAATCAGCTTTGCATTGATTGCAGGTGGATCTGTAATTATAGAGACTATATTCCAACTGCCTGGCATCGGCAGGTTCTTGGTAGAAGCTATGAACCAGCGAGACTATAACATTGTACAGGCACTGGTGGCATTCTTCTCAGTATGGATTATTTTTGCTAATCTCATGGTGGATCTTACGTATGGAGTACTTGATCCTAGGGTTAGATACGACTAATGACAAGTTGTTTAAGGAAGGTGATTTAGATGGCAACCGAACAAGATGTACAATCAGCAGCATTACGATCTGCCGGTAGACCTCAGAGTCTAGTTGGTAGAATATTTAAAAGTGTTATTACCTTTATCAAACGGAAACCTTTAGGTGCTGTGGGTGGGGGCATAATTGTAATAATGGTGTCTATAGCACTGCTTGCACCTATCATTACATTTAATGATCCATTAAAAATGCACTTTAGGGATGCATTAGAAGCACCTAGTTTGACTTATTGGCTTGGAACGGATGACTTTGGTAGGGATATGTGGTCGAGAATTGTACACGGAGCCAGGATCTCCTTATACGTCGGATTCTTTGCTATTGCTATTGGTTCCGGATTGGGGGGGTTAATAGGATTGGCTAGTGCATACTACGGTGGTAAGGTGGATATAATTATTCAGAGAATAATGGATACTATGATGTCTATACCAACCTTGATTATGGCTTTGGCAATTATGGCTAGCCTTGGTCAAGGATTGAATAACGTGGTACTAGCTATCGGTATAGTTCAGATACCTAGAGCTAACAGGATCGTTAGGTCTCAGGCTCTATCCGTGAAACAATCAGAGTTTGCACTTGCTGCAAGGGCTATAGGAGCAACTGATGTTAGGATTATGCTGTTGCATATAATGCCACAGTGTGTAGCACCATGGCTTATCATTGCTACCGCAGGATTAGGAACAGCAATTATATCAGAGGCATCCCTGAGCTTCCTTGGATTGGGCATTCCAGCTCCAGAGCCTTCTTGGGGTGGAATGCTGTCAGGTAGAGGCAGAGATTACTATAGTGTTGCTCCGTGGATGGCTATATGGCCTGGATTAGCTATATCCTTGGCTGTGTACGGATTTAATCTGTTTGGTGACGCGATACGAGATGTGCTGGACCCAAGGCTACGCGGCTCGTAAAAGGCTTTATATATAAAGGAAAGAGGAGCGAGTTGTACTATTATGCGACTCGCTCCTGTCGCGTGGGGCTGAGGTAAACTTATTGATTGTTACATGGTGGTGTTTTTTGATACTATACGATTAAGTGAATTCTCGTGGAGAGAATAGTATGTTTGAGAGCAGCATTCCAATATTCCCATTACATAATGTACTTTTTCCTGGAATGAGTCTACGTCTCAATATTTTTGAAGAAAGATATAAGAATTTGATAAAGGATCTGGAATATAAAGATCAAGATAAATTTGGTATATCATTAATAAAAAGAGGTAGGGAAGTTGGGGGAACAGCAGTCCCATTCGATATTGGTACTTTGGGGATTGTAAAAGATATTCGGGAACTGGAAAATGGGAACTATAAACTTACAGTTAATGGAGAAAAACGGTTTCGCATTCTGGAAATAGAACAGAATAAGCCTTACATTGTTGCTAGAGTGACTGCGATGCCAGATGCCGAGTATGATGTTAAATCGAAAGAATTGATTAGCCTGATTCGGGAAACGTATGAGATTTATGCAAAAAGCATAATAAAGCTTAATGGGGGTTGGTCTAGAGAGATAGACATACCTTCTGATAATGACATGTTGGTTAGTTATATTACAAGTGTTATATTTAGTAAAATGGCCCAGAAACAGGAAGTACTTGAATCTGATTCTGTAAGTGCCAGTCTGGGCATGGTTCTTGCAATGATTAGGAATGAATTGCCGTGGATTGATAAAGAGATTGATAAGAAGGCTATGCAGAGGATGGATAATGTCAATTGATGAGTTCGTATTTGCAGGCAGTATTATAATGACTACACTGATAGATTGTGAGATGGAGTATTGAATCTAAATTTTGACATTGGTTCACCAACTTCCCCTAAAGGTCACGCACTAGTATTCTTTAGGGAAAGGGGTGATATGGACCAAATATTAGCTACTTATCTTATAACGCTGCCCCTTAATGTAGATGTAAGTAAGTATGTGCCTCCTATGTTCGCTCCACAGATGCAAAATATGTCTTTGCATGACCTTTCATGTTTTGCATTCCCACCAATACCCGAGGAGTTTCATAGCTTGGATCGACTGAAGAGCCTCGCTAACATTAGAGAAGATGATCTATTGGATGGGGGGATTTGCGATACCACAGATCCTATGTCTTTATTTCAGATTGTCAATGACATCCAACAGGAATACTCACGGATATATCAAGAATCTCTAAATTTTGTAGCTGATCAGCCAGCAGCTATTGTAAATAGCGTACTTTATGAATTTATGAACGAAGCTGATAGGCTTAGAGAGTTATCTACTTTGACTGGGAAACTGAGATTTGCAGCAGAAGGCTACGACGATAGATTGATAAAAGAGACTGAAATAGAAATACGATCTTTGGGAAATTACATGCCAGAGAATTTTAGCATAGATCGGATAATTGAAGCTGCAAGCATGTCGAATGTACAAGGGGATAACCTTGCACGACTTTATTTAGAACGTTGCTATAGACTCCAAGATGAAGATTACAGAGGAGTGCAAAAAATTGATGATGAGATACGGAGAATAGATTGATGTCTGTAGTTGAGTGTACTGGAGGGTAATAATGAAGGCAATTGTATTTGATGAACATGGAGAGATAGATAGACTGAAATATATAGACGTGCCTGAACCTAAAGCAGGGCCTAGGGAAGCTATAATAAGAATTAAGGCTGCTTCTGCAAATTACACTGACATATGGGCTAGAAGAGGTATGCCAGGAGTATCGATTTTGATGCCCCATATATCTGGCAGTGATGCTTGTGGAGAAGTGGTGGAAATTGGCAGTGGAGTAGAAGGCGTAAACGTTGGTGATGAGGTTATGGTTCATCCAGGTATTGGATGTCAACAATGCCAAGCGTGTGCGAATGGAGAGGAATTTTTCTGTAGAAAATTCAAGATATGGGGATTCCAAACAGGCCCATTAGATGGCGGCCATGCGGAATACGCGAAGATTCCATCTGTGAATTTAGTGCCTAAACCATCTAATATATCTTGGGAAGAGGCTGCCTCTCTACCGCTTATACTGGAAACAGTGTGGCGAATGTTGGTTGTTCGTGCGCGGATAAGAGCAGGCGATATAGTTTTGATTTGGGGAGCGGGAGGTGGTTTGGGGACCATGGCCGTACAGGTGTGTAAATTATTCAATGCGAAGGCTATAGCAATTGCTTCTAGCGATGAAAAGTTGTCTAAGGCTATGGAAATGGGTGCAGAGTTTACTATAAATCGAAACGAGCAAGATGTTGCGCAGGAAGTGAGGCGCATAACTGATAGGCGAGGGGTTGATATAGTATTTGAACATGTAGGGCAATCCACTTGGCCAGATAGCGTTCGGAGCCTAAGGTATGGTGGCACCATAGTTGTTTGCGGGGCAACTACTGGGTTTGATGCAAATACAGATCTTCGATTCCTTTGGAATAAACAATTGAATCTGCTTGGCTCTCATATGGGATCAAAGGCGGATCTTATGGATGCATTGAGTTTTGTAGAGAGAGGAGATATCAAAGCGGTAGTCTCGGAGGTGCTTCCATTAAAGGATGTGCCTAAAGGACAAGGTATGATGGAGAGAGATGAAGCTATAGGTAAAATTGTATATATACCATAGCTAAGGGAATAGTATAAATTATATTTTAAGGGAGATTCCATGCCTATATATGAATATCAAGGTAAAATACCCAAGATTGGACTTACTTCATATGTTCATCCTACAGCAGTTATCATTGGAGAAGTAGTCATAGGGGAAGGATGTTGGATAGGACCAAACGTTACTATGCGGGCTGATGAAGGTAGGATAGAAATGGGAGATTATTCTAACTTGCAAGATAACGCAGTGATACATGGTAGCAAAGTCTTTCTTGGTAAATACTCACATCTTGGCCATGGCTGTATTCTCCACGGCGTCACATTGGGCGAACATGTTTTGGTTGCTATAAGAGCTGTAATATTGGACGGAGCTGAAGTTGGTGACTGGTGCACGATTGCAGCTGGTGCTGTAGTAGCTCCAAGAGCAAAAATACCTGCAAGGAAAATGGTAATGGGAATCCCGGGTGCTATAGTTGGGGATGCTCCTGAAGGCCGGGAAAAGAATTTTGACTGGTCGCATTCCAGTGGTTACTTGATAAGGCCAAAGACCTATACAGAAGGACTGCGTGAAATAACAATAGAACAGACTAGAGGATCTTAACTTGTTCTTATTGTACAAAGTGATATTAGTGGTCTATAAATAATTATTGACTATATTTAAGAGTGGCAATGGAGGATAGAGTTGACTAGAGTAACAGAAGAGCGAGTACGTCAAGCAACAAAAGATGCTGTTGCTGAAGCTAGAGAGCGTAGTGGATACGGTGATAGATTAATACCTTTTACAGCAGCAGAGTTAAGATTTATAGAGGATGTAGTTGCTGGTACTGTGACTAGATTGCTAGTAGATGAAAGTGCTGACTGATTCTTATCAGAGATACTGAGGTTTAGCATTTTTAGGATCTATATCTTTCCAAATGTTGTTCTGTTTGATATACTCTCCAAGGTTTGTCACAGAATACATACATTTATTAGAAGGATTACACATGCCTGCATACGTGATAATAGGGGGACAGTGGGGTGATGAGGGTAAGGGTAAAGTAGTAGATTATCTGGCTGAAAAAACAGATGTGATAGCAAGATTTGCCGGTGGCAACAATGCGGGGCATACCGTTGTTACAGGTGGTAAAGAATTCAAATTTCACCTGATACCATCAGGTATATTATGGGATAACACCATATGTATGATAGGTAATGGAGTGGTAGTAGATCCGGATGCTCTTATGGAGGAGATTGTTGGTCTCCAATCACATTCTGTAAACATGGACCGCTTGGCTGTCAGTGAGAGAGCACATGTAATAATGCCGTATCATATTATTTTGGACCAGTCTGAAGAAGATATGAGGGCAGGCGGTGCGATAGGCACGACTGGCAGAGGAATAGGCCCTGCATATATGGACAAAATAGGCAGGAGTGGTATAAGAATGGGCGACCTTCTGGATGGAAAGTCATTGTTACCTAAACTGAGATTTGTCCTTGAACAAAAAAATAACCTACTGACAAAACTTTATAATATAGAACCATTCGATATAGATGCATTATATGAAAAATGCCTTGAGTGGGGAAGTGAGTTGAAACAGTATATAAAACCTGTAGAGGATATGATTCAAGAGGCATTAGAATCGGGTAAGATTGTCTTACTAGAAGGTGCTCAAGGTAGTATGTTGGATATAGATCATGGGACATATCCATATGTCACTTCTTCCTCACCTACAGTTGGTGGAGCGTCTACAGGACTTGGTATTAGCCCGATTCATATAAAGGGAGTTACTGGAGTTTATAAAGCTTATACGACTAGAGTTGGTGCGGGGCCATTTCCTACAGAATTAGACGATGAGATTGGAGAGACTATAAGGGAAAAGGCATGGGAGTATGGTACAACCACAGGTAGACCTAGAAGATGTGGCTGGTTTGATGGAGTGATCGCAAAACATACGGTTAAGACTAATGGTATGACATCCGCAATTTTAACTAGACTGGATGTCTTAGATGGGTTTAAATCAATTAAGATATGTGTTTCTTATCTTGTCAATGGTGAGAAAGTAGAAAATGTTCCCAGTAACGTTTCTATATTGGAACAATGCGAACCGGTGTATGAGGAATTTCCAGGATGGACGGAACCAACTGCCGGTATTACTAATAGTGAAGATCTTCCTAAAGAAGCACTAGATTATGTTCATAGGATAGAAGAGATTATAGGTTGCAGTATATACATGATATCAACTGGTCCAGCCAGAAATGAAACTATACTTATTAACCCTTTATTCTGATTATCACTCACTCTCCAGATCCAAAGAATTCTATTGCCAAATCAAATCCATAGAAGCAGGAGTAAGAGATCAATAATCCCTTTACAAGCTTGCCTACCCAGACTGAGATTAAGAATCTTCTAATTGGGAATTTAAGAGTTCCAGCAGCTATCCCTACTATATCAAAGAGTGGGTTTGGTATACAGCACATAAGGAAAATAAATAGGCTGCCTTTTCTCTGCATCCAGAACTCTATACGTTTATAGAATCTGTTATGTTCAGCGAGTCCTCGACTACCATATCCTATAATATAGCTTGAAGTTTCTCCAATAACTTCTGCCACTGATCCAATAAAAGCTACTGCAAACGGGAGCAGGTCTAGCAACCCAGGTCCAACACATATTGCTGCAGTTCCTGGTATAGGTACAAGTATTGACGCACTTCCTACAAGGCTGAGCACAAAAACACCAAGGTAGCCAATTGTGTCAATATCAGGCAGGTTATCTTTGAAAGCAAATGTTAATAAAATTATTAACAATACTAACATTAATGATAGTCTTCTTACCCAAGTTTCGTATTTGATAAATATTATATTAAACCGGAACATTATTTCCTTTATGCTTTAAATTAATATAATAAGGCTTATATCTTATATTGAGATATCTCAATTTTATATCTATACTGCCATTCTGGCATATGATTGTACAATGAATGATAATCCATTTTCATCTGTACTTATGCTTACATTATCACCATCTTTGATATCACCAGACAAAATTTTATTTGATAAGACATTCTCTACGTAGCGTTGCATGGCTCTTCTTAACGGGCGTGCGCCAAACATTTTATCGAATCCCTCTTTTGCAATCCAAGACTTGGCTGCTGTGTCTATGCTTATTGATATATTTTTCTCTGAGAGTCTATCTTGTAAATCTACCAATAGAATATCCACTATTTCCTCGATTTGACCCTGAGTAAGTTGATCAAAGATAACTATTTCGTCTATACGGTTAAGGAGTTCTGGCTTGAATGTTTTTTTCAGGGAATCCTCTATAGAGGCCCTTAGTTGGTTCTTCTCTTTTATAGAATCTCCTTCCAACTTGAACCCCATAACTTGCGGCCGACCTATTTCACTGGTACCAAGATTACTAGTCATTATTATCAAGGTATTACGAAAATCTACAGTCCTTCCCTGACCATCTGTGAGTCTGCCATCCTCCAGTATTTGCAAGAGAATATTAAACACGTCTGGATGAGCTTTTTCTATCTCGTCAAATAATATAACTCTGAAAGGTCTTCTTCTCACAGCTTCAGTTAGCTGTCCACCTTCGTCATATCCTACATAACCTGGAGGTGCACCTATAAGTCTGGATACAGTATGTTTCTCCATATATTCAGACATATCTATTCTTATCATATTCTCTTCGTGGTTAAATAATAAATGAGCAAGAGATCTGGCAAGTTGAGTCTTTCCTACCCCTGTTGGACCTAGGAATATAAAACTTCCGATAGGTCTAGTTGGATCTTTGAGTCCTGCACGGGATCTGCGTACGGCCTCAGATATTGCCTTGATAGCTTGGTCCTGACCTATGATTCTGTCATGCAATCTCTCTTCCATATGTAGCAATCTTTCGGCTTCTCCCTCAATCATTTGACTCACTGGGATGCCTGTCCATTGTGATATAAGTGTAGCAATCGCCTCGGCATCAACAACCATATCAATTTTATTATCACTGTCCCATTTGTCTCGTTCACCGCTATATTCGCTTTCTAATCGCAATCTGTCAGTTCTTAATACGGCAGCTTTTTCGTAATTTGCCATCTGTGAGGCTGCTTCCTCTTGGTGCAAAAACTGTTGTATTTTGTCTTCCGTTACCTTGAGGTTTAGGGGCAGACTTTCTGAATCTATTCGCAATTTACTAGCGGCTTCATCTATTAGGTCTACAGCTTTATCTGGCAACTGTCTGCCTGGTATGTAACGATGGCTTAGATGTACTGCTGCTTCTAGTGCAGAGTCTTCTATTTTTACTTTATGGTGAGCTTCATATCTAGGTGAAAGTCCCTTCAACATGCTAATTGCTGTTACCACGTCTGGTTCTTCGATATATATGGGCTGGAATCGTCGCTCTAGAGCAGCGTCTCTTTCTATATGTTTGCGATATTCATCTATTGTCGTAGCACCAATGCATTGTAACTCTCCTCTTGCAAGGGCAGGTTTCATCAAATTACTTGCATCTATAGCTCCTTCGGCAGCTCCTGCTCCTACTACAGTATGTATCTCGTCTATGAATAAGATCACCTCTCCCTTTGCTTCCTTAACCTCTTCCATTACACTTTTGAGTCTTTCTTCAAATTCGCCTCTGAATTTACTTCCAGCAATCATTGCTCCTATATCTAGTGCCAACACACGCCTGTTTTTTAGTATATCCGGTACATTGCCAGATACTATGCGAGATGCTAGGCCTTCAGCTATAGCTGTTTTGCCTACACCAGCCTCTCCTATAAGCACTGGATTATTCTTGGTTCTCCGCGTGAGTGTCTGCATGACTCTTCTAACCTCTGAGTCTCTACCTATGACAGGATCTACTTTACCTTTTTGTGCTAACTCAGTAAGATCTACACTGAATTTTTCTAAGGAATGATATCTGCTCTCGGCTCTTGGATCTGTCACTCTGTGGGCTCCTCTTATATTTACAAGGGCTCTGTAGACTTTTTCTTTATCTATGCCAAAATCTTTCAATATTGCGTTTGAAGCCCCTTGTGATTCCAAAGTTATGCCTATTAATAGATGCTCTGCACCTATATATTCATCTTTCAATCGATCTGCTTCAGCTTTGGCATTATCTAACAAATCCTGACACCTGGGTGTCATATATATTTGAGCAGCGTCATGTGTGGTTTTATTAGTTTCACTTAAAGCCACTATCACACTGTTTTTGATAGTGGCTATATTGACACCGAGTGAACTCAAAATGTCTACTGGTACGCTATTTGTAATCTCTAACAAAGCTAGGAATATATGTTCTACATCCCATTGACTATGCTGATACCTTTGTATTATTTCTTGTGACAGTGCTAGTGCTTCCTGTCCTTGTTCTGTGAAATGATCCGGTTGTAAAACCATATGTGTATCTCCTCTATTAGGGTTATTATTTACTTGTTGCTGAGGATTAATGCTGCTTTTGCTGGGCGGCTCTAAGATATTGGAGTTCCTGATTGAGTCTCTTTAATTCTTGTTCCATGCTATACATGCGATCTGTCATATGGAGTACGACTTGCACACCTGCTAAGTTAATACCCAAGTCATCTATTAAAGTCTTTATCTTCCGTAATTTGTCGATATCACTTCGAGAGTACAATCTTATATTACCTTTCGACCGTGCAGGTTCAAGTAGTCCTTCTTTTTCGTAATACCTCAAAGTCTGGGTATGGACATGCAACATTCTCGCCACTACACTTATGACATAGCAGGGATCATTATCGTCTATAGATTGTTTGTCTGAGAGATTAGTCATAGTAATTATCCGGTTCTATTATTTTGCATATACTTTAATAATAATAAGAGATCCTTTTCTTCAGTTGACAAATTCTTGGGGTAATTAATGCTTATAGATAAGTATAAATTACCAGCTCTATGATTATTATTTCCTAATATAGGCATACCTTTTCCAGACAACCTGAATACGATACCGGTTTGTGTTCCAGGTGGTATATTAAGCAATACATTGCCGGTTATCGTTGGGATTTCAATTTCTGTTCCTAGTATTGAATCTACTAAGTCTATAGATATTTTGCTATGGAGATTTTGGCCGTCCCTAATGAAATATCTATGGGGCTGTATCTTTACAACAACATAGATATCTTCTGGTACCAGGATATCTCCAGTATTCAAAAGTATTTTGGTTCCGTCTTCTATGCCTCGAGGTATAGTAACTGTGAGGTTTAACCGCACTCCATTAATGCCGTAGTTTATTGGTAAGGTTTTTGTTATTCCATTAAATGATTCTTCGAGGGTTATTTCCATAGGATATTCAGCAGATTTCCTAGTTTCGGATAATTTGTGATGTACTTCAGATGCTAGGCCCCGGTTCATATATCCCTGAAGAATGTTATTGAAATAAGATATCTCTGTTGATAGTAGGTTATTCAGATCATTTTCTATCAAAGGAATATCAACATTTCGATTAGTATTTAATTCGCTATTATTCGCTATATAAAACCAGCGGTTGGGATCTCTGTCGTAATCGCTGTGTAAAGTGTGCTTGGATAATATGTTATATGCTTGATTTATTCGCAAGAACTTATCAGTTGTATCTTCATATATGTTAATCTCAGGATGGAATTGACGCACCAAACGTTTGTATGCCTGCTTGATATCTTTCAAAGAGGCATTTAAATCCACTCCCAGCAAATCGTAATAATCTTTGTACATCTAATACATCATTCTATAGCAACAATATAATAGGATATAGTGTATATGTCAATATATATGAGAGAATAATCTATGGAAAGTTAATAAAATGACTTTAACTATATTAACATATCCATAGCATTGCCTAGGGCTATTGTGCCTGTTAACAAATAGAGAGCGGTCCTTTGCATATTGGACCGCTCTCTATTTGTAGTCAATTTATTTTTATACTTAACTTAAGAGGATATAGGGCCGGTAGTATTCATGTATCCGCGCCAGTTTCGCTTTATTTCATCCATATAGTCGCCACCAAATTTTTCTAGCATAGCGTCTGCTAGGACGAGTGAGACCATTGCTTCTTCAATCACTGCGCATGTTGGCACAAAAGTAATATCACTTCTCTCGAAATGGGCTTTTTCTACAAAGTCCCCACTTGTCAAATTAACAGTTGCAAGCCCATTTATGATTGTTGCTATAGGCTTTACCACAGCTCTCACTACTAAAGGTTCTCCTGTTGTCATTCCACCTTCCAATCCCCCAGAATTGTTGGTCCTCCTTGGCCATGGATTAAGCCATCCTTCTTTGTTCTTTTCCCATTCCGATTGGGGCTTTATGACATCATGAACTTGAGAACCTCTAAGGTCTGCTTGTGTAAAACCTGCACCAAATTCCACGCCCTTGACGGCATTTATACTCATAACTGCTGCACCTAGACGAGTGGTTAATTTTCTGTCCCACTGAATATGGCTTCCTAAGCCTATAGGGAGGCCAGTTACTATAACCTCTATGATTCCTCCAAGACTATCACCTGCCTCTCGGGCAGAATCAATTTCGTCTATCATTCTTGTAGCTGCAACAGGGTCAGCACATCTTACAGCAGCTATTTTTGAGCCATCAGTATTCTCTCTGTGGTATGGAGTCGCCTCTAGAGATTCCCAATCAATCATTTCTGGTATTTGAGCGTGTATTCCACCTATACAGAGTACATGTCCATTAACCTGTATGCCAAACTCTTCCAAAAATCTTCTTGCCACTGCCCCAGCTGCTACCCTTGCCGCGCTTTCCCTAGCACTAGATCTTTCTAATATATTTCTTGCATCAGTCTGCATATACTTGGCAATGCCAGGTGTGTCGGCATGGCCAGGTCGTAAACTCGTAATAGATTCAAAAGGTACATCAGATGGGTTCACATTCATTTCATCTAACCATGGTACTCCGTCAGGTCCAGTACCAGTAGAAAAATCACGGTTAATGATGTGCATACCAATTGGCGAGCCCATTGTAAGACCGTGACGAACACCTGAAAGAATCTCTGCTCTATCTTTCTCTATCAACATCCTTCCACCCCTACCATAGCCTACCTGGCGTCGAGCCATATGCTTTTCTATGTAGTCCTCTGTTAAATGTAAATTTGCAGGTATACCTTCTATAATTGTAGTTAGTGCTTTGCCATGGGATTCTCCAGAAGTTAGAAAACGTAACATAATGTCAAGCTCCTATTATTAGTTTGTGTATTTTTCTGCCAGTGCCTTATTAGCTATTTCAAACATTATTTCTAGCGGTGGGTCGAGATCCGTCCAGATCTTGAATGATGCACTACCCTGATAGACTAGCATATATAATCCGCCTAAAGTTTTAGCTCCAATACGCCTAGCACGATGAAGGAGGGGCGTTTCAGATGGATTGTACACCAAATCAACCACTAAAGCTTTCTGCGATATCAAATCTGTATCTATTGGAGATAGTGTAGCTCCTGTACTGCCGTGCATTCCTAGCGGAGTACAGTTAACTATAATGTCGCTATTAGACGCTATGGATTTCATTGATTGTGAATCTAGTGCAACTGCCCCAGAGAAATTGCCAAGTGGTCTGAGAGTGTCCACTAGACGTTGAGCCCGCTGTAGGTCGCGATTTGCTACAAATATTGATGAGGCACCTTCTTTTGCTAGAGCGACAGATACAGCACGAGCAGAACCTCCAGCCCCAAGTATTAGTACGGATTTTCCTGCGGGCTCTAATTCACCATGTTTCCTTAGGGACTGTAGGAAACCAATGGCATCGGTATTGTATCCAGTTAAGACACCATCTTTGTTTAATATAGTATTCACTGCACCTATAGCAGCTACATCTCCTAGTGCGTTGTCCAGCATTGGTATTACTGATTCCTTGTGGGGTACAGTTATATTGGCACCCAGTACATCCCTGTGTCTGAGTTTTTGTATAGTTCCTTCTAAAGCTTCACTATCTATGTCTACTGCCTCATATATTACATCTAGCCCATAGTGATCTAATGCAGCTTGTTGGAATGCTGGTGAGATAGAATGGCCTACTGGGTGACCTATCAGAAATACTTTCTTACTCATATAAAATCTAGATTCGACATCAATTTGAAGTAGAGAAGAAGTATACCAGTCTGCACAAAAGGCATCAAGAACAGAACTTAAATGTTTGGATATCCTTGGCTATCGATATAAGATTGCAATATAACCGCTGCAGATGCGGAGTCAGTCAAGCCACGATTCCTAGAAGGTTGATGTCCACTTTCCCTGAGTAGTCTTTCTGCTTCCAACGTAGAGAATCGTTCATCCTGTGACTCAATGGGTATGGTAGAACTTCTAGCCAAGTCTTTGATGAACGATTTAATTTTTTTAGCTTGCGGTCCTATACTACCATTGAGAGATATTGGGAGACCAACTACAATTGTCCTAGCATTGTGAGTTTCTGCTATATCTAATACTAATTTGATATCTTTTTCTAGGGTGTTCCTGTTTATTGCTGGAAGAGGTGACGATATTGTGCAAGTCGGATCACTAATAGCAACTCCTATACGTTTGTCGCCAACATCTAACCCAATCAATCTTAACCTAGGGTTTTCCTCCATTTAGTTATCACCTCCTTTGCTTGCTGGAGTGCATTGTCTAGTTTGTCAGGATTATCTCCACCGGCTTGAGCCATGTCAGGCCGCCCTCCACCCTTACCATCCATTGCTATTGCTGCTTCACTCACAGTGTTACCAGCGTGAAATCCCAAGTCAGTTACATCTTTGGTGGACATTATCATTAAGATAGGTTTTTGATCTAGTACAGTGCCTACTACTATAATACCAGTCTTGATACGATTCCTAAGCCAGTCTCCAGCTTCCCTAAGCAGGTCAGTGCTAGAAACATTAAGCCGTCCGTAAGCAATATTAATGCCATCTAGGTCAATTACTTGTAATTCATTTACATCTTGCTTCAGAAGTTGTCTCTCTAGTTCAATGGCTGATTTTCTTGTGTGATCAAGTTCGGCAATCATACTATCGGTTCGTGACAGGATCTGATCTATGGGGGACTGTAGACGCAACGATAGTGTATCTAGTGTCTTGGACAAATTTTGTATCAATATTTCTGCGGACCTTCCAGTTACTGCTTCTATTCTGCGCAAGCCAGCACCGATACTGTTTTCGGATATTATGTGGCAGTATCCAAGTTCTCCAGTCCTATGAACATGGGTGCCACCGCATACTTCTAGGCTAAATGGCTGATTTCCCTTTGGCCCTACCTCTATAACCCTAACACTATCACCATACCTGTCTCCAAAAAACGCAATCGCCCCGTCTGAAACCGCTTGCCTGTAAGTGGTTTGATTCACGGATACTTCAATGTTTTCCCGGATTTTTTGATTCACTAGGTTTTGTATTGCATCTAGCTCATCTGTTGTGATGGCGCTTACATGAGTGAAATCGAATCGTAGTCTGTCTGATGCGACTAACGAACCGTGTTGGCGTACATGTGCTCCTAGTACCGCACGTAGAGCCGAGTGTAATAAGTGTGTAGCTGTGTGATTCCTAGCTGTATCTGCTCTGTTATGCGATTCTACTATAGCTGTAACGTTATCTCCCAAGGTGATGTTGCCAGAAGAAACATTACATTTATGTATTGTGAGGCCAGATATTGGAGATTGTGTGTCTATAACTTCCAATTGACAGCGTTCACCAATAATTGTGCCAGTATCACCTGTTTGGCCACCCATCTCCGCATAAAATGGTGTTTCTAATAATACAATTTCTGCAATTTGTCCTTTAGCAGCTTGACCAACCTGCTCGGTACCTACGAATATAGCTGCAACTACTGTATCAGTATTTAGTGTAGTATATCCATGGAAGCTGGTGGCTTTAATATCTAGATCTTGATATTTCCTATTCGTATCAAAATCTCCTTCAAACTTTCCAGATGCTGATCTAGCCCTGTTGCGTTGGTCTTCCAATTCCTTACGAAACCCAATTATATCTATATATAAATTTGATTCACGTACTATCTCTTCCGTAAGTTCGAACGGGAATCCGAAAGTATCTGACAATGCGAAGATTTCTTTACCGCTTAATCTCTTTGATATCTGTATGAAACTGTCTATGTCGTTTGAGCGAATAGGTAATAAAAGATCATCTAATATGGATGATCTTAGCCAATCAGGCATTCTGCTATCATGTTTTTCGACAATATCTGCTATCCTGGCTTCTGCTTGTGCAATATTTCTTTCACTTAATTGATTTGCCAATTTAATAGCTTCGATTCTTATGGGGACTAGGGAACCTTCTAGCATTGACAAACCTGCGTACATAACACTGACAAAGCGTTCTTCTTCAAGTCCTAGTACTCTAAGGACAAATTTCTGTCTGTCGCTCAAATCTGGGTATTGATCTGCCATAATCTCAATGACCAATGCTCCTATGGATTCCAAGAATGATTCATTTAGTCCGAGTTTCTTTCCATATCTGATAGCTCGCCTGATAACTCGTCTGAGGACATAGCCGCGGCCCTCGTTTCCTGGGACCACTCCGTCACTTATTAGGAAAGTTGCACTACGAGCATGCTCTGCTACTACTCTTATAGCATAGTCTATGTCATAGTCCATTCCATATTTCTTGTTAGATAAGTCTGATACTTTATCTATAATTGGTCGGAATATATCAGTTTCGTATATATTTTGCTTACCTTGTAGGATTGCCGCGCATCTTTCCAGCCCCATTCCCGTATCTATATTAGGGTTGGGTAGGGGTGTGCGATCTCCACTTTGACTTTTATAATATTGCATAAATACCAGGTTCCATAGTTCCACAAATCTGTCACAAGTTTTGTTTGTAGTTCCTATAACATTTAAACAATTTGGCCCACAATCTTTTTGTTTGCAACCGTGGTTTTCTCCAAAATCGTAGTGCAATTCACTGCAGGGTCCACATGGACCTTCTGCACCAGCAGGGCCCCAGAAATTATCATCATCTCCGAAGGCTCGTATTCTTTTCTCTGGGATACCAGTGCGTATCCAAATCTCTTTTGCGTCGGTATCTTCTATGTACACAGTTGCCCACAATCTACCCGGAGGCAGATCTAGTTCTCCTGTAACAAATTCCCAGGCATAACCGATAGCTTCTTCCTTGAAATAGTCACTCACGCTGAAATTTCCTAGCATCTCAAAGAAAGTTAGATGAGTTGAATCTCCAACTGAGTCTATGTCTGTCGCACGGAAACATTTTTGTACTGAAGTGAGACGCTGCCTTGGGGGTTGAAGTTCACCAGTGAAATAAGGCTTGAACGGAACCATGCCGGCACTTGTTAGGAGTAGTGTCGGGTCTCCAGCTGGTATCAGCGAGGAGCTGGAGATCCTTAAGTGGCCTTTGGTTTCAAAGAACCTTAGGAATGATTCTCTTATGTCGTTACCGGTCAATTGAGTTTTCTCTCAAACTGTCGTAATTTAGCTGGGATTTTAGGATAGCTATTAAAGTGTGTCAATGTAGCGTCAAAATAAGATCCACTTTTATTATTATAAAACATTAGTATATATGTATTCCTGATATAATAAAATTATCTCTATGAGTCAAATAGATTACTATTAGTATATCCTATTAATGTTTACAAGGCAGATGTTAAATGTATAATCGTGTCGTTATAAAAGCAGGAACTAATGTGCTGACGGGCGGCAAAGAAGATCTTGATCTTAAGGTTATGTCATCTTTAGTTGATCAAATTTCTCGTATGAGACTAAACGGTAAAGATGTATTGTTGGTTACATCTGGCGCTATTGCCGCTGGTAGACAGGTTTTCGGTGACGTAAACGCCGGTAAAGATATACCATCTCGTCAAGTGTTAGCAGCGATTGGCCAGACTAGGCTTATGCATATATATGAAGATATGTTTAGTGCCCATGGAATAACGGTTGCCCAAGCCTTGTTATCTAGAGGGGACATACTCGACCGTGAAGGGTACCTTAATGTTAGAAATACTATCTTGGCTCTATTAGATTTGGGAGTAATACCAATAATAAACGAGAATGATGTGGTTGCTGTAGAGGAGTTGGGAGTTAAAGTTTTTGGGGATAACGATAGTTTATCAGCTATGTTGTCTAATCTTATAGATGCTGACTTATTGATTGTGCTTAGTGATATAGAGGGTTTATATACGTCAGATCCGCATACTAATCCAGATGCAATGCTTATATCGAATGTAGACAGAATAGACGAAGCTATAGAATCTCTTGCTGGTGCTGGGCACGGTGTAAGAGGTAGTGGGGGTATGCATGCTAAGTTAGAAGCCATAAAACTTGCAACTTCTTCGGGTGTTGCTGTAATTATTGCCAATGGGAAAAGTGATGAAATAATAACTCGTATTTGTACTGGAGAACCCATAGGGACTTTCTTTGCAGCGACTGCCAATAAAATGGAGAGCCGAAAAAGATGGATGCTGAGCGTTGCCTCTGAAGAGTGTAAAATAGTTGTAGACTATGGAGCTTCAGTTGCTTTGCGTGAAGGTAACAGTAGCCTCCTACCACCTGGTATTAGGTATGTTGAAGGGGATTTTAGCAGGGGTGATATAATTATAGTTACAGATTTGGATGGCAATAGAATAGCTTGTGGTATAACTAGCTATTCATCGCCTGACGTAAATATTATAAAAGGAATACGATCCTACAACATAAGAGACGTATTAGGTTATGAATATGGAGAAGAAGTTCTCCATAGGAATAACTTGGTAATCTTATAAGTGAATGGTTCTGTTGCTTTTACAAGTGTTTAGTCAAATGTCAGGTTGTAATAGTGTGATATAGGAAGGAAATTATTATGGAGACTAATGAATTTGATGAGATAATTACTAAAGCTCAATCTGCTCGACGTGCGACACGTCAACTTTCCAGACTGTCCACAGATGTTAAAAACAAAGGTCTCCACTATATAGCCGATGCTATTCAAGCAAACAAAGAACAAATATTAGAGGTTAACGCTCAGGATATAAATTCTGGTAGAGAAGCTGGTCTCGCTAACTCTCTGTTGGACAGATTAATGCTTAACGAATCTAGGTTACATAGTATCTCTAGTGATGTCAGAAATGTTGCTGCATTACCCGATCCCATAGGAGAGAGCTTTGATGTCAGCGTTCTCCCTAATGGTTTGCAAGTGGGGCGTAGGCGTGTGCCATTAGGAGTTATAGGAGCTATATATGAGAGTAGGCCAAACGTTACAGTAGATATAGCTGTTCTCTGCATAAAATCTGGTAATGCTGTTATTTTAAGAGGAGGGAGTGAAGCTATACGCTCTAATAAGATATTGGCAAGTGTTGTTCGTAGTGCAATACAAGATGCAGGTATAACTATCGACGCGGTACAACTTGTGGAATCAACTGATCGGGCAATTGTAGAGCGAATGCTTTCTATGAAAGAGTATATAGATTTGATGATACCAAGAGGTGGAGCGGAATTTATTAGATTTGTGGGAGAAAATGCCCATATGCCAGTCATTACAGGAGGAATAGGTGTATGCCATACATATGTAGATGAATACGCTGACATTAATAGTGCGGTGGATATAGCATATAATGCTAAAGTCCAGCGTCCCACTGTTTGTAATGCCCTAGATACATTGTTAGTTCACTCATCTGTTGCAAGTGAATACCTTCCAGCGATCGCTGTAGAATGGGCTAAAGCCGGAGTAGAAATGCATTGTGATATACGTGCAACAAGTATATTAGCACCTTTGGAACTTCCATATGTGAAAAGTAGTACTGATGAAGATTGGGGTAAGGAGTTTTTATCTCTGACTGCAGCGGTTAAAATAGTAGATTCTCTAGATGAAGCTATAGAACATATTGACCAGTATGGATCTGGTCATTCAGAAGCTATAGTTAGTGAAAATTATTCGAATGCTATGAGATTTCTTGACGAGATTGATGCAGCAGCAGTATATGTAAATGCTAGTACTCGTTTTACAGATGGGGGCCAACTTGGATTGGGGGCTGAAGTTGCAATAAGCACCAATAAGATGCATGCCCGGGGTCCCATGGGATTGAGGGAACTGACATCATATAAATGGATCATATTTGGTAGGGGTCATATTAGAGAATAATAGAAATATCACAATTCTTTTGAATATAATATATAGATTGTTTATCTTGGTATTGAAATAGTCAAAACTTGGGATATTAGCTGTAATAGTTGTTGGTCTAAAGAGAAAGCTTATATGCTTAGGTTATGTATAGATGGATTTAGGTATTTGAGTTTATGAGGCAAGAAAATCTTATTTACAATAAGCAGTCTGGTGTAGCATTTATCACAATTAATAGACCAGATTCAGAAAATCGTATTAACGAAGCGTTATCTCAAGATATGCGAGAAGTAGTATCAGATATATCAAAGGATGAGGATATTAGTGTGGTAGTCCTGACATCTGTTGGAGACATATTTTGTATGGGTGATGATGAACCATTGAGAGATATCCAAGGGAAGCTTTCAAGTAACGATCTTGAAACTTATCTAAAGAATAACATGGTGGCTAGTGCAATAAGTTCATTGGAGAAACCAGTGATATGTGCGCTAAATGGGCACGCTATAAGTCACGGCCTAGAATTAGCTTTAGCATGTGATATCAGAATATCCTCAAATAGATCCTTTTTTGGTTTTCCTGGTATAAGCGAAGGTAGCATGCCATGGGATGGTGGGACACAACGGTTACCTAGATCAATAGGTTTGGCATGGGGAATGGATTTGTTACTAACGGGTAGGCTTGTAAACGCTAAAGAGGCGTTGAAGATTGGACTTGTGCATAAGGTCATCCCGAAAACTAAAGTTTTAGGTGAGGCATTTTCTTTGGCTAATAAAATTGCTTTAATGGCTCCAATTGCTACCAGATACATGAAGGAAGCTATAAATAAAGGTATGGACCTTACATTAGAACAGGGGATGAGGCTTGAGGCTGATTTAAATATAATCCTTCAAACTACTATCGATAGAGCGGAAGGGATCAATTCATTTCTGGAAAGAAGGGCTCCGTTATTCAAGGGTGAATGAAGAGTAGTCTTATATGAGCGATTTCGAAACAGTAAAATATATAAAGAATGATGATGTAGCTGAAGTAGTTCTTAACAGGCCTAAAGTCCTAAATGCCTATAACATTAAGATGAGAGATGAAATATATCAGGTATTTTCGGCTGTCCAAGAAGATCCAGATGTAGCTTGTATAGTTCTCAGAGGTGAAGGTGACAGGGCATTCTGTTCTGGCGCAGATCTTACTGAATTTGGATCTTCTCCTTCTCGAGTTATTGCTAGAGATGTGAGATGGGAAAGGGATGTATGGGGATTGTTGCTTTCTATTGAAAAACCAATAATTGCAGCCTTACATGGTTATGTTATAGGCTCCGGCCTTGAAATGGCGTTGCTATGTGATTTGAGATTAGCTGCACAAGACTCTATTTTCATACTTCCAGAAGCGGGTTTGGGTATGTTACCGGCTGCAGGCGGTAGTCAGACACTTCCCAGAACAATTGGGATACCTAGAGCTAACGAAATGCTTTTATCAGGCAATCAATTTGATGTCTATGGTGCACTTGATTTTGGGCTAGTGCATAAAGTGGTATCTGGTGATACTATAGTGGACGTGGCCATGACATTGGCTAGTGAATTGGCACGCTATCCACGTGGACCAATGGTTGCTATCAAGAAAGCAATTAGGCGTGGGATTGAGTTGCCATTGGAGCCTGCTTTGAATATGGAGCTAAGAATTGCGGTAGGATCTATGGCGATAGATAGCTAGCAGGATTATCGTATAAGTATTGTTATATATGAAAAGTGGAGGTAGATAATGAATACTACGGAGTTACTTACTATAACAGCTGCCATTGTTCCAGATAGGGATGCCATCATATTTGATGAGCGCAGGTTCACCTATGGTGAGCTTATGGATAGGGTAAATCGGTTAGCTAATGGACTCGCTGGTCTAGGTGTTCAGTCTGGTGACAGAGTAGCAGTTATGCAAGTTAATTGTAATGAACATATTGAAGCCTACTTCGCTGCAACCAAGTTGGATTGTATATTTGTTCCAATAAATTTCAGAGCCAGATCTGAAGAACTTACTTTTATGCTGAATGACTCCGGAGTCAAAGTAATAGTTATGGGTCAGCGTTACCAAGACATGGTAAACGAGATAAAACCTGAATTGACTACATTGGAACACGCAGTCACTTTAGAGGGTCCGGGAGAAGGATTTGTGTTCTACGAAGATTTGATTAATAACTCATCGGATGAAGAGAGATTTCCTGAGGCTGATGACGATGATACTTCGATCATAATGTTTACTGCTGGAACCACGGGTACTCCAAAAGGTGTGATGTTGAGTCACAATAGCTTTTCTTCTTATATTCTGGCTAATGTTGAGCCTGTTGACATGGATGATTCTGAGAAAAATATTCTCACTGTTCCGCTTCATCATATTGCTGGAGTACAGGCAGTTATGGCTGCAATTTACGGTGGGCGTACATTGGTGCTGCAGAGGCAATTCGACGTAGAAGGATGGATGCAGTTAGTTCAGGATGAAAAAGTCCATAGAGCTATGATGGTTCCTACTATGCTTAAAATGCTTATGGACAGCGAGAAATTCCATGACTTTGATTTGAGCAGTCTGTCAGTCATAACATACGGTGCTGCTCCCATGCCTTTGGAGGTAATAAGGAAAGCAATATTAGAATTCCCGGACACAAAATTTATTAATGCTTTTGGTCAGACTGAAACAGCGTCAACCATCACAATGCTTCCACCCGAGGATCATGACATAAAAGAAGATGATCCTGAATTTGAGAAGAAACTTAATAGGCTTTCATCTATTGGTAAGCCCTTGCCAGATGTTGAAGTGAAGATAGTTAACGAGGATGGCGGAGACGTATCTATTGGTGAAACTGGTGAAATTGTTGCTAGAGGCTCTAGACTGATGAAAGGTTACTGGAATAGAGAAGAAGCCACCAAAGAGACTTTGAGAGGTGGATGGTTATATACTGGTGACCTTGGCTTTTGGGACGAAGACGGCTATATTTTCTTATCTGGAAGGGCAAAAGACTTTATAAAACGTGGCGGCGAGATGATTGCCCCAGAGGAAGTAGAACAAATTATAATGTCCCACCCAGGTGTAGATGAGGCGGCCATTATTGGTATATATGATGTGGACTGGGGTGAAAGAGTTAGAGCTATAGTAGTAAAGAAATCAAATGCACAAGCTCTTACTAAAGAAGAAATAATAGAGCATTGCAGACCCAAGATGGCAGGTTTTAAACGTCCTGAGGATGTTGTGTTCACAGATGAACTTCCGAGGAACCCAATGGGTAAGGTGCTTAAGCGGGTACTAAGAGAAGAATATCCTGAGCCTATAACTGGGTAAAAGAATAGAGTCACAAATAATATACATACTAGATTAGTATAAATAAAAAGAGGAGATGTGCTACACAGTACATCTCCTCTTTTTATATTCTCTTATCTGGAATGGCAAAAGACTTTATAAAACGTGGCGGCGAGATGATTGCCCCAGAGGGCAAGTAGACTAAATTATAATGTCCAACCAGGTGTAGATGAGGTGGCCATTTTGGTATATACGATGTGGCGTTGGGTGAAAGAGTTAGAACGATAGTAAGTAAAGGAATCAGATGCACAAGCTCTTACTAAGCAGACCAAAGGTGGCAGGTTTTAAACGTTTTGAGGATGGTTTGTGTTCATAGATGAACTTCCCTTAAGGGTGTGTGGGGCATGGTAATGTGCTTAAGCGTGTACTAAGAGAAGAATATTTCGAGCCTATAACTGGTAAAATAGTAGAGTCACAAACATATACATACTAGTTTGGTTTTTCTGGAGTCGCAGATTCTACAACCAATTCTAATAGATCTTTAACTTTTCTTGTATCTGATACACCTGCAGTTTGTATTCCTGCTTCAAGCTGTTGTATGCAGAACGGACAAGATACCCCGAGAGTCTCAGCTCCTGTATCTAAGAAATGTTGTGTTCTGATATCACTGACCCTAGTTCCTGGTTCATCCATCCACATTCTTCCACCACCAGCTCCACAGCAGAAACCATTTTCTCGGCATTTATCCATTTCAATCAATTTTAGTCCTGGTATTGCACTTGCAACTTGTCTTGGGTCATCATAAACATCGTTATGTCGTCCCAAGTAGCATGAATCGTGATACGCCATGGTTGTTTCTATAGTGCGAAGTAGTTTTATTTTACCCTGCTGTATAAGTTCATTCACATATTGAGTGTAGTGCAGAACTTCAAAATCCCCACCAAGTTGAGGATATTCATTCTTTATACTGTTAAAGCAATGTGGACATATTGTTACAATTTTCTTAACATTATAGCTGTTCAAAAGTTCGATATTTTGTTCTGCGAGCGTTATAAACAGATACTCATTTCCTAATCGTCTTGCTGGGTCACCTGTGCAGTTTTCTTCCATCCCAAGAATAGCAAATTTTACTCCTGCGAGTTTTAAAGTTGATGCCATTGAGCGTGCCATTCTTTGGCTTCTCTGATCAAGCGCCGCTGTGCATCCTACCCAGAACAACACATCTACATCACTGTCTTCAGACATCAGAGGAACATCTAATCCTTCTGTCCACTCGGTTCTTGTTGAGGTTGTTCCTCTCCATGGATGACCTCTTTGTTCGAGGCTTTGAAGGGCGTTCATTGCAGTTTCCGGGAGGCTACCTTGTTCCATAACTAAGTATCTTCGCATATCTACTATACTGTCTATGTGTTCAATAAATACAGGACACGCTTCCATACATGCTCTACAAGTTGTGCAGGACCAAAGAACATCCTGTGTCACGTAATCTACCATTGGAATTTCTGGTGGAGGAGCTTCCTCTCCCTCTTTGAGTTCAAGAAGTACAGGGGCTCTTTGTTCTGTAAATGCTCTTAAATCCTGAATTATTTTTCGAGGTGAGAGTGGTTTACCACTTGCCCAAGCTGGGCAGGCGTCTTGGCATCTACCGCAATTTGTACATGCATCGTAACTTAGTAATTGCTTCCATGTGAGATCAGTCGTATCACTAGCACCAAATCTATCCAACGTTTCTAGGTTAGGCATAGCTCTAAGAGCTCCCTTAGGTCTGGCTGAAATGAAAAACGCATTTATTGGAGCCACAATCATATGAGTAAGCTTATTGAATCTTATAGCACCATAAGCGAATGCAAAAGCTACTATTGCTGCATGTGACCACCACATTAGGAAGTGTAAACTTTCCAGTGTTGACACTGATAAACCTGCTAGTCCAGTAAACATTTTAGCGAATGCAAATCCTATTGGTGACCATATTGCAATATCTGGATTGTAGAATGTGCTAGCCGGATTCAGTTCAGTTGCTCCTATACGCAATCCTTCTACGGCAAAGCCAGTAACTATTAAAGATAGTATTACTAGTAGGATAATTGGATCTTCAAATAGCGTGTTCAGTCTTGGTGGCCTGAGTACATATCTTCTGAAGAATGCCATGGCAACACCTATAGTTGCTAACCCACCACCTGCTAAATCCCAGATAAAACCTGCTTGAACTCTGAAACCTCTTGTAGGAAATTCAATGTGTAGCCATTGATGCAAGTTGTCTTCAATGGCTGATATGCTCGTTGCTATCAGGAGGAACATAGCTCCCCAGAATAGGCAGAAGTGCATTATTCCGGGATAGAGATCCTTTTTCAAGAAGCGTCTATGCATAAATATGTCTTTAGTCGCTCTTGATATGAATCCTTTAACCCTTGGTTTCCAAGGTCCTAGGTCCGTCATTGGTTGACCCAATCGCCAAACTTCGATACGAGAGTACATACCTACTGCCAGCGATGCCAAGGCTACTATCAATACAACATATACGAATACACCTACGAAGGGGAAACCAATGTTCCAGAAGTCCGCCCTTCCTGGTAATAACTCCTGTACATCCATATCTACCTCCTAAGGATAGGATATATATTTAATCTGTCTCTTCCGTGGGACCGTTCGTAGTTTAACAGGGAACACTGAAACTGCCAAGCTAATGCAGTATAAGTATTAGGTTCCATAATACTAAAAGTATGGTTTTCAATCCTTGATACTGTCTACTGACTATTTTCTAGAGCTTTCTTGGTGGTAATGCCTATATCTGCTGGTGATGGTACTATATACGCTCCCGCATTACTTAGCGCTTTAACCTTTTCTTCAGCACGAGCAGCAGTTCCAGTTATTATAGCTCCGGCATGTCCCATTCTTCTGCCTGGCGGTGCAGTGCTGCCTACTACTAAAGATATAACTGGTTTATTGAAATGATTTTTTATGTAATCTGCTGCTTCTTGCTCTTTGGTCCCACCTATTTCCCCTATTAAGACTACTGCATCGGTATCTTTGTCTTCCTGGAAAAGTTTAAGGACGTCTACGAAAGAAGTTCCACCAAGCGGGTCTCCACCTATACCGACACAAGATGATTGTCCTATGCCAAGGTTAGTAAGCTGATTCACTGCCTCGTACGTTAGTGTGCCGCTTCTTGAGACTACTCCTACTCTTCCAGACATGTGTATGTTGCCTGGCATTATACCTACCTTACAATTTTCACCAGGAGATATTAAGCCTGGGCAATTAGGCCCTATTAACCTTGTAGGCCTACCTTCCATATACCTTATTACTTTCACCATATCTAGAACCGGTAGTCCTTCAGTGATACAAGCAATAGTAGCTATTCCTGCGTCTGTAGATTCTAAAATAGCGTCGGCGGCAAAAGGAGCTGGTACAAAAATCAGAGCAGTATTAGCACCAGTGTCCTCTACCGCTTGTTTTACAGTATTAAACACAGGGACTTTTTCTTCCCAAACTGAACCACCTCTACCTGGTGTTACACCAGCAACCAGATTTGTGCCATATTCCATACATCGCATAGCATGAAAGGATCCTTCTCGTCCTGTGATGCCTTGTACTAAAAGTCGTGTGTTACTATCAACTATTATACTCACTTGATTTATCCTTTCCTGTCCTATTATGCTGATTGTTTGATCGCTTCAGCTGCTTCCTTCATATCGTCTACCAAAGTTACGCTAAGTTCAGATGCGTTTAGGATTTCTTTTCCTTCTTCCACATTTGTACCTAACATTCGTACTACAATTGGAACGGTTTGTTTTATTCCGGTACATGCTTCTACTATACCCTTGGCTGCTACATCACATCTTAGAATTCCCCCAAAAATATTCACAAGTATGCGTTTAACGCTAGGGTCTGAGAGTATTAATCGGAAAGCTTGTGCTACCTGTTCTTCGCTAGCACCGCCACCTACATCCAAGAAGTTAGCTGGCATTGCGTTAGCAAGATATATTGAGTCCATTGTGGCCATAGCCAAACCTGCTCCATTTACCATGCAACCTACATCTCCATCCAATTTTATATAAGCTATGCCGGCATCTATAGCCTCTACTTCTAGAGGATCTTCCTGTTCTTTATCTCGTAGGCTGGAAGATTCTGGGTGACGGAAGAGTGAATCATCGTCTAAGTTCAGTTTGGCGTCTAGTGCTATCAATTGGCCATCAATAGTCATTGCTAGGGGATTTATTTCAGCTAGTGAGCAATCTTTGCCCTGGAAGACGTTATATAGATTTGTAATTATACTAGTTGCAGACCGTATAGAATCTGCAGGAATATTAAGGCCATATGCCAGAGTTCTACATTGATAACCTTGCAATCCTACTATAGGATCTACTGATACCTTTAAAATTTTCTCCGGAGAAGTAGATGCAATTTCTTCAATATCCATCCCTCCAGCTTCGCTGGCCATTATTACTGGGGTTTTCGCATCGCTGTCTACTACAATAGCTAAATAATATTCTTTGGATACTTCTGCAGTTTCTTCTACCAATACATTTTGGACAGGTACACCAGATGCTCCGGTTTGGTGTGTTACTAGGTTTTTGCCTAATAGGGCATCAGCAGCGTCATAAGCCTCTTGAGGAGAGTTTACTAATTTCACCCCTCCTGCTACACCGCGCCCTCCTGCGTGAATTTGTGCTTTTACTACAACTTTACCACCTATTTGTTCAGCAAGAATTTGAGCTTCTTTAGGTGTTTTGGCAACTCCTCCCTTACTTGTGGGGATGCCGTATGCAGTCAGTATTTCTTTAGCCTGATATTCGTGTATCTTCATATATCACCTTTTCTCTCAGGTCTTTTAAGTCTTGTCGCCTATGATGCTATTACCGAAGGTCTATGTCAAGGAAATCCGTATGTTAAATTAGGTTTAAATATTGAGAAATAGTGAAAGAAGATGTGGTAAAGGGTAGCCAGGATAATATGCATGAGACTAAATTAACGCGATGCGGAATATATTTACAGAGAGTCCACAATGTTACAAACGGAATAGCATTTTTGTAACATTGTGGACAGTTTACATTGATAAATATTATACTGGCTTGCCATTGGTAACATACTACATTTAGATTAGAATCGAGGCAAAGTATATGACCCAATCTAGCATTATTGTATCAGCGAAAAATGTAGAGAAGATCTACAAATCAGGTGACTTAGAGGTTCCGGCTTTAAAAGGAGTTGACTTACAGGTTAACGAAGGAGAGATGATAGCTATAATGGGTCCTTCAGGGTGTGGCAAAACAACACTACTTAATTGTTTGTCTGGTATAGATAGCATTAATAATGGGGAAATTATCATCGGAGAGAGGCCCATACATGAGTTATCTGATGACGAACTCAGTGACTTCAGATCCAGATTCATGGGCTTTGTTTTTCAGACTTATAATCTACTGCCAGTTCTGACTGCGCAAGAGAATGTTGAGCTACCCCTCCTTATATCTGGACATTCACAAAAAGAAGCAAAATCTAGGGCTATAGCTAGCTTAGATACAGTTAACCTAGTGGATTGGGGTGGGCATAGGCCTACCGAGTTGTCTGGCGGGCAACAGCAGAGAGTGGCTATTGCGCGAGCATTAGTCAATAATCCATCCATTGTTTGGGCTGACGAACCTACTGGAAATCTTGACAGTCAGAATGAACGAGAAATAATGGAGTTAATTACCAGACTCAACAGAGAGAATGGTCAGACATTTGTTCTTGTTACGCATGCTGACTCTGTAGGAGCCTTGACGGACAGGATAATCTACATGCGTGATGGTCTGATTGATACTGAGAGAATGTAGGTATGCAAAAGCTATTCGGGATAGATACAGATTCTCTCTCCATGTACATGGCAGTACTATTCGGAGTGTTATTCCTTAGCTTACTAGTACAAGCTATTCGTAATCCTATACTAGTGAAACTTGGCATTCGTAACATACCCAAAAGGCCTACTCAGAGCGTACTGATAATCATTGGGTTGATGCTTAGTACAGTTATTATAGGCGCATCCCTTGGTATTGGCGACACTGTGTACCATAGTATTCGAATAGGAGCCTTAGAGGCAGCCGGACATGTAGATGAGACTATAACGTCACCATTCAGTAGGTTCTCTATTGCAAGATATTTTCCTGAAGATAAGGTTCATGACTTTGAAAATATGTTCGATGGAGATGACAGAGTAGATGGTGTTATATCTAGGATAAGTACATCTTTGCCTGTTATGAATTCCCGGACTGAACGGACAGAAGCTAGGATGACTATCCGAGGATATAAGGCCGATGGTCAAGAAGGATTTGGGGACATACTTGGACTTGAAGGGAATAGCTCTATATATCTTAGTGATTTGGATGATAATCAGGTTATCCTTAACAAGAATGCGGCAGATATTCTGGCAGCTAATGTAGGAGATAGTATAGATATATACACTGGGCAAGGAATAGCCCAGTACAATGTGAGATATATAGCAAAGCATGGAGGATTGGCTAGTGGTGGAGACACCAATCTTGTTTTAATGTCACTTTCCCAAATTCAAGAACTGACCAGTAAAGAAGGTCTTATAGACTGGATAGGGATTTCTAACCGCGGAGGTATAGAAGGTGGAGTTGATGGATCTGAGGAGATATCACAACTTCTAAGGGTAGCCTTAATTGATAAATCCATAGCGGCAGAGATAATGTCGATATTAAGTGACTCCGACGTTTTAAACTACATACAAGGGCATCTGGATAAATTGGAAAATAATCCAGCCTTCAAAAGAGAGAACCCTTTGGATGAAGATATATCTGACGATATTAGAGTTATAATTTCAGAGTTATCTAAGAGTGACGCTTCATCAGAGATTTATTTGGGCTCCATTGCGGATGAAGCAAATATAGCATCCATACTCTCCATAATGTCAAAATCAGGAACCTTCGAAACGCATGAAGAAGAATTGGGCTCCTTAATGCCCAGATTGAATCAATTAAACGTCCGGGAATATAAAGCGGATGCCTTGAGGATTGCTGAAGTCGTAGGAACATCAGTAACAATGCTGTTCACTATATTTGGATCGTTCTCTATCATTGTTGGCCTTCTCTTGATCTTCCTAGTTATGGTATTACTTGCTTCGTCTAGGTCTACTGAGATGGGTATGGCTCGTGCTATTGGCCTGAAGAGGCGACATCTTGTACAGATGTTTACGTTCGAGGGAGCTGTGTACGCTTTAGGTGCTGCAATAATTGGGACAGCATTAGGTGCCGTAGTTAGCATGGTATTAGTTGGTCTCCTTCAAAGAGCTGTAGGTGGGGATGATTGGGTGATAAGGACAAGTTTTACTCTTAAAAGTCTTTGGATTACTTTTTCTGTGGGTTTTGTGTTAACACTTATTACAATAGGTATTTCTTCTTATCGGGTTAGTAAACTCAATATAGTGGTTGCAATTCGTGGCCTTAGTGAAGAGTTTGTGCAGGGTGCTAGGGTGTCGTGGAAGAACTACATCGAGACTATATTTGTTGGCTTGCTCGGGCCAATTTATGTAATGACTGAATTCAAGAGAGGTATTACAATGGGGCGCATTGGTAACGTAGCTAAGGCGGCTATATTTTGGCCTTTCTCTATCTTAAAACAGGTAATAAGCATACTTGGTTTGATTTTGTCACAGGGTTGGATTCTAATAATCCTAGGTGTTCTTATCCATCGTTGGGGTATAAGTGCGGAAAATGGCACTCTATTCAGCGTTGGAGTCAGTATGAGCATAATTGGATTAGGCCTCTCATTGAGGAAAATCCTTGGTAAATCTAGTATCCGACCACGAACAATTACTAGGATAGCAGCAACTATAGAAGGTGTCTTATTAGTACTTTTCTGGGGTGTGCCGTTCGATGCTTTTGATGCTTACACGGGCAAATTGGAGACAACACCAGATATTTTCGTGCTTGGTGGAGTTGCTCAGATTGGATCTGCTGTTTGGCTCGTGATGAACAATAGTGAAATATTGCTGGCTTTTTCTAATAGGACTCTTGGTAGGTTGAGTGGATTGCAGGCAACATTTAAAACGGCTATTGCCTATCCAGTTGCCGCACCTTTCCGCACAGGATTAACAGTATCAATGTTTGGGTTAGTCATATTTACGCTGATGATATTCGCTGTACTGAACAACATCAATAACGTTGCAAGGGAACAGCCAGATCGTGTTACTGGGGGGTATGATGTGGTTGCATCTGTTAGACCAGAATTTGCTCTTAGTATAGAAGAATTGCAACTAGGTATAGAAAAGTCTCCTAATCTTAATCTGAATGACTTCGAAGTCATTGCACAATCCATTAATATCCCTGCTATTGGGAGGGAGATAAATGTCGATAACAAGAGATTCTCTAATATAACTATACGTTCTGTCGATAGTGCATATATGGATAATACGCTTTTGCAATTTGATAAAGTTCATCCTGACTATATTGGTGGGGATTCATTAGTCTGGGATGCCCTATCCAGAGATTCAGATTTGGTTGTTATAAGTAATTCAGCCTTACCAACCAACGATCCTTTCGGTCCATCAAGTGCAGGCTTGCAATTGAACTCCATTGCGACAGATTCAGATGAGGGCTATTGGCCAGAATCTGGTATACAACTGGAGGTTCTTTCTAGGCAAGGCTCCGGAGAACCCATCAGGGTAGAAGTGATTGGCATAATAGATAGTCTTGCAGATCAACAGGATTGGGTTAGATCGGTATATATAATAGCTAGCGATTCGATAGGCAAACGTATCATGCCAGATGTTGATGGTTATGACACCTATAGTATTAGGCTTAAGCCAGGATCTGACGCTAGTCAACTCATTCCTTATATGGAAACTGCTTTTATTGAGCGAGGCATGGAGGCTGTTAGTACAATAGATCAAATCGAAAGAGGACTAGAGCAAGGAGATGCTTTCAATCAATTGTTCCAGGGATTTATGGGCCTTGGGTTGGTTGTCGGAGTTATTGCAATAGGAGTATTATCCATAAGGGCGGTTGTTGAGAGAAGGCAAGCTATAGGCACAATGCGCGCAATAGGCTACAGAGCTAGAATGGTCTGGCTGAGTTTCCTTTTAGAGTCCCTATACATAACATTCTTGGGAATAGTGTTGGGGCTGGGACTTGGAGCATTAACTTCATGGAATATTTTCAATGAGATAGCCAAAGAAGTTGAAGGCATTACGTATAAGATTCCTTGGGTAAATGTTTTTATAATCGTTGCGATAACGGTATTTTTTGCTTTGCTGAGTAGTTTTCTTCCATCAAAACAGGCTTCAAAAATCTACCCTGCTGAAGCCCTGCGCTACGAGTGATCTGGATTAATATATGTCTAAACATATTAAAGTTGAACTATCCACCAAAGATGCCAGCGACATATGCATGAATAAGTGCAAAGCTTTGTGTTGTAGGGACCCATACATACTCACCCTCCTAACTGGTGAAATAGATTCATTCCGGACCGAGGCTAACAATTTAGGGATCTCTTTAGATATAGAAATGTCAGCTAATGGAGAAGGATGGGTAAGGTTCTCAGAATATGAAGAGCAGAGTTGTCCAATGTTAGACAGTGCCAATTCAATATGCAAAATATATGATAATAGACCTATGAGGTGTAGGGACTTTCCAGATTCTATTATTCCAGGGTGTGAAATATCTGGTGGTTAATCTTACACAATGTTTATGTGGATTCTTTAGCGTGAGATTTGTATTTGTGATTTGATTCAAGGCCTTGTGTCAGAGTATGTGCTCCCTGCGACCGTTTTCAAGCGCTGCATTTATGCTAGTGCTGATTGCTTTTGCAGATTCACTCGTGACCTCGACAGAGATATCTCTGTCATTTCCTGAACTAGAAGATTTAGATAGGAAATCTATATTTAAACCTGCTCCTTGCTTTGTCTCATCATTAGATTGGTATATTAAAGCCTTTTCTAATGAAAACCATCCTCTAGAACCTTTACCACTGCCAAATAATTCAACTGCATCAGATTTATCTGCAGGCTTATAGTCTCCTGAACCATTTCCATAGATGTTTGTATCTATTGTATGCATAAGCTCTTCAGCTGAATCTGCACTTAACTCTATCGCTACTCTTGCACTTGGTCCCATGGCTGGATTGACAAAATCTATTGTTATAGCATGGTCAAGTGGGGCATGAAATGGGTGATCAAAATAAACATTCGCTTGATTTATGTTAAACCATCCATTAGGGCCTGATCCTTTGCCTATTATGGATGCGATTTGTGTTATGTAACTACACATAGTGTGCTCCTTAAATTATAGCGAAGTCTTATTAGGATAGGTATTTGCCATAGAAGTCGAATATTTTATTCCAACCATCCACTGCTGCTTCTACGTTGTAGCTTGGCCTGTCAATAGAAAAGAAACCATGCCCAGCATTCTCGTATGTGTGAAATTCGTAATTTTTATTGTTCCTCTTTAGTTCTTGTTCAATTACCTGGACTTGTTGCGTATCTGGATTGGCGTCTTCTGCTCCAAATAACCCTAGTATTGGACAATTCATATCAGGCGTCATATTTATCGGAGATACAGGCATACGGTTTGTGAGATTATCCTCAGCCATTACAACTCTTCCACCGTAACAATCTACTGCTGCATCCAAGCTAGGTATATTGCAAGCGACTATGTATACTTGCCTTCCACCAGAACAATAGCCAATGACACCTACTTTTCCATTTGCATACGGCAGAGATCGTAAGTAATTAGCAGATCCTTTTACATCTCCTATACATCTTGCATCAGGCACACCACCTGCTGCCCTGACAGCCGCTGCTGCATCATCCGGGCTTGCACCAGGAGCTTCTCTATAATGGAGATTTGGTGCTATCGCTACGTATCCATGATATGCAAATTTTCGTGCAATTTCTTTACTTGCCTCATCCCAGCCTGGCATGTGATGAATTACTATCACAGAAGGATATGGCCCAGACCCGAGTGGCCTAGCTAAATAAGCTTGTATATTGTCTCCATCGTGACCTGTGTGAAATATGGTTTCTGCAAGCATTCCTTGGTACATATTAGGCCATCCTTTCCGTGGATAGTATTAAGTTGGATTTTATTACAATTTCGAGTATATCATAGACTCATCCACAGTTAATTATATCAGCTTTGTTTTGCCTGCAATAAGATTAAATGGTGTATATATAAAATATTCAGTGATACCCATTCAGGTATCACTGAATAAAAAAAGCATTGATATACAACAGCTAGAGAGTATATGTTTTAGATGACTTTATGCCGGTGGCTTAAGTTGGTTAATTTTTGCTCTTGTGGCGTCGGCATCTTTGAAGAAATCGTAGTTTACTGCAACCCAATCTTTCCATTGATCTGGAACTTCTTCCTCAACGAATATAGCATTCACTGGGCAGACAGGTTCGCAGGCTGCACAGTCTATGCACTCATCTGGTGAGATATATAGCATCCTGTCATTGTCGTTATCCTGTCCATATATACAATCAACTGGGCAGACGTCTATGCAAGCACCGTCTTTCAGATCCAAACATGGTTCAGCAATGATGTATGTCATATAAATTACTTCCTTATTCCAATAAATATAGACCTAAATTTATATCTAGATGGTCTATTAAATCTGGCTATACTAATTTCATGCACAAGATACTAGTGACTTCACGAAGTGTCAATAGTTTGTAGGATAATTATAGCTCTTGTTGAATATATTCCTTGACACCTTAACGTGTGCAATTTAACATCGGAAACGAATCATATGGTATTTAAGAGAAACAAATAATTTTCAGAAAGATATAGTAAGGAAACTTGTAATGGATCTTAAATTGTCTAATAAAACGGCTATAGTTACTGGAGGGAGTAGAGGTATAGGTAAGGCTATCGCTAGAGAGCTTGCACTTGAAGGAGTAGATGTGGCTATCGCTGCTAGAAACCCAGAAAGACTTGATGCAACAGCTAAAGAATTATCTGAAATATCTGGCAGGAAAATTATACCAATAGTTGTTGATACTGGTGATGATGATAAAGTGCAGTATATGGCAAAGAAAGCGGCTGATGAGCTTGGCGGCATAGATATTCTAATAAATTGCGCAGCACAACCTGGGAGTGCTTTACCACCACCATCCCTGGCAAGTTTTACAAATGAACATTTTTGGCCGGACATGAACACAAAAGTATTAGGGTATTTAAGGTGTGCTAGAGAAGCTGCACCGTATATGATTGAGAGGAACTGGGGACGTATAATCAATATCAGTGGATTAGCTGCTAGGCAGGCAACTTCCATTATGGGAAGTATGAGAAATGTCTCGGTAGTTGCGATGACCAAGAATCTTGCAGATGAATTAGGGCCACATGGTATCAACGTAACAGTTGTACATCCAGGTGAAACTTATACAGAAAGAACTCCACGTGCTTTAGAAACTAGATCTGAGCGCTTGGGAGTAAGTGTGGAAGAAATTCAAGCTAGAGCAGGAAGGAATATCAGTATAGGCCGAATGGTAGATTCGAGTGAAATTGCATATATTGTAACTTTCTTGGCTTCCCCAAAATCTGTAGCGATTAATGGGGATGTCATAGCCGCTGGGGGTGGCATTCCTAGGTCCATATATTATTGATCATTTAACTATTGACATAGTAGAACAACTGTTCTACTATGTAATAAAGGTAGCTATTAGATTGTTGCCTAACCTTAACCTTGGCACATAACTTCGCTACGGTATGTGCCAAGGGCCCCGGTTTCAACTTCTAGGGTTTTCATTCTGTACCCCATTATATTATCTTATATATTAATTTGATAATAATAGAGGTGCCTTATGCAAATAGTCGATTTGATTCATTCTCATATAGACAGACTGCATGGAGTTCTGGAAGATAGTATAGCGGACTTAACAAAAGAACAGCTGCATTGGAGACCTTCATCTGGATGCAATCACATAGCTTTTTCCATATGGCATTTGGTGCGCACTGAGGATAATTTAGTAAGATTTATTTTGCAGAGAAGAAGGCCAACAGTATGGATTGAAGGAGGATGGCATGAATGGTTTGATCTGGATCGCATATCACAAGGAACAGGATTAAGTGAAGAAGAAGCAGTATCTATAGAACTGCCTTCGGTTGAAGCTTTCTTACCGTACATGAAAAATGTTTGGGCATCTACAGACGAGTATATTAATTCTATAGATGACTCCATACTAGATCAGGTGTTTAATATAAGACCACTAGGAGATAGGTCTATAGGCCAAATTTTTTTTGAAATGCTGTTAACCCACGGGTTTAGCCATTTAGGAGAGATATGGGTTCTCAAAGGATTGCAGGGATTTAAAGGTTCGCCGATTTAGTTTGTTTCTGTAGATTGTGGCGGATGAGCCGATATAGCTAATGGTATTGCCGATGCAGTAAGAACTGCTATGAAATAGACAGCTATTGAATAAGATTCGGTTAAGTCGTATGCCAAACCCATAAGTATTGGACCAGCCATTCCAGAAATCACAGTAACTGTATGGGTTAGTCCCTGAATAGTGCCAAAATTTCTAGGGCCGAAAAACGCACTTATAACAGCTCCTCTACCTGGGTTGAATCCACCAAATGCTATACCGTAGAAAAGTGAAAATGGGATTATTTGCCAGTATTCAGTTATGTTGGCTAGTATAAAGAAGGATAAGGCTTGGAGGATTAGCAAGCTGGCCATCACCATGCGCATATTGAAAAAGTCCATTGCCCAGCCAGCTCCTAAACGTCCTAAGGCGCTGAATACTGTGTAGAACCCAAGTACTGAAACGGCTTGCGTAGCATTAAAACCGATACTTTCGAAATAAGGTATTTGATGAACCCCTAATGCACTAGTTCCCATAGTACTTGCTCCAAAGACTACTGTAAGAGCCCAGAAAGACCTAGTTTTTAGTGCCTGACTTACAGATAGGCTGTGTTGTATGTTAGATCCTTGTGTTGAAGGACTCTTTCTACTGCCAGATATGTTCTCCTCACTGTGAGGTATGTCGCCATCTGGAAGTTGTCCATACTCTTCTGGCCTGGTTCTGAAAACCATTGACAAAGGTATGATTAATATCCAAGTAGAGATACCTGTTACTACGAAAGAGGCCCTCCATCCTATGTTCTCTACCAAGAACAGGGTTATTACTAGAAGTGGCCCACTGAACACAGCTCCGCATGCACCTATACCTAATGCTCTACCGCGTAAACGTCTAAACCATTGTACTATGACCCAAGTCCGCGTTTGACCTATGCAGGCCCCTGTTCCAGTTGCTGCTAGTAATACGCCTAAATAAAACATCCATATTGTTTGTGTGAAACCCAGAGCTATTAGCCCAAATCCTCCAACGAATGCACCGCCTATTATCACTCTGCGAGGACCGAATTTGTCTAGCAGAAACCCCAGTATTGGTGCCTCAACACTTCCCTCTAATCTTTGTAGCGAAAACGCACCAGATAAAGCTGTGCGGCTCCAACCAAAAGTGTTAATGATTGGATTGAAGAAAACCTGCATTCCATAAACCCAAACTATACACATCCAGAGGTGTATTACCATAGATGTACCAACTATGTACCAACCGTAGAAAATTCTTGGCTGGCTAATATTCTTAGTGGCTAGGTCATCTTGAGGAACCATAATCACCTTTTAATAAGGAGTATGAGTCGTTATATAGTGGCAAGGAGCTTGTTATAAATTGGTGTGTTTCCGATGTGGATACAAGCTTAAAACTAACATTGGCGAGTAGTACTGTCAAGGAAAGAGAACGTGGGGTTTGTATGATTGGGTACCTGATAAGAATAGTGACTAAGGGTTCAACTCATTTGATTGCTAACTATTCAAATATTGTATGTTTTTAGGTCTGTGGCAATGTGTTTTGTTTTGGGATCGACAAAAGGATATAACTCGGATAGACTTGCCTCTGGGGTGACATATGAGTCACCAGATATTATGCAGAATCGCTATATTATTTCGTTTTAGGAGGGATTATGCAATGCCCAGTCTGTGAAGTCGAACATACTTCTCGGCCACGAGAGTGTTTACAGCAAGCAATGCTTGACCATGTCGGACGGTGTGGCATAGGTACAGATCATATGACGGAATGTCTTCTGAAATTGCTTAACGATTACGTAGAATCCAATCCACAGTGGAATAAAGGTCGCAAGAGCTAATCGATTATTCGACATATATACTATAGATTTGGCACAAATCTTACCCCTTAGGAGGTGTACATGAGAATTGGACTTATATCTGATACACATATCCCTGGTGGTGCAACAGAGATACCGTCGCAAGTTGCGGCAGTCTTTAAGGGGGTGGATCTTATATTTCATGCTGGGAATATATACACAACGTCTGTTCTAGATGATCTTGAGAAAATAGCGCCTGTTAGAGCAGCAGCAAGCCAGGATAGAGATAAACCATGTCATGACGATCCTCGGGTAGAAGAAAAGCAAGTTCTAGAAGTAGATGGACATGTAATTGGAGTAGTACATGACTTGGCAGTGCCTGGGTTTGGAGACAGAGTCTATCCAGGTTCCTTGAGAAGGAGAAGCAATCCAGCGTATCCAGGATTGCCATTTGAGAACGGGAAGTCTATAGTTCCAGACGAGATATTTGGCAAAGCCGTAGATATAGTAGTTTTTGGGCATACATGCACAGCCATGGTTGAAGAATATGCCGAGTTGTTGTTGATTAATCCTGGAAGTCCTACTTTGCGTAACGAGTTGCGCAAGATAGGTACAGTAGCAATATTGGAACTCAGCCCAGGTAAAAGAGAAGTGGAAATAATAGATTTAGCAGAGTTGGTTTAACTAAAACTGCTGTTCTGAACATCACTTACAGGAGATGGGAACATGGAAAATGTGAAACATAATCAACTTTCCCAAGAGGAGAGTTTCGTTATTGAGATGAAAGGTACAGAGCCACCCTTCTCTGGTGAATACGACAATTTTTATGAAGAAGGTTTATATCTTTGTCGTAAGTGTGATTCAGTGTTGTATGAGGCGGAAGATAAATTTGATGCTCATTGTGGTTGGCCTGCATTTGATAAAGAAGTAGATGGATCTGTTGTGCGATTGCAAGATATAGATGGTGCTAGGATCGAAATATCGTGTGCAAATTGTGATGGGCATCTAGGGCACGTGTTTGTAGGTGAACATTTTACTGATACCAACACTCGCCATTGCGTCAATTCTCTTTCAATAAAATTCCTTAGTAATAATTAAGTTGAGAGATTTGCTCTATGAATAGAAGCTTGCAATCTAAGAGCCTAGGAAAAAGCGGATTAAAAATATCCGAAGTAATACTTGGAGCCATGACGTTTGGAGATCAGGTAGATGAAGCCACTTCATTCAACATATTAGATAGAGCGTACGAATCTGGCATATTCACTTTCGACACAGCGGACTTTTACCCGTTTCCTGGTAGGAGCGGTACTCAAGGTAACTCAGAGAGGATACTAGGTGATTGGGCAAAAAGCAGGAACATTCGCCACCAAGTAGTACTTGCAACGAAAGGTCCTGGTAGGACTACAGCAGGGCCTAACGGCAGAGGTGGGTCTAGAAAGCATCTCATGAAAGCTCTGGAAGAGAGCCTTGTAAGATTAGGTGGAGATTACATAGACTTATATCAGTTTGGCCCAGATCCAACGACACCTATAGAAGAAACTATTGGTGCAATGAATGACATGGTGAGGCAAGGTAAGGTTTTATACCTAGGTTGTTCTGCCTCTGATGCTTGGTGGGTGACTAAGGCTCTTTGGAAGGCAGATGTAGGTAGTCTGGAAAAGCCACAAGTCATTCAATTTAGATATAACCTGATCGACCGAGAGGCTGAGAGGGAATTGATTCCTTTATGTGTAGATCAAGGATTAGGTGCAATTACATTTAGCCCTTTGGCTGGTGGTATGTTGTCTGGCAAGTATCTTGGTAACAGTGAACTATCAAATACGCGCGCATCTTTTTTGCCACGATATCGTAATTTGTTAACAGAAAAGACGGAGCATGTTGTTAAGGAGATTTCTACCATGGCTAAGGATAGGAGTATTACTCCATCACAGTTAGCGTTGGCATGGGTAATGAATAATCAGGCGATAACTGCACCAATAATAGGAGTTTCAGCGATGAGACACTTAGATGATGCATTAGGAGCTCTGGGCATAGTGCTTTCGGCAGAAGAACTGGACAGGTGTGATGAACTTTATCTGAGCTTGAATGATTTTGACCCCAAAGCTGACAGGAGAGATATTAGAGTAATATCTTGAATCTCCATACTAAAAGAGTATGGTAGGTGTCATTATGTTTCATTCGTATTTTCCCATGTTTTTATATAGGTCTCGTCAATTTCATAACCAACGAATCTTCGCCCACAAAGTTTTGCTGCCCTTGCAGTAGTACCTACGCCCATAAAAGGGTCCAATATAACTTCATCTGAATATGTATATAGTTCTATGCATCGCCTAGGTAACTCGAGCGGGAATGGGGCAGGATGTTTCATTTTTTTTGCTGAGGCAGACTGGAACCTCCATATGCTTTTGGTTAATTCCAAGAAATCCTCTTTTGTAATGGTAGAAGTACGTTCATCTATTTTGGGGCGTGTAAACATACCCTTGGAAAAAACTAAGATATATTCATGGATATCTCTAAGTGTCGGGTTGGATGGTGAAGACCAACTCCCCCAGGCAGTAGATCCACCTGAGCTAGGACCTTTATCCCATATTATTTGACCTCTCATCAGAAAGCCAAGAGAGATTAAATCTTCTGTTATATAGCTCTCAAGAGGTAGATAAGGTCTTCTTCCCAGATTTGCTATGTTAAAGCATATACGTCCACCTGGAACAAGGACTCTGTAAATCTCTTGCATGACACGTTTTATGAAAGATCTATACTCTAATAAAGTAAGATTCTCGTCATATGTTTTACCTACATTGTATGGTGGAGATGTTACTACCAGATGAACGCTTGAATCTGGTAATTCGTCCATAGATTCGCTAGATTTGAGGAATATTTTGTTTGTTGCTTCTTCCGGTAGTACAGCTTCAATATATTTTTGATTATTCGGTTTCAAGAATTCCTCATGTAGCCTGCTTGAGTAAAATTTAGTAGCGTCGTGACCGAATCTTCCAGAAGATCCAAAATCGCTTGTTCTAGTATGAGTTTTCTTTGTCAAGTCTTTCGCCTAAAATTAATATTGATTCCTGTATGTAGGAATTATAAACAAATTTTATTATTAATTCCTTATAGATATTGTACAAGTATATGGGATAATAGTGTGAGTAATGTGCCGTTGCTGATTTCAAAGAACACAGAACACAAAGGGGTAGAAGTGGACGATAATACTACAAAAATAACAGGTGGGCAGGTTCTTATAAATTGTCTATACGATGAAGGTGTAAGAGTAATATTTGGAGTGCCTGGAGTTCAGATGTACCATGCTGTTATGCCTATTCTAGAATACCCAGATATGAAATTCATAAATACTCGTCACGAACAAGCTACAACATATATGGCTGACGGATATGCTAGATCTAGTGGTAAGGTTGGAGTAGCAATGGTGGTGCCAGGTCCAGGATTGCAAAATGCTTCAGCTGGTATAACTAATGCTTATTCAGCTTCTTCTCAGGTATTAGTAGTGGCAGGCCAGATTGAAAGAGACAAAATATCAAAGAATGTTGGGATGCTACATGAAATAAATGATCAACTGGATATCATTAGACCTATAACTAAATGGCAGTCCAGAATCTTGTATGCTGAAGATATTGCCACTGGGGTTCAGAGGGCATTTTATGAACTTAGGACTGGCAGGCCTAGACCAGTTGAAATAGAGATGCCCCCAGATGCACTCTCAGAACTTACAGACAAACACCCATATGACCCTGCACCAATACCACCGCATGTAGTGGATGGAGCCTCTATAGAGGAATGCGCAGCACTTATAATGGAATCAAAGGATCCAGTTATTTGGGCCGGTGGAGGAGTGCATTTATCTGGAGCCTCTGATCAATTATTGGCATTAGCCCAATATTTGCAAATACCTGTATTGACTACACCAGAAGGTAAAGGTGCCATATCAGACAGGAATTATTTGTCACTCGGGGCACCACAAGGTAGATCTACAGGCGAGAGCGAAGATCCATTAAGAGATTTCTTTTATTCATGCGATCTTGTGTTGGCAGTCGGTACAAGGTTTGCTTCTGGTCGAGCTTTGGATTCGCAGAAGATAATACAAATAGATGTAGACCCTCAGGAAATAGGCAGAAATAATCAAAATACAACCCCTATCATCGGGGATGCTAAAGTGGTATTGAGTGAGCTGCTTAAATCTATAAAAGCTATTTCGGGTCCGAGAGATTCGAGGGAAGATGAATTAGAAAAGATTAAGACATTTAGGAACAAAGATCCGGAACGCAGAGTAGAACCTCAGGCCTCTATGGTAGAGGCATTGAGGGAAGGAATTCCAGATGACGGTATAATTGTGACAGATATGACTATAGTAGCTTATTACGCGCGTGCATATTTTCCTAGCTATAATGCTAGAAGTTATATAACGTCTTCATACACTGGAAATCTTGGTTCAGCTTTCCCAACAGCACTGGGAGTGAAAGTTGCTAACCCTGATAAACCTGTGGTGTCAATTTCTGGAGACGGGGGTTTCTTATTCAACTCTCAGGAATTGGCTACAGCAGCCCAATTTGATATCAATGTCATAGCAGTTGTTTTCAACGACCAAGCTTATGGTAACGTTAAACGAGATATGAGGGAACTATTTAATGACAAATCTCTCGGGGTAGAACTTCATAATCCTGATTTTATGAAACTAGCTGATGCTTACGGTGTAGTAGGTATGAGAGTGGATGAGGCAAACGATTTGGCGACCGCCCTAAAGAAAGCCGTGGATTTGAATAAACCTGTGCTTATCGAGGTTACAGTTGGTGTTATGCCGAATCCATTTTAAGATTGAATAGAGGCTACAAATGGCGATAGCGGGTTTCATATTTAGTTCAATAGCAGCTCTTTTAACAGGAAAATTCGTAGCCTCTTACATTAATGGATTATTCAGTACCACTGGGCCATATATTTCAGTGGTTATTGGAATCTTTTGTTTGTTCTTAGCGTACCTCGTAGGATTGGGGGGTCCTAGAAACATAGGCATTTTGTTAATCATACTATTTGGTGTGCCGTTTTTCATTGCTGGCATCAAGGAGATATCAAATAAATTGAATAGCTGAATTGGATGCAGAATTTAAATGTTAATAAGATGCTCTACGAGTTTGTATATCTGACAGATGAACTATTCGTAAATCTTATTATATTTATACGCTAAAACCAAATATGTAATTGACTATATATATACATGTAGTTAAAATGTATTCAACAATAAAATCTTGGAAGAGAGGTGACAAATGCCAAAACAATCGCCAATTCCCGACGAGGTAGATCAAGGCTTTTGGGACGCTTGCAATGAAGACAGGTTAGTTATACAAAATTGTACAGCCTGCGATAGATTGCAGCAGCCGCCAATGGCAACATGCTATCAATGCAGTTCGGGGGCTAGTTTGGAATGGAAGCAGATGAGTGGGCGTGGCTTTATATACACATATGCGGTCATGTACGATACTCCAGTTCCTCTACTTTTCGAAGACCAGCCGTTTAATGCCGCTGTAGTCGGGCTGTTCGATGATAATGGGGATGACAGTGGAATCAAGTTACTATCACACCTACCAGGAACCCCACTCGACGATGTACCTATGGATGCAGAAGTAATGGTAGAATTTGAAGTAACCAAAGGTACTGGACAGAAAGTTCCTGAATTCCGAGTGGTAGGCTAAGCCTTCCCACTGTAGCAAATATGATAAGAAATAAATAATGGAGGTAACGTAATGGCACCAGAAGTTCAAGAAATGCCAACGTCATGGTTTAGGACTGCCGAAGGCGATGGTGTGTGGGAAGGAAAGGCGAAAACGGTAGCTGTTGGCGTAGGAGTCTCCCCTACAGACCGACGCTGGGACAGTGATCCACAAACGAGCCTTGGAGCCTATGCATTAATAGCCGCTAGAAGAGCGATAGAAGATGCAGGAGTACCGCCTGATCAGATTGATGGTCTTGTAGTAGTACAAAGTACCACTACAGGTAGAGCAGGATGGCCTCAACCTTGGCCAGATGGTAGAGATGTACCTGCTGAGATGGCTGCTGCTTTTAAAGCCACTGACGATGATCGTGACGGCATAGCCCAGCTAAGTGCCCAGTGGGTCATGAATAACTTGCCGGAGTTGAGTAACCTCAAATTCGTCATGCATGCCCCGGGAGACACAGCTCCAGCACTTGTAGCTGGTTGTGAAGGAATAGTCCGTGGTCTTGCCAGCACCGTACTTGTTATCAGAGGGTGGCACAACTTCTCAGGTAGATATTACGTGGGACAAGGTGAGGCCCGTGGTGACACAATAAGTGGCGGTGAGAAATGGACTACTGGGTGGGGAGTTGTAGGAGTTTACCCAGAAGCCACACGTTTCCAGAGGTACTTACACAAGTATGGCAAACGTAAAGAGATGATGGCCAACTTTGTGGTTAACTCCAAGAAAAATGGTCTTAATTTCCCAGAAGGATTCTTCGCTCAGAACAGACCGGACGATGTGGTCACTAGAGAGGATTATCTGACTTCACGATGGCTGGCTAAACCCGCTAACCTTTACGACGCTGATATGCCGATTATGTGTGTATCATCTTTCTTACTGACTACGCCAGAGAGAGCCAAGGACATGAAACAGAAGCCAGTTTACATCCTTGGGCATGCTCAATCCACTGTGAGACCTAGAAGCCTTCAGCATACCTTAGAAGAAAGTGAGGAAGGTGCTGCAAGAATGGGTCGACTTTACCAAGAGGCCGCAGGAATAAGCGTTAACGACCTTTCTTTTGAGAATATGTACGATGGTTATGGCATGTTCCACCTATTGCACTTAGAGGGTCTTGGTGGTTTCGCAGGTATAGGTAGGGGAGATGGCCTAGAATACTTTGAAAATGAAGACATCAGCAACGATAGCAAATACCCAATATCGCCTAGTGGCGGTAATATAGGTAGTGGTAGAACTCGCTTCTGGCTACACGTAGATTCCATTCAACAGATACAGGGACGTGCAGGAGCCAGGCAGATGAAATTCCCTGCTGAAGTGGGTATATCTGCAGCTACATTCCCACATAGTGGAGTATCTTTGGTGTGGTCTGCTACCCCATAGATGGAATAACTGGTTATAGATAGAAGCCATAAAAAATAGGGAAGGAGCGTTAATGCTCCTTCCCTATTTTTAATATCACGGTCCTTCCTTTGTTCATATAGTGCAGAATGCATTTACGCCGAAGCAATTGAAATTCCATATACTAGTTCTAAGACATGTACATAAGTAGCCTAAGATATGGAATCGTATGATTTGCAATTTAGATACTAACTAAATGTAGCCAGTTCTATGATTTTGGCTTCGCGGCCCTCCGCTGTTAAGTCCAAGATAGCTACTTGTCCGAGCCTCATAGAGTTCTTTGGTAAAGTAGGGCTTCCGGGGTTTACAAACAGAATTCCATCGTGTTCCTCAATCATTGCCTCTAGCGTACGTCCAAAGACAACTACATTCACATTTGTTCCGAATATGCTCACAACGTTACTGGATATAGTTCCTTCTGGGAAATGTTTTGCTGCTATATGGCCCGGCATTACATCGTCATTAAGTTGATGCAGGTCAAGGCTATTTACCACACCTATGGTATGCCCTTCTAGTTGCAATACCTGCTGCTCGGCGATTCTATCATCACCCATACTTTCTAGCCCGTAAGGTGTGCGAGACTCCATTTGGAAACCTGGTATTCTGCCGACTGCTTTCACCGGTGCAATCTGCTCTAACCAGTCTAGAACCCGTGAAGCTTGGATTCCACCTGCATGAAGAATCATGTCTACTCCTTCAAAGGCACGTGCTACTTCTTGCGGGACTTCGGCTGCGACTCCAGGTATGCGTGTGTCTGAAATGATTCCTATTTTCATTAGTTTCTCCTAAAGCTATGGCTGGTCTTTTCTATTGGATAACTGGATTTGTCTACATGGTAGCACCTAGGGGATTTTTTTCGCAACATCAAGTAACATACGTGATTGTATTGTATGGATAATGGAATAGAAGGTAGTTCAATATTCATTGAAATGGATGATAACCATGAAACTTATGGACCTAGGATGTGCCATGCTGGATTAGGTAAAAGTGTAGAGTCAGAGCGTGACCTGAAGAAGGACAGGGCACTTCGCGATTAATGGGCTACTGGGTGATTCCTATTACTCCTTTTTATATACCCCACACGGTTGCTAACCCTACCGTCATACCCGACTTAACCTGAGTGTCCTTCTCTCTCCGAAAGCAGCTATACTGTCAGCATGCAAACGGTGCGCAAATTATGACAAAAATCTTCTATGGATGGTACATCGTAGCCGCCAGCATTGGGCTAAACTTTTACCTGACTCTGGCATTCGGACTTGGCTTCAACGTGTTTTTCCTCCCGATACTTCAAGAGTTTGGCTGGTCTCGAGCCCTCACTTCTGGGGCTTTCTCCCTGCGCGCGGTTGAATCTGGGTTGTTAGCACCTGTAGTAGGAGTGCTGGTTGATCGCTGGGGCCCACGAGTCGTCATTCTGCTCGGGGTCATAATCGGTGGAGCGGGAATGATAATGTTGGGATTCATCGACTCGTTATTCACTTTTTACATAGCTT
>Ga0209501_10000068_pt1 | contig 129010 bp, 126 predicted proteins | sample ArcticOcean_MG_C_4_FD_187434 | JGI IMG/M metagenome (GOLD analysis project Ga0209501, IMG submission 187434) | Marine microbial communities from western Arctic Ocean - ArcticOcean_MG_CB4_134 (SPAdes) (version 2) | ecosystem: Environmental > Aquatic > Marine > Oceanic | place: Arctic Ocean... | reverse complement strand
AACAGCATCAGTATTGCCCGGGGCGCCGACGATAGTTCGACGGATCAATCGCCCGGCGGTCAAGAGGTCTGCCCGGTGTTCGAGAATTTCCGCGATGATCACCAAACCATCCATATCGGCCGGGTCGCTTATGGCGGCGCGCCTGGCGGCAAGCAATCCGGCCGCCGACGCGCCTCGGTCACGGTTCAGCAGCGCCAGATTTCGATACAAAGGTACGCTAAGCGGCGCCTGGCTCAACGCCAGGGCGAAAATCTCCGCCGCTTCGTCGGATTGGCCGGCAGTCCGGTAAAGATTGGCCAGGTTATTCAGAGTCTCAACGCCGTCGCCGCCCTGTCGTCGAACGGTCTCCAGCATCGCGATCGCCTCGGCGAGCTTGCCGCGGGCCTGCAAAACAATAGCGTAGTTATTCAGCAACGCAGGCTCATTGGCGCCCAGGTCCATCGCCCGACGATAAGCAGTATCGGCTCGGGCAAGTTGGTCAAGCTGCTGATAAGCATCGCCAAGTTGGCGCTGAATATCAGCTGAATTTGGGGCTTCGGCAGCAACCTGTTCAAGCAGTCCCGCCGCTTCAATTGGGCGCTCGGTGAATAAATAGATTTGCGCCAGGTTGGCGGCCACGGTGGCATTGCCGCCCGACAGGGCCTGGGCGCGGTCAAAGGCTTTTTCGGCGAGGCCGTAGTGGCCGCCACGCGCCTCCAGCAATCCGGCCCGATAAAATCCGCGCCAGTCCCGAGGCGCTGCCTTTAAAATCCGACCATAGATCCGGCGCGCACCAACCCAATTGCCGCCGGCACCCGCCCTCTCGGCATTCTGGAAAGCAGCATCGGGGCCCGCTTGCTTCATTGAGAAATCATTCCTTCAGACCCTGGGACGCCCGTCCTTGGAGATATATCCCTGTTCAAGTAACAACTCACCGTGGTCGTCGATGATGCGACCGATCTGTTGTTCGCTGAGTATTTCCTTGTATCCACCGGTTCCGCCAGAACGGAAGAATTTCTGGTCCTGATAGGCACGCTCCTTGAAGCCGCCCTGACTCTCCTGGCGCGCACCTTCCTTAAACGTACTATTTCGAATAGCCTGCTTCAGGCGTTTCGAGTTTTTCGGCACCCCAAGAAACCGCATGAACCGTCCGAAAGACTTCATCGGATCGCGGACCATGTCTTCGTAACGAAGTAACATTGGGTTAAAGTCCTCAACCCCGAACCAGCTCCGATAGTGATTGCTCCAGTCGCCAAGAATTTGGAAAATCGCTTGTGGGCTGGTCTTCGTGTGGTGATTGGGCGAGGCCAGAGCGGCAATCGCGTCGTCATGGCTAATTCGATAATGATCGGCGAAGGAAACGACGAGATCAAACGGATTACGCAGCAAATAGACCGCGCCCACCGTGTGCTCCAAATGGATCAGCGGCCGACCTTCATGCAGCATAAGGGTGTTATGGGTTTTGACGAAGGCAGTCTCCTGGCGTGAAGCTAGATACCGTTGCGCCGGCTCGCGTAACAGATGGAGCTCCGCATCGGTCATGTCATTAACCGGCCGGCCGGCGACTTGCGCGTAGATCGGATACGCACTGTCGCCATGCCCCACTACCTTGAGGTCGTTAATCGGAGCCGGCTGCACAGCGTTGCGGAACAGGTTTTCAATAAAGACCCGGAGCCAGGTGTTGCCAGACTTCGGATAAGAAGCCAGCCAGAGAATTCCGCTCATCCTCGGCCCCCGACCTTAGCTACCGACGCGCCAGATCACGCCGATCTTTTCCAGCGTGTCGAGCATCGCTGACGTCGATGTTGGCGGCGCTTCGGAGAGCACAGCCAATTCCGAGACATAAAAAATCTCCGTCTCCAGGACATACCGGAGCATCGCTGCGTGCTCCGCTGCGACATCTATATGGTCTCCACGATACTCAAGCCGCCATAAGGCGCCACGGCGCACCAGGCGCGGTTCATGCCGGGTCACCAGATAGCATTGATCAGCGCCGCGGTCCGGCAGCCGGTGGCCGGTGATTTTGTCACCCAGATTGCTCAACATGTGCTCTTTGACCCGGCCGTGAAAGCCACTATCGGCCATGCGGTCGCCGACCTGTTTACCGACTTCTGACAAATATGCCGACAAAGTGTCTCCATCGTCGAAATGCGGCAGCTTCTTGCGGAAAAATTCCTCGCGTTGCAGTTCCTGGATCAGCAGACTAAGCGCCGAAAAGCCCGCCAGATAAGTCGCGCCGAGCGAGAGATGCAACGACGCCGTATCGGTCGCCAGCGCATCATGATAGACGCCGCGCGGCAGATACAGGACATCGCCTGGGCGCATGACTACCTGTTGCGCCACTGGGCCTTTTTGCCTGTCGTGCTGCTCGCGAGAAAAATCCGCTGGGCGGGCGCCTGGAATTGGCATCGGTTCGTTAACCCGACCGTCATAGATCTTCCAGGTCTTTTCGCCTTCGATCTGAATTGCAAATACGCACATCGTATCGAAATGCGAGGCATAGCCCTGAACGCTCTGCCAGGAACAATAGGCGTTGCAGGAGACCATGGCTCCGGTCAGTCGCTCGATACAGGTCGCGACCCGCTTAACGCCCGGATCGACCCCCTCAAGATAGTCCAGGACCAGCGTGGCGCCCTGACGCAGGAAGCGATTGACCTTTTCGCAATCCGGCCGCAGCACCCGTTCGCCCAAACGCCCCATTCCCGGCCTCGAATATTGTGGCGGCGGGAGAACCTGACCATTCAGCGCCAACTCCATCGTCTCGCCATTCCAAAGCTTATCGCGGTTGAAAAGGTCGTTCAGTTGCGCCCAGGAAAAGATCTCCTGAACGTTCTCAATCGCGCCCGGTTCAAAATAAGCCCGGGTATCATGATAACTCTCCAGAAATTCCCGCCTGGATATTTTCTTGAAAAGGTCGGAAAACTGGAACTTTTCCACGTCAATCCCCGATGATAGAGCGCGATTGGTTTAGCCGGAAGCACGAAGTGATAAAGACTGGGTCGCGAAACGCTTTCCATCTTATTGAACGAGAGGCGAATTCACAATTCAAGCCGGGCCTGGCAGCGCCTCACCGATCATAGATTCACCTGCTGCGGCCCGGCAACGTCCGCCAAACATGTAGGTAGCCCCCAACACGGGAATCGCTCTCCCTGTATATCGCAAATTGCTGGGATCCCCCATGCTTTCAACGCCAGGCAGGCAGGCTTCGGGCGCGATTGGCGCCAACCAGAAGCACGAGCGCATAATGGGCATGATAATCTGGGTCGCCTCTTACCTGAAATCCGACAGCACATCGATGCGGGCCTTTCTGGCGAATTACGTTCTTGCTCGCCGGGGGCCGCTGCCGGTCAGCGAGCTAGGCGCTTTTACCTTGAGCGATACCCGACCGCGATTCTATCTGGAGGCCGCCGGGCGGCCGATTGGTGAAACGATGATGCGGCATCGGTCTGATTGCGCGCCCGAGCACAAAAGCGGATCGAGGCGGCCCGGTTGCATGACCACTTTATAAAAACCCACAGTCTGAACGGCGCGCACCAGGGGTTGGCGACGATCAACCGCGCGGAGACCCAGGGCGCCCGATTTATCCCCCGAAACCCTCTCGATCTGGCTTCCTCCTATGTTGCGCGTTTAGCCCGTGACCGTGGTTCAGACCATCGACGCAAGCCTCGGAATTTCACCCTGCTCGGGCGCTGATGCGATCATGCACAGTCGGCTCGGAACACCGAGGATTTCCCCCTGAGATGGTGCGTTACGAAGGTCCTCTGGAGCATCCGGCGCTGGCTATTCGCCGGGTCCTGGAAGCTCTGGGCTTAGCGATAACACCCGGTCGCCTTGAGAGGGCGGTTAGATTCTCATCATTCAGCAAATTATCGGGCCAGGAACGCCGCGGCGGGTTTTCCGAGCGACCAGTCCATAGCGGGAACTTCTTCCGCCAAGGTATCTCGGGGTCGTGGCCTACGGCCCTTAGACGATCACAGATTGAGCGGCTGTCAAAAGCCCATGGCAACGTCATGCGCGAGCTTGAGCATCTCTACACTCGACGATGCGGGGCGGATCCGAATAAGGCAATCAGGCCAAGTGTCGCCGAGGCTCTGTTGAGCCACAAACCGAAATAAAAAGCGCCTGGAAATGAAAGAGGCCGCCCGAAGGCGGCCTCTCCCGAAGTCTTTGTTGTCGTTGGCTTAGAAGGAAACCCTCATGCCGACGACGACATAAGTCGAACTGGACGAATCTACAGACGCGTCCAGGTCAGCATCGTCCGACGAGAGACTCGAATGCCCTATGGTGCCATTGGCTGTGATGCCCGGACCCATAGCGTACTTGCCCGAAAGAAAGACCGAGTCCATCGTGGCGTTGCCATCCAGAGTGGAGCCGGCACCGGTGCCGTCCTTCTCGCCATGGAAGTAGTTGAGGCTAACGCCCCAGGGACCGGAGCTGTAGCTCGTGCCAACATTCATGCCAGCGCCGCTATTCGCACCACTGTCTTCAAAATTGGCATAAGACAAGCCGATCGTATAGCCGCCCGAGCTCACTCCAATTCCAGCATTCATCGCCGACGCGTTATCGCCGCCGCCATCATCACTCGTCACCGTGCCAAGGCCAAGGCTCGCCCGCACGTTGGTGCCGTCAAAGGTTTTATTAAAGTTCACGGCGGCCATCACCAGGTCAGTGTTGGAGTCGTCGCGGTTGATGCTGCCATTGCTGTCCTGGTTCGTGTCCGGCGAATAGGACAACCCAACCTGGATGCCTTCGACCCTCGGAGAAAACCAGCTGATCTTTTCCGAGTCATTGGCCCCAAGCACCTCGACGTAGGTCGAACCAAACGGTTGGCGGAAAGCACCACCTTCACTGATTTGGTCGCCCTCAGCATCTTTAACGGTGCTCGACCAAGCGGTCTGGTCACCAGAGTTGATGCCGATACCGAATTCGGACGGCGCATAGTGCATCCTGTACTGCACCGAGTTCTCGGAGCCGATGTCGATGGAACCGAAACCACCCTTGATGGTCATGTAGGACTCATCGATCTGGTCGCCATTGTTTTGGTTGGCTTCAAGCTGGACGTTCACACCGACAGAGATGCCGTTATCAAGCTTAGTGGAGCCCTTGAAGTGAATTTCCGAGTCCGACTTTTGGTCTAAACCACTGTAATCCTGACCTGCGGCATCGTCGGAGGAGGTGTAACCAAACCACTGCTCCATGTAACCACCGACGCTCAACTTGATTTTTTCAGCGGCAAAAGCCGTCGGTGCCGCTACGATCATGCCAGCGGCAACAATCGCGGTCGTTCCGAGAAGGATCTTTTTCATTCTTACATCTCCCGAGAATCACGTATATGACCTAAAACGCCAAGTCAAAGTCGGATCTTTAACGGTCCAACCTTCTTGCGTTGCGGCCATGACTATGCCTGTCCTCCCTGCCCGTCAATCATTCTGGGCTGAGCAGCGGTGCAAATGTGTCTCATTGTTGCGAAATTGCCACAAAGTGAGGGCGCCGTCGAACTGCCGATTTCCCCCACGATACCTGCCGCACTCACACCTTGCTTGAACGAATTGTTTGGCGGGTCGAGACGCGCTAAAAGGATGCCAGATCCGGGCAAGGAAACAAATGATGATGACCGACCACCACACCCGTGGGCTGAAGACCCGCAGGTTGAAAATAGGATTTGCCGTGCTGATCGTAGCGGCCCTGGCCGGCTGTGGGGGAGCGGATGTGGAGTATAGCTATCCCCGATCCGGGGCAGGCGGAGTACCAACCTACGAGAAGAAGGAAAGCGTCTTCGGCGAAGGTGGGCTAACTTTGTTTGAAAATCAGGGCGCGGCGGCACAGACTTCCGGAGGGGGCGGCGGGATTGGCGTGAATAGCTTCCTGTGGCGGGCGTCCTTGGACACCTTGTCCTTCATGCCGCTGCAGTCAGCCGACCCGTTCGGAGGGGTGATCCTCACCGACTGGTACGCGCCCCCCGACGCGGCGCAAGAGCGCTTCAAGGTCAATATTTTCATTCTCGATCGGGCGCTCCGATCAGACGGTGTGCGGGCCAAGGTGTTCAAGCAGCAACGGGGGGCCGACGGGGCCTGGACCGATGCCAGGGCCAATGACCAACTTGACCGCCAACTAGAGGACGCCATCCTTACCCGGGCCCGGGAGCTGAGAATACAGAATCCCCTTAAGGCCAAATGAGGTTCGGCCGACCCTAACCCTGGCCGGTTGGCGTGTTTGGAGTCCCGCGCTAGGGCCCGGCTCCTGCCTTCACGACAATATTTATTAGACAGTCACCGGAGTCGCTTGCCCCATGGCCCGATATAATTTTCGAGAGACCGAGATAAAATGGCACGGGCGCTGGGAACAATCCGGCAAGTTCGCCGTCTCGGCCGACACGGCACGGCCCAAATATTATGTTCTTGAGATGTTCCCTTATCCGTCCGGCCGCATTCACATGGGGCATGTGCGGAATTACGCCCTTGGCGATCTGGTGGCCCGGTATAAAAAAGCGCGTGGCTTCAATGTGTTGCATCCCATGGGCTGGGATGCCTTCGGGCTGCCAGCGGAAAACGCCGCCTTCGAACGCCGAGTCCATCCTGCCGACTGGACCAATGAAAACATTCGGACCATGCGCGAGCAATTGCAGGCCATGGGGCTTTCCTATGACTGGAGCCGTGAGCTCGCAACCTGCTCTCCCGACTATTATCGCCATGAGCAAAAGATGTTCCTGGATTTTCTTCGGAACGGCCTTGCCTATCGCAAAGAGAGTTGGGTCAACTGGGACCCGGTCGAAAACACCGTTCTGGCCAACGAGCAGGTGATTGACGGCCGTGGCTGGCGATCCGGCGCCGCAGTCGAGAAGCGCTTGTTATCGCAATGGTTCCTAAAGATCACCGAATATGGCGACGACCTTCTCGAATCCATCAAGACCCTGGACCGCTGGCCAGAACGGGTTCGCCTGATGCAACACAATTGGATCGGTAGGTCCGAGGGTGCCTATGTTCGGTTCGAGATCGCCGGCCGGGACGATGCGTTGGAGGTCTTCACAACCCGGGCCGACACGTTGTTTGGCGCCTCGTTCTGCGCCATCGCCGCCAATCACCCCTTGGCGGCGTCCCTGGCGGTAGGTGACGAGAAGCTGGCCGGGTTCATTGCCGAGTGCAACCGCCTTAGTACCAGCGAAGCGGCGGTAGAAACCGCTGAAAAACGCGGCCACGATACCGGCTTGAAGGTGCGACACCCAATCGTCAAAGGCCTGGAATTACCGATCTATGTCGCCAATTTCGTATTGATGGAGTACGGGACCGGCGCTATTTTCGGTTGCCCCGCGCACGATCAGCGCGACCTCGACTTCGCCCGGGCCTACAATCTACCCGTATTGCCGGTGGTGCTGCCGGTCGGCGATGATCCCTCGCAATTCAAGATTGGCGAGGAGGCGTATATCGGCGATGGCACCCTTTTCAATTCCGAATTTCTCGACGGCCTGGCGATAGACGCCGCGAAAATCACTATAATCAAGCGTCTTGAGGCCAATGGCAGCGGTCGACACGCTACCACCTATCGGTTGCGGGATTGGGGCGTGTCCCGACAGCGCTATTGGGGCTGCCCGATCCCAGTTATTCATTGCCCAACCTGCGGGATCGTCCCGGTCCCGGATGCCGAGCTTCCGGTTTCGCTGCCCACGGATGTCGATTTCGAGACGCCGGGAAACCCGCTGGACAATCACCCGACCTGGAAACACACGACCTGCCCGACTTGCAGCGCCGCCGCCGTGCGCGAGACCGATACCTTCGATACGTTTTTCGAATCCTCCTGGTATTTCGCGCGGTTCTGCGACCCGCAGGGAGAAACTGCGTTCAGCCGTGAAGCCGTCGATTATTGGATGCCGGTGGATCAGTATATTGGCGGCATCGAGCACGCCGTATTGCATCTATTGTATTCTCGGTTTTTTACCCGGGCGCTCCGCAAATGCGGCTATATCGGCATTGATGAGCCCTTCGCCGGGCTAATGACCCAGGGAATGGTCTGTCACGAGACCTATCGCGATTCCAGCGGATGGCTTTTTCCGGACCAAGTGATGAAAACCGGCAATGGCCGCCACGTCACCGTCGATGGCGAACGACCGGTAACCATCGGTCGAACCGAGAAAATGAGCAAATCACGACGCAATGTGGTTGATCCCGAGGCAATCATCCAAACCTATGGCGCCGATACTGCTCGATTGTTCATGTTATCCGACTCACCACCGGAGCGTGATCTTGAGTGGACCGAGTCGGGCGTGGAAGGGGCTTGGCGCTATCTCAATAGGCTCTGGCAGCGGGTTACCGAATCTGAAATTCCCTTTCCGCCCGCCAATACCCCGCTCCCGGATAATCTTTCCGCCTCGGCACTGGATCTGGAGCGGTTGATACATAAGGCCATCAAAGCGGTTAGTGAGAGCATCGAGCGGTGGCGGTTCAACAGCGCCGTGGCGCAGCTCCGTGAGCTAAGCAACGCCCTTGGAGCGCTCCAAGCACAGACCCAGGGACAAGCAGCGGGCCCTGGCGAGGCCTGGATGCTGCGTCGTGGCTATGAGGTATTACTCCGCATGCTTGAGCCAATGACGCCACATATTGCCGAGGAAATTTGGGAACGTCTCGGACATAATGGATTTTTGTGCGACGTCCCCTGGCCGGAATTCGACGCGGCATTGGTCACCGACGAGACCATCACCATTGGTGTTCAGGTCAACGGCAAACTGCGAGGGACGATTGAAATAGCCCGGGACAGTGCCGAGGAAACCGTGCGGGAAACCGCTCTTGCCATCGAAAGCGTCCAAAAAATCCTCGCCGGCAACCCGCCACGCCGGGTCATTGTCGTGCCAAACCGGATTGTCAATGTCGTGGCATGACCCCTCTCGTCGGATCGTGATGTTCGGCCTGGTCGCCGGACTCGCAGGCTGTGGCTTCCAGCCGCTTTATGGGCGAATGGGCGATGCTGACGCAAATGTCGTTGGGCATATGGCCGCAATTCGCATAGGGCCCATTCCCGACCGTTCGGGCCAGCTCCTGCGTAATGCGTTGCAAGACAAGCTGACGCCGCGGGGACGGCCCGGCAAGCCGCTCTACCGTCTCGACGTTTCGCTTACGGAGAACCGCTCGGATTTGGTCATTCTGCACGATGCGACCTCGACCTTGGCAAAACTTCGTGTCGGTGCAAATTATGTATTGATCGACGTCGCATCGAGCCGTCCCTTGACGCGCGGCGTGAGCAAATCGACGACTGTATTCAATATCGTCGAATCTCAATTCGCCAATATCAACGCCCAAGCCGATGCCCGTGCTCGGGCGGTCAATGCTATCAGTGATAATATACGACTGCGTCTGGGCCTGTTCTTTAAACAGCGCCAGGCGTCCTGAGGGCGGGAATGAAACTTCAACAACGGGATCTGCAGCGTATTCTCGCCAATCGCCCGGCGGATTTGCGCGGAATACTCGTCTATGGCCCCGATGCCGGGCATGTCAGCGAAACGGCCGAGGTGCTGGCCCGCAGCGTTGTCGAGGACCCGTCCGATCCGTTCCGCTCGGTTATCCTCTCCGGCGATACGCTGCGCCAGGACCCGACTGCATTGATCGATGCGGCCACCGCAATGTCGCTCACCGGGGGCAGCCGGCTGGTTTGGGTTCGCGGCGCGACCGACGCCCTGGCTCCGCGGTTCCAGGATCTCGCTGATATCCCGGCGGTCGAGGCCTTGGTCGTCGTCCAAGGCGATGCCCTGGATACCCGCTCTAAACTCCGCCGGGTTTTTGAATCCGCCCCAAATCTTGGCGCTCTCGCCTGTTATGGCGATGACGGCGCGGGGCTGGTCAATTTCATAAAACAAACCCTTGAGGAGTTAGGCGTGCGGGTGGGCCGCGATGCGCTCGACCAGCTCGCGGCAAATCTCGGGGGCGATCGGCGGCAAACTCGTAGCGAGCTTGAAAAACTTTCGTTGATGGTCGGAGCCGGAGGCGAAGTCACCTTGGGTGCCGTCGTCGCAAGTATCGGCGACAGCGCGTCCCTGGCCGTTGACGACATCGCCTATGCCACTGCCGACGGCAATGGACTAGCTCTGGATCTGGCGCTGGGGCGGGCCAGGGCTAATGGCGAGAATTCGGTTCGGATCCTGCGAACGACGATTTCGCATTTCCAGCGCTTGCACCAGGCCGTAACCTTAATCGAGGCCGGGTTGTCACTGGGTAGTGCTCTCGGTAGTCTGCGGCCCTCGGTTTTTCGCAATCGCCAGGCTAAATTCGAGGCCCAACTCGGGTCGTGGTCCACGGCTCGTCTAGAGCAGTGCCTTGATCGATTGTTGGAAGCGGAATTTCGCTGCAAATCGACTGGCATGCCCGATGACGTGGTTTGCGCCCAAACGCTAATTGGCATAAGTCTTTCCAGGAGGCCCATCCGTCGCTCCGCGTAGCCAGTGTGCTATGAAATAGCCACTCTCAATCGATACTTGCTATTTCTTCGTCGGGTTCGTCATCGGACCCTTGATCCGGAGTTTGCTCAAGCTCAGGCTCAGCGGTATTGCTGGCGGTATCTTTTCCCCCGATATCCAAAGTACCGAGGATACTACTAACAAATGGGTTCGAACTAGCTGCGCCATGATCACTCGACTCATCGCCATCGTCGGTTGACGTTACGCCAACCCGAGCGATCGGCCCTAGATCTCCCGCAACTTCTTCGGATGCAAAAAAAGATTCGGGTTGGCTTAATAAGGCATTAAAATCAATGGCGTCAGCCGACGGCTCGGCTGCGTGATCTGAGAAAACAAAGTCATCCGCATCGCTAGCGTCGCACATCGCGACCGAGACTGCGACGGGCGCCATACCAGGGGCCGATACTGACGTCAGGCGTGCAAGAAGATCGTCGAGCTGATCCAGCGACTGATAATGGATCGTGAGCGCGCCTCGGCCCTCGTCACGCGGGGCAATATCCACCGTCAAACCAAGGCTTTCAGTAATGCTTCGCTCCAAGGCAAGAGTATCGGCGTCCTTTTCTGGCGCCGCGCGCGGCCGGGCCCTATCGCTGATTTTTGACTTTCGCGCCCGATCTTTTCCCTGTCCCTGGACCAGGCGCTCGGTCGCCCGCACCGACAACCCGCCCGCGACCACATAATCAGCCAATCCATCGGGATCACGCGACGCAAGCAAGGCCCGGGCATGGCCAGCCGTGAGACTGCCAGAGGCCAAATAATCCTGCGCTTTAGGCGGCAAAGTAAGCAGGCGAAGTGTGTTGGCCACGTGGCTCCGGCTTTTACCAACCGCGCGCGCGACGTCTTCCTGAGTGTGCGCGTATTCGTCGATCAGGCGCTGAAAGCCGTCGGCTTCTTCCAAGGCGGTGAGGTCGCTGCGCTGGATGTTCTCGATAAGCGCAATTTCAAGGGCCTCGGTATCGCTGAATTCTCGGACCAGCGCTGGGATTTCGTGTAGCCCAGCGCGCTGCGCCGCGCGCCAACGGCGTTCGCCAGCGATGATCTCCAGCCGGTCCCCGCCCTTGTCGATCCGACGCACCAAAATTGGTTGTAGGACCCCGCGTTCACGAATGCTCTCGGCCAGGGTATCAAGTTCGGTTTCGTCGAATATACGGCGCGGTTGAGCCCGCCCGGGCTCTATTTGCTCAATAGCGATGTTGCGTGTCTGGCGCATCCGGTCGGTCTGCGCGACATCATCGCCATCATCACCAAGCAGGGACGACAAGCCCCGCCCCAGCTGTCGACGCTTTCCGCCGGAACCTTCGGTGCTGCTCACGCGGCCTGGCTCCGTTCCCGCTTGATCACTTCACTCGCCAGATGAATATATGCCCGTGATCCAGCGCAGCGCAGATCATAGACCAAAACCGGCATTCCGTGGGAAGGCGCCTCGGAAACCCGGACGTTGCGGGGAATAACCGTTTGATAAACCTTATCGCCAAGATGCTCCCGGACATCCGAGGCAACCTGTTCCGATAGATTATTCCGCATATCAAACATCGTCAGCACCACGCCCTGTATATTCAGCGCCGGATTAAAGGCCTTGCGGACCCGCTCCACCGTCCGCAACAGCATGCTGAGGCCCTCTAGGGCGTAGAACTCGCACTGCAGCGGTACCAAAACCGCGTCAGCCGCGACAAGCGCGTTCAAGGTCAACAATCCCAGAGAGGGGGGGCAGTCTATCAGGATATAATCATAATCGGCGCCGGCGCCCTGCAAATGCAGAACCATCGCCTCGCGCAGACGATACTCGCGCTCTTCCGCGGCAACCAATTCGATCTCGGCACCGGACAAATGCGCCGAACTGGGGATCACCCAAAGCCCAGGCACCGAACTTTCCTCGGTGGCCTCGGTCATTGTTGCCGTGCCGATTAGCACCGCATAGGAATCGGTGTCCCGGCCGGTCCGTGGAATTCCGAGGCCCGTGCTCGCGTTGCCTTGCGGATCCAGGTCAATGATCAACACCTTCATATCGCACGCGGCCATTGCCGTCGCCAAATTGATGGTGGTAGTGGTCTTTCCTACCCCGCCTTTTTGATTCACTACCGCCAATATTCGAGGCGCCAGCACCCCGGGGCCCCTAGTCGGCTGTTGTAAGCCCATCGAATATGCCCTCCAGTCGGACTATTCTTCCGGCACTATCGGAAGCGCTTTGAACTACCGTATAGCGCATATTCCATCGTTTTCTTGCGGTAGTCAATTCCGCCTCAACCGACTGACCTTTCGGGAACAAGCAAACCGTCTCTGGCCCAAGGTATGGCTTTGAATAATAAAGCAATACATCGAGTGCCGCACAAGCCCTAGACGTCACTACATCAAAGACCTGGGGCGATATGCTCTCTATTCGAGCGTTGATAATCGTCACATCGGTGGATGTTTCACGTGAAGCTTCTCTCAAGAACGTAGATTTTCTTTGATCAGATTCTACCAGGTGCACATTCTTTGCGCCGAGGATGGCCAATACGAGGCCAGGGAACCCTGCCCCACTGCCGATATCAAGCAATGACCGGGCGTTTCGTGGAATCAAATCAAACAATTGCGCGCTGTCGAGAAAATGCCGGCGCCATACGTCGGCCAAGCTTTGCCGAGACACTAAATTAATTGTCGGCTGCCAACGTCGAAGCATCTTTTCATAAGTTTCAAGCCGCTCCAGTGTTTCACGTGAAACACCTATTTGCTTCCGAAACGCCTCCGGCCCATAGTCGGCGCCCACCGCCATCAATCCAAAGCCACAGGCACTGCTTTAAAATTCCGAGACTTAACATGGCGCATCAAAGCCAGGACCGCTGCCGGCGTCACCCCAGGAATGCGAGCGGCCTGGCCCAAAGTCTGGGGTTTTGCCGCATCAAGAGCCTCTCTTACTTCATTGGATAGCCCGCCAATTCCCTGGTAATCCACACTATCCGGTAGCCGTAGGGCCTCATCTTTACGATAGGAACGAATGTCCGCGTCCTGTCGCGCCACATACCCTGAGTAAAGCGAATCGGCCCGCACCGCCTCTAAAGCGCTGGGCTCAATCTTCGTGACCTGCGGCCAAAGCCGGGAGAGGATCTCCGCTGTGACATTTGGTTGGCCTAAAAGCTCATAGGCAGAGCGGGCGACGCCGTCCATATTGACGACGATCCCCGCTTTGGCCAATTTGCTCGGAGATGCGCTCAAAGCACGAAGCGCCTCAATGGCCGCGTTGATCACCGCAAGCTTATGGAAAAAGTGCTGACGCCGCTCAAAACCAACACATCCGACCTCGATCCCACGAGGGGTCAACCGTCTGTCAGCATTGTCTGCCCGCAGCCTTAACCGGTACTCGGCCCGGGACGTGAACATCCGATAGGGCTCTCGCGCGCCTTTGGTGGTCAAATCATCCACCAGCACCCCGATATATCCCTCTGCACGGTCCACCACGAAATCGTCGCCAGGCGCGCCAGACCGAATGGCCGCATTCACCCCCGCGATCAGCCCCTGTGCCGCCGCCTCTTCATACCCGGTCGTCCCATTAATCTGACCGGCAAGGAAAAGTCCTTCAACGCGGCGAGTCTCCAGGGTTTTCTTCAGTTCTCGAGCATCCACATGGTCATACTCAATAGCATACCCGGCTCGCGTGATCACCGCCTTCTCAAGCCCCGGAATAGAGGCTACAAAGCGCTCCTGAATCTCCGTTGGCAGAGAGGTCGATATTCCGTTGGGATAAATCCAGTCCGTGTCCAGTCCCTCGGGCTCGAGGAATATCTGATGATGGGTACGATCCGCGAACCGCACTACCTTGTCCTCAATTGACGGGCAGTATCTCGGCCCCACCCCCTCGATTCGGCCCGCATACATCGGGGAACGATGAAGATTATCGCGAATAATCGCGTGAGTTGTCTCTGTGGTATAGGTGATGTGGCACGGTCGTTGCGGCACTTTAATATCCGCAACCATCATCGACATCGGCTCTGGCGGCACATCGCCCAGCTGCTCTTCCAGGCCGGCCCAATCAATGGTCTTGCGATTAAGCCGTGGCGGCGTACCGGTCTTCAGCCTGCCGAGACGAAACCCTATCCGCTCGAGCATAAGCGAAAGACCCAGGGCAGGCGCGTCACCGATACGGCCGGCTGGTATCCGCTCCTCACCGCGATAAATCACGCCGCGCAAAAAAGTGCCCGTGGTCAAGATTACGTTTTGCGAACCGAACACCCGGCCGTCCCCGGCGACAACGCCGCGCACCTGGCGATCCTCTCGCAGCAGGATATCCTCGACCGCAGCCTCTTCAATCACAAGATTGTCCTGGGATTGAAGCAGGTCCTGAACCGCCTCACGATACAGGCCACGATCTGCTTGCGCTCGCGGCCCCCGCACCGCCGGCCCCTTGCTACGATTCAGCACGCGAAATTGAATGCCGGACGCATCAGTTGCCCGAGCCATGATCCCATCGAGCGCGTCAATCTCGCGCACTAGGTGTCCTTTACCCAACCCGCCAATAGCCGGATTGCAGGACATCTCTCCAATGGTCGCGCGCTTATGGGTAAGCAGCAACGTCCGCACGCCCATGCGGGCACTAGCCGCCGCCGCCTCACAGCCCGCATGCCCGCCGCCTATAACGATGACGTCATACTGTCCCGACATCCTACCCACCCCATTATCCAACCCAGCCAGATGTTTCACGTGAAACATTATTTGCCGATACAAAAGTCCCGGAACACCACATCTAACAGCGCCTCAACGTCGACACGCCCGGTAACGCGACCCAGATCATCTGCCGCAACTCTCAGGTCTTCGGCCACAATTTCCGGGCTAACCTCGGCGTTTAGCCCGCCCAACGCGCGCTCCACGCTTTCCCGACAGCGCAACAACGCCGCCCTGTGCCGCGTCCGCGTCATCATCGGCTGGCCGCCCACATCCATCATCTCTCTAGCCAATGTCGTTAGGCGTTCCAGGGCCTGCACCAGCCCGTCTCCTCTGGCCATCGAAACCGGGAGCGAACCAGGCCAGTCCGGAACGCGGTCCACCAGATCGACTTTATTGACCAGCACCAGATCCCCATCGACCAAGCCATGCCCAATGGGGTCCCCCAGCCCTCTCACTGTCGCATCCAGCAACAAAACTCGAAGATCAGCCCGGTCTGCCCAATCCCGGGCCCGACGCATTCCCTCTATTTCCACCTCATCTCCGCCCGCCCGTAGCCCAGCGGTGTCTGCCACGACCACCGGGTACCCGCCAAGGTCCAGATGAACCTCGATCACATCGCGAGTGGTGCCTGCATGCTTGGATACGATCGCCACTTCCCGGTCGGCGAGCCAGTTAATTAAAGTCGATTTACCAGCATTTGGCGGCCCTATCACGGCAATGCGGAGGCCATCGCGCAGCCGCTCGCCTTTGTGTTTATCGTCAAGAAACGATCCCATCGACCCCAGGGAAATCGCTAGGCTTTCGGTCAATTTCTCGATGACCGTTAGAGGCATCTCCTCGTCCGGAAAATCAATATAGGCTTCTATATGGGCGCGAACTTGCAATATGTTATGTGCCCATGCCTCAAATTTCCCGGCTAGGCCGCCATCAAGCTGCGTCAGCGCCAATTGCCTTTGTGCCTCGGTTTCGGCATTCACCAGATCATTCACCGCCTCAGCGGCGGTTAGGTCAAGACGACCGTTTAGCACCGCACGACGGCTAAATTCCCCCGGCTCAGCGAACCGAAACCCGGCCCGCTCAACAAGACATAATATAACCGAGTCATATACGGAGCGCCCACCGTGAATTTGTAATTCTACAACGTCCTCACCGGTATAACTATGCGGCTTATCAAAGACTAAAACCAGGGCTTGGTCGATCATCCGAGTGCCATCACGGAGCTTACGCAGGCCAATTTCACGAGGGCTTGGCAGCGCGCAGCCAAATACCGTGCCGACCGCGCGCGCGCGCGCGCCTGAAATTCGGATGATCGCGACGGCCGCGCGCCCCGGGGCGCTACTAAGCGCGAAAATCGTATCTTCATCCGACGCCATCGCTTGTTTCCTGCTGCTCCGCTGTGTGGCCGCCACCATCGCGGCGCTCTAAGGTACCAGATCATGCCGGCCTGATCGATCGCCAGCTCCTGTCCTCGTCACATTTCGGAGCGACCCCGCCCAGCGGCCGCCTCGGCAAGGAAACCAGCCTTCATCTGCCACGACACCAGGACAATTCAGTTTATTGGCGCCCTGAGGATCTCGAGGTTGCCACCGTCATGAACGCGCTGTTCGTCAACGTCAAGGTCTCCGAAGACTTACCGCCCGCAGGCCATCCGGAATTTGGTAAAACCCTGGCCAACAACACGCCAACGGCTTATTCCTACCAAAGACAAAACTGCTCCCTGCCGACCACGGAGCCCGCCCTTTTGCCGGCATTGTTGGGGGATTAATCTATGCCAACCCTAATCATCGATAGCCCCGTCGGCGCGCTGTTGCTTTGCAGTGATAGCCACGCGATTACCCAACTCTCCTGGCTGGACGACAAGGCGTCCCGACCAACGGATGATCAAGATCCAGTTTGCCAGCTGGCCGCGACGGAATTGCAAGCGTATTTTTCAGGCAGTCTCCGAAATTTCACCGTCCCGGTATCGCTTGGCGGGTCGAAATTACAGCGCGGCGTGTGGAGCGCCATGGTCAAGATCCCGTTTGGCGCGGTGTTGACCTATGGCGACGTCGCCCATCGGCTCGGCGCGGGAGCGCAAGCAGTTGGGACAGCTTGCGGCCAAAACCCCGTTCCGATTATTGTGCCTTGTCACCGAATCGTCGGCGTCGGCGGCAAACTAACGGGGTTTTCCGGCGGCAACGGCGTCGAAACCAAAGCTTTTTTGCTGGATCTTGAATCGGGCCAGGGACGTCTGATCTGAGGCCCGGTACTGTGCTAGGCTCCCGCTACAAAGCCGGGCAGCATGAGCGCCACAACGACCAGCACCGCCGATGGCGGATCATTGGATTTCTTCAAGCCTAACCAAAGCTGAATGGACACCATGTCATGATCAAGGCTATTCGTTTTCATCAAGCCGGTGGCCCCGAGGTTTTAAGCTGGGATGACGTCGATGTCGGCGATCCGAGCGAAGGCCAAGTGCGAATTCGCCACACCGCCATTGGCCTAAACTATATCGACACTTACCATCGCAGCGGTCTGTATCCGCTTCCCATGCCCTCGGGCATCGGTATGGAAGGCGCCGGGATCGTGGAGGCCATCGGCGCCGGCGTCACCTCAGTCGCCGAGGGCGATCACGTCGCCTATGCCGCCGGCCCTCCCGGATCCTACGCCGAAGGCCGGGTAATCGAGGCCGCTAAGGTGGTGAAAGTACCGGCCGGCGTCGATGACCGCACGGCAGCAGCGATGATGCTAAAAGGCCTCACGGCGCAGTATCTCATTCGGCAGATTCACAAAGTTCAAAAAGGCGATACGATTCTCATTCACGCGGCGGCCGGCGGTGTTGGCTTGATCGTTTGTCAGTGGGCTAAAAGCCTTGGCGCAACAGTCATTGGCACAGTTGGCAATGACGCCAAGGCGGCGCTTGCCAAGGCCAATGGCTGTGATCACCCTATCATCTACACCCGTGAGGATTTCGTCGCTCGGGTGAATGAGATCACTAACGGGGCGAAGCTCCCGGTGGTTTACGATTCCATCGGTATCGACACTTTCGCCGGCTCTCTGGATTGCCTGCGCCCGCGCGGCACGATGGTCAGCTTCGGTCAGGCCTCCGGCCCGATTCCGCCGGTTGATCTGGGTACATTCGCCCAAAAAGGATCGTTATTTTTCACTAGGCCGACGCTGTTTAACTACGCTGATACGCCGGAGAACCTACGGGTGATGTCAGAAGATCTGTTCTCGGCGGTTGCATCCGGCGCCGTGAAGATAAGCATCGACCAAACCTTCGCCTTGTCCGAAGCCCGGGCAGCTCATGAAGCCCTCGAGGGCCGAAAGACCACGGGATCAACGGTTTTGCTACCGTAATTCAAGCTAAATAACGAAAATGGCGGGGTCAACCGGCGCCGCCATTTTTTGTTCATCGCAGTGACTTAAGCGGTTTAATCAGGAGTTCATCGCATCGAAGAAATCGGCATTGCTTTTCGACGACTTTAGCTTATCCAGAAGAAACTCCATCGCATCGACGGTGCCCATCTGCGTCAGAACCCGCCGTAATACCCACATTTTCGCCAGTGTCCCCTTGTCAACCAGGAGCTCTTCCTTTCTGGTGCCAGAGCGGGTGATATCAATGGTCGGGAAAGTCCGTTTATCGGTAAGTTTACGATCAAGGATCAGCTCGGAGTTGCCGGTGCCCTTGAACTCCTCAAAAATCACCTCATCCATTCGTGAGCCGGTATCAATCAAGGCCGTCGCGATGATCGATAGAGATCCACCCTCCTCGATGTTCCGCGCGGCGCCGAAGAAGCGCTTTGGTCGTTGCAGGGCGTTAGCATCGACACCGCCGGTCAGCACCTTACCGGAGGACGGGACTACGGTGTTGTAGGCTCGGGCTAATCGAGTGATCGAATCCAGCAGGATAACCACATCCCGGCGATGCTCGACCAGCCGTTTTGCCTTCTCGATAACCATTTCGGCGACTTGGACGTGCCGGGTTGCAGGCTCATCAAAAGTGGAGCTGATGACTTCGCCCTTCACGGTTCGGGCCATGTCGGTCACTTCTTCCGGCCGCTCATCAATGAGCAGCACGATCAGATAGACCTCAGGATGATTCTTGGCGATCGACGTCGCAATGTTCTGTAACATCACGGTTTTGCCAGTTCTTGGTGGCGCAACGATCAGAGCGCGCTGGCCCTTGCCGATCGGCGAGATTAAATCAATGACCCGAGAGGTTGGATCGTTCGACTTACCTTCCGACTCTATCTCGAGACCAAGGCGCTCGTCCGGATAAAGCGGTGTAAGATTATCAAAGTTAATCCGGTGTCGCACGACATCCGGATCCTCGAAATTTATGTTGTTGACCTTTAACAGCGCAAAATACCGCTCGCCATCCTTTGGCGACCGGATTTGTCCCTCGACCGTGTCCCCGGTTCGCAACCCAAACTGACGGACCTGGCTTGGCGAGACATAAATGTCATCCGGACCAGGCAGATAATTTGATTCTGGCGAGCGGAGAAAACCAAAGCCATCCGATAGCGTTTCCAAAACGCCGGTGCCATGAATGGCAACTTCGTTCTCAGCTAATTGTTTCAGGATCGCGAACATCATGTCCTGTTTCCGCAGGACACTTGCATTCTCGATTTCCAGATCTTCAGCATAAGCTAGAAGATCAGCTGGGGTTTTGTTCTTAAGCTCCTGGAGATGCATCGTGAATCAGGTTTTCTTCTAAGGGAAAGGAATAGCGAATTATTTATGTGAATGTGCCTCGGACTGTCCGTGCAGAAAAGAAGATTAGATTTGGACAGGAAATGGGACTGGCCGTCCCAAGCGCAGGCTCCGAGCCTTTACCTAAAATCGAAGGCAAAGTCAAATGAGCATCAGCTTCTAAAGGTTGATCTTCTTAGATCGGTTTCAAGACCACCAATAGAACGATAGTTATTAGCAGCACTGTCGGCACCTCATTGATAATCCGGTAAAACCGCGATGAGAGCATGTTTGCATCGCGTTCAAAAAACCGCCGCCAGCGAGAAAGAGCGCCGTGAACTCCAGTCATTCCAACCAAAGCAAATAGTTTCCACTGCATCCAACTTTCTTCAATATAGCTGGGCATTAAATAAAGCATCCAAACGCCAAAAATAAAGCTCGCCATCATCGCTGGATTGATGATTGCACGCACCAAACGCCGCTCCATGACCTTCAGGGTCTCAGATAGTTCTGATCCGACTTTGGCATCTGCGTGATAAACGAATAACCGTGGTAAATAGAGCATGCCCGCCATCCACGCCATGACGCTAATGACATGGAATCCTTTGATCCACGGATAATATTCCATCAATTCTGCATCCCTGGATTTATATAGTTTCACGCAGAAGCTGGGCTAGTTTTTCAACATGTCCGGGTGGGGTAATCGGTATCACGCCATGACCAAGGTTAAAAATAAACGGTCCACCGGAAAGATCATTCCGGATTCTGGCAACAGCGCTTTCCATGGCATCACCACCAACCACAAGCGCTAGCGGGTCCATATTCCCCTGAACGGGTTTTAGGCCTTGTAGCTCCCGAGCGGCCCAATCAGTTGGAATGCTGGTATCCAGCGCTATTGCATCAACGCCGGAATGCTCTGCAAATGCACGGTATAAGACCCCAGCGCCACGGGGAAACCCTATAATTGGAACATCCGGATAGCTCTGCTTTACGCCATCAACAATCCGCCGGATTGGTTTAATTGTCCAGGCTTCGAACTGATCTGGTGCCAAGACCCCAGCCCAGGAATCAAAAAGCTTAACAATTGACGCTCCGGCCTCGATCTGTGCTTTGAGATGCTTGATTGTTGCCTCAACTAAGATATCAATCAGTTGGCCAAAACCCATGGGATCAGAATAAGCCCATTGTTTTGTTTTCGCATAATCTCGGCTCGATTGGCCTTCAACCATATAGGTTGCAACGGTCCAAGGTGCGCCGGCAAATCCAATCAGCGCAACATCATCTGGTAACTCTCCACTAACGCGACTAGCAGCTTCATAGGTTGCCTCAATTCGTGACCATTGCTTGGTTAATGACAGCCGGGAAAGGGCCGCAGCATTATTTATAGGTTCGAGAATTGGCCCGAAGCCTTCCTCGAAATGAAGTGCTTGCCCGAGCCCATAAGGGATAATCAGGATATCGGAAAATAAAATAGCCCCGTCTGGATGAAACCGCTTAATCGGTTGCAATGTCACTTCGGCCGCCTTAGCTGGGGCAAGGCAAAGATCGAGAAACGATCCGGATTTTGCCCGAAGCTTCCGGTATTCTGGTAGATAGCGGCCTGCTTGCCGCATCAACCAAAAAGGAGGGCGTTTTGACGTTGCGCCACGAAGGACATCGAGGATTAATGGACTGTTCATAAGACTCCCTCCGATCAGCTAAGACCTTCGTTATACAAATAATATTAAGTTAAAAGAAATAAATTGGAGTTGTAGTGGTTCCTTGTGAATCCTGGGGATTATAAAAGCCTCACATCTTATCCCCTGTTGAGCGGGGTTTGAGCTAGCGGAGCCACGGATTGTATTACCATTGGGCAAGGTTATCGTACTGGTAAGCCTCTGCCGATGTGAGTCATGGGAGTAGCGGGCAAAGCAGATTAATCATAGCGATTATCCCCTTAACAACTGTGATTATGATGGCCGTCAGGCAGGTCGAATAAAAAGACCTGAGATGAATCAATAAGGTGCGTCGAATTTGCCTCCGCCCTCGGAGCCGGTGTGTTATCCACGTTGTGCGGTGTTTGATACAGGGTAGGGCGCTGGCGACAATGACCGATCAGATCCACATTCACCTTGTTTCTGACGCGACCGGAGAGACGAACCATCAGATCGCCAGAGCCTGCATGGCGCAGTTTTCAGGCGTGCGTCCGACGGAGCATGTTTGGTCGCTAGTCCGCACCAGCAGTCATATTGAAAAGATCTTGACCGCCGTTGAGGTCTATTCAGGCCCAGTATTGTTTACTCTGGTTGATGTGGATTTACGTCGTCAGCTTGCCGAGGGCTGCGAAAAGAGACAGGTGCCGTGTGTTTCCGTGCTGGATCCGGTGCTGCATGCGCTTGGGGAATACCTTGGGGTTGAAAGCCGTGGGACGCCAGGCCGCCAGCATCGAATGGACGACGCGTATTTCAAACGAATCGAGGCGATGGATTTCACCTTGATTCACGATGACGGTCAAATAACCAAGGATCTTGCGGACGCCGATATCATAATTCTTGGCGTTTCCCGTACTTCTAAAACACCGACAGCGCTTTACCTTGCCAACCGTGGATACAAGACCGCGAATATTCCGTTGGTTCCCAATGTCCCGCTCCCAGACGAAGTTATTGAGGCCCGTGGGCCATTTATTATTGGATTGACCAATGATCCGGTTCGCCTCACTCAGGTGCGCCGAAACAGAATGCTGATGCTAAACCAAAGTGACGAAACCGACTATATTGACCTGGAAAAGGTTCGAAGGGAGGTGACTGATGCGCGTCGGCTGTTTAGGAAATATGGCTGGCCGGTGATCGATGTCACCCGCCGCTCAATCGAAGAGACGGCCGCCTCGGTGTTGCAACATCTCGCGCGGCTCCACGGAGAGGAAGGCTAAAAACGATGACTTTGGTGTTGATGGGTCCTGAAGCCGGGACAAAGGCGTTAATTTTAGCATCTGGTAGCACAACTCGGGCGGATATTCTTAATAAAGCGGGCTTGAGATTCACAATCCAGCGCCCGAATGTCGATGAGGCTTCGGTTCGCCGAACCATGATCGCTGACGGAGCGCCGGTGGAGGCTGGTGCCGTGCTTCTCGCCGAGATGAAGGCTCTGGAGGTAAGTCGAGACCAGCTGGATGCCTTTACGATTGGTGCAGATCAAATTTTAGAATGTGAAGGCGTGTGGTTCGAGAGGCCCGAAACGATCGCCCAGGCGAGGGCGCAGTTGTTGGACCTGATAGGTAAACGCCATCGGCTGATAAGCAGTGTGGTGGTTGTGGTCGGGAGGTCTAAAATCTGGCAGCATACGGACGAAGCGCAGATGACCATGCGGCCTATTAGCGAGGAATTTTTAGAGCGGTATATCACGATCATGGGTGATGGAATGTTTTCGTCGGTCGGTGGGTATCAGCTGGAGGGCGTTGGCTCACAATTATTCTCGGAGGTTGTGGGCGACCATTACACGATTTTAGGACTACCTCTTCTGCCTCTCCTTGGGTTCCTGCGGTCATACGATATTCTGGAAAATTGACGTCATGCGGATACTGGGGCTGACCGGATCAATCGCCATGGGCAAGAGTACGGCAGCAAGGATGCTGCGGCGGCTTAAGGTCCCGGTCCACGATGCCGATGACTGTGTTCATCGGCTGTTCGTCGAGGGGGGCCGGGCGGTTGGGCCAATTTCCAAAGCCTTTCACGGTGTTGTTAAGGGCGGCGCGGTTGATCGCAGCCGCCTTGGGGCGCAGGTTTTTGACAAGCCGGATGAGCTTATAAAGCTTGAGGCGATTGTTCACCCGCTGGTTCGCGGTGACCGGGATCGGTTTCTCGCGGCGCACCGCCGGCGGAGGACCCGTCTTGTGGTCCTGGATGTGCCGTTGTTATTCGAGAGTGGTGGGCACCGCGGCTGTGATGAAATCGTAGTGGTTAGCGCACCGGGTTTTCTCCAGCGCCGTCGGGCCCTAGCCCGCCCAGACATGACGCCCGGTAAGCTGGCGTCAATTTTAGCGCGGCAGATGTCAGATCATCGCAAGCGGCGATTGGCCGACGTGGTAATTAGCACGGGGCTTGGTTTCGCCGATACGCAACGTCGGTTGGTGCGGTATTTGAAGCGCCGACGGAAAATTAGGGCGTAGACAAGCAACGGGAGGCCAAAGGTGCGGGAAATTGTCCTGGATACGGAGACAACGGGGCTGGATCCCCTTTCTGGGCATCGGATCATTGAGATCGGCGCCCAAGAGCTCCTCAATCATGTGCCGACCGGCAATAGCTACCATTGTTATGTCGACCCGCAGCGCGACGTCGATCAGGGCGCCTTCGAGGTGCACGGCCTGTCTCGGGAATTCCTGGCCGACTTCCCGCCGTTTTCAGGCATCGTCGACAGCTTTCTTGAGTTTATCGGCAAAGATAGGTTGATCATTCACAATGCCAGATTCGACATGGGTTTCATCAACATGGAGCTCCATCGGCTAGGGCGAGACGACATCCCGACGGACGGGGTGGTGGACACACTGCAGATGGCTCGCCGCCGTTTCCCCGGCGCGCAAGCCAGTCTGGACGCTCTGTGCCGGCGATTTGAGATTGATAATTCCCACCGTGACCTGCACGGCGCCCTGGTTGATGTCGATCTTCTGGCGTCGGTATACCTGGAGTTAATTGGTGGCCGCCAACCAGGGCTGGAACTGACGGAGAAAGCCGGGCCCAGCCAGGCCCTGGCACCGCGCCAGACCACGAGCAGAGAACGGCGAAAATTTACCGCAAGCCTTGAAGAACGGGCTACTCACGGCCAATTGCTCGATCAATTGACCGACCCGATTTGGCGAGATGATGAAACGTGAATGAAGTCTGGCCGACTTGTTGAGCCCTGGCCTATTGAATGAGGGCCTCCTCGGCCGGAGCGTGGCTACCCTCTTTCTGCGATTGTCGGTAAAGCTGAGCAAAATCGACCGGTTGGATCAACAGAGGGGGGAATCCGCCGTCCCGGGTGATATCGGCCACAATGTTCCGGGCGAACGGGAATAACAACCGCGGGCATTCGACGAGCAGCACGGCCTGCAAATGCTCTTCCGCGAGGCCTTCCAAGGCGAACACGCCGCCATAACTAAGCTCAGCGAGAAAAAGGGGGCCTTCGTCGCCAGTGCCATTGACCGTGGTCGTCAACACAACCTCGTACACATCGTCGGCGAGTTTGGTTGCCTTGACGTCGACCTGCACGTCGACCTTTGGTTGACCCTCCTGCGCCTGCAGGCTCCTCGGCGCGCGCGGATTCTCAAACGAAAGGTCTTTTACGTATTGCGCATTGACTCGTATCGGTAGTGACCCGGCTTCTGCGGGTGTTGGAGCCGGCGCATCGGTGCTGTCGGTCATTGGAAACCCTTCGGGAAAACGATCTGGAGCCCAGCTATATGAACCGCCGAGGTATCACGGATTGGGGACTCTCACAACCACACCCCGGCCTTCGGGATCGACGCGTAGGACGGTCCCATTAGTCACTTTCAGGCCCGTTACGCCGCGGATAAACCCCCAATGTGTGACAACGGCAACCTGGTCCCGATCCGGCAGGGTCGCCGAGGTTTTGATGAAGTTGCGGCCGCGCGCCGCAACGAGATCGTCGGTCTCATCCTCGTTGGGCCACCAGCGCTCCTCGAGATGCGAAAAATCAATTCCGGGCCACTCCCGCATTAGGACGTCGCGCGGCGTGCCGATATCACAGGAAAACGCATAGTGCTCGCGAACCGTTGGGTTGACCGCTATCGACAGCCCCAGCCTCTCGGCAATGATTGACGCGGTTTGCAAGGCGCGTCTGTAGGGACTGCTGATCAGGCGGCGGACGTTCATGCCCTCAAGAAAGCCGGCTGCTTGCTTGGCCTGAGCCGCGCCGAGCTCGGTAATCGCCGGATCCTCGATGCCCGGGTCCTGGCGGGTCTGTCCGTAAATGACATTGAATTCTGATTGGCCGTGGCGAATGAATATCATGGCTTGGTCCGATCCTCCGGCCGGGCGGCCTCATCGGAGCGGTGATCCGGCAAACTCGGTCGGTCGATATCCGCACCACACGCGCCATTCGGCTCGCTCACAACTTGAAAGTCCCCATCTATAGTGCTCCCGGTCGATGGACCGTGGACATTTCCTTGGCTACCGGAAGACATGTGGGTGTGCGCCTTGGCAAGCACCGAGCGCAGCAACAACGCCATCACTAAGACCCGGATCGGGGGAATGAAAAGAAGAAACCCAATCACATCGGTTACGAAACCGGGAAGGAACAAACAAACCGCCGCCAATAACAAACCGAGGCCCCCAAGCACTTCGGCTAGCGGCATCCGCCCATGCCGGATGCTCTCTCGGGCGCGGGTTAGCGTGGTAAGGCCTTGAATACGAAAAAAGATTGCACCGACCGCCGCGGTGGCGATGGTTGCGCCGACCGTTGGCAGCCCGCCAAAGCGCCCGCCGACCTCGATAAAAGTCAGTATCTCGGCGACGGGTAATCCGACAAATAGACAGAGCAGGATAAGGGCGGTCATGGTTGCTCTTTGCGCAGTGACAGCTTAAGTAGTGTGGTGTACAGTTCTCGTTCAACGAACGCGATCGATCGTATCTTAGAAGGAACGACGTGATGCTTGCTGAACAGGCGCACGCTGACGATTCCTGGGTCTTGTGAAAGACAGGTAGAGAAAGGTCGGGCGGCGGTCCAGTATAACCTCCGGCCGGAAACGCGAAATGGGCGACGGTTTCGCATTCTTCGACATTATTATTTTCGCGATGCTGGCCGGGTATCTGGTTTTCCAGCTCCGCCGTGCGTTAGGGCGTCGAACCGGCCACGAGCAGGATCGCCGCGCCAATCCGTTCAAGCGCCAACCCGATGATGCGGCGGAAAACGACAATGTGGTCGCGTTGCCGGAACACATTGATGCTGATTCTCCGATCGAGGAGACGGCGAATTTCGCCTCGCAATTGAGCGGCCACACCAGACTCAAGACGATTGACCCGGGCTTTGATGACCGCGAGTTTTTGCGTGGCGCGAAAGGGGCTTTTGAATGGATTGTTGCGGCCTTTGCGCGCGGCGACCGCAAAGAGCTGCGTAACCTATTGGGGGCCTCGCTCCTGGAGAGCTTTGAGGCGGCAATCGATCAGCGTGAGCAGGCCGGGGAGACGCTTGAGACCACCATCGCGTCAATGAATTCGGCAACGATTAATGACATAACCTTTAATGGCCCGGTGGCGTCCATTGTCGTCGAGTTCACCACCGGCCAGGTCAAGGTGGCTCGCGATGCAAAGGGTGAAGTGGTCGAGGGCGACCCCGATAAGATCGAGACATTGACCGACATTTGGATCTTCTCTCGTGAATTGGGCGCAAGTGATCCGAACTGGCAGCTTGTCGGAACCCAGGACCCTGAAAAACAAATCTAAAGACGGCACGGTCGTCGCACCGATGGCGAAGCGGATCATGAACAGCCCTCTTCGCCTCTCGGCGTTGTTGCTTTTTCTGGTTGTGGCAGGCTGCGCGCAAGACCGTGCGGCCGTTACGCCGCCGGAGACTACCGGCGCCTCAACAGCTGCTCGATTCAAGCCGCTTCCCTTCTCGGAGCTGCCGCAGTGGGTGGCGGGTCGCCAAGGTGAGGCGCTTGCTGCGCTAAGTCGATCCTGCAGCAAGCTTCTGCGAAGGTCGCCGGCCCAATGGATGACAGACAAATCCGTGGGTGGCCGTGTGGGCGATTGGACCTTGGCTTGTCGGTCGGTTCCGTCGAGCATGGCAGGTCATGACGAAGCTAGGCGTTATTTCGAAACCTGGTTCCAGCCTTACGAGGTTTCTGCGAGCCGATCGGCGACCAACCCATCTGAGGATGGATTGTTTACCGGATATTTCGAGCCCAACCTCCGCGGCTCGCTGAACCAGAGCGATAAATTCAATATACCCTTGTACCAACGACCGGACGATCTGGTTCTCGTGACGCTTGGCGATTGGCGCGACAAATTGCGTGGCGAGCGCATTGCTGGGCGAATCATCGATGGCCGGCTGAAGCCGTATTATTCTCGCGCCGACATCGAAGCTGGGGCCATCAAGGCAACGGCGCGGCCCCTGGTATGGGTCGACGATCCGGTCGACGCGTTCTTTCTTCATATTCAAGGTTCCGGTCGGGTTGTTCTGCCGAACGGTACGGTGGTCAGAGCGGGCTATGACGGCCATAATGGCCATACTTACCATGCGATAGGGCGGTATTTGATCGAGGCTGGCCAAATCACCTCAGAGGCGATGTCGCTGCAATCGATACGGGCTTGGCTAAAAGCTAACCCCAAGCGAATGACCGCCATGATGAACCGCAACCCCTCCTATATTTTCTTTCGCTGGATCAACGGCGCTGGTCCGATCGGCGCGCAGGGCGTGCCGCTGACGCCAGGGCGCTCCTTGGCGGTTGATCCGAGTATTCTGCCGCTTGGCGCGCCGATTTGGGTGTCTATCGACTATCCCGACGAGACCGGCCGGCCGCTGCGCCGGATGATGGTGGCTCAGGATACCGGCGGCGCGATAAAGGGCGCGGTGCGCGGCGATGTGTTTTGGGGCCATGGTGATGCGGCAGGCGCTCTGGCCGGGCCGATGAAGGCGGCCGGCCGGTTGTATCTGTTTCTCCCCAAGGCCCTCAAGGTGGCGCATCGGAGGTGACGATGTAGGTGCTGGCGCACGCCCTTGCAACGCGCCGGCGATTTGCCCATCCTGCCGACCAACCCGCTTACCGGAGCCGTTTGATGCCAGAAATCCAACTACGAGTAGCGGAGCGGCCACCGATCAAGGTTGGATTGTTCGTGACCTGTCTGGTGGACCTGTTTCGTCCCAGCGTCGGGTTCGCGGCGCTCGACCTTTTGGAGCGGGCCGGTTGCGTCGTCGAGGTTCCGGTCGGCCAAACCTGCTGTGGCCAGCCCGCTTATAATTCCGGCGATCCACAGGCCGCTCAAGCGGTTGCACATGGCCTGCTCGATGCTTTCGAAGGGTATGACTATGTGGTAGTGCCGTCTGGCTCCTGCGCTGGAATGATCAGCCAACACCTGGCGGAATTATTCGCTGATGACCCGGAAAAACAGCACAGAGCAAGGCATCTTGGCGCGCGAACGCATGAGCTGGTCTCATTTCTGGTGGACATACTCGGCGTAACGACGCTTTCGGCTCGATTCGAGGGGGAGGTTGCCTATCATGATGCCTGCTCGGGCCTCCGCGAGCTTGGTATCAAGAGCCAACCCCGCTGCCTGCTGGCCGGCGTCGAGGGGCTCGTGCTCAAGGAATTGAAGGAGCCGGAAGTTTGCTGTGGATTTGGCGGAACTTTCTGCGTGAAATATCCGCAGATCTCAGATGCTATGGTCAGCAACAAACTCCGCGATATCGAGGCCGCTGGCGCCGGGACGGTGTTGGCGGGGGATTTGGGATGCCTGATAAATATGGCTGGCAAAGCAAGCCGGTCGGGCTCGAAGGTTGAATTTCGCCACATCGCCGAGGTTCTTGTGGGAACCGGCGGGACCCCGGCGATCGGGCGCTCGAACCGATGAAGCATCACCCGACCTCAGCGAAATTTCCGAGCAATGCCAGGACGGCCCTAGCCGACCCGGTCTTGCAGGGAGCTTTGAGGAATTTGAAAAAGGGATTTCCGGTAAAACGCGCCGAGGTGGTGGCAGATTTACCGGAATTCGAGGCTTTGCGCGACGTTGCGCGGGATATCAAAGACCACACACTGAACCATCTTGACGCCTATTTGGAGATCTATGAGGCCAATGTGGTGCGCAGCGGCGGCCAGGTGCATTGGGCGCGCACGGCCGAGGAGGCCTGCGAGACCGTCATGACAATCTGCCGCGACGCCGGCGCCCGTATCGTCACCAAGGGTAAATCGATGGTGGCCGAGGAGATCGGCCTGAACGCCTATCTCGATACCCGGGGGATTGAGCGTGTCGAGACGGATTTAGGCGAGTACATTATCCAACTGCGCGATGAGCCGCCAAGCCACATCATCGTTCCGGCAGTGCACGTCACTAAGGAGCAGATCGGCGAGACTTTCCGGGCCGCCCATAATGGCTTGGATCCCAACCGGGACCTTTCTGAGGCTAGGGAGATCACCGATGAGGCGCGGGATCGTCTGCGGCAAAAATTTTTCGCCGCCGAAGTTGGCATTACCGGGGCGAATTTCCTGGTGGCTGAAAATGGCTCCAGCATCATCGTCACCAATGAAGGCAATGGCGACCTGACCCAGACCCTGGCGAAAGTGCATATCGTCATTGCCAGCCTGGAAAAACTGGTGCCGACCATGGAGGATGCGATGGCGGTCCTCCGGCTGCTCGCCCGATCCTCGACGGGGCAGGAATTCTCCGTTTACACCACCGTATCGAACGGGCCGAGGCGCCCCGCTGATCTCGACGGTCCCGAGTCTTATCATGTGGTTCTGGTGGATAACGGCCGGACTGCGATGCTGGGGACCGAAAACCAAGAAATGCTCAGGTGCATTCGCTGTGCTGCCTGCATGAATCATTGTCCGGTTTATAGTGCGGTCGGCGGCCACGCCTATGGCTGGGTTTATCCGGGGCCCATGGGGGCGGTTCTGACGCCATCGCTAATCGGTATCGAGAATAGTGGACACCTGCCCCATGCTTCGACCTTCTGCGGGCAATGTGAACAGGTTTGTCCGATGAAAATTCCGCTAACCAAGATGATGCGATATTATCGAAACCAGGCCTACGCGTCTGGTCATGGATCGAAAATCAGCAGGATTGCCCTGGGTATGTGGTCATACCTAGCCACCCACCCAGGGCTTTATCGCAGGGTTATGAAAATCGTGGCGCGAGGGCTTCGTTGGTTTTCCGGTCGCCGGGGAAGCCTCAGCCACGTGCCTTTGGCTGGGGGTTGGACGGAAATGCGCGATCTTCCAGCGCCGGAGGGTGAGACTTTTATGGAGCGATACCGCCGGGAACGCGGATGGGGGCCTGGGCAATGAGCGCCGCCAGAGAGCAAATTATCTCTGGAATACGTAAAGCCCTAGGGCGTGGCCCGCTGGACGAAACCGGCTTGGCGCCGATCAGACAGCGGCTGAAGGGACATTCCCGCCACATCATCCCAGCGCGGGTGAATTTGGATGCCGAGGGGCTTGTCGAGCTGTTCATATCCAAAGCCAGGGGCGTAAGCGCAACTGTGGAAGCGGTTGCCGACATGGCGGCGGTACCACAAGCGGTTGCGCGTTATCTTACCCAAGAAAATCTGCCGGCCCGTTTGGTCCAAGCGCCCGGTTTAGCGGATATGGATTGGTCTCTGGCCCCGACCATCGCGGCCCGTTCCGGCCTTGCCGAGGAGCCGGACGAGGTTGGGCTGACGCCGGCGGTTGCCGGGGTTGCAGAAACCGGAACCCTGCTGCTGACCTCCGGGCCCGAAACACCGACCACCCTCAATTTCGTGCCGCCGACCCATATCGTCGTGCTGCGCCGGGATCAAATCGTCGGCGCCTATGAGGATGCTTGGGATCGACTGAGGGTCAACACCTTGCTCGCCGGGAGGCAGCCGCGTGCGGCCAATTTCATCACCGGACCGTCACGAACCGGGGATATTGAACAAAAAATCCAAATCGGTGTGCATGGCCCGCTGCGTCTTCACATCGTGATAGTCGAGTGTTGAGTTGATGGCTGGCCGACAGCGGACGGGATGGCCAAGCACCCAGGATCTTGAGCTGTTTCATCGGGTTCTTGTCGATGTGACGCCGCTTAGACCGGAGACAGCGTCGCAGCCATCGGCAGGACCGACCACGCTGCCAAAAGTGGAAAAACTGGTAAAAACAATTACAAGAACAAAGACTGAATCTCCCCTTAAGCCGACGGTTAAAGAGGCGGCGAGACCAGCCGTCCTGGCCGATCATGGGCCAGGACGGGCGCCGGGCCTTGATCGTCGCTCGGCGCTTCGGCTGAAGCGCGGAAAGACCGAGATCGATGGTCGGATCGATCTGCATGGGATGACTCAGGAGCAGGCCCGCTCAGCCCTGACCGGCTTCGTTATCTCTGGCTATCGCCAAGACCGCCGCTGTTTGCTGGTAATCACCGGCAAGGGGCGTCGCCCGGCCCGCGACGAAACCAATGCTTGGAGCGCTGAATCCGGGATTTTGCGCCAAAGGGTGCCGCGCTGGCTGGAAGAGCCGCCCCTGGTGGGTTGTGTCCTTGCCTATTCACCGGCCCAACCAGAGCATGGCGGATCCGGGGCGCTTTACGTACTGTTGAAGCGGCGACGTGGACCATGACGCCGTTCGGAGCTCGGCTACGCGATTTGAGGGCCGAGAAGAGCGTCACCATGACCAAGATGGCCGCGGCGCTGCAGGTCTCTCCGGCCTATTTATCGGCGCTGGAACATGGCCGCAAAGGTCGCCCGACGGTAGGGCTGCTTCATCAAATTTGCGCTTATTTCAGCTTGATTTGGGACGATGCTGAAGCACTGCGCCGGGTCGCCGAGTTGTCTCACCCCAGGGCCGTAGTCGACACCGCCGGCCTCAGCCCGAAAGCGACGGAATTGGCCAATCGTCTGGCCGAGAAGATCGGCGATCTTGATGATTCGCGTCTCGATACCCTGCTCGCCGAATTAAGCGACCCGGCGGACCATCCCGGGCCAAGGTATTGATTTCGTAGGCGGGTGGCTTTTAACTTCAGAGGATAAACTTGCTGAGATCGGTGTCCTTGGCTAGGTCACCCACGTGGATTTTCACATATTCGGCGTCAATTTCCACGGTCTGGTCCGGACCATCGGAAGCGCTGAAGCTTATTTCGTCCAGCAGTTTTTCCAAAACAGTGTGCAGGCGCCGCGCGCCAATGTTCTCGACGCTCCGGTTCACCTCAACCGTTAGATCGGCCAAAGCATCGATGGCGTCGGGCTTGAAATCTAGGGTCACCTGCTCGGTCGCGAGCAAGGCGGTGTATTGGGTGATCAGGCTGTTTTCAGGCTCCGTTAGAATGCGTCTGAAGTCGTTGCGGGTCAGGGCCAAAAGCTCAACTCGGTTCGGTAGCCGACCCTGCAGTTCTGGCAGCAGATCCGAGGGCTTAGCCTGGTGAAAGGCGCCAGAGGCAATGAACAGAATAAAATCCGTTCGCACTGTTCCATGTTTGGTAGCGACGGTAGTTCCTTCAATGAGCGGCAGTAAATCCCGCTGAACGCCCTCGCGCGAGACGTCGCCCCCCTGGCGTTCGGACCGAGCGCAGATCTTGTCGATCTCATCGAGGAACACGATACCATTTTGTTCGACGGCGTCGATCGCCTGACGGACCACGCGCTCTTCATCCAAAAGCTTGTCAGCTTCCTCGGCCAACAATACCTCGTGGGATTCAGCGACCGACATGGTGCGGCGTTTGGTCTTGCCGCTAAAGGCTTTGCCGAACATGTCATTGAGATTCATCATGCCCATTTGGGCGCCCGGCATGCCGGGGATCTCGAAGGTCGGCATGCCGCCACCACCTCCATCAATGGTCTCGATTTCGATCTCTTTGCCGGCCAGCTCACCCTCGCGCAGCATCTTGCGGAATTTCTGCCGGGTTTCCTCGCGAGCATTCTCCCCGGCGAGCGCAGTGATCACCCGGTTTTCAGCAGCAAGTTCGGCCTTGGCGTGGACATCCTTACGCATCTTCACCCGGACCATGGCGATCGCGGTTTCAACCAAATCGCGGATAATTTGTTCTACATCCCGGCCGACATAGCCAACCTCGGTGAATTTTGTGGCCTCGACCTTGAGAAACGGCGCGTCGGCCAGCTTGGCCAGACGGCGCGCGATCTCGGTCTTGCCGACCCCGGTCGGGCCGATCATCAGGATATTCTTTGGCTGCACTTCCTCACGGATTTCGTCCGGAAGCTGCTGACGGCGCCAACGATTGCGCAGGGCGATGGCAACGGCGCGCTTGGCGGCGGTTTGCCCGACAATGAAACGATCGAGTTCGGAGACGATCTCGCGGGGGCTGAAGGTGGTCATGTGGAAATCCCGGTGGTGGCCGCTTAAAGCGACTCGACGGTTACGTTCTCGTTGGTGTAGATGCAAATGCCGGCGGCGATTTCCATGGCGCGGCGGGCAATGGATTCGCTGTCCATGTCGTTGCGGTCGATCAGCGCGCGCGCCGCCGATAGCGCAAATGAACCACCGGACCCGATCCCGATCAACCCATCCTCAGGCTCTAGCACATCGCCGTTGCCCGACAAAATCAACGACGTGCCTTCATCGGCAACCGCCATCATCGCTTCAAGGCGCCGGAGATATCGATCAGTTCGCCAATCCTTGGCCAGCTCGACGCAAGCCCGGGTGAGCTGCGCCGGATGCTGCTCCAGCTTAGCTTCCAGGCGTTCGAACAGAGTAAAGGCATCGGCCGTCGCACCGGCGAAACCGGCGATAACCGATCCACCGGACAGCCGCCGCACCTTGCGTGCCTGACTTTTGATCACGGTGTTGCCGAGGGTGACCTGGCCGTCGCCGGCAATCACCACTTTGCCATTCTTGCGGACCGAGAGGATCGTCGTGCCGTGCCAAGTGGTTCCACTCTCGCTCATTGATCGTCCATTCTCATTTGTCTTCCTCGCCAAACGCCTGTCGCCGGGGCTCTCCAGAGGGCCAGCATCCCGGTTAAACTCGCCGGCGGACTGGCCAGCCACCGTCGTTCCTGATACATAGCGCGCCGAAGCGACGGGATGACCGATTATGACCGACCAGCGCACCGCGACCATCGAACGCGTTACCAAAGAGACGCGGATTCGCGCCGCCGTCAACCTCGACGGTAGCGGAACTTATGATGTATCGACCGGGATTGGTTTTCTCGACCATATGCTTGAACAGCTTTCCCGGCACTCCCTGATCGACCTTTCGCTTGAGGCGGAGGGAGATCTGCATATTGATTTTCACCACACAACGGAGGATTCTGGTTATGTGGTCGGCGAAGCCGTGCGCCAGGCGCTTGGCGCACGCACCGGCATCACCCGGTATGGCGCGGCGCGAATACCGATGGACGAAACGCTGAGCGAGGTAGCGCTCGATATCTCGGGCCGACCCTATCTCGTTTGGGCGGTAAAGATGCCCCAGGCCAAGTTGGGCGACATGGACAGCGAGCTTTTCAAGGAATGGTTCCAAGCCTTCGCCCAATCGGCTGGCATTACCCTGCATGTCCGAAATATATACGGCGAGAACACGCATCATATCGTTGAGTCCTGTTACAAGGCCTTGGCTCGTGCGCTGCGCCAGGCGATCACCATTGATACCCGCGCGGCCGATAGCGTGCCGTCGACCAAGGGTTCGCTGGGCGGCGCCATTTCCGGCGCGTAAAAAAACATTCGATTAAGCATTTTAGTCGACATTAGATTCGGGGATTGATCAGATCATGAGCGTCGCAATCATCGACTATGGTTCCGGCAATCTTCGATCCGCTGCAAAGGCTTTTGCCTGGGCCGCAGTTCGGGCTGAGCATACGCCCGAGGTGCGGGTGACTGCCGATCCTGACGACCTGGCGTCGGCCGATCGGATCGTGCTGCCGGGCGTTGGCGCTTTTGCTGATTGCATGAGCGGCCTTGAAGCGGTCTCTGGCTTGCGCGAGGCGTTGCAAGAGCAGGTAATTCGGCGCGGAAAGCCGTTTTTGGGGATCTGTGTGGGCATGCAACTCATGGCCCGAAGCGGTCATGAGCACGGCGTTACGGATGGACTCAGCTGGCTGCCTGGCGGCGTGGTCGAAATTTCCCCTTGGCCCGGGGAAAATGGAAAGCGCCTTAAGGTGCCGCATATGGGTTGGAACCAGCTTGTGATGAGTTCTCACCGCCATCCTGTGCTAGAAGGCCTCGATGATGGTTGCCACGTCTATTTTGTTCATAGCTTCCATATGCGCCCCGATGCTCCCGATCACATCGTGGCGACCACGGATTATGGCGAGTCGGTAACTGCCGCGGTCGCTCGGGACAATATCTTTGGCACCCAATTCCACCCCGAGAAAAGCCAGGCGGCGGGATTGCGCCTGATCAGCAACTTTCTCGCTTGGCGACCATAGGGGATGCAGCATGAGTTCCGAAAATAGAACCTTTGCGCCGACGGAAATTCGTGTTGAGCTTATGCACAGCCTCAACGCGGCCGATTTGAATGATTTGTGTGACGCTGCTGAGGCGGCGATCCGAGATGGCGGTGGCTTTGGCTGGGTTGAGCCTCCGGAGCATGACGTACTGGAGGCCTATTGGCGCGGCGTCATCCTGATTGCGGACCGGCATCTCTTGGTCGGCAGGCTGGATGGGGTTATCGCCGGCTCCTGTCAAATTTTGATCCCGGCCCGAAACAATGAGGCGCAAAGCTTTGCCTGCAATCTGACCACGAATTTCGTGGCGCCTTGGGCACGCGGGCACGGATTGTCGGCGAAATTGATCGAAGCCGCCGAGGAGCATGCCCGCGACTCAGGTTTTCAGGTTCTCAATCTCGATGTACGCGAGACACAGATCGCCGCGATAAGGGTTTATGAGAGCCTCGGCTATGTTCGGTTTGGCTCGCACCCTCTCTACGCTCGGGTTGGCGGTCAGGATGTTGCTGGCTATTTCTATTATAAAACTCTTGATCAGACACCAATCCAGCCGGGAGCGCCCTTGTGATTCTATTTCCGGCGATCGATCTGAAGGCCGGGGCCTGTGTGCGCTTGCTGAAGGGGGAAATGGACAGCGCCACGGTCTATAACGCTGACCCGGGGGTTCAGGCGGTTGCGTTTCGTGATGCTGGATGTGCCTGGATCCATGTGGTGGATTTGGACGGGGCCTTTGCCGGGCGTTCGGTGAATGGCAACGCGGTTAAGGCGATCCTTTCCGCCGGGGTGCCGATACAGCTTGGCGGCGGAATTCGCGATATGGCGAGTATCGAGGCTTGGCTTGGGCGCGGCGCGGCGCGGGTCATTCTGGGCACCGCGGCGCTACGTGATCCGGAGCTGGTGAGGATCGCTTGTCGGGCGTTTCCCGGTCAGATCGCCGTGGGTATCGATGCCCGGAGCGGGATGGTCGCAGCCGAGGGCTGGGCCGAAACCTCGACGGTGGGGGCGCTGGATCTGGCGCGCCGTTTCGAGGATTGTGGCGTCGCCGGGATCATCTTTACAGACATCGACCGCGATGGTGCGCTGGGCGGTGTAAATGTAGAGGCGACGGCGGCCTTAGCCGAGGCCATCACGACGCCGGTCATTGCCTCGGGGGGCGTGTCTTCCTCGGCGGATTTGCTAGCGCTTCGCGACCGCGCCGCGTCGGGTATCGCTGGGGTGATCTGTGGGCGCTCGCTCTATGACGGCCGTCTGGATCTTGCTGAGGGCCTGCGGATCCTTGCGGATGAGCGGGCACAGACGGGAGCAAAAATACAGGCAGACCGCCGCGCCGAGGCGTTGGGATGCTGACCGTGCGGGTTATTCCCTGCCTGGACGTCAAGGACGGTCGCGTCGTCAAGGGTGTGAACTTCCTGGACCTCGTCGATGCCGGTGATCCGGTGGAGCAGGCCCGGGTCTATGATGCCGAGGGGGCTGACGAGCTTACCTTTCTCGATATCACCGCCAGCAGTGACAATCGCGACACCCTGTTCGATGTGGTGGCCCGGACGGCGGAGCAATGCTTTATGCCGCTGACGGTCGGGGGCGGGGTCCGCGCGGCCGAGGATATTCGCAAGTTGCTGCTGGCCGGTGCCGACAAGGTTTCGATCAATACCGCCGCCGTGCACCGCCCCGACTTCGTGCGTGAGGCGGCGGAGAAGTTCGGTGCGCAATGCATCGTCGTTGCGATAGACGCCAAAAAGACCGGGCCGGGCCAATTCGAAGTCTTCACCCACGGCGGTCGGCACGAGACCGGCATTGATGCGATTGCCTGGGCGCAGCGGATGGTTGAATACGGGGCCGGCGAAATCTTGCTTACCTCGATGGACCGCGACGGCACTAAGGCCGGCTTTGACCTGCCGTTGACGCGGGCAATCTCGGATGCGGTATCCGTGCCCGTGGTTGCTTCCGGCGGCGTCGGCACGCCGGACCATTTCGTCGAGGGCGTGCTGGAGGGCGGCGCATCGGCGGTGCTGGCGGCCTCGGTGTTCCATTTTGGCCATTTTCGCATCGCCGAGGCTAAGGCCTGCATGGCCGAATCTGGGATTCCCGTGAGGCCGCACCCATGACCCATCCCATTGATGCGCTTTTCCAGGTGATCGCCGACCGCAGGGGCGGGGACCCGGAGCAATCCTACACCGCGCGATTGTTTGAACGCGGAACCCCGACGATTGCTCGCAAGGTCGGCGAGGAAGCTGTCGAGACGGTGATCGAGGCCGTTGCCGGCTCGAAACAGACGTTGACCGCTGAAAGCGCGGACTTGCTGTATCATCTGCTAGTGCTGTGGGCGGATGGCGGTATCGATCCGAAGGACGTTTGGAGCGAATTGTCGCGCCGGGCCGGCACCTCCGGGCTGGATGAAAAGGCCGGTCGGTCGGTCAAGGCCACCAGCGGGAAGGATTGAGCCATGGCCTATGATCCAGATAACATCTTCGCCAAGATTTTGCGGGGCGAGATCCCCAACCGGACGGTATTCGAAGACCAACATGTGCTGGCCTTTCAAGATATCAACCCGCAGGCTCCGGTCCATGTATTGGTGATCCCCAAGGGCCCCTACGAAAACATGACGGTGTTCAGCAATGAGGCGAGCACTGAAGAACAAGTCGCTTTTATGCGGGCTATAGGCGAGGTCTTAAGGATCACGGAGGTTGCTGAGGCCGGCTACCGAATCATCTCCAACAATGGTCAGGATGGTGTGCAGGAGGTGCCCCATCTGCACATCCATGTGCTTGGCGGCAGGCGTTTGGGACGCATGCTTGACCGCCCGGCGGCGTAGCGAATGATCTGTTGTTTGGACCCCGAGGTCGAAAACCACCTCGATTACCGGCACCCGGCATTTCATACAGATAGTCTTCCGCAGCCGGCGCTTTCAGATTGCTCTCGAACGCGATGTATTGCGCACACACGACGGACACCGAAAACTCGCTGATTGCGGCGTTCCTCGTCTTGTGCAGTTCAGGGAACTGTTGCGAGAGGGAAAATTTGACCGCGATCATTGGCTGGATTTTTGTAAGGATCCCGTAAAGGATTTCATTATGCCGGATGTTCGACCTCTTGAGGAAAGGGAGCTCCAACTTCAGCAGCCCCGCGCAAAAATCAGCGTTTCGCGCCCAATTTTGATCCATGATGAAGCCGATGGCTCCAACCCCGCCGGCGCCGCACGGGACTCCGATTTTTTCCGTCGCTTGATAACGCGGCGTTCGGAGCGGTTCTTGCGACAGTTGAATCGATATCGAAACGACTTGGATGTCCAGGCTGAGCCTGCTTAGAGCCGGGCTTCGATAGCGTCCCAGATCATGGCTTCGACATTGATATTGTCGAAGCGACCAAGCTCCTGAATACCGGTAGGCGAAGTGACGTTGATTTCGGTTAGATAGTCACCGATCACGTCAATGCCAACGAAAATTAGCCCGCGTTCCTTGAGCGCTGGCCCGATCGCTTCGCAAATCTCAAGATCGCGCTTTGTCATCTCGCATTTCAGCGGGGTGCCTCCGACATGCATGTTGGAGCGTGCTTCGCCGTCGGCCGGGACCCGGTTGATCGCGCCGACCGCCCTGCCGTCCACTAGGATCACCCGCTTGTCGCCCTGGCGCACTTCTGGAAGATAGCGCTGGGCAATGATCGGTTCGCGATAGAAATTGGTGAACATTTCAAGTAGCGAACTCAAATTCTCGTCGCCAGGCTTGATGTGGAATACTCCGGCGCCGCCATTGCCGTACAGCGGCTTGACGATAATGTCCTTGTATTCATCGCGGAAGGCGTGAACCTCGGCCCCGTCATTGGTGATCAAGGTTGGCGGCATCAACCCGTCGAAATGGGTGACGAAAAGCTTTTCTGGCGCATTGCGGACATGGGCAGGGTCATTGACCACCAGGGTCTGCGGGTGGACATGCTCAAGCACATGCGTCGCGGTGATATAGGACATGTCGAAAGGGGGGTCCTGGCGCATCAACACCACATCCACATCGCTCGCGAGATCGCAGACCACGCTCTCTCCCAGAGTGAAATGATCTCCCTTAACCCGGCGCACTGTCATTGGCCTCGCCTTGGCGGTGACCCGGCGGTCTTTGAACGACAAATGACGCGGTAGATAATGCAATAGCGCGTGGCCGCGCTTTTGCGCCTCCAATGACAGGGCGAAACTGCTATCGCCGTCGATGTCGATGAGTTCGATCGGGTCCATTTGAATGGCGACAGTCAGGCCCATTTCATGCTGCTCCATAAGGCGGTCGGCCAGTTTGGCTAATTGGGGAGGTTAAAGCGAAGTGGCGAGGGATATCGCCTTAGTTTACCAGAATCGCCGGGATCATGCGCGGGGCGGGCTTTGGTTGCAATCTTTCGATGGCAGGTGTTGCAGCGGTCGCGGCTCTCAGTTCAATTGCTTTTCCATTTCCTGCAGCAGCTGGGCGGTCCGGTGACGGTCAGCCGGGTCACCAGCGCCATCGTCCAGGTAACCGCGCAACAGCGTGATAGCGGTGCGGCGGTTGCCGATCCGGGCATTGACCATGCCGGCCTCGCGCTGCAAATGCGGTAGGTCCGGCGCCAGCATGCGCATTCGCTCCAGGGTCTCCAAAGCCTCGGGGAAGCGCTCGCTCTGGTGCAGTCGCAACTTGATATTGTTCTGCAGGCGCATCAAGACATGCCTGTCCGGCACCGATTCGGTCGCGGCGGGGGTCAATGCGCCTTTGCCTTGGAACATATCGTGGATCAGGCCGCGTAGGGCCGGCGCGTCCATCGAACGGCCTTTATTGAAGGGATCGAGGATCACCGGGTCGCCGCCAATCTGGACCCGGATCAGAAAATGATTGGGAAAACTTAGGCCTTCCGCCGCCCAGCCCTGGCCGCGGGCCGCATGAATGTAGAGGATGCCTAAGGCCACCGGCAGTCCTTTGTGGCGATCGATAACCCGCGTTAGGTCGGCGTTCTGCAGGTCGTCATAGGTGGCAGCGTCGCCCTTGAAGGCAAGGTCTTCGGACAGGGCCTGGCCAAGACAGGCGGCCCGGTCACCGGCACTGCTCCCCTCCGGAAGATCCGTGAGGCGTTTGGCCACCGCATTCACCATAGCAGCAAGGGCGGCCCGATAGTGCTCCAGAGGCACGGAGGGCCGATCCATCGCGGCGAAGGCCAGCGCGACCTCGGCGAGGTCCAGCGGTTGGTCCACCAAGCTAGCTGCTGCCTGCAAAGTGTCTTGCGGGGTCGGACTTTTGGTTATTAGGGTATCGCAATCCATCAAAGCTCCCCGCTCTTCAAGGCTTCAAGAGACTCACATAACTCACCACTTTGGCGACGTATTCGATGTTGCGGGCGTGGTTGATGACCCGGTCGAGCTCGCTCTGGCCTCGGGCGAGGCCGAAGAGGTAGACGATCCCATTGACCGTGTCGGTGCTGTAATTGATCGATTTCACGTCCTTATCCAACAGCAGCGCGCCCTGCAAGCGCTTGTTGATCACGATGTCGCGGGCGCGGTCGATGAGGCTGGCGGTATCGCGGACCTGGATTTCGTTGATCACTTCGCGCACGCCGTTGGCCTGCCACGCTAACCGCGTCGCCTCGATCCGATTTTCAGGATTCTGGACCGCGCCGGTGAGCAGGACCCGACCACGTTCCACCGCTAACCCGACTGCGCCGAATAGATCGATATCCTTCTGGAAAAGATAGTGATTGATTTCAGTGCGGATACGCAGGTCCGTGGTGGCGGAACGGATGCCTTTATCGGTTTGGCTCGCAGTTAACAGTGATGCTCCGGCGCCTACGGCGATCCCGGCCGGACTGCAGGCTGCGAGGCCGAGCATCGCCAGGCCAATCACGCCGAAGGTCGCGACGCGGCCCATGAGGTTGGAGCGGTCACCTAACATTCAAGTTCTCCCAGGCAGGATGCGATGAGTCTTTTTCCATTGTGGCGCCAAGCATTCTCAATATGGGACGTAAGTCGCCAGAGCGCTACCGTGAAGACGTCAAAACGGATGCCGGCCTTGGCGCGCCGGGGGGTGGCCCGAAGATACCATTTGAGCGCCCGCTCGATCCGTCGGCGCTGCCGCCAGGTTACCGCTTGCAGGGCGTCGGCATGGGTGGTTCTCACCTTGGCTTGGACGGCGACTAGCCAATCGCGCCGGGTCGCCAGAATGTCGATGTCCCCCAACTTTCGTGCGATATCCTTTTTCAAGGATGTGATAGCCCTTTGACCGGAGCAGCCATCGACAGAGGGTTTCGGCGAGCCGGCTTCGCAAATAGGCGAGAAGGCGATCATTTAGGCTCCGTTTTAAGCGCCGAAAACCAAGTATTTTCGGTTATTCCGGTGGTGCCGGAGAGCGCCGTGCGGTTCGCGGGTGCATCGCTTGACCATTGCCGGTCCGAATTTAGATCTTGGCGCGTTCATAGTTTTGCCATTTTGGCGCGGTTTACTCGTAACGTCAGCTTCAATAGCCTCGGTTTGTCAAACGGGGGCTTAGTACCGGGATTGGGAGAAGGTATTTGAACCGCGGACCAACGGAAAGTGTTGAGCGTTGCAAGTGGGCTGGGCAGATGAGCGGCCGCCCTCGCTGGGTAGGGCTTGCCGTGGTCCTGGCGTTGCTGGTCTGGGGTTGCCAAACCACGCCCGAGGGCCAAGAAAGCGGATCGATTCAGCCACAGCTTACCCAACAACCAAAGACCTCTATCACCGCGTCGATCGACCGGAAATCCGTTACTCTATTTGAGCCGTTGAGGCCGACGGGGGCAACACCGAACCACCTTAACCTGCTGGCCCCGCAGGGGCCGTCGACGCCTGAACCCGAGGTGACGGAGATCGACGCGTGGCGGGTGGCGCTGCTGGTTCCATTGACGGGCCGGGGTGCGGCAATTGGTCGCGCATTGCTCGATGCCGCGCAGTTGGCGCTGTTCGAGACGGCTCAGGATGATCTAGAATTGCTGATTTTCGATACTCAGGGAACCGTCGTCGGGGCGGAGGACGCGGCCCGATTGGCAGTGGCCGATGGCGCTCGTTTGATTCTGGGCCCGTTGTTTGGCGCGTCGGCCCAGGCTGTACGGCCCGTGGTCGAGGCGGCGGGAATCAGCGCCGTTAGTTTTTCCAACAACCGAGATATTGCTGGTGGCGGGGTCTATGTCTTCGGCTTTCTCCCCGATCAGCAGGTCCGGCGGATCATCAGTTACGCGGCTGGTAAGGGACATGTCGCGATAGGCGCGCTGGTGCCGTCATCGGGCTTTGGCGAGTTGGTGGTGGCAACCGCCCGTATTGCTGCCGAACAGCACGGGGCGGGTATTACGCGAGCGACCTATTACGACCCCAACGATACCGAACTGTCGTCGCTGATTCGCCGCTTCGCCGATTATGACTCACGAAAATCCGCGCTATCAGCTCAAAAAAGGGTGCTTTTGCAAAAAACTGATCAAATCTCGCGACGCGCTTTGGAGCGGTTGTCCGGTCTTGAGACCTTGGGGGCCCCGCCATTCGATTCGGTGCTTCTTCCAGCAGGTGATCCAGAGCTGCGCGGTCTCGCGCCACTGCTAGCCTTTTATGACGTCGACCCGGCACGGGTGCGGTTGCTGGGGACAGCTCTGTGGGACGAGGCCCGAGGTCTTGGCGTCGAGCCAACGATTGTTGGTGGTTGGTATGCGGCGCCGTCGCCGAAGGCCTGGGGGTTGTTTGAGGATAAGTTTGAACGCGCGTTTGCCAAGCGGCCACCGAGGCTCGCCTCGCTCGGCTATGACGCCATGCTGCTTGCCGTTGCGCTTACCTATGGCGAGCGTGGTGCTAATTATGAACCGGCGGCATTGACCGATGTCAGCGGCTTCGCCGGCGTGGACGGCATATTCCGCTTGCTGGCCGATGGTACCAATCAACGCGGTCTGGCGGTGATCGAGGTCGAAGAGCGCGGGGTCCAGGTTATCGACCCCGCCCCGAGCAGCTTTGCTGATCTTCAGTTTTAGGTGCTGGGTGAACTATTCAGCCGCTGCGTCACTGGGCCATTGAAGGGCCTCTAGAAGGGCGGCGAGAACGGCGTTCAGGCGCTGACGGCCTGAAGGCGTGGCGCGCAGAACCGTATCGGTAATATCAATATAGCCGGCGCCTATCAGGTCGGTGAGCATCGTGGGATCGAACAGGGCTTCGACCGTCCACCCAGTTTCGCGTCGCAGCCGGTCCCGCGACACGCCTTCGCGCAGCCGCAGCCCCATCATTAGCACCTCGGTCAGGCGCTCCTCGGGGACAATAGCGGCCTCCTCGGTGATTGCATGGCCATCGCGTTCGACCCGTTCCAGCCATGTCGCCGGTGCCCGGTGCGTCCGTAGGGCGCGGCATTGGCCAGCCGTATTGGTCAGCCGTCCATGCGCGCCGGGACCGATACCGAGATAGTCCTGGGCCCGCCAATACACCAGATTATGGCGGCATTCAGCGCCTGGCCTAGCGTGATTTGAAATCTCATAAGCCGGTAACCCCGCCCTTGCCAAGGTCTCTCCGGTTGCCTCGTAAAGCGCACCGCCTTCGTCATTGTCGGGAATAGCGAAACCGCCGCGCTGATGGATAGCATGGAAGGCGGTGCCCGGCTCAATGGTCAACTGATATAGCGAGAGATGCTCGCCGGCCAGGGCCAAAGCTTGCCGAAGCTCGCGGGTCCAATCTGTCACGGTCTGGCCCGGTCGCGCATAGATTAAATCGAACGACACCCGCGAGAAACAGGCATGCGCGATTTCCACGGCAGCGATCGCTTCGCTGGCGCTGTGATCGCGGCCAAGAAATTTCAGGGCGTCGTCATCCAAAGCTTGCACGCCGAGCGAAACCCGGTTTACGCCAGCGTCTCGAAAACCTCTGAATCGACCTGCCTCGACCGATGTCGGGTTGGCCTCCAGAGTAATCTCTACCTCCGGCCCGACGGACCATAGCTGCCGCGCGGCACTCAGAATTTCAGCAACCGTATCTGGCTCCATCAGGGATGGTGTGCCGCCGCCGAAAAAAATGCTGACCAGGTTTTGCGAGCACACCCAAGGCGCCATGGTCTCCAGCTCTTGCACCATCGCTCGGCGCCATTGGCCGTGATCAACCGATCCGGAGACGTGGCTGTTGAAATCGCAATAGGGGCATTTCGATAGGCAAAACGGCCAATGGACATAGAGGCCGAAGGCATCGTCCCCGGTGGTTGACATCACCGGGGCCCAAAAACTGTTGTCAGGAGTTTCTTGAAGGCATCGGCCCGATGGCTGATCGAATGTTTCCATGCCGGGTCAGCCTCGCCGAAGGTTAAGGTGTGGCCCTCCGGGGCGAAGATCGGGTCATAACCGAAGCCAGTGCCGCCGCGTGGCGGCCAGACCAGGTTTCCGACGACCTCACCCTGAACGGTCTCCACATGATCATCGGGCCAGGCCAGACTGAGAGCGCAGATGAAACGGGCCTTCCTGGTCTGGATGACGCCGGTTCGCTTCTCAAGCTCCAGAATTGCGTCATTCACCTTGGTCATCGCCATGGGGAAATCCTTTGAAAGGCCGGCCCATCGCGCCGAATAAATCCCCGGATCGCCGCCCAGCGCGTCAACTGCTAGGCCCGAATCGTCGGCCAGGGCTGGAAGCCCTAAACCGACGGCTGCGGCGCGCGCCTTCAGCTCGGAATTGCCGGCGAAACTGTCGGCCGTCTCCTCGGGTTCCAGCAGTCCCAACGTCCCGGCCGACACAGCCTCGATGGCCAGGGGCATCAGCAAGTCGATGATTTCGCGCACCTTGCCGGAATTGTGGCTGGCGACAACCAGCCGCTGACCCTCGAATCGCCGACCCTGAAACGTCTGGCCCTGCAATTGCGAGGTCATCTTTGGATTAATCCAGGCCGAGTGCAGATTTTTGAAGCTTCACCAAATCGGCGATACCACTGCGTGCCAGCGCCATCAGTGAGTCGAACTCAGAGCCGGAAAAAGGCTCGTCCTCCGCCGTCGCCTGGATCTCAACGATGCCGCCGCTTCCGGTCAGCACGAAATTGGCGTCAGCCTGGGCATTTGAATCCTCAGGATAGTCGAGGTCCAAGACGGCTGTTCCCTGATAAACGCCACAGGACACTGCCGCCACATGATCGGTCAACGGCACTGATTTCAGCACCCCCAGGTCGACCAGGCCCGCCATCGCTTGGTAAAGAGCCACATAGCTGCCGGTGATCGAGGCTGTTCTGGTGCCTCCGTCGGCTTGCAGCACGTCGCAGTCGATCCGGATCTGGCGTTCGCCCAAACCCTTGGCATCGGTTACCGCGCGCAATGAGCGTCCGATCAGCCGCTGGATCTCCAAAGTGCGTCCGCCCTGTTTCCCCCGCGCCGCCTCGCGATCTGTCCGGGTGTGGGTAGAGCGCGGCAACATGCCATATTCGGCGGTTACCCAGCCCTGGCCCCGGCCCTTCATGAACCGCGGCACACCGTCCTCGATACTGGCCGTGCAAAGCACATGGGTGTCGCCGAACTTAATCAGACAGGATCCTTCGGCGTGTTTGGCGAAACCGGTCTCCAGGGTAACGGTGCGGAGCTGATCCGGCGCGCGGCCGGACGGTCTAATCAAGGGAGTGGCCATGGTTGCGAGGTCTCCGGGTGGTGCGGGATGAAAGCGGCGCGACCCTATCGGTTCGCTCTCTCGACGTCCAGCGTAGGCCCGACCTTGCGCGCCCGATGGCCACAGAGAACGCTTTGCCACGTTGACGTAGCGCCATACGGTTCCTAGATTTGCCGGATGGCAAGCTCAACTATCCTGACGCTGAACGAACGGTCCCGGGCGGTGTTTCAGCACATCGTGGATTCCTTCGTGCAAACCGGCGAGCCTGTGGGGTCGCGCACGCTGTCTCGGCGAATGGGCGCCAGCCTTTCGCCGGCGTCGATCCGCAATGTCATGGCGGATTTGGAGGATGCGGGGCTGTTATTCGCGCCGCATACCTCGGCCGGCAGATTGCCGACGGATCTGGGCTTGCGAATGTTCGTCGATGGTTTGCTGGAGATTGGCGGGGATCTTACCCAGGAAGAGCGGGCCAGCCTCGACGGTCAGTGCCAGGCCGCTGGTCGCACCTTCCCCGAGGTTCTGGCGGAGGCGGGGGCTGTGCTCTCCGGGTTGACGGAATGTGCGGGGCTAGTGATTTCGCCAAAAATGGATTCCCCGCTGCGTCAGATCGAATTCGTATCTCTATCTAGTCACAGAGCCCTGGTGGTGATGGTGAGCGATACCGGGCTGGTGGAAAACCGGGTGATAGATGTGCCGCCCGGTTTGCCGGCATCGGCGCTCGTCCAGGCGACCAACTACATGAATGCGCGGTTGGCTAATTCGACCATGGAAGAGGCTCGCATTCGGATTCTTGAGGAAACCGAACTTGAAAAGACCGAGCTCGATTCATTGACCAACCGGCTTGTTGCCGATGGTGTTGCGCTTTGGGCCGGAGGGGTTCAAGGCGGCTCGCTGATTCTGCGCGGCCAGTCGAAATTGCTGCAAGATGTCAATGCGGTCGAGGATTTGGAGCGCATTCGGGCGTTGTTCGAGGCTCTGGAGCGCAAGGAATCGATGGTCCGGCTATTGGACGCAACCGGAGACGCCGAGGGGGTTCAGATTTTCATCGGCTCGGAAAATCTCCTTTTCGAGCATGCGGGCTGTTCGATGATCATCGCGCCATACCACGACCAGCGCCGTCAAGTGGTTGGCGCGTTGGGTGTGATCGGGCCGACACGAATGAATTATGCGCGGATTATCCCGATGGTGGACTACACCTCAAAATTGGTGGGTCATTTGTTGGACTGACCGGTTGATTTTGTTCCTGAGTGCGATCCGATATTTGCAAACTCGCTCGGATCGCTTACATGAGGGGTCAATTCAAAACCATTGAGGCGAGCAGAGGGCATGATGTCTGATAAAGATCACGAAGCCGTCGATTCAGAAGATTCGCCGTCAGACGTCGAGGAAGCGCTATGTGAGACCGAGACCGAAGAGGCGGAGGTCGGTTCAGAAGAGTTGACCCGCGAGGCGGAGCTTGAGGCCAAGGTCGCCGAACTCAAGGACCAGCTGCTAAGAGCGATCGCCGAACAGGAGAACGTCCGTAAGCGGGCCGATCGCGAGCGTGATCAGCTTCGAAAGTTCGGCATTACCAATTTCGCCAAGGATCTCTTATCCGCCGCTGACAACTTGCGGCGCGCCTTGGACGCCGGGCCAGAAAACTTAGAAGGCGCGGATGAATCCGTGCGCAACCTCATCATCGGCGTCGAATTGACCGAGCGAGAGCTCTTGAGCGCATTCGAAAAGCACGGTGTTCGTAAGATTGATCCGATGGGTGAGAAATTCGACTACAATTTTCATCAGGCGATGTTTGAAGTCGAAAATTCTGGCCAGGAAGCCGGTGTCGTCGTCCAGGTTCTGCAGTCCGGCTACGCGATCGAGGATCGGATTTTGCGGCCGGCCATGGTTGGCGTGTCGAAGGCCCCTGCCGCCGAGGTTCCAGGGCATCTCGACACCACCGTGTGAATTCAGAAAATCAATATCTCGCTGTCGGGATCGTGGGCGCGGTAGCGGCGCTTGGCGGCGTCCTGGGACGTGACGGCATAGCAGTACACACAGCCATGCGGGCAGCTGTCATAGGCGCCGATATCCCTTGATTCGGCACATAGACAACCCGGTCGATTGCCTTTCGTCCGTGCCGCCAGGGGTATTCCAGCAATATCCGATAGGCGATCGACGTCAATACACCGGGCGCCGACCAAAGCCGGGGTTTCAAAAACCGGCTGGGAGCAAAGCGTCGGGCGGATATCGTAGCCGGCCGCGATATCTCCAAGATTGGACAGCAAGCGTTGTTTGGTTTCAGGATCCGGATCTGACCACTCGAAGCCATGAGTAATGGCGGCGCGTTCTGTGTTGCGGTGCGTTTTGCGGTAGATCTGCGCGAAGGACAGAACCATTTCATCGGTGCTGCCGGCCAAGGCCTGTGAAAGTGCCCCGACCTGATCGATGTGAAAGGATTCCGGTGTCTGGTCGGTCAGCAGTACGGGATCATAACGCCAGACGATCACCCGCCGGCCGTAACGCTGGGACATGGCCTGGACTTCCTCGACCGCCCGCCGCCAATCGATTACCGCAGGTTCCAGCGCCCGGGGATAGCCGGTGATGGTGTAGTGCACCATGAAGGCGGCTCCCTGGTCGCGGAGCCGGTCCAGGGTCCCGGCAAATGGGCCAAGCCGGCGGGTCCAGAAGACGAAACCATCCACCGCCGCCGGATCAAGCCAGATCTGGTTAATGCGGTTGGAATAGGGATTTTTCACCGCGCAGAAACCAGCGTCGAGACGGCGGTTGAACCAGTCGCCATAGAAGGCTGGGATATCCGTTCGGTAGCTTGCTGAGATGATCATTCGAGGCTGCTGCACTCCCTGGCCTAGTGCTGTTCGTGGGGGCTGCAGCGTGGCACCGATACCCGAACTGCACGCTTTAATGAAAGATTGCATGCGAACCGCGCTTGCAGCACCCGGACCACCCCCCTATATAGCCGGTAGTTCCACACCCTATACAATCGGGAACGGGCACGGTGTTTTAAGGGCCGAACCCGTTTGCTGACCGGAAGAGGTTTACATGGCTAAGGTAATTGGGATCGATCTGGGAACCACGAATTCCTGCGTCGCGTTCATGGACGGCGCAGACGCCAAGGTGATTGAAAACGCGGAGGGTGCGCGCACGACGCCGTCGATGGTCGCGTTTGTCGATGGCGGCGAGCGCCTGGTGGGGCAGTCAGCCAAGCGCCAGGCGGTGACCAATCCGGAAAACACCCTATTTGCGATCAAGCGCCTGATCGGGCGACGGCAAGACGACGCCAATGCTAAAAAATTCGCCGACTTGATGCCTTATAAGATCGTGGCCGGCGAAAACGGCGATGCCTGGGCCGAAGCTTTGGGTGAAAAATACAGTCCCAGCCAAATCTCCAGCTTCACATTGCGTAAGCTGAAAGAAGACGCCGAGGCTTTCCTTGGCGACACGGTCGACCAGGCGGTGATCACCGTCCCGGCGTATTTCAACGATGCACAGCGCCAAGCAACCAAGGATGCCGGCAAGATCGCCGGGCTTGAGGTTCTACGGATCATCAATGAGCCGACGGCCGCCGCGCTTGCCTATGGTCTGGATAAGAAGAATACCGGCATCATCGCGGTCTATGACCTTGGCGGTGGTACGTTCGACCTGTCGATCCTGGAGATCGGCGACGGCGTCTTTGAGGTCAAATCGACCAATGGCGATACCTTCCTCGGCGGCGAGGACTTTGATCACCGGATTATCGATTATCTCGCGGATGAGTTCAAAAAAGAAAACGCCATTGATCTGCGCAGCGACAAGTTGGCGCTGCAGCGCCTCAAGGAGGGCGCGGAAAAAGCTAAGATTGAATTGTCGGCGGCGATGCAGACCGAGGTCAATCTGCCGTTCATCACGGCGGACCAGGCCGGGCCGAAACATCTGAATATCAAGCTGACCCGGGCAAAACTCGAAGCGCTGGTTGATGATCTAGTTCAGCGGACGGTCGGTCCCTGCAAGGCGGCGCTCAAGGATGCGGGGCTTAGCGCCGGCGAGATCGACGAAGTGATCCTGGTCGGTGGCATGACCCGGATGCCGAAGATCATGGAAACCGTGAAGACCTTCTTCGGGCGCGAACCGCATCGCGGCGTCAATCCGGACGAGGTGGTGGCGATCGGTGCCGCAATCCAGGCTGGCGTACTGAAGGGCGACGTCAAGGACGTGTTGTTGCTTGACGTGACCCCCTTGTCGCTCGGCATCGAGACCCTGGGTGGTGTGTTCACGCGCCTGATCGATCGCAATACCACGATCCCGACTAAGAAAAGCCAGGTGTTCTCGACCGCTGAGGATAACCAAACCGCGGTGACGATCCGCGTGTTCCAGGGCGAGCGTGAGATGGCTGCGGATAACAAGGTGCTCGGTCAATTCGATCTGGTCGGCATTCCGCCAGCGCCGCGCGGCGTGCCGCAGGTGGAGGTCACCTTCGACATCGATGCCAATGGCTTGGTCAACGTTTCGGCCAAGGATAAGGCTACCGGCAAGGAACAGCAGATCCGTATCCAGGCCTCGGGCGGTCTGTCCGATTCTGATATAGAACAGATGATCCAGGAAGCTGAAAAGAACGCTGAAGGCGATAAGCAGCGTCGCGAGTTGGTCGAGGTGCGGAACCAGGCTGAGCAGGCTATTCACACCACCGAGCGCATGCTTTTGGACACTGGTGAAAAGATCGGGGAGACCGAGCGCAGTGAGGTCGAGGCGTTGATCGCCGAGGTGAAGGAAGCCTCCGAGGGCGAGGATGGTGTGCTCATCAAGACTAAGACGGAAGAGCTGCAGCAGGCGTCGATGAAGCTAGGCGAGGCTCTTTACAAAGCCCAGCAGGAAGAGGCGGAAGCTGCAGGAGCTGCGGATGACGCGGGCGCTGCCGATGGCGCGGATGCTGACAATGTCTCGGGCAAGAGCGAGGGAGGCGCCGACGTCGTCGATGCGGATTTCGAAGAAGTCGACGAAAAAGACCGCAATAAGTCGGCCTGATAAGGACGGTTCCGAGGGTAAAAATCGCGCCGTAACGACCTTGAATTGCTGCGCTGCCGGTCTAATTGGACCGGCAGCGCAGTACTGAGGTGGCGCGCGGGGCCAAGGGGGCGATGGTAGGCGATGGCGAAGCGTGATTTCTACGAGATATTGGGTGTCGAGCGTGGGGCGGGCGACAGCGACCTAAAATCCGCTTATCGCAAGCTAGCGATGAAGTATCATCCCGACCGCAATCCGGATGATCCGTCCGCTGAGCATCAATTCAAGGAAGTCAGCGAGGCTTATGACGTCCTGAAGGACGCACAGAAGCGTGCGGCCTATGACCGCTTTGGCCATGAAGCCTTTGAAGGCGGCATGGCGGGACGGCAGGGCGGCGGCGGTTTCGCGGATATTTTCGATGAAATGTTTGGCAATTTCGGAGGCGGCCGCCGATCTGGTGGCGGTGACCGGCGCGGCGGCGATTTGCGCTATAATATGAGCATTACCATCGAAGAGGCTTTCAACGGTCGGGACGCCGAAATCAAGGTGCCGAGCTCGGTCGGCTGCGAGGAATGCTCCGGAACTGGCGCGAAGCCCGGGACCCAACCCGTCGTTTGCAAGACCTGCCAGGGTCATGGCAAGGTGCGTGCCCAACAGGGATTTTTTACGATCGAACGCACCTGCGCTAGCTGTAATGGTAATGGCCGGGTGATTAAAAGCCCCTGTGTCGCCTGCCGTGGCAATGGCCAGCTGCAGAAGGAAAAGACCCTATCGGTAAATATTCCCGCCGGAGTCGAGGAAGGAACCCGCATCCGGCTGTCCGGCGAGGGTGAAGCTGGAGCTCGGTCCGCTCCTTCGGGGGATTTGTATATTTTTCTGTCGATCGAAGAGCATCCGATCTTCAAGCGCGATGGGGCGGATATCTATTGCCGAGTCCCATTGCAAATGACGACGGCGGCTCTTGGTGGCCAGATCGAAGTGCCGACGGTCGAAGGTTCCAGGGCGCGAGTCACTATTAATCCGGGCACTCAAACCGGCACCCAGTTCCGTTTGCGCGGCAAAGGCATGTCCGTGCTCCGCCGATCTGACCGCGGTGATTTATACGTCGAGATGGCAGTCGAGACGCCGGTCAACTTGAGCCGGGAACAAAAGCAGATACTCGAGGAATTCGCCGAGGCCCATAACGATTCTACCAGTCCGCAGTCGACGGGGTTCTTTGACCGGGTGCGCGACCTGTGGGAAGATTTACGGGACTGACGGCCTTGTTAAATCTCGGCGGTAAGTAGAGGCGGTACCGATAATTTCATCGGTATGCCTGCGAGAGTTGCCGCCGGCAAAGGTTCTCGTGTTGTCCCTTGCTCTTTTCTAATATTTTAAAAAATACAAATAAATCATTAGCGTCCGTGACAAATGATGGCGATGCGGGCGGGTCCTTCGTCGTACAGAAATTCAATAGCGGCTTCCGTATCGAAAGCGCATAGCGCACGGTGAATCAGCCATCGAGGCGATTGGTAGTGCCAGCAGTCGGTGCCGTTCCGCGCGATGGTTGGCCAATCGTTCATCAATCAGCCGCTCTGTGTTGTCTAAGGCCAACTCGTCAGCAAAATACATGGCCGACAGAAAACCGGAGCAAACTTTTTTCTGCTGAAGCCTCGGCGAAACACTCGGTAAATTTTCCCTGCGCCGCCCCGAATCGAAGATTGGATACAAACGTTTTCCGAGGCCGGTTGATCCGGGCCGATCACGAGGCGCTAAATCCTCCTGCCTCTAGGGAACCCAGCGCCGAGCATGGCGCGCCGAAACTTGCGTGCTGAAAATGTCCGAGGGCGCCAACCACCTTTTCCTGGAGGGCATAGCCGGTCATCGGCTCGGTTAATATTAAACCGAGTGATAGACTCGATAGCTGCATTACAAAGAGATTTATACTATTGGTTATATTGATCCGATAAATATAAAAAGTATCTTTTCGAAGTGAGCTCTAAACTGATAGCTTTTAGAACAACCGCCCATCGGCAATCCGGGCACAATGGAGACGGGGAGGAATTTCATGAGCGGGCTGTCAATTGGCGTGGCTGGTGTGGCCGGACGCATGGGGGCGATGATCGTTCGTCAAATTCTGGATACCGAGAATATCGTCCTCGCCGGGGGCTCCGTAAGGCCGAGTAGTACTTTGCAAGGCACTGATATTGGAGAGATTTGTGGGTTTGGCCAATTGGGGGTTAAAGCAACCGGAAGCGCCTTGGAAATGTTTAAAATAGCTGAGTCGGTGATCGATTTTACCCTTCCAGAGGCGGTTGTTGGTCACGCTGAGGCGGCAATCCAGTCCGGAACAGCCTGGGTGGTAGGCACCACGGGTCTGGACGTCTCTGGAGAGGCGGCATTAGCCGAGGCGGCAAAGGCTATTCCGGTGGTTTTTGCACCAAACATGAGCCTTGGGGTCAATTTGCTATTTGTTCTGGTGGAACAGATGGCCCGAGCGCTGAACGATGATTTTGATATCGAAGTGTTCGAGATTCACCATGCCCGGAAAATCGATGCCCCGTCCGGAACAGCGCTTGGTTTGGGTCGGGCCGCGGCGCGAGGCCGGGAGGTTGATTTCGAAAAAACCAGCGTACTTTCCCGAGAAGGTCACACCGGCGCGCGCAGACGCGGTGATATTGGTTTTGCCTCGTTGCGTGGCGGCGACATCGTCGGTGAACATTCTGTGATTTTCGCTGGATCGGGGGAGCGTGTAGAAATAGCCCACAAGGCCGCCGGGCGGCACATCTATGCCGCAGGCGCGGTTCGTGCGGCGGAATGGGCGGTGGGGAAGCCAGCGGGGCTTTATGATATGACGGATGTGTTGGGTTTGAATGGCTAAAGCCTTGGTAAATAGCTGAAATACGGGCGTGGGAGCGACGCGTCAGGTGGGTGTGTCTCACGAAGGTCTTAGTGGGCGGTCCTATTGCGCCATTGATGCAGAGCGCCGGCCAACTCCTTGGCCAAGGCAGCTTTCTCCATCTGCGCTAAGAGAAGGATCCCAATTCCAGCGTCCGGGTTGATCTGGCACCGGTGAACCGCCCACAAGACTGATCCTCCAATCCCATAGCCAGGCCCAATGAGGTGATAACACGGCTCGGCGGCCGCCATCGGTTCCATCGAGGAAAACTAGCTCAAGCTCCTGCGCGGTCTGTCGAATTCGCCCCGATTGACACGCCGCACGGTAAATGATCCAAAAAGCCACATAGACCAAGATCATGCCCAGTCCCAGAAAACCGATGACCAACCATCCGCCGGTGATGGTGAAGCCCCCTTATGGCGACGCTGAGGCCGATCAACACGGCCATGACGGCGAGAGCTAACCGGCAGACTTCGGTTCGGGATGAGGAAATACTCGAATAGAATTCCGCAACCATCTTTCGTTTCGAGGTTGATTTGTTTTTTGGGCGCTATGATATTCCAAAGACCACCCCCCCTTTGCACCGCGGTAAAGTGCGGCGGACCCGCTGATCAGGGTTCCCGGGGGCTTCCAGCCGGGCTATGAGGAGGCATGGCACGTCCAATGAAAAAAGCTGATATCGAGACATTCTTCGCCCGCTTGTCGGACTTTAATCCGGATCCGCGCGGCGAGCTGGATTACGTCAACCATTACACCCTGCTCGTGGCGGTCGTGCTTTCAGCTCAAGCAACCGATGTCGGCGTCAACAAGGCAACCGGCCCGTTATTCGCCCTGGTTGAAACCCCGGAACAAATGGTCGAACTCGGGCTGGACCGATTGAAGCAATTTATCAAAACCATCGGCTTATATAATTCAAAGGCGAAAAACGTCATCGCCCTTTCCGAAATCCTTATCCGAGAGCACCAAAGCGTGGTTCCGGATGAACGAAAAGCCCTGGAAGCCCTTCCAGGTGTTGGGCGTAAAACTGCCAATGTCGTGCTCAACATCGCCTTTGGACAGCCCACCATGGCGGTCGACACGCATTTATTTAGGGTCGGAAACCGAACTGGCCTCGCGGTCGGTAAGACGCCGCTCGTGGTCGAGTTAGCTCTAGAGCGCCGGGTCCCGAGCACTTGGAAATTACATGCGCATCAATGGCTCATTCTGCATGGGCGCTACGTTTGCAAGGCCCGTAAACCGGATTGCCCGTCCTGCCGGGTCTCCGACCTTTGCCGCTTTGCGGATAAGACAACCACCTTGGGTTGACCGTATGGTCTATTCGAACGGAAGAGCAACCGCTCGTGCGCAGTGGCCTTAGCTGTTTGGTATATCGGGGTCGCGCAAAAGGAATTGTTCAAAACAGTCATCGATTGGATCCGAGCCGGCTATGGTCGGTCTGAACTCATAGTGAATTACCCGATGTTCGTCCGCTTCGTAATAGAGGAACAGATTCAGGACGCAATGGGCGATCCGGTACTGCCAGACTCTGGCGGTCGCTTCCCGGCGGACGAATTCAGGTTTACCAAGAAGGCTGGATATCGTGCGCCGGTTCATGTGCAAAAGCCGCTCGGGGTCCCGCTCCGTCTCGGATAGGCGCGGAGGCACCACCGCTGGACGCGACAGAGTCGTCGCTGGACTTTCTTGGCTGGTGACCGGCGGGATAAAGGTGGACGGACGTACGGTCGCAAGAGGTGCGACCTGTTGGTTCGGGCCCCCGCAACCTTGCAGCAAAAGAAAAATCAGAACGCCAATCCAGGCGCTAAACCTCATATTCATGAAGGGGTCGCGGGATCCGTTGCTGTATCCGATTTTAAGACATGAATATCGCCATCGATCTCGCCGCCAAGTTCTATTTCAATCTGCTTGAAATTTACGTTCCCTTTAATCCGCCCGCTCGATTTAATCGTCAGTCGCTCTCGTGCGGTGATTGTGCCCTCAAAGGAGCCGGCGATTACCGCCTCATCTATAACCACGGCACCGACAAATACGCCGCCCTCGGTAATTTCCAAGAACCGGCTGTTCTCAAGCGTCGCTTCGACCGAGCCTTCAACGATCAGTGAGTCGCAGGCCTTGATCTCCCCACTCAGCGAGATATCCCGGCCAACAACCAAGCGCTTGCCCTCGGTATTTCCATGGCGTTGTGGGGTTGAAGCGCGCCGGCCCGGAGCGCCCGGAAGATCAATGGAGCGCCAGGGAATCTCCGGCACGAAGCCTGCCGAAGGGGATCTATTGGACGCCATGAGAGCTCCTTGGTTCGGTTTGCCCTGATCGGACAAGCGCTTGTCCGGGTCGCTAAGGGCAGAATCAATTTGCGTGTTATCCGCAGCCGGCGTGTCGATGGTAGGGGGCTCTTTGAGAGCCGCCGGCGGTGGGGCTTCCAGACGCTTAGTGGCGGCCCGCGCAACAAGCGTTGGTTTTTCTTCCTCAGGCAGCTTCCGGCGAAACAACGACATCGTTCACGGTCTTTCAGTTTTCATATTAAAAGTCACGCAAATCCAACAAGTTCCCTAACGAATAAAATATCATGCTTTAGTTCGCCGATGCAACAACTGGAACATATTCACCATGAAGGCGGTGGCAATCACCGGCGCCGCGAGATTGAGGACCGGGACCGTAGTCATAACCGCAATCACCACACCGGCGCCAAATACCGTCCACCGCTTGGACCGGCGAAGCGCTCGCGCTTCCTTCGGGTCTATGTGCCGACCGGCGGTGATCTCGAAGAACTCACGGCCAAGCAGATAGCCGTTTAAGCAATAAAAGATAACGAAACCTAACCCGCCAACAAAAAAGGTCAGCAAATAAACCGGGATCATCACAATATTTAAAGCCAAGGTTATCGCCAGCAAACCAAAGGCGGATTTAAAGACCTCGCCAAGTCCTTGATGGCGCGCTTCGGGCAACCCGGGATAGTGACGGTCTTCCACCGCCGAGGCCACGCGATCGAAGAAGAAGCCAGCCACCACCATGACCGTGGCGGGGTAAAACATGAAGGCGAACACCACCACGAGCGTCCCGCCGAGGACGCCGAGCAGACTATCCAGCCATTCGATACCGAAACCCTGTATTTGACCGATTAGCCAGCCGCTCATAAATCCGCTGGCAAGAATCATTGCGAACGCCCCGAGCACGCTTAAAATCACCGAATTGCGCAGGGACCGTTCCGGCAGCTGAGCAAAAGCCTTGGAAAGAGCTGCGAGCATGATGATCTCCATATAGAGGCGATGATATTGGTCAGGAAAATCACAAGGGGACACAGCGCACAAGTCTTCGTTGCCACGGCTTTGCCTGGCTGCGGTTCTCGGGTAGTGTCGCCGCGCTCTTAGACCTTGGGAACCAGGCATGAATAATAAGACTATGGACGTGACGGGCATCGGAAACGCGATTGTCGACGTTATTGCGCCCGCCGACGACGCTTTCCTTGCAGACAATGGAATCGAGAAAGGCGCCATGAATTTGGTCGACGCCGAGCGCTCGAACGCCATTTATGAGCGCATGGGCTCGGGGATCGAGATGTCGGGTGGGTCGGCGGCCAATACCATTGTTGGCCTAGCGGGCCTGGGCGGCCAAGGCGCGTTTATCGGCAAGGTGAAAGAGGATTCCTTCGGCAAGGTGTTCCACCATGACATCATCGCCGCAGGGGTGCGATTCGAAACTAGGCTCAGCACCAGCGGACCGCCGACGGCAAGCTGCCTGGTATTGGTGACCGAGGATGCACAACGGTCGATGAACACCCATCTGGGCGCCTGTGTTGATCTCGGGCCGGAGGATGTGGATGAGGATCTGATCCGCGCCAGCAAGACGATCTATCTTGAGGGATATCTGTGGGATCCGCCGCGCGCCAAGGAGGCTTTTCTGAAGGCGGCGGCGATCGCTTATGGAAGTGGTGGAAAAGTGGCTCTGTCGCTATCCGATCCGTTCTGCGTCGGCCGCCACCGTGAGGAGTTCCTGCAATTGGTGGAGCGTCACGTCGACATTCTTTTTGCCAACGAAGACGAGATTACCTCGCTTTACCAAGTCTCGGATTTTGACTCGGCGTTGCAGGCCGTCCGCGGCCATTGCGACACCGTGGCGTTGACCAGGGGGGCGAAGGGATCGGTGGTGCTGTCCGCGGGCGAGGTCCATGTGCTGGACGCCGAACCGGTGGGCAAGGTCGTGGATACCACGGGTGCTGGCGACCTTTACGCCGCCGGGTTCCTTTTTGGATACACTCAACAGATGGATCCGGTGCGTTGCGGTAGACTAGGCGGTATAGCGGCGGCCGAGATCATTGGCCATTATGGCGCGCGGCCCGAGGCCGACCTAAAAGCTTTGGCAATGGCGGCCCTTGGCGGCGGCTGATCCGGTTGCCCGGGCGCTTTGGCTGCTGCGGGACTCGATTACGCCCTATTTCAAGCGTCGGGTAATCGTTGTCCTGCTCTTGGGTTTCGCCAGCGGCCTGCCTCTATTGTTATCCTTTGGTACGTTGAGCGCCTGGTTGCGTGAGGCCGATGTCGAGCGCACGGCCATCGGTCTGTTCGCGCTTGTCGGCCTCCCCTATGCGTTGAAGCCGTTGTGGGCGCCGCTCATGGACGGGGTCGAAATACCGGTGCTGACCCGAATGCTGGGCCGACGGCGGGGCTGGATGGTGTTGTCGCAGGTGATGTTGATCGTCGCGATCATCGGGTTGGCGACATCCGACCCGCGGCTTGCCCCCCTGCTAATGGCAGGTTTCGCAGTAATGGTTGCTTTCTTTTCCGCCAGCCAGGACATCGTCATCGATGCTTATCGGATCGAAACCCTAGAGGATGATGAGCAGGGAATTGGCGCGGCGGCGGTTACCTATGGCTATCGGACCGGGATGCTGGTCGCCGGCGCTGGTGCGTTGATCCTGGCTGACAGTTGGACCTGGAGCCATGCTTATCTGACGATGGCCGCTTTGGTTTTGATTGGTACAGTGACGGTTTTGTTGAGTCCGGAGCCCCCCCGCCCGGATCAGTTGCCGCATGGCTCGGCAATCCAGCAGCCGTTCGGGCGCTGGACGGCCGATTTCGTCGTCGCCCCATTTTCGGAATTCGCGACCCGGCCAGGATGGCTGGTGATTCTGCTGTTTATTGTCACTTTTAAACTGGGTGACGCATTCCTGTCGATCATGACTAACCCCTTCTATATCGATCTTGGGTTCACCAAGACCGAGATCGCCGAAGTGACAAAGCTGTTCGGCCTGATCGCCCTGGCCGTGGGGTTGTTCATCGGCGGATTGCTGATCAAGTGGACCGGGCTGCTGAACGCCCTGTTGATTAGCGGTGTCCTGCAGGCCGCCTCGAACTTCATGTTCGCCTATCAGGCGGTGTCTGGTAACGACCTCACCGTGCTCACTTTCACCATAGCGGTGGAGAACGTGACTGGCGGCATGGGTACCGCCGCTTTCGTCGCCTATCTCTCTAGCCTCACCAACACGGCTTTCACCGCGACTCAATACGCGCTGCTATCAGCCTTCACGGCGTTCGGGCGGACCTTGTTGTCGGCACCGTCGGGATATCTGGTCGATCACGTCGGCTGGTTCGACTTTTTCATTGTCTCAGTCGGCGTAGCCGTGCCTGGGTTGGTTTTGCTGCTGGTGCTGATGCGGTTCTTTCCTGACCATGTCGGCCGCCGGGGCGCGGCCTCGACAATCGAAGCGGCGGCAAAACCTAAGGACCAGCGGACGTAACTGGACGTCGTTGACGGCGGCATCACCCAGCTTGATGTCAATGCGATCGTTAATGCGGTGAATGAATCCCCTTTAGGCGCGCTCAGGGCATTACTCGCAGCGCCTTTTCGAAAAAGTCCGACGTCCCGAAATTGCCGGATTTGAGCGCAAGCGCCACCCTTGGTGTGCCCATGGTGACGGTGCCTGGAACGCCTGGGTCGATTTGCGCGCCGATTAGCAAACCCTTGATCCCGAGGGCGCCGACCACGGCGCCTGCGGTCTCGCCGCCGGCCACCACCAACCGCCTGACGCCATCCTCAACCAGGGTCCGGGCTATCCGGGCCATGGCCTGTTCCACCAGGTCGCCAGCGGCGGCCCGGCCTAGCTTATCTTGGGTCGCTTTTACCACATTGGGCTCGGCGCTGGCAAAAATCAGGGCCGGACCTTCTTCTAGCTTGCTTTTGGCCCAGGCGATAGCGGCGTCCACGGCGCCAGGCCCCTTGGCCAGGGCGAGGGGATCAAGCTGATGGGTCGGCCGGGTTTTCGCGAATGTGGCGACCTGTCCGAGGGTGGCGACTGAGCAGCTTCCCGAGAGGACCAGCGCCGGGCCGACGACCGAGGGCACCTGGTCAGCCACAACATTATCACCGAGCCACCCGGCCTGGCGATAATTCGCCGGCAAGCCCAGCGCAATACCGGAACCACCGGTGATCAGTTTCAGCTTGGCCAACGCCCTGCCGATGACATGGAGCTGGTCATCGCTAATTGCGTCGACGATGGCGATGGATTTGCCGCCGATCTTGAGCGCGTCGAACGCCTGGGTGATCGTGCCGTCGCCCTGTTCGATCTCACGGTGCTGCACCAGCCCGACTTGGCGGCGGGTTTGTCGGCCCAGCACCGAGACCAGGTTACTGTCGGTCATCGGGGTCAGCGGGTGATGCCGCATATGGGTGTCAGACAGTAGCTGATCGCCGACGAACAAATGGCCCTTGAAGATGGTTCTTCCGGTCTCTGGAAAGGCCGGGCAGGCGATGGTGAAATCCGCCTGCAATGCATCCATTAGCGCGTCGGTCACTTGCCCGATATTGCCGTCATCGGTGGAATCAAAGGTCGAGCAGTATTTGAAAAACAACTGCCGCACTCCCGCTGCTCGCAGCCATTCAAGCGTCGCCAGCGACTGGGTAACCGCTTCGGCAGCAGGAATGGTGCGGGATTTCAGCGCCACCACCACCGCGTCGACATCCGGAACCGGGTCACCGGGCGCCGGCACGCCGAGAAGTTGCACGGTCCCCAGGCCGCCGCGCACCAGCATATTGGCGAGATCGGTGGCGCCGGTGAAGTCGTCGGCGATGCAGCCCAGGATCGGAGCCATATGACATTCCCTCTGATCGCCGTGCCGCCGGCCCGGTCAATGTTGCTCTTGGTGGCCCGGCCGCCGGTCGTGTATTGTCCGGTTCTGAAGGCGCTAAAACCTAATCAGTGACCACACAATGATAAGCCAGGGACGGTCGGATGCCATGCCCAATTTTGCCTCTAATATATCGATGATGTTTACGGAGCACGATTTCCTTGATCGGATTGGTGCAGCCGCCAAGGCCGGGTTCAAGGGCGTCGAATTCCTTTTTCCGTATGATTTTCCGGCCGAGGAGATCAAGGCTCGGCTCAACGAGCATGCAATGACCCAAGCGCTATTCAATACCTATCCCGGCAGTTGGGACGGTAATGAGCGCGGCCTCGCCGCCGTACCGGGACGCGAGGCGGATTTCGAGGCGGCGATCGAGCAGGCGCTGGGTTACGCCACCGTGCTTGGCAATAACTGCATCCATGCGATGAGCGGGTTGGTGCCGCAAAGCGCTTCGCGGGACGCCCACCGGGCCACCATCGTCGCCAACCTTAAGCGCGCGGCACCGGTCGCCGCGTCTCAAGGTAAGACCTTGATCATCGAGCCGATCAATACCCGCGATATTCCAGGCTATTTTCTGAACTACCAGGCCCAGGCGAGGGCCATTATCGATGATGTTGGCGCCGACAATGTGCGCCTACAGTTCGATCTCTATCACTGTCAGATCATGGAAGGCGATCTGGCCATGCACATGCGTGATTATATCGATATCATCGCGCATATGCAGATCGCCGGCACGCCGGGCCGGCACGAGCCGGATGTGGGGGAGGTCAACTATCCCTTCCTCTTCGATTTGATGGATGAGTTGGGTTATACCGGTTGGGTTGGCTGCGAATATCGTCCCAAGGGCGAGACGGTGACCGGTCTTGGTTGGTTTAAAGGACGCTGAATCATGAATGTGACGATTACCGGAGCCTCGGGCTTTTTGGGGCGAAAGCTGGCGCATCGCCTGCTTGGGGCAAACGCCCTGATCGGGTCGGACGGAACCGCCTCCCGGGTAGAGCGCCTGACCCTACTGGACGTGATGGACCCGTCGGCGGAATTGGCTGAGGACCCACGGGTTACCGTGGTTACCGGCGACATCACCGATCGCGCCCTGCTGGAACGGTCGATCCCGGCTGATACCGACAGCGTCTTCCATCTCGCCGCCGTGGTCAGTGCTGGCGCCGAGGAGGATTTTGATCTCGGCATGGCGGTGAACCTGGATGCCACCCGGGCGATCCTTGATATCTGTCGGCGCCATGGCACCAAGCCGAAGCTGATCTTTGCCAGTTCCTGCGCCGCCTTTGGCGGGGACATGCCCGAGGTGATTGCCGACATGACGGCGCGTACACCGCAAACCTCCTACGGCACCCAAAAGGCGATCGGCGAGCTGCTGGTCAATGATTTCAGCCGTAGGGGCTTCGTCGATGGCAGGGCGCTGCGTTTCCCGACCGTCGTGGTGCGGCCGGGTAAGCCGAACAAGGCGGCTTCGACTTTCGCCAGCTCTATTATCCGCGAGCCGCTGCAGGGTGATCGGGTGGTCTGTCCGGTGAGCCCGGACTCGCGGATGTTTCTCGCCTCGCCACGCTCGATCATCGAAAACGTGGTGCGGGCGCATAACCTCACCGAGGCGGAGTGGGGGCCGTCGCGCGAGGCCACCTTGCCAGGCTTCTGCATGACCATTCGCGCGATGGCGGATGCCCTGGAGGCGGTCGCCGGCAAGGCGGTCGCCGACCGGATCGACTGGCAACCGGATGCCTTCATCCAAAGGATCGTCGATGGTTGGCCACCGGAGTTCGATACGCAAAAAGCGGTGGCGCTCGGCTTCGTCCGGGACAGCTCGATGGAAGAGGTAATTCGCGCCTTTATCGATGACGAATTGGACGGCAAGATCGTGGCTTAAGTGCTTCGTCTCGAAGAGCCTTTGCCGGTTGGCAGCTTTACCCCAGTTGCGTCGTCACCGGCGCATGATCCGATGGCTTCTCCCAGCCACGGGCGTCGCGCAGCACCGACGAATCCTTTATCTTGTCCCCTAGTGGCGGCGTCACCCAGACATGGTCGAGCCGCCGCCCCTTATCCGCTGCCGCCCAATCGCGGGCGCGATAGCTCCACCAAGTATAGAGCTTTTCGGTCTCCGGCGTGACGTGGCGGGCGGTATCAATCCAGCCGAGGCCGTTCTGGACTGCGGCCAGTCGCTCCACCTCGACCGGCGTGTGCGAGACCACCTTCAGCAGCTGTTTATGCGACCAGACATCATGCTCCAGCGGCGCGATATTGAGGTCGCCGACCAGGACCATCGGGGCATCCGGCTTACGGTTGGCCGTGAACCAGTCGCGCATCTCTTCGAGGAATTTAAGCTTGTGGTCGAATTTTTCGTTCTTCATCGTGTCTGGTTCGTCGCCGCCAGCCGGAACATAGAAATTATGTAGTTCGATCCCATCGCTGAAGGTTGCCGAAATGTGCCGGCAGTCCTGCTTGCCGACCCAGTCCAGGCTATCGGTTGATGTGAAGGGCAGGCGCGAGATGATTGCCACGCCGTTATAGCCCTTCATTCCCCGGATCGCGATATGCGGATAGCCGGCGTCGATGAAAGTCTGGTGTGGAAAATGCTCGTCCGGGCATTTGGTTTCCTGCAGGCACAGTGCGTCCGGCTGCACTTGCTCCAGCAGCTGCACCGCCAGTGGCGCGCGAAGCCGCACCGAGTTGATGTTCCAGGTGGTGATGCGCATGGCTGGCCCTCAGGTGTAGGTGATTTCGAGATCGCTTAGCCCGTCGACATGGCCGTGCATGGTGTCGCCAGCGCCGACCGCGGCGACACCATCGGGCGTGCCGGAATAGATCAGATCGCCTGGCTTCAACTCGACCAGGGTCGAGAGGGTGGCGATGGTTTCCGGCACCGACCAGATCAGATGGGTGACATTGGACTCCTGCCGCCGCTTGCCGTTCACCTCGAGCCAAATTGTGGCATTCTTGATGATGCCAGTGTCCTCGACCCGGTGGATCGGTGCACAGGGCGCGGAGTTGTCGAAGCCCTTGCCCATGTCCCAGGGCCGGCCAAGTTTCTTCGCCTCGCCTTGGACGTCGCGCCGGGTCATGTCGAGGCCGACGGCATAGCCGAAGACACAGTCGTTGGCATCGGCCTCGGGAATATCGCGCCCACCGGACTTCAGCGCGATGACCATCTCGATCTCATGATGCAGATCTGAGGTCGCCGGCGGGTAGGCAATGGTGGCGCCGGTCGGAACAATCGCGTCAAACGGCTTCATGAAGAAAAACGGTGCTTCGCGGTCCGGGTCATGACCCATTTCACGGGCATGTGCTGCGTAGTTGCGACCAACACAATAGATGCGGCGCACGGGAAACGGGTCGCCGCCAACCACCGGAATCGTGGTCTGCGACCAAGCGGGAATGGCGGTGCTCATATCGGGCCTTTCGGGGTGAGAAAATGTCGGCGGAGACTAGCAGTCGCGGGCCGCGTGGTGAAGGAGGTGCGTCCCGCGATAGGCTTGGTCCTTCGACAGGCTCAGGATGAGGGGTATTATTCTGGCGAATCAAAAAGCTTTTTCTCACCCTGAGCCTGTCGCAGTGTGGCCGTTGTCAATTCCGCGCCTCGCGCCACAGCCCAAGTTTCTGCTGCACGACCCGATCAGAAAAACTGAACAGTACCGTGTCGCCGCGCAGCACCTTATGAGAATGCCGTGCCCAGCTTGGCACTACAAAGGTGTCTCGGGGCCCCCAGGCGAAGGTCTCGCCATTGATCACAGTCTCGCCGGCCCCCTCGACACAGACATAGACCATGCCGTCGGTGGATCGATAATCTGCGCCTTGGAAACCCTTGGGCAACAGCTGCATGAAGGTCGCCATCGTCGGCATCGCATAGTCGCCGGTCACTGGGTTGACGTATTTCATCTTCAAACCGTGACAGGGGTCCCATTCCTGGCTCTGGCGCATCGTCTCCAACGCCTCGCGGGTGCGGGTATAGGGATAGTTGAACACCGGCGAAGAGACCGCGCCCCGCGCCTGGTCGACTGGCAACAGCCCGCTGCCATAGCGGGCCAGAGAATCACCCTCGGGGCGGGTCAGGGGCTGCTCATCGGCTTCGAAATGCTCGGCGAAACCGGCGTCTAAGAGTTGGACGATGGGGATATCCAACCCGTCGAGCCAGACCATCGGATCGGCGCTGTCGTTGCCATGGTCATGCCAGCCCCATTGTGGGGTGATGACGAAATCGCCAGGCTGCATCAGGGTCTTCTCGCCATTGACGGCGGTATAAGCGCCGGAGCCCTCGATCACGAAGCGCAGTGCGGTCTGAGTGTGCCGATGGCTTGGCGCAACCTCGCCTGGCAGGATTAACTGCATCCCGGCATAGAGCGAACGGGTAATCCGCGACTGACCGCGCATGCCGGGATTTTCCAGGACCAGCACTCGGCGCTCCGCCTCCTTGGCGGTGATTAGGCCGCCAGCCTCCATGATATAGGGGCGGATGTCCTCATAGCGCCAAAGCGCCGCCACACAGGGGCTTGTCGGCTCTGGTGTCACCAGGCCACGCATCACCTCCCAGAGAGGGGTCATGCTGTGCTGGCCGATCCGGTCATAGAAGTCAGCGCGGCTGTTGCTCGGGGTATTGTTTGGGGCATGGGCCATCAGTCTGTCCCTTCCTCTAGCATTGGTTCGGCCGCCGCGACATGAAACGGCTCGGTATGGATATCGGTGGGCCGGACACCGTGAGCGATCAGAGTCCGGGTCAATCCATCGACCAATTCCGGCGGTCCCGCCGCGTAAACCTTCACTTCCGTAAAATCATACCCATCCGCTAGCACCACGTCATGCACGGTGCAGACACGACGTTTCGTGATGCGATCGGAGGATTGCAAAACCGGCAGGAAAGTGAAATTCTCAAATCGTCGTTCAAGCTCCCGGAAATGATCTTCCATGTAGAGGTCGCATTCGCTCGGCGCGGCCACGTAAAGCTTGATCAACTGACGCATGCCTTTGGCAAGCGCGGTCTCGATGATCGATTTCATTGGCGCCAACCCGGAACCGCCAGCGACCGCAATAATCGCGCCAGTATGGGACTCTCGTAGCCAACAGGCGCCATAAGGGCCGTCGACCCGAGCACTATCGCCGACCGAAAGTTCCGTCGTTGCATGTACGCTACTGGCGCCGCCATTAACCCGGCGGATGTGAAATTCCAGCACTGGATCGCTTGGTCGATTGGCCATCGAGTAGTCGCGGGGCGGTTGGCCGGCGAAGGTGACCGAGACGAACTGACCGGCGCTGAAAGCGAAGCGCCCGCCGGTGACCACACGCAGTCGGATCCGGTGGATCTCATCAGTCAACGCGGTGATTTCGCCGACCTCGCATTCCAGCCGGAAAAGCGGGTGCCCCACGACCTCGCCGGACCCCAGTCGGGTGATTGTTCCACCACTCACGGGAAAGGCACGGCAGGTCAGCACCAGACCATCGGTGTGGTCACGCTCGGTAAGGGCATAAATCGAATGCGATCCGAGCTCGACATTGCCACTGACCAGCCGGGCCTTACAAGCGCCACAAGTACCCGATCTGCATCCATGAGAAATCGGAACTCCTACGCGCAGGAGGGCGTCTAAAATGGTTTCATTGGAATAGACGTCGACGAATTCTGGCCAGTCGGTGATCGTGAAACGGTGGGTCATTTGGCGATCAAGGCGGCCTATTCCAGTCCCATCAGCCCGCGCGCGAAGGCGCGCGCCTCGAACGGGCGCAGGTCGTCGGGCTGCTCGCCGACGCCAACCGCGTGCACCGGCAGGGCGAAATCCTCGGCCAGGGCCACGACCACGCCGCCGCGCGCTGAGCCGTCGAGTTTGGTGACGATCAAGCCGGAGACATTGACCATCTTGCGGAACACCTTGACCTGATTATGGGCGTTCTGGCCGACGGTGCCATCCAAAACCAGCAGGCAATCATGCGGCGCGTCAGGGACCTGTTTCTTAATCACCCGAACAATCTTGGCCAGCTCATCCATCAGCTCGGCCCGATTCTGCAGACGTCCGGCGGTATCGATCACCAACACGTCGGCGCCGGCCTCGCGTGCCTGACTCAACGAATCGAAGGCTAGTGCCGCCGGATCGGAGCCTTGCGGGCGGGCGATGACTGGCACCCCGGCACGTTCACCCCAGACCTGCAACTGTTCGATCGCGGCAGCCCTAAAAGTGTCGCCGGCGGCGAGCCAGACTGTTTTGCCCTCGGCCTTCCATTGCTGGGCCAGCTTGCCGATTGTGGTGGTCTTGCCGCTGCCATTGACGCCGCAGACCAGCACCACATGCGGGCGGTTCGCTCCGTCGATCTTCAGCGTTCTGGCAACCGGCTCGAGGATCCGGGCGATGTCGGCGGCGAAGGCCTCGCGGACCTCTTCGTCGGTGACCTCCTTGTCGAACTTCTCGTGCGCCAGATTAGCTGTCAGCTTGGCGGCGGTGGCCACGCCGAGGTCAGAGGCAATCAACAGATCTTCCAACTGCTGCAGGGTCTTGGTGTCGAGCTTGCGTTTGGTGAACAGTGCCGTGATGCCGCCAGCTAGCTTGTCTGACGTGCGGGACAGTCCAGATTTAAGTCGCTGAAACCAGCCCCGGCGTTCAGGTTCCTGTTGTTCGGCGCTCACGTCGCGGCCTCGGTGGCTAAAGCCCCGAGCAACCGACCATCGGCGGCGGCAGTCACCACGGCATCCACGATAGCCCCGGCGTTGGCGGGGTCCGTGCCGGTTCCGGTAATGGTCATCGGCACGAAATGCTCGGTATGGCCGGCGCAATCCTGCTCGATCAGCACCCGTTCCCGTATTCCGGATCGGCTGGCTATGTATTGCGTCAGCATGGCGTCGCCGGCGGCACGCAACATCGCTGCCCGGCGCTTGCGGTCAGCTTTCGGGACTTGCGGCATACGGGCGGCGGGTGTGCCGCTGCGCGCGGAATAGGGAAAGACGTGTAAATGCATTAACCCGGCCTCATCGACCAGATCGAGGGAGCGTTGGAACATTGCCTCGGTCTCGGTTGGAAACCCGGCGATGAAATCGGCACCCAACACGATGTCCGGGCGCAGATTGCGCAACCGCCTGGCGATTTCAATCACGTCACCGCGCAGATGGCGTCGCTTCATCCGTTTCAGGATCAAATCGTCACCGGCCTGAACGCTGAGATGCAGATGAGGCATCAAGCGGGGTTCGTCAGCGATCAGGGTAAGGAGGTCATCGTCGATCTCGACCGGGTCGATCGAGGAAAGACGCAGGCGCTGCAGGTCCGGAACCAGTGCCAGCAGCCGGCGGCAAAGCTGTCCAAGGCTGGGTCGGCCCGGCAGGTCGGAGCCATAGGAGGTGATATCGACGCCAGTAAGGACCAGCTCGCGATAATCATTATCGACCAGGACCCGCGCTTGGCGCACCACCTCGCCGATGGCGACAGAGCGGCTGTTTCCTCGGCCGAAGGGGATGATGCAGAAGGTGCAGCGATGGTCACAGCCCTGCTGGACCTGCACGAAGGCACGTGCACGGCCTTCGAAACCGGAGACCAAGTGCGGCACGGTTTTAGTCACCCCCATGATGTCGTTGACCATGATCCGAGGCTCGGGCGGGCCATTACCACCACCGCGCCAGGTCTCGATCCTGAGCTTCTCCTCGTTGCCGATCACTCGATCGACCTCGTCCATGGCGCCAAAGCCATCCGGGTCGATCTGAGCGGCGCAACCGGTAACCACGATCTCCGCCTCGGGATGGTCGCGCCGGGCCTTGCGGATCGCCTGACGGGCCTGGCGCTCGGCTTCGGCGGTGACGGCGCAGGTATTGAAGATGATGCGGTGCCGGCTGCCATCGCCGTTCAGATGCGCGCGAATAACCTCCGCCTCAAACGCGTTTAACCGACAGCCGAATGTCTCGACGCGGTCTCGGGTCGGCGGGGCAGTTTCCGACGTTTGGTTCATGGCTGAGAGAAATGGCTGGATTTTACGCGGAACGCAAGCACTCAACCCTCAAGCTCGTGAACCGATTCTTTTGTCACCTTACCGCCGTCGATCCGCAACAGATCAACGGTCGTGAAGCGCATATCGACCTCAATATGTCGGAATTGAGCTCTTCGTAGAGCGTCTTGGCCTGCTGTCCTGTGGTGGTGCGTACGAGGGTCAGCTGCGGGACATAGGGTATGTCCGAGTTGAGATGGTCGGCGAACGGACCGGAATAGAGAAAATTGTGCCGCCGCGTCAGTTTTGACAATCCTTGATCGGGCAGAAATTGCACGGTCAATCCGCCGTTCATCGGGTCAAAACATGGGCGGTAGGATGCGAAATGTCGCGTCAAAAGGCCGGGTCGACGCGGCGCCGCCCAGCATGTGGATCGTTAGGCTATCGTTGGTCGCTACATCGGCGGCAAAGGCGAGGGCTACATGAGGCACGATATTGGGCTCGGGCGGGGACAGGTGCGCTTAGCTCAAACTTTCCACCCAGCTGAGTTAGGCTGCCGAAATTTGGGCAAGGTGATGGTCTTTAGAGAGATGAACTCATCCTTGCAGGGGACGAAGGTTGATTGATCCGGAGAAGCTCGTCGCGGTCGGGCCCGTCATCAGCACCCTCCCGACCTCGGTCCATTCAATAGTAAGTGTGCCACCGTCCAGTACCACATCGGCTTTGCGTTCCACCAAGCCTCTGCGTACGGCCGCGACAAGCGCGGCGCAGGCTCCTGACCCACAGGCCTGGGTGATACCGGCGGCGCGTTCCCAGACCCGCATGCGAATCTCGGTCGGCGATTTGATGGTGATAAACTCGATATTCGCCCGCTCCGGGAACATCGGATTATGCTCCAGGACTGGCCCAATTTCCGCCAGGGGTATCGATTCGGCATCCTCGACGATGAAAACCGCATGCGGATTGCCGATGTTGATGCAACAGGCGTCGCTCGCCGGCGCGCTCGCGAGATGCACGTGGAGCGTGTCGACCGCGCGTGCCAGCGGGATGCACCGCCAATCTAGTTCCGCCGGCCCCATATCAACGCTGATACGACCATCATCTAAGCGGTGGCAGGCCAGCGAGCCGGCGATTGTCTCGATTACCACGTCATTCCGGTTGGCTTCGCTCATCAACAGCGCGGCGACACAGCGGGTGCCATTGCCGCAAGCCTGCGCCTCGGAACCGTCGGGATTGTGGATTTTCATGAACGCGGCGCCACCGTTCAGGGGCGGCAGGATGGTCAGGAACTGATCATAGCCGATACCCCGGCGACGATCGCCGATCGCCCGGTAGGCAGCGCCATCCAGCGCCGGGTCTTGCACTCGAGCGTCGACAACGACGAAATCGTTGCCAAGGCCGTGCATCTTGGTGAAGTTGATGCGCATCATATCGCTGATATACGCCTGGATTCACCGTACGCCAATATTTAGCGCTGCTGGGAGCCGGATCGCCATTGTGCCGGTCCTGTCGCATTGGCTATTGTCGGGCGGGTTTTGGGCATCAAAAGGGAGGTGGCCAGTGATCAACGTCGGCCATGAGAAATTGACGAATCTCGTCACGAAAATGATCCAGAGCGCGGGCAGCGAACGCGCCGAGGCGGTTGCGGTCGCAGAGAATCTGGTCGAGGCCAATTTGATGGGTCATGACAGTCACGGCGTCGGCCTCGCACCCCGTTACATGCTGCATGCGGTGACCGGGACGATGGCGCCGGGAGCCAAGGCCTCGCTGATCACCGATAACGGCGTCTATCTGCTGCTTGATGGCAATATGGGCTATGGCCAGACGATTGGTCGTGAGGCGATGGAGATCGCCATCAACAAGGTGAAGAAGAACGGCGCGGCGATCGTCGGCCTGCGCAACGTGCATCACCTCGGCCGAATTGGCGCCTGGGGCGAAATCTGCGCCAAGGCTGGGTTCATCTCGATCCATTACGTCAACGCTACCGGTCATAAGCCTTATGTCGCACCCTACGGTGGTTACGAGGCGCGATATTCGACCAACCCCTATTGCACGGCGCTTCCGGCGACCGAGAAGACACCGATGATGGTGCTCGACATGGCCACCAGCCGGGTCGCCCAGGGCAAGGTCCGGGTGGCGCATTACGCCGAAAAGCAGATGCCGATGCCGGATGCACTGGTCGGCCCGAATGGCAAGTTGACCACAGACCCGGGTGTGGTTTTCCGCGAACCGATGGGCGCGTTGTTGGCTTTTGGCGAGCACAAGGGATCCGGAATGGCAATCCTCTGCGATCTGCTGGCCGGCGGTCTCCCCGGCGGCGGCACGGCGCGTCCGGAACTGAACACCGGCGACACCATCCGCAACAACATGCTGACCATCGTCATCGACCCGGCGCAGTTCAACTCTGGCGTGCCCTTCGCCGATGAATTTGACAGCCTAGTCGCCTATGTCAAATCTGGCCAGCCTGCCGAGGGGCATGACAAAATCCGTGTCGCTGGCGAGCCGGAGCAGGAAACCATGGGTAAGCGCCGAGCGTCGGGCATCGTCATTGACGACAACACCTGGGCCGAGATGATCAAGCTAGGCTGTGAGAGCGGCATGACGCAGGCTGATTTTGATGGGGTGGTGGGTTAGGTCAGCGGGCTATTAAGCTACCTCACACCGTCGTCCCGGACTTGATCTGGGGGAACTTTATTTTTGCAGAACGACAAGGGCTGGCAAGCCTGTGTTGACACCTTAAGCCCCCGCGCCTAAGTTTCGCGCGTTCTCGACAGCGTCTGCCGTTGAGACCTTCACGGGTTCCGTCCGTCCTCGAGTTTCGAGCACGGGCGTGTTTTCCGTTTCGGCTCAGGCTTTGGCCGCGTCATGGGAGAGAGTGGTTTGTTTGAAAGCCTGTCCGATCGTCTTGGCGAAGTTTTTGATCGCCTAAAACGACGCGGCGCCCTTAAAGAGGGCGACGTGGCGGCGGCAATGCGTGAGGTCCGGATCGCGCTGCTGGAAGCCGATGTCGCTTTGGATGTGGTCAAGGGCTTTATCGACAAGGTGACCGAGCGCGCTATTGGCGAGGAAGTGACCCGATCGGTCACTCCGGGTCAGCAGGTGATCAAGATCGTCCATGACAATCTGATCGAGATGCTGGGTTCCGACTCCGCGTGGATCGAGCTCAACGCGGTGCCGCCGGTGCCGATCCTGATGGTCGGGCTGCAAGGGGGTGGCAAGACCACCAGCACGGCTAAGATCGCCGCCCGGCTGACTAATCGCGACAAAAAGAAAGTCTTGATGGCCTCGCTGGACGTGACCCGCCCGGCGGCGCGTGAGCAGCTTCGGGTGTTGGGCGAGCAGACCGGTGTGGCTACCTTGCCGATGGCCCAAGGCGAAACCGCGCTGTCGATAGCCAAGCGGGCGATGGCGGCGGGACGTCTTCAAGGCTATGACGTGGTCATGCTGGATACGGCTGGTCGGGTTTCGATCGACCAGGGGTTGATGGACGAGGTCCGGCAGATCCGCGACGCGGTGAACCCAGCGGAAACGCTGTTGGTCGCCGATGCGATGACCGGCCAGGATGCGGTCACGACGGCGCGGAATTTTCATGACCGGATCGGTCTGACCGGCATCGTGTTGACCCGCATGGACGGCGATGCGCGCGGCGGCGCGGCCCTATCGATGCGGGCGGTGACCGGGGTGCCGATCAAGGCGGTGGGTACCGGCGAAAAGATTGATGCGCTGGAGGATTTTCATCCTGAGCGAGTGGCCGGACGCATCCTCGGCATGGGCGATGTGGTCGGCCTGGTCGAGAAGGCGGCGGAAACCATCGAGATCGAAGAGGCCGAGCGCCTCGCCGCGAAGATGCAGAAGGGTCAGTTCGATCTGGACGATATGCTTAGCCAATTGCAGCAGGTGGCCAAGATGGGCGGCCTCGGCGGCCTGATGGGTATGCTGCCCGGTATCGGCAAGCTCAAGAAGCAAATGGACGGCGCTGGGGTCGACGACAAGTCGATCAAGCGTCAGGCGGCGATCATTCAGTCGATGACTAAAAAAGAACGCAAGAATCCGAAACTGCTGAACGCGTCGCGCAAGCGCCGGGTCGCGGGCGGCTCGGGGACCACGCCGCAGGAAATTAACCGGCTTCTCAAACAACACATGGAGATGGGCCGGATGATGAAGCAGATGGGTAAGATGGGTGGCATGAAGGGGCTCGGAGCATTGCTTGGTGGCGGCATGCCACCACCGAGAGAAATGCCTGGCGGCCCCGGTCAAAATGCTCAGCTTCCACTGCCCGGCAGCGGTGGGGGGTTTCCTGGCTTGCCCGGATTGGGACGGCCAGGGGGATTTCCGCGCTTCCCAACGAAGCGTTAGGCACAGTTTTGATAAACAGGAGCACGTAGAGCAATGGCATTGAAGATTCGTTTGGCCCGCGGTGGCACCAAGAAGCGTCCCTTTTATCGGATTGTCGTGGCTGAAAACACCAGCCCGCGCGATGGCCTCTTTATCGAGAAGGTCGGCACTTACAATCCGATGGTCGAAAAAGATCATCCACAGCGCCTGACGGTCGATGCAGACCGGATTAAGCATTGGATGTCGGTTGGCGCGCGCCCGACCGATCGGGTGCACAAGTTTCTGGCGTCCCTCGATCTGATGCCGGCGTTCACCTACCGTGATCAACCGAAAAAGTCGGCGCCAGGCAAAAAGCGCACCGAACGCGAAGCCGAGGCCGCGGCCAAGGCTGCTGCTGCTGCGACCGAGGAAGCCGCCGCCGATTAATCGGTGGTCGGCGGGTTTAGTGAGCGGAGCCGGCGCGGATGTCCAAGCAAGTCTGCATGGGAGTGATCGTCGGCGTGCACGGTGTGCGTGGAACAGTTCGTCTGAAGAGCTTCGCCGAAAACGAGATGGATGCGCTCGCCTATGGCCCGCTCGAGGATGAAGCCGGCAAGCCCTATGTCTTGACGCTGCAGGGCCAGTCCAAGGGGTCGTTGCTGGTTCGGATCAAGGGCGTTGGTGACCGCAATGCGGCCGAGGCTCTGAAGGGCGTCAGGTTGTATGTGCCACGCGAGGCTTTGCCGCCGCCGGCGGCGGATGAATTCTACCACGCCGACCTGGTCGGCATGCGGGTAGACCTCTTGGACGGCGTGGTGCTTGGCGTGGTGCTGGCGGTCTATAATTTTGGTGCTGGCGATCTTATTGATGTCCAGGTGACACACTCGGTAAAGACGATCTTGTTGCCGTTTAACCGGGAGACCGTGACCGAGGTAGATCTGGCGGGGCAGCGTCTTGTCGTTGATCCGATGCCCGGTTTGCTGGATGACGGCGAGGCGCACGGCGGGGTGCCGGACGGGGAGAGCGGGGCGGGTCGGTGATGGATGAGCGTGATCCGGCAGTACCTTGTGGCCCGACCGTGCCTCGTGAAGCGGTTGCTTGGCGGGCTACGGTGCTGACGTTGTTTCCGGAGATGTTCCCGGGCCCGCTTGGGTTGTCCCTTGCTGGAAAAGCGCTGAATGGTGGGGCTTGGGAGCTTAAAGCGCTGGACATCCGGGACTTTGCGCGCGATAAGCACCGCTCCGTGGATGACACTCCTTTCGGGGGCGGCGCTGGAATGGTGTTGCGGCCGGATGTAGTGGACGTGGCACTGGCCTCGGTCGAGGCAATTCCCGGACGACGGGTCTACCTTTCCCCTCGGGGTCGTCGGTTCGATCAGGCCCTGGCGGCGGAACTCGCGGCGGAACCAGGGGTGGTTTTGTTGTGTGGTCGGTACGAGGGTCTTGATCAACGGGTGATCGAAGCCCGCGGTTTGGAGGAAGTCAGCCTCGGCGACTTTGTCCTGTCTGGTGGAGAGGTTGCGGCCTTGGCCCTGCTTGACGCCTGTGTCCGGTTACTACCGGGGGTGCTTGGAGCGGCGGACGGGTTGGCGGAAGAAAGTTTTGTGGGGGGGTTGCTTGAGTATCCCCTCTACACCCAGCCTCGGGATTGGAACGGCATGGCCGTGCCCGAGGTTCTGCTGTCTGGTCACCATGCGCGGATCGATGCGTGGCGACGCGAACAGGCGGAGCAAATCACACGGGAGCGGCGCCCGGATCTTTGGGCCCGATACCAACAGGAACGCATGGCCGCAGTGAATCGCAAGACCCCAGGGGTTCGTAAAATCCCAGAGGCTCGTGAGACTAGGGCCGGACAAGACGTGGAGCAGGACTGATGAATATCGTCGAACAAATCAGCCAGGAACAGGTCGCGAAGATCACCGCGATCCGACCTACCCCGGAATTTGGACCGGGAGATACGCTCCGGGTTCACGTCAAGGTGGTCGAGGGGACGCGAGAGCGGGTCCAGATTTTTGAGGGCGTGTGCATCGCCCGCAAGGCAGCTTCGATTAACTCCAACTTCACGGTACGCAAGATCTCGAATGGTGAGGGCGTGGAACGCATTTTCCCGCTGTTCTCACCCAGGATCGCAGAGATCGAGGTGGTGCGCCGCGGCCGGGTTCGCCGGGCTAAACTCTATTATCTGCGTGGCCTTCGTGGCAAGTCGGCGCGGATCGCCGAGAAGGTGACCCGGCCGATGAAGGCAAAGGCAAAGGTCACCGCGAGCTGAACAGCCGTTTCCCGCGGTTACTGCGTGATCTGGCCTCGCACGAAGTAGTCACGAAACACTTCGCCCTTCTCGACGAAATTGGTTGCGATGCCTCGATGTCTGAGGATTTCGCGGGCGATTAGGGTGTTTCAATTGTGCCGTATGCTCTATTTCGTTGGCCGCATAGACACTGCCCAGACGATACGTGAGATCTTCTGGCAAGAGCCGTATGAGATTGCGTTGATGGCTCGTTGAGCCATTGGCCTGATTGGCATCCGGGGTGACCACGGGGCGTGACGATGGTTTACCGAGTGGCGCCGGGCCTGATGAACGCCTCGTTACTGAAGCGCCGGTCGACTAACTCGGCTCGGTAGCTCTTGCCCGGCCTCATCTGATCTTGCCTATAGATGCCTAAGCTTTGGCTTTCGATGCGGCTATTTTTCGAAATTCTCTTCTTTAAGGCGATGTCGTTAAGGGTCCGAATATCGCAGATTTATAATCGTCCGTCATAGGATTAGCATACCAAGAATCTCGAAATATCAGAAATATCCTGAATATTGTCGATAATTACGGTAAGAAAGCATGAGATACTAAAACAATTAGCGGACGAAACATAATATTTTTTATAATTTTTCTAAATACGGTTCTATTTTTTAAAATGCACCCACAAACAGCGTAATTGAGAAGCTGAATATGGAATAGAAGTTGTAATTCAGATTATAACAACGGCGGCGGCGGGGCCATTGATGTCGGGCTAAATCACACCAGAATCGTGATGGTGTGGACGGTTCGTCCGGCAGCGGCCGCCTTGGTTGGAAATTCGCCTTTCTACCCGCCAAGTGTTCCACTATTGTCGCCGCCGACTGCCGAAGGAGCCAAATAAAGCCTCTGAGCGGCATATTGACAGATGTCCTAACGTAAGGGAGGTGCTGCGACGATGCCGAAGGCGCGCACATTGTTCGACAAGATCTGGGATGCCCATCTGGTTGAACAGCAGGAAGATGGGACATGTCTCATCTATATTGACCGTCATTTGGTCCATGAAGTGACCAGCCCTCAGGCCTTCGAGGGCTTGCGTGCCGCTGGTCGAAAAGTGCGGCGGAAAGACCTCACCCTGGCAGTTGCCGATCACAACACTCCGACGACGGACATCACTGAGGGTATCGTTGAGGAAGAATCGCGAATCCAGGTTGAAACTCTTGAGTCGAACGTCAAGGAATTCGACATTCCCTATTTTGACCTCACCGACGTAAGGCGGGGCATCGTGCATATCATTGGCCCGGAGCAGGGATTCACCCAGCCGGGCATGACAATTGTCTGTGGTGACAGCCACACGGCCACCCACGGCGCCTTTGGCGCCCTGGCGTTCGGCATCGGAACCTCCGAGGTTGAGCATGTGTTGGCGACCCAGACCTTGCTACAGAAGCCGGCCAAGAACATGCGGGTTACCGTCGAGGGCGAATTGCCGCTCGGGGTGACCGCGAAGGACGTCATCTTGACGATCATCGGCACGATCGGCACCTCTGGCGGTACCGGTCATGTCGTCGAGTTTGCTGGCGACGCAATCGTGAACATGTCGATGGAAGCCCGGATGACCGTCTGCAACATGGCGATCGAGGCTGGTGCTCGGGCCGGCATGATTGCGCCAGACCAGACCACCTTTGATTACATCATGGGCAAGCCGATGGCGCCAAAAGCTGGTGCCTTTGAGCAGGCCGTCGCTTATTGGAAGACCTTGCCGTCCGATGCAGGAGCGCGCTACGACACCGAGGTGGTGCTTAAGGCCGCGGACATCGTTCCGCAGGTCACCTGGGGCACCAATCCCGAGGAAGTGATCCCGGTCACCGGCAGGATCCCGGACCCGGCTGGGATCGAGGATCCGTTGCGCCGGGCGAAGATCGAACGGTCGCTTGAATATATGGGACTGACCGCCGGGGTACTGATCTCCGAGGTGCCGATCGACAAGGTGTTCATCGGCTCCTGCACCAACGGTCGCATCGAGGATCTGCGGGCGGTCGCCGAGATCGCTAAGGGTCGCAAGGTGGCCGTCGGCGTGCACGCGATGATTGTCGCTGGCTCAGGGTTGGTGAAGGAGCAGGCTGACGAGGAGGGCCTCGGTGCGATCTTCGAGGCGGCTGGCTTTGACTGGCGCAAGGAGCCTGGATGCTCCATGTGCCTGGCGATGAACGCCGACCGGCTTGAGCCGGGACAGCGCTGCGCCTCGACGTCGAACCGCAATTTCGAGAGCCGCCAAGGATTCGGCGGTCGCACGCATCTGGTCAGTCCGGCCATGGCTGCTGCCGCTGCGATTACCGGTCGGCTGTCCGACGTGCGCGAATTGACAAACAGTTAAGGAGTAGCGGGATGGATAAGTTTGAAACGCATCGCGGGGTCGCTGCCCCGCTCAACATGATCAACATCGACACCGACAAGGTAATCCCGAAACAGTTTCTGAAGACCATAAAGCGCACCGGTCTTGGCAAGTATCTGTTCAACGAAATGCGGTTCAATGTGGACGGCTCGGAGAAACCGGATTTTGTGCTGAACAAGGCGGCTTATCGCAACGCAAGCATCCTGGTCGCCGGCGATAATTTCGGCTGCGGTTCCTCGCGCGAACATGCGCCCTGGGCGTTGATGGATTTTGGTGTGAAATGCGTGATTTCTACCAGCTTCGCGGACATTTTCTTCAATAATTGCTTCAAGAACGGCATCCTACCGATCGTCGTGACCAAAGAGCAGCTTGACCAGTTGATGGAAGATGCCGAGAACGGCGCCAACTCGATCCTTGATGTCGATTTGGAGAATCAGCAGATCGGTCGGCCGAACGGCGAGAAGATCGCCTTCGAGATCGATCCCTTTCGCAAGGACTGTCTGGTGAACGGCCTCGACGATATTGGTCTGACGATGCAAAAGGGGCCCAGCATTGACAGCTTCGAGCAGAAGCGGGCCGCTGAGCAGCCTTGGGTTTGACGGACAGGTCCTAATTTTATAACGCTTACAGTATTAGGTCCTTCTGGCGGGGCTGGTTAATCCGAGCCGCGTGATAAGGACAGAAAAACGGAAGACGTCATGGCATCGAACAGGAAATTATTGGTTCTCCCCGGCGACGGCATCGGCCCGGAAGTGGTCCGCGAGGTTTTGCGGGTCGTCGATTGGCTGGCCAAGAAACGCGCGGTCAGTTTCGAGCTGCAGGAGGGCGTGGCCGGCGGCGCGTCCTATGACCTCCATGGCACGCCTCTTACCGACGAGACCATGGCGGATGCGTTCGATGCGGATGCGGTGTTGTTCGGCTCGGTCGGTGGTCCGAAATATGACGATCTGCCGTTTGAGTTGAAGCCGGAACGGGGACTGCTGCGCCTGCGCAAGGAAATGGACCTGTTTGCCAATCTGCGGCCGGCGATGGTCTTCGATGCGATGGCGGATTCCTCTAGCCTGAAAAAGGAATTCGTCTCCGGCCTCGACATCCTGATCCTGCGTGAATTGACCGGCGGCATTTATTTCGCCGAACCGCGCGGTATCGACGTGCTGCCGGACGGGACCAAAAAGGGCTACGACACCAATCTGTACACCACGCCGGAGATCGAGCGGATTGGCCGGGTAGCCATCGATATGGCGCGCAAGCGGCGCGGCAAGATCACGTCGGTCGAAAAATCCAACGTCATGATGTCCGGGGTGCTCTGGCGCGAAGTGATGACCGATCTTTTTGCCGCCGAGGCTCAAGACATGGAGACCGAGCACATGTACGCCGATAATTGCGGCATGCAGCTGGTGCGCAATCCCAAGCAGTTCGATGTTATCGTCACCGACAATCTGTTCGGCGACATGCTCTCGGATTGCGCGGCGATGCTGACCGGCTCGTTGGGCATGCTGCCGTCAGCTTCGCTTGGCGCGGTTGACGAAACGACCGGCAAGCGCCATGCGCTGTACGAGCCGGTGCACGGCTCGGCTCCGGATATCGCCGGCAAGAGTCTGGCTAACCCGATCGCCGAATTGCTCAGCTTCTCCATGGCGCTACGCTATTCTTTCGATATGTCAGACGATGCCGATATGATTGACGCGGCGATCGAACGGGTTCTAGCCACTGGCAAGCGCACTGCCGACATCATGCAGGACGGCATGACCGCCATTTCGACCGAAGGCATGATGGACAGCATCCTTGGCGAGCTCGACAAGGCGGTTTGATCCACGCGGCCGACTGTTGCCAAAGGGGGGGTATTGAAAAACCGAAACCGGCGCGGCTGTGCTCCAGGTTTGTGGAATGGACCCCGCCCTTTGCCCGCCCTTGCGAAAACCGGGAGCGGGGTGACGGGGGTTGTTGCGTAAAACAGGACGGAAACCCGATCCAATCTTGCTTTCGTTCGGTGCTTGGCGTAAATCTCCCGCCTTTTTCCCGGTAAGTTTGTGTTGTTGGAAAGATCAAGCGGCGCGGTCGCGCCGGCAAGCGAGCGGATGGATTACATGGGTTACAAAATAGCGGTAGCCGGCGCCACGGGGGCGGTCGGTCGAGAGATGCTGCAGACGCTGGAAGAGCGGAATTTTCCAGCGGATGAAGTGGTGGCATTGGCGTCGAAAGACTCAGTCGGCGTCGAGGTCTCCTACGGTGACAAACGCATACTCAAAATCCAAGCCCTAGACCAATTTGACTTCGCGGGTACCGACATAGCGTTGTTTTCGGCCGGGGGCTCAGTGGCCAAAGAATTCGCGCCAAAAGCCGCCAAGCAGGGCACCGTGGTGATCGATAACAGTTCGCACTTCCGAATGGATGCGGGTGTGCCGTTGATCGTGCCGGAGGTCAATGCCGACGCCATCAAGGGTTATACCAAGCGCAACATCATCGCCAATCCGAACTGCTCCACGGCGCAGCTGGTGATGGCGCTGAAGCCATTGCATGATGTTTTCAAGGTCAAGCGCGTGGTGGTCTCAACCTATCAGTCGGTCTCCGGGGCTGGGAAACCGGGCATGGACGAGTTATTTAACCAGACTCGCGCCGTCTATGTGAACGACCCGATCGAAAACACCGAGTTCACCAAGCAGATCGCCTTCAACTGCATCCCGCATATCGACGTGTTCATGGATGACGGTTACACCAAGGAAGAGTGGAAGTTGGCGGCTGAAACCCGGAAAATTCTGGATCCGGATATCTTGCTGGTGGCGCATTGCGTGCGGGTGCCGGTATTTATCGGTCATGCAGAGGCGGTGTTCGTGGAGACCGAGAAACCCATCGACGAGCAAGGCGCGCGCGACGTGCTGAGCGCCTTTCCTGGGGTCGTCGTGGTAGATCATCGCGAGGACGCGGGCTATGTCACGCCGCAGGAATGTGCTGGCGAGGACGCGGTCTATATCAGCCGCCTGCGCCGCGATCCGACAGTCGCGAACGGCCTGGTGTTCTGGTGCGTGTCCGACAATTTACGCAAGGGCGCGGCGCTCAACGCAGTTCAGATCGCCGAGACCTTGGTCGAGCGGCACTTGAGTAAAAAGGCAGCATGATTTCGCACTCCGGCGTCAGCTGATTTTCGCGGCCGGGCGCCGATCGCCGGTCGTCGCGAGCCTTGGCAGCACCGGGATAATCGTCAATTCCTTGGTGCCGCGCCGCTCGGTTTCGCCGGTGACCAGATCAAGTCCGGCTACCGTTGCCGACAGGGCCGAGCCCAGATCTTGTGAGCGTAGGAACCAGCGGGTGAACAGGGCGGCAAACAAGTCCCCGGTGCCGTTGAACCGTCGGTCCCGTCGGGGCGCGGCGGCGCGCCAGACGCCGTCGGCGCTAACACCGTAGGCGGCGATTTCAGCCTTCTCTTCGACACCGGTTATCACCACTACACTCGGCCCGCGCTCAAGCAGGGTGCGGGCGCCGGCTAATGCGTCTGATAGAGGGCCGATGCTGCCAGCGACTAGCCAGCCAAGCTCGCTCAAATTCGGTAACACCACATCACTGAGCGGCAAGAGCTGGTCGCGAATCGCCTCCATGACACCCTCGCGTACGAAGACTCGACCATCATCGCCAATAACCGGGTCAAGCAGATAGAGCGCCTCTGGATTGGCCCGTCGGACCGCGGCCACCGCCTTGGCGACCGCCGAGGCCGTCGCCGCCTCGCCAAGGTATCCCGAGAGCACCGCAGCGCAGTCCCGCATCACGCCCAGCGCCTCGATACCGTCAAGGATTTCCCTAATTTCGCTGGCTGGTCGGCTATCGCCGCTAAGCTGGCCATGGCCGGGATGATTGGAGAAGCCGACTGTGTCGACCCGCCAGACCTCCTCGCCCAGCGCTTGCAGCGCTGGAACTGCCACGGCGTTACCGACATAACCATAGGCGACAGCGGATTGGATGCTGAGAATGGCCATTGGCAGAGGACTCTCGAAACTGTTGTCGGACCGCTGATCCTTGGCTTAAACCTGGGAGGCGGTCCAGCATATTTTCTGCATGCGGCGATCGGCCCCGAGACCAGGTCACGGTCGCAACCTGAAACCAAGGAGCTTCTCCATGCCGGCCACATTGCGTCCCCGCCGTTCTGTTCTGTTCATGCCGGCCTCCAACCCTCGGGCATTGGAAAAGGCGCGGGGCCTCGCTGCCGATGTGATTGTCATGGACCTAGAGGACGCGGTTGCGCCGGATATGAAATCGCTTGGGCGATCCCAGGCCCTGGCCGCGGTTGCGGCTGGCGGATATGGCCAGCGTGAGTTGGTGATCCGGGCCAATGCTGTCGGCACGTACTGGTATGAGGATGACCTGGCGGCAATCGCCGGCTCCGGCGCTGATGCGGTGCTGCTGGCCAAGGTCGAAAACATCCAGGATGTCCGGGGTGCCCAGGCTTTGCTGACCGCTGCTGGTGCGCCGGCGGGGCTCTCGATCTGGTGCATGATCGAAACCGCACGGGGCGTGCTGAAAGCTGCCGAGATAGCCGGAGCCTCGTCGCGCCTGGGGGCTTTGGTCATGGGAACCTCGGACCTAACCAAGGATTTGCAGGCCCGTCACACGGCCAGCCGGGCACCGATGATGACTAGTCTTGGGCTCTGTCTATTGGCCGCTCGGGCGCACGGCCTGGCGATACTTGACGGTGTGCATCTCGATCTTTCGGATGATGATGGCCTCGCTGCGATTTGCCGTCAGGGCGCCGAGCTTGGGTTCGATGGTAAGACCTTGATCCATCCCAAGACCTTGGAGGTCGCGAACCGGGCGTTTGGGCCGGACGCGGCGGCGATGGATTGGTCGCGCCGGGTAATCGACGTTCATGCCGAAGCCGAGGCGAGGGGTTCCGGTGTTGTGTTGCTGGATGGCCAATTGATCGAAAATTTACACGTCGTGGACGCCCGCCGCATCCTCCGTCTTGCCGAGACGATCGCGGCGATGGAAGCGGAGGTCCCAGGTTAGCGCCTCTTGTTGGTCCCGTGGATCATCGAAAAAAGAGAGCTATCCCGCCTTAGCCTAGCGCTGATGATCTTTTAAAAAATTGTTAGCCTGTTTACGCATTTCGCGGTCAAATTCGATTATCAGTCGTTCGACCAGCGTATACCAGAGTTTGGCCCGCTGGTTCGGGGTGGTGTCCTCGCGAGCGGTTTGGTTGCGGGTCGTGCCAGCACGGGCGGTGGCCAGACGGCGGGTGCCGTTTAGGATCTCGATCCGGGCCTCCAACGCCCCCTCATAGCGCTCGGATTGCTCGATTGATACCAGACCTTGGAAATTGGATTTGGTTTTCAGTTCCTCTACGGTAACTGGGGCTCGGGTGATCACGAACAACGCGGTGCCCCGGGTCCCCACGGCTTTTAGAATATCGGCGGCCCAGCGTTCGGCCGCAGCGCCGGGCGCGACGGGTACCAGATGCTCGACATTCGGCGCCTTAAACGGCATCCGGTATTCGTTGATGATTTCAATCTTAGCGACATCCAACCGGATTGACGGTTTATGGGCGAAGGTCAGCTCCGAAAAACCTATTGCTGGATTTGGCGTATCGCACCCCGTCAGCAACCATGGAAGCATCGCTGCCGAGAGAAGCAACCGCCGAGAAACAATCGGCCCTGAGGGCATCATATCCATCCTATCTTTTCCGCGTGGGAGGCGCGAACCGACCAGCATTGTCGAACGTCCCGCGCAGTGCCGCAAGGCTGTCGCCATTATAGCACAGCTCAGTCTTACAGAACTCGCATACCACCGAGACCTCGCCGTCCACCGTCATGTCTTCAAGCTGTTTGGCGGTCAGCGAGCGCAGCACATTCTCGACCTTGTCGACCGAGCAACGGCATTGGGTCACCAATCGCCGGTCCGGGTAGACCCGGACGCCGGTCTCGTGGAACAGCCGGTACAGTAGCGCTTCGGGCGCGAGGGCGTCGTCGAGCAGCTCTGCCGACGTGCAACTGCTCATCAGAACCACTGCCGTGCGCCAGCCTTCGTCATAGTCATCTTCGTTGATGCCGGTGGGAATGTTCTCACCGCCGGCAAAGCCAAGCCGTTGCACCATCAAAGCCGCCGCGCGCCAGGTCCCGGTCGGGGACCGTCCGGCGGCGACCTTGACGCCGGTCTCAAGTTGCTCGGAGTTGCGAAAATAAGCGTGGGTGCATTCCGCCAAGGTAGCGCCGGACAACTCGACGATGCCCTGGTAGCGGTCGGCATTCAGGCCCTGGTCAACAGTAAAAGCGATATAGCCGCCCTCGGTCAGGCGTTGCAGCGGCACATCGGCCCCGTGAGCGGTAGCTGCCGCCTCGACGGCTTCAGCGTCATAGCTGGCATAACCGCGTAAGCCACCCTCGCTGGTGACGTCGGCCATCAGGGTCTTTACCGGCCCATTGCCCTTAACTTGCAAGGTAAACACGCCCTTGTATTTGAGTGCGCCGGCCAGGCAAGGCGCCAATGCCAGCATTTCCGCCAGCAACCGGGCAACCGGCTCTGGGTAGTTATGGGCCGCCAGGACCGTCTCGACTGCGTCGCCGAGCCGGACGAAGCCACCGCGTAATCCGTGCGGTTCGACTTGGAATGGTAGGATGATATCGTCGCGCGGCTTTTTTTGGACACCGCTGGCGATATCGCCGCCATCTGGCGACCCTTGGTTCACGCTAGACACCAGGCAAGAATCGCCTTTTGGGTATGCAGACGATTTTCCGCCTCGTCCCAGACCAGGGAACGCGGCCCGTCGATGACCTCGGCGGTGACCTCCTCGCCCCGATGGGCCGGCAGACAGTGCAGGAACGCCACATCGTCCTTGGCCTTGGATAGCAACGCCTCGTCGACCCGGAAAGGGGCAAGCATGTTGTCTCGGCTGGCTTCATCGTCACCCATCGAAACCCAGGAGTCGGTTACGACGCAATCGGCGCCAAGGACCGCAGCTTGCGGGTCGTGCATCAACGTTACCGATCCACCGTTGGCGTTGGCCCACTCCAGGAGGGCTGGATCTGGCGACAATTCTCGCGGCGCTGCGATGCGCAAGGAGAAGCCGAACTTCACGGATGCATGAATCCAAGACGCCGCCATGTTGTTGCCGTCGCCGCTCCAGGCCACGGTGCGGCCTCGGATTGGCCCGCGACGTTCCTCATATGTCAGGACATCGGCCATCAATTGGCAGGGGTGCGTTTTGTCGGTCAACCCGTTAATCACCGGGACACTGGCATATTCCGCCATCTCGGAAATTTTCTCCGGCTCATAGGTCCGCATCATGATGCAGTCTACATAGCGCGAGAGTACGCGGGCGGTATCGGCGACGGACTCGCCCCGACCAAGCTGCAGGTCGTTGCCATTGAGCACCACTACGTCGCCGCCCAACTGTTTCATCCCGACCTCGAAGGAGACGCGGGTGCGGGTCGACGGTTTCTCGAAGATCATCGCCAGGAATTTGCCTTGCAGGGGCCGGTCCGTGCCGGCCTCGCCTCGCTTCATTGCTGCTGCCACGTCGATCATGCCGCGCAAGTCTTGCTCGTCGATACCGTCGAGATCCAGAAAATGTCTGGCTTTTGCCGTCACGTCACGGCTCCCATTTCTTATCTGTGGTTTACCAATGTCTTGGGCGATGGTTACTTAGCGGTGACCGCACTGAAAGCGGTGTCGAGCAGGCCTATCGCCTCGTCGATTTCGCTTTTGCTGACCGTCAGTGGCGGCAGGATGCGCAACACATTATCGCCAGCCACGACTGTGAGAAGGCCAGCATCTCGGGTGGCGGTCATCAGGTCGAGATTGGTGACAACGCATTTCATCCCCTGCATCAACCCGACGCCGCGTACCGACTCGATGACCTTGGGATATCGCTTGGCCAAGCTCTCGAGAGCCTTGCGCAGATAGGCGCCATTTTCGGTGACCGTGGCCAGGAAACCCGGCTCAAGCATCACGTCAAGGACGGCATTGCCGGCAGCCATGGCGAGTGGATTGCCGCCATAGGTCGAACCATGGGTGCCCGGAGTCATGCCGGACGCGCCTTTTTCCGAGGCCAGTACCGCGCCGACCGGAAAGCCGCTGCCCAGCCCCTTGGCCAGGGCCATGACGTCCGGCGCAACGCCACCGATTTCATAGGCGAACAGATGGCCGGTCCGACCCATGCCGCATTGTACTTCGTCGAACACCAGCAACGCACCGAACTCGTCGGCAATCTCACGTAAGGCGCGAAGATAGTCGTCGTTCGCCGGGTTTATCCCGCCTTCGCCCTGGATTGGCTCGACCACGATAGCCGCGGTTTTGTCACTCATCGCAGCGCGCATTTCATTCAGATTACCGAACGCGACATGCTTGAAGCCGTCGGGGCGGGGCCCGAAGCCCTCGCGATATTTCTCATTGTCGCCAGCCGATAACGTGGCGAGCGTGCGACCATGGAACGAACCGGTGGCGCAAACCATCTCTTCGCGCTCGGGATTACCGTTCACAAAATGGTATTTGCGGGCAACTTTCAGCGCCCCTTCCATCGCCTCGGCGCCGGAATTACAGAAGAAGCAAGTGTCAGCGAAGGAATTGGCGACCAGACGATCGGCGAACTGTTGTTGCCCCGGAATGTTGTACAGGTTCGAGACATGCCAAAGCTTGCCGGCCTGTTCCTGCACCTTGGCGACCAGATGCGGGTGCGCGTGGCCCAGAGAATTGGTCGCTATACCGGTGGCGAAGTCGAGGAATCGTCGCCCATCAGTGCTATACAGGTAGGACCCTTCGCCCCGCTCGAAAGCGATGTCGATCCGCCCGTAAGTGGGCATCACCGATGTAACCACGAGACGTCTCCTTCATGAAACGGACAAGAGCGTCCTCAGGAATCCCGAAACGCTCTATAGATGACATGATAAAACCGTTCGTTGTGACCGTTGTCAAGCAAGACGGAATCGCCCGGTACCGTGGGAATTTTAACAAGATTGCCCAGCTTTTGACCTGGGTGCGGGGTGGTTGTTGGATTCCGATCCAAAAACCGTCATCTGGGTGCCTATAGGTTGCTCCCGGGAACTTGGGAGTATCCTATCCGAGACGACGGGGGCCAGAAGGACGGGAAAGGCAAGTCGATGGCAGTATCTTCCGCCTCTGGCGCCCAATCACAGGCTAACGTCGCCTTCAATATCACCAAGAAAAGTCAGTTGGTAAATGCTCAGGCCATGCAAAATGCGTTGGAAACCGCACGGGTCATTGCCGATAGCGGCCAATCCGCGTCGCGCGGTGCCCAGTCGATATCACGGTTTAATTCGCCCAACCCATTCGCCGGTTATTGCGGCGCGAGCGGCGTGCATTCTGGTAATGCAATTTATTCCACCGCCGCTTTTCTAAAATGCTTCGAGAGCTTCAGGCCCTGTCCCTGATAGTTTGAGCCGAGACCGCTGGCGCCGTATAGCTTCTCCGGTATTTCAGTCATCTGCTCATAGACCAGACGGCAGACCGTCTGGCCGTCCTCGACCAGGAACGGGACGTCGTGGGAGCGCACCTCCAGGACGGCGCGTGTCCCAACGCCGCCGGCCGCCTCGTGGCCGAATCCGGGGTCGAAGAACCCGGCATAATGGACCCGAAACTCACCAACGCGTGTATCATAGGCGCGCATCTCGGCCGCATGGTCCAGCGGCACCGAGACGAACTCCTTCGACATCAGGATATAGAATTCATCGGGATTGAGGATCAGTTCCGCCGGCCGTCCGGGGTGACGATGCACCGGTTCCCAATAATCCAGCAGATCATAGGCCCCGGGCTTGTCGATGTCGATCAGGGCAGTGTGCGGTTTCGCCCGATAGCCAATAAGGCCGGTTTTGTCGTCGCCTTGCAGGTCAACACTGATCGCGACGCCTTTGTTGATATCCGCGTCAAGTTCTCCAGCGTCGACCAAGCCCTCGCTTTGTTGCAATCGGCGCATCGCCGCGTCGGCGGGCGACGGATTGCCCCGCCGAAAGCGAAGCTGGTTCAGGCAGGAACCCTGACGCACCAAAATGCTAAAGGTTCGAGGCGAGATTTCGGCATAGAGCGGCCCTCGATAGCCGGCTGCGACTGATTCAAACTCGGTCGTATAGTCAGTGATCAGACGGGTGAACACATCCAGACGGCCGGTTGAACTTTTCGGGTTGGCGGTGCCGGAAACCGCCGCCGGCAGTCGCACGCCCTCCAGCAAAGGCACGATATACACGCAGCCTTTTTCGAGAACCGCACCCTCGGTGAGATCAATCCGGTGCATCTCGAAGCGTTTCAACTTTTCAGCGACCGTGGCGCCGCGCCCCGGCAGGAAGCTCGCGCGCACCCGATAGGCCGTCGCTCCGAGACGCAGGTCGAGACTGGCGGGCTGAATCTGCCGACCCTCGATCGGGATCTCGGCGGAAACCCGGCCGGATTTGACCCAATCGCGAATTGTCTGGCTCGCCATGATGCCGGTGGTCCGGATTGTCTGGCGCGAGGTGTTTGGGAATAGGCTGTCAGCCGGCATTTGGCACTCTTGAGGCAATATAGTGGCGGGTGGCCAAACTAGCAGGGATTATTGCCGCTTGGCACCCGGTAAAATCTCCGAATTTCATCGGGAGTTCTGATGATTATTCACCGATCCGCATCGTTATATTCCGTTGAAGCCGCACTCTTATTTCAGAGCCCAGTCTATTTCAGGGCGGAAATGCGGTAAGCTCCGTTGATTCGTTTAACGGCGCCGAGGGCTCCATGGGGCGACAAATCGACGACGCGCGGGGTCAAGACCAAGACCCGTCACCGCGTGCACCAGCCGACCGCTCCGGTGGGCAGGCCCGACGCCGACGCTCCAAAGGGATGAGCGAAAACAGTCTATATCAGGCGGCCTTGTTTTACCTCGGACGTTATGCCGCTTCGAGTTGGTCGGTGCGCCAGGTCCTGCAGCGACGGGTGACCAAATACGCCGCCATCGACGGTGTCGAGATGGAGACGGCAGCCGGCTGGATCGACGGCATCATTGATCGCTTGATCCGCTCCGGGTTGGTGCATGATGGCGACTTCGCCATGGGCCGGGTTCGAACGCTTTTTGGGCGCGGGCTCTCAACACGTATGATTCGCCTCAAACTTGCGGGGAAAGGCCTTGATCGTAAGTTGATCGAGAGGGCCCTGGACGTGTTGATGGCCGACCATCGCGACCCGGACCTGGAGGCCGCGTGCCGATTTGCCCAGCGCCGCCGTCTGGGGCCCTATCGACCGGCCGAGGTGCGGGAGGCGCATTGGAAGCGGGATCTTGCTATTCTGGCGAGAGCTGGGTTTTCTTATGGCATCGCCCGAATGGTCATCGAAGTGGGTGATGTGGACGATCTTGCGGCCCTGGATCGTGGCCGATAGGTCAGCAGCCATCTATCTGAGTGCCGAAGCCCCGAAAGTAGAACCATCACAACTTCTTTGCCCCGCCGGATGGTGGATGGGGTGTGTCTAATTTTAGCGTCCGCGAAATATATCATATTTTAATTTATATATAATACAAATATTATTTAATATATATATTAATTATAATTAATAATATTTTCGCATTTTCTATGAACTAATAGTTTAATGTTTACGGTTAAAATATGCTATATTATAGTTTATTGGATAGTTAGGTATTGTGTTGTCCGCGAGGGGGTCAAGGCTGTCCTTGTTCCTTCCCCGGTGAGGATAGTGTGGCCGTCTCTCCGGGGATACTCGTGGAGATCTCCGTGAAAACGGCGGCGAATGGGTTGTCGCTTGGTGCGTGCTGTTTCTTCTCCGGTGGCGGCGGGTACAGCGGAGGTCTGGAAATCGAGCGCGTCATCGTTTTCTTCGGTCGGGTCCGCGGGCTTGATGGGAGCGGCCCTAGCCCGGACCCCGGACCCCGGACCCCAGGCAATGGGACACGTCATCGGCCAAGGTCGACGTGATGCCAGGTGAAGGTGATGGCGCGCTGGGAGAACTGCGCGGGTGGGAATTCAAGGGGTACCGCTGCAGTACCAGTGGGGGTCCGTGCCAAGACAGACCCGAAGGTAAGTCAAGGAATCCTCGACAGAATCATGTGTTGGCGCCGGTCGTCAGGGTAACCTGATCCCCTGCAGCGCTTTGGTGGTCGAGCCGCTCAGGCACCATCGGGATGTGTCCTGAAGTTAGCAATCAGCGAAATAGCAAACGGCGGGCACCGACTGGTGCCCGCTGTCGACGTGGGAAGGCTAGAGCAGATCCGGAATGAGTGGAATCGTTGGAAACGATTCCACGAGCCGGTGAATCGGTTTTATTTTTTATTGTAGAGCGGATCCACGCAATCTCGTGTAGCCAAGACCTGTCCGCACGAGATCAAGATACGCTCTTGAGTTTTAGAGCTTGCCGAGCACGTATTCGGCGCTGGACACTTCGAAGGCGCCGGGTTCTTCGACCAGCATTTCGCTGACCGTTCCGTCTTCGACGATCATCGCGTAGCGTCCCGTGCGAACACCCATGCCGCGCTGGGTCAGGTCAAGCACCTGACCTAGTGCCTTGGCGAGATCGGCGCTGCCGTCGGCCAACATCATGACCTTGTCGCCAACGTTCTGATCCTTGCCCCAAGCGTCCATGACGAAGGCGTCATTGACGGAAACGCAGGCAATGGTGTCGACGCCCTTGGCCTTGATTTCAACGGCTTTGTTCACAAACCCCGGCAGATGCTTGGCTGAGCAGGTCGGCGTGAAGGCGCCGGGCACTGCGAAGACCACAACTTTCTTGCCGCTGAACAGATCACTGGTGGTGACATCGTCAATGCCATCGGCGGTCTTATGCTTCAACGTAACGGCGGGCACCTTGTCGCCAGCTTGGATGCTCATTGGAAATCCCCTTTTTTTAGTGCTGTGATCGTCCGGATTCAAACCAGCGTCGGACAATCATGAAAACGGTGTGGGCCGGATTGTTGGCGCCCTCGACCGACGGTCCCAAGATAGGCTTATCGCGGCGGGAATCCAGCCCTATTGCAATGCCGCCCTATTGGGCATCACGGACGCGGTCTGTTTCACCGTTCCCGCCGCGCCGGCAGCCTTTTCCAGGGCGTCGAGAACGACGGTGTCGGTGAGCAGTTCCGGCAGCGCTATGCCCTGAGGCGCTTCGGGTCCATAGGCCGCGTTGAAAGGAATCCCATAACGACCGAAGGAGGCAAGATAGGCCGCGATCCTTGCATCCGGCTTGGTCCAGTCGGCCCGCATGGCGACCACGTCAGTGCCGTTTAGACGATCCGTCACCTCGCTTTGATCGAGGACCAGGGATCTATTCACTTTACAGGTTAGGCACCAATCCGCGGTCACATCCACGAACACGACCCGTCCTTCGCCGACCAGACTAGCCAAATTAGCGGGTTCAAAGTTTATCCAGGCGACCTCGGTGTGGCTCAGCCTGGCGGTTTTGATGCTCACGTCGTTTGCCGGTTGCGGGCGATGCTCCGCCAGGCCGCCGATCATCAGGACCGCGAGTGCGAGCCCGCCAGAGAGCGTTGGGGCGATCCACGTGCTCCGGCCTTTCCAAAGAGCCAGCAACAGGCCAGCAGCGGCCAGCAGAGTCGTCATCGCGACCAACCAAACGGTGCCCAATTGTACCGCTATGACCGAGAGCAGCCAGATCGCCGTCACCAGTAGCCCGATGCCAAGCACCACCCGCATGTGGTCCATCCAGCGGCCCGGTCGGGGCAGCATCCGAACCAACCCTGGCCGTGCTGCGACCAGTAGATAGGGAAGCGCCAGGCCAACCCCCAGGGTGATGAAGATCGCCAGGATCTCGACGGGGCCGCGGGCCAGGGCGAATCCCAGGGCGGTGCCGAGAAACGGCGCCGAACAGGGGGTGGCCAGCAATGCCACGAAAGCGCCGGTCAGGAAGTGTCCTAAAAGACTGTGCGAATACCCGCCGCCGTCACCCTGAGATTTGGCTTGAGAATTAGTTTGAATGTTGGAGGGGGTGCCGACGACTGGCCCAAGGGCGCCCAGGCGGCCGAGAAAAGCCGGCAAGGGGATCTCCAGCCAACCAAACAGATTGGCAGCAAACCCGGCCAGCAAGACGATCATTGCCGCCAGGAAGAGGGGTTGCTGAAACTGAATACCCCAACCAACCGCGTGGCCTGCTTGCTTCAAGAGGATGGTCCCCGCCGCGAGGAGTAAAAAGCAACTGACGATCCCGGCGGCCGATGCGAGGAACCCTCGGCGGATTAAGCGACGTTCGACACCGCCATAACGCAGCACGCCGAGCAGTTTGAGCGAAAGCACCGGCAGGACGCAGGGCATCAGGTTGAGGATCAAACCGCCAAGCAACCCAATGCCGACCATGGTGACCCAGACCTCGAAAGAAGTCATGCTTAAGGGCGCATCCTCAGCGCTTGAGTTGGATCCGGCAACCGTGCTGAAGCCGGTACCGACAATAGCTTTGGTTTCAAAGAACCGATCGCCATCCACCACCGTGAGGGTGACTGGTAAGGCCTGCAGGCTACCGGTCTTGGGTCTTGAGGCTGACAGGGTCAGCGTGGCGCTTCGGCGGTCGGGAGAAAATTCCAGGACCGGCTTGTCGAAGGTGTACCCGGTTTCCGCCTCGATGAAGACATCCGGCGCGCCAAGGGGCTGGTCGGAGGCTACCGTAACGGCGATCGAGTGTGGCTCTGGCGATCCTACCGTGTCGATTTTGGCGACGGACAATCCTATCCCGCTTGCCCCCCCGGGGACCCGAGATCTGTATCGGCTTACCAGCTGGGTAAAGGCCGTGGGTCCTGCTGGGCCCGCCGGCAAGGTGAAGGACAGGGCGGCATCTAGGGGTACGCAAATCTCGCTGCAGACCAGGGCATGGACAACCGCGTCGATGGTTAGCGGCTCACCGGGCTCGGACAAATGCGCAGTGATCGGGAAGACGACCTCGTCGTGATAGCCGTAGCTTTCCAGGCCAAACAAACTGAAGCGCTGGGGCACCGGCCATTGCCAAACTAGATGCCGCAGGTTCTCGGCAGTCTTAATCTCCAGATCCGGCGGGAAACCGGCATCGCCTGGCGAGCGCCAATAGATTTTCCACCCCTCGGCCAGTTTGAACTGGAGGCCGAGCGGGACACTGGCCGCACTGCCGGCGCCGGCAGCGGCGCTGACTAACCTTATGTCGGCTATGCGGGTGGTTGCCCAATCCGAAGCACTTGTCGACGGTTCCGCCGACATCGCCTTCATGGGAATGAAGATGGCGAGCGACAGAAACAACCAGACATAAGCCATTCGGGCGATCATTGCGCACTCCGCAGGGAACTAAAACGAGCTCTTAAGGTCGCATTGGCCTCACGAGGCCGAACTGAATATAGTGGAGCCTGGCGAGGAAAATAGTCACAATTTTAGGATTGAACGTTCTTCCAAGTTCGTGGCCTCGCATGGAACCCTAGCACGCCTGATAAAACCGGAGTATGCGTGCGAACTATGACCGATGGCAAAACCACCGAAGACGACGGGTATTTGACGGGCCAATTGTTGCTCGCCATGCCTAGCATGCGGGACCCACGCTTCGCGCGCTCGGTGATTTATATGTGCGCCCACGGTAAGGAAGGCGCCATTGGCTTGGTCATCAACCGGCTAATCGGCGCGTTGCCCTGTTCGGAATTGCTTGAACAATTGGAGATCGCCGTCGACCCGGCGGTTTCCAGCACATTGCCGAGTGTCCATTTTGGCGGACCGGTCGAGACGGAGCGCGGTTTTGTCCTGCACAGCAGCGACTATCTGCAGGACGAATCAATGCCGATCGACGAGTCCATGGCGCTGACCGCGACAGTCGACATTATTCGCGATATCGCCGTCGGCAATGGTCCGCGCGATGTACTACTGGCCTTGGGCTATGCTGGTTGGGGGCCGGGACAGCTGGACGGCGAGATCCAGGGAAACGCCTGGCTTAGCGTCGTACCGGACCGGATGCTGATCTTCGATGACGACATTGACGGCAAATGGGACCGCGCGATGGTGAAAATCGGTGTCGACGCGACATTGCTTTCCACCCAGGCCGGCCGGGCGTGATAGCCTGGTTACGTACAACGTCGGTTATTCCCGTCAGCTTTGTTCGGTGAGGGCGCGTTCCTGATCGAGCAGCGCCTTTTTGCGCTTCAGCCCCCAGCGATAACCGGTGAGCCGGCCACTGGCGCCGATGGCCCGATGACACGGGACCAGCAGCGCTACGGGATTACTACCGCACGCCCGGCCGACCGCGCGCGGCGCTCCGGGTTTACCGATCGCCGCCGCGAGTTCACTATAGGACCGGGTCTCGCCATAGGGGATGTCGCTGAGCGCTTGCCAGACTTGCCGCTGGAAGGCAGTCGCCGGGACATCCAGAGGCAGTCGGACATTCGGCTCCCGCCCCTCCAGATGCGCCGCCACGTGGTTGAGCATCTGACTCAGGCCGGCGTCGTCCCGATGCATCTCGGCATCCGGAAAATCGTCTTGCAGCGTCGTCACCAGGGCCGCCTCGGCATCGCCCAGAGAGACAAAGCACACGCCCTTGGCGGTCGCCCCGACAAACACCAGACCAAGCGCGCTGGGTCGCGAGGCATAGGCGATTACCGCGCCGGCGCCACCGCGACCATAACTGGCCGGTGTCATTCCGAGTTGACCGTCGGATTTCTCGTAGAGCCGACTGGACGACACATAACCGGCGCCATACAACGCCGGGGCTACCGCCTCTCCGGAGAGGAGATTCTCTTTCAGCCGGGTGAGACGAATGGAGTCCCAATACTGCCGCGGGGTGATTCCCATCGTCTTCTTGAAGACACGATGCAGATGGGGTGGGCTAAGTCCGGTGGCTTGTGCCAGCGCATCAAGACTGGGCGCTTGATCCTCGGCGGCCTCGATTTCGCCGCAAGCTCGGCGCACGGCGGTGAGGTGGCGGTCATCCCCACCCCTCGGCTGGCCGCCACATTTCAGGCAGGCTCTAAAACCCGCCTGTTCGGCCTCGGTGATGGTTTCGTAGAACCGGACATTGCGGCGCGCCGGCTGTCGGCTCGAGCAGCTTGGCCGGCAATAGATTCCCGTGGTGACGACCGCGTAAACGAAACGGCCATCGGCCTCCGCCTGCTTGGCGACGACGGCGTGCCAACGGGCCTCTTCCTGGAGATAGTTGGTGGCGTGCAACATCATAGAAATGATCGGGTCACTCCCGTGCTTGAAGGTGCTGCGTTGTAGCGCCGCCGGGTGCAATGACTCTATCCGATGCTTGCGCGGGAACTCAACCGGTTATTTTAATCTATGGGCGGGGGATCTAAAAACCGGCGAAAACGTTTTTAACAGATAGGCCAACGACCCGCTAGCTTCCGATCCGTAGAGCACGCCGGCCGCCCCAGTACTACTGGCGCCGTCGTTTTGGCGGCCCTCGCCAATCAACCGGTCTTATTGTTGCAGTATCAGTCCGTGACCGCGTCATAGGCGGCGATCGCGGCGGCCTCCACCAGATCGTTTACCGTCGCATTCATCGGCACGATCTGTACCGATTTTTCCAACCCTATCAACATTGGACCAATGATCGTCCCACCACCGGCGGCCTGCAAAAGTTTGTAGCTGATATTGGCGGAGTGAAGGTCTGGCATGATCAACACATTGGCCGGCCCGGACAAGCGGCAGAACGGGTAATTTGCCCGCAGTGACATGTCCAGGGCGACGTCGACATTCATTTCGCCATCATATTCGAAGTCGACATTGCGTTCATCTAAGGCTCGGACACCGTCGCGAATCCGTTGCATGTGCTCACGACGCGGATAGCCGAAATTCGAGAAGGACAAGAGCGCAACCCGTGGTTCATGCCCGAAGGCACGGGCCCGCTCCGCCGTTTGGACCGCGATATCGGCCAGCGCTTCGGGGCCCGGCAGCTCGTTAATGTTGGTATCGGCGATGAACAAGGTGTTTGAGCGGGTAATCACCACGCTGCAGGTCATCAGTCGCTGGCCAGGCTTCGGGTCCAGTACGCGGGTGATGTATTCGTGGTTGACGCCGAAACTACGGGTCACGCCGGTGACCATTGCATCGACGTGGCCGTGCGCGACCATGGAGGCGCCGAAAACATTGCGGTCCTGGTTCACCATGCGCTGGACATCGCGGAACAGATGGCCCTGCCGCTGCAGACGCTTATAGAGGTTGTTGGCGTATTCCTGGTTGTGGACCGAAAGCCGGGCGTTGTGGATTTCCAACTCGGCAGAGTCCGATATCCCCAATCTTGCCATGGTCTCCCGCACTGCATCCTCGCGGCCGATCAGTATTGGTTCGCCGTAACCGGCGGCGCGAAAGGCGATGGCGGCGCGGATAACCCGCTCCTCCTCGCCCTCGGCGAAGACGACGCGCTTGGGTGCCTGGCGTACCCTTGCGTGAATGCCGCTTAGGGCATTGGCGGTCGGGTTGAGGCGGGCGCGGAGCACCGCCTCATAGGCTTGGAAATCGGCGATTGGTTTTGCTGCCACGCCGGATTCCATGGCGGCGCGAGCCACCGCCGACGACACTTTTACGATCAACCGTGGGTCGAAGGGCGCCGGGATGATGTATTCACGACCGAATTGCAGCGGTCGCCCATAAGCGGCGCTAACCTCGTCGGGGACATCCTCGCGCGCCAATTCCGCGATCGCGTTGGAAGCCGCGATCTTCATTGCGTCGTTGATCTCTGAGGCTCGCACGTCAAGCGCGCCGCGGAAGACATAGGGGAAGCCGAGCACGTTGTTGACCTGATTGGGATAGTCCGAACGCCCGGTGGCCATGATCGCATCGGGACGGATCGCCGCGACCTCTTCCGGCGTAATCTCAGGATCGGGATTGGCCATGGCGAAGATGATCGGACTATCCGCCATCGACTTCACCATTTCCTGAGAAATGGCGCCCTTAACCGAAAGCCCGAACACCACATCGGCGCCGACCATGGCCTCCGCCAGGGTGCGGGCATCGGTCTTGATCGCGTGGGCCGACTTCCACTGATTCATTCCGGCCTCGCGGCCTTGATAAACCACGCCTCGGGTGTCGCACATGATGACATTCTCGTGCGGCATGCCCATGGCCTTGATCAGCTCGACGCCGGCGATCGAGGCAGCCCCAGCGCCGTTTACCACAAGCTTGGTGGTTTTCAGATCCCGCCCAGTCAGATACAGAGCGTTAATCAACCCCGCCGCGGCAATGAGCGCGGTACCGTGCTGGTCGTCATGGAAAACCGGGATGTCGAGCAATTCCTTGAGGCGCTGCTCAATTATGAAACATTCCGGCGCCTTGATATCTTCAAGGTTGATGCCGCCGAAGCTTTTGCCGAGGAAGCGGACACAGTTCACCACCTCGTCGACGTCCTCGGTATTGACCTCAAGGTCTATGCCATCGATATCGGCGAATTTTTTAAACAGAACCGCCTTGCCTTCCATCACTGGCTTGGCGGCAAGCGCGCCGATATTGCCGAGACCCAGGACGGCGGTGCCGTTCGAGATCACCGCGACGACATTGCCTTTGGCGGTATAGTCGTATGCTTTGGTGGGATCCTTCTCGATCTCGAGGCAGGGAACCGCGACGCCCGGCGAATAGGCCAGCGAGAGGTCGCGCTGGGTATTCAACGGTTTGGTTGGCGCTATCTCGAGTTTTCCGGGCTTGCCAAGAGCGTGAAAATCCAACGCATCCTGGTCGGTTTGTCTCTTGGCGTCATCCATGAACTCGCTTCTCCCGATGGCCTACTCCATCGGCTCCGGCACCGTGGAATTATCGCTATTGGGGCACGATAGCACCTCTGAATCAACAGCATTACCCGGTGCGCGGCGATGGTGATCCGGTATCCCGGCGTGCTAAGGTCGCCCTAGTTTGGCACGCAATTTAACGTCTGATGCGACTCGGTGACAGCAGAACAAGAATCCCGCTCTCAAAAATCCCGGCCCAGTGATCTGGCGGATCAGGTTGCCGCTGGCCTGACGCCGATGCTGGTGCAGTTTTTCGAGGTCAAGCGGGCGCATCCCGAAGCGCTGCTATTCTTTCGCATGGGCGATTTTTACGAAATGTTTTTTGACGACGCGGTCGCCGCCGCTGGCGCGCTCGATATCACCCTGACCAAGCGCGGCCGCCACAATGGTGACGACATCCCGATGTGTGGGGTGCCGTTCCATGCCGCCGATGCCTATCTGGCCCGGTTGATCCGCAAAGGGTTTAGGGTCGCTATTTGCGAGCAGGTCGAGGACCCTGCCGAGGCGCGCAAACGGGGCGGAAAATCGGTGGTAAAGCGAGCGGTCTCGCGGGTAATTACGCCGGGCACGGTGACCGAGGACACTTTGCTTGAGGCCCGGGACCACAACTATCTGGCCGGCTTGGCCGAGGCTCAGGGCATACTCGGCCTGGCCTGGGTCGATGTGTCGACCGGCGCCTTACAGGTCCAGTCAACCGACCCGGCCAATCTTGCCGCTGCCCTAGCCCGGATCGCGCCGAGCGAGCTTTTGGTTCCCGACCGCTTGCTTAGTCAAGAGGGCGCCGGGTCCCGGGTTGGTTCCCAAATTGCCACCCAGCTTGACGACTGGCGGGCTGTTCTGGCGCCGATGCCATCAAGCCGTTTTGACAGCGCCAATGGAACCAAACGCCTGGAAGCTTTGTTCGGCGTTGGGGCGCTCGACGGGTTCGGCTCGTTCTCCCGCGCCGAGCTGGCTGCTGCTGGGGCTCTGGTTGACTATCTTGAGCTGACCCAGCAAGGACGGTTGCCCAGGCTGTTGCCGCCGCGCCGCTGGCGGGTTGGTGGGGCGGTGGAGATAGACGCCGCAACCCGAGCCAATCTGGAATTGGTGCGCACGCTCTCCGGCGAGCGACGGGGCAGCTTGCTCGACGTGATTGACCGCACCGTCACCGGCGTCGGCGCGCGGTTGCTGGCCGGGCGGATCGCGGCGCCGCCGACAGATCCAGTGGCCATCGCCTATCGCCTGGATAAGGTAACCCATTTCGTCGAGGCCGAGCGCCTGCGTGCCGACATCCGCGAGGTCCTGCGCCGTACCCCCGATCTTGAGCGGGCGCTCTCGCGGTTGGCGCTGGACCGGGGCGGGCCGCGCGATCTGACGGCGATCCGTGACGGGCTTGGCGTCACCGGGACCCTGCGTGACCGACTGGCTCGCTGCGAGGGATCGATCGCCGGTCCCCCCGAGGGGATCCGAAAAATTTGGAAAGACCTCGGCTATCACGAATCGTTGGTCGATCTGCTGACCCGGGCGCTGGTGGAAGAGCCGCCGTTGTTGGCGCGCGATGGCGGCTATATTGCCTCGGATCATGCGCCGGAGCTGGATCGGCTGCGCGGACTAAGGGATGAAAGCCGTCGTCTGATCGCCGGCTTGCAACGTCGCTATGCCGAGCAATCCGGAATTTCTTCGATGAAGATCAAGCACAACAACGTTCTGGGTTATTTCGTTGAGGTGACGGCCCTGCACGCCGACAAGGTGATGGGCCACGACACGTTCATCCACCGCCAGACCATGGCCAACGCCGTGCGTTTTACGACGGTCGAGTTGGGTGAGCTGGAGCGCGATCTGGCCCAGGCGGCGGACAAGGCGCTGGCGCTGGAGGTGGAGATCTTCGCCGGTCTGGTTCAAGCGGTGCTGGAAACCGCCGATGCGATCAGTCTGGCGGCGGCGGCACTGGCCCGACTGGATGTCGCCAGCGGTCTCGCCGAGTTGGCGGTTGATCGACGCTACGTCCGCCCTATTGTCGATGACAGCTCGGACTTCATGATAACCGGTGGCCGCCACCCGGTAGTTGAGGCGTTGGCTAGCGATGGCGCGAGTTTCGTTGCCAATGACTGTGATCTGGCGGCCAAGCAGCGGCTCTGGCTGATCACCGGGCCGAATATGGCTGGTAAAAGCACATTCCTGCGCCAGAATGCGCTGATCGTTCTGTTGGCGCAGATGGGCTCCTATGTGCCGGCGACAGCGGCCCGGATCGGCGTGATCGACCGGTTGTTCAGCCGGGTTGGCGCCGCCGACGATCTAGCACGCGGACGCTCGACATTCATGGTCGAGATGGTTGAAACCGCGGCGATTCTCAACCAGGCGACTGAGCGTTCGCTGGTTATTCTCGACGAGATCGGCCGCGGTACTGCAACCTTCGACGGGCTCTCCATCGCCTGGGCGTCGATTGAACATCTGCACGAGGTGAACAAATGCCGCACCTTGTTCGCCACCCATTATCACGAGTTGACGGTGCTGGCCGCCAAGCTGCCGGCGCTGGCCTGCTACACCATGCGGATCAAGGAATGGAAGGACGAGATCGTCTTTCTGCATGAGGTTGGCAAAGGCGCGGCCGATCGCTCCTACGGCATTCACGTGGCCAAGCTCGCCGGTCTGCCAATGGTGGTAATCAAGCGCGCCGAGGTGGTGCTGGAACAGTTAGAAAAGGGCGACAAGGCCGGGGCGGCCGAGCGATTAGCTGAGGATTTGCCGCTGTTTCAGGCAATGCTTGCGCAACCGGCGCCACGCGCGGCATCGGGCCCGAGCGAGACCGAGGAACGACTCAGGGAAGTCAATCCCGATGGGCTGACACCGATACAGGCGCTTGAATTTTTGTATGAGCTGCGCGGGATGATTAAGGACTAGACTGGCCCCGCCCCGGATGGGGGAGCGGGCCGGCGGGGTCACTTGATCGGAAAACATGCCAATCAGTTGTTTGGAACCGACCATGGATTTCGACTTCACCGATGAGCAGCGTGCCATTCAAGACGTTGCCGAGCGTTTCGGCGCTGAGCGACTGGTGCCGGGCTATATTGAGCGCGATGCCGGCGGTCCTTTGGATCGCGACCTGATCTGCGAAATGGGCCACCTTGGCCTTATTGCGGCGGAATTGCCGGAGGCGTTTGGCGGCTCCGGGGTTGATAGCGTCACGGCAGGGCTGATTGTCGAGGCGATCAGCCATGCGGACATGAATATCGGTTACATCCCCCTGCTGACCGGGTTGGTCGGCACGATCTTGGCCCAGCATGGCGATCCTGACCGCGTGCGTGGCCTGGTTACTGACGCCTGCGCCGGTAAGACCTTACTGGCCCTGGCGCTGACCGAACCGGGAGGCGGGTCCGACGCGGCAAGTTTGCGTCTGAAGGCGAGCCGGACCAATGACGGCTATCTGCTCAACGGAGAGAAAACTTCAATCTCGCTCGCTGATCAGGCGGATGCGGCGCTGGTGTTTGCGCGGACCGGCAGCGAGGCGGATCGCGCCCACGGCATCTCGGCCTTTTTGGTGTCCTGCGACACGCCGGGCATGAGTCGCACAGCCTTCGATGATCTTGGCTCGCGCAGTGTCGGGCGCGGCTCGATATTTTTTGATGATGTACGGGTCGAGGAAACCGCGCTGATCGGCGTCGAGGGTGCGGGGTTTCGTCAGGTGATGGGCGGCTTTGACTATTCACGGGCGCTGATCGGCCTGATGGTGCTCGCCGCCGCCCGCGCCTCGCTCGATGAGAGCTGGGCCTATATTCAGGAGCGCCAGGCTTTCGGTAAGCCATTGGCGGCCTATCAAGGGGTGACCTTCCCGTTGGCCGAGGCCGAAACGATGCTAGAGGCGGCGCGGCTGCTTTGCTACAAAACCCTATGGCTAAGGGATCAGGGTAGGCCGCACACGGCGGAAGCGGCGATGGTGAAATGGTGGGCGCCGAAGCTGGCCTTTGACGTGATCCACCAATGCCTGCTCGCCCATGGCCATTCCGGCTACAGCAAGGACATGGCGCATCAACAACGACTGCGCGATGTCCTAGGCCTGCAGATCGGCGATGGCACCGCGCAGATTCAGAAGATGGTCATCGCCCGCGAGCGCGTTGGTCGGGTGGCGCTGGACCGGTCCTAGATGCGCCATTTTAGGTTTTGAGGTTTTCGCGAGCGGTTACTCTGGCGCGGCGGCATCGACAGGGCCGAGGTGGCTCTTATTGGCCCGAAGCGTGAATATGAGTTCGTGGACCACGCCAAGCTGGGTCTCCGCGGCCTCGCGGACCTGGTCAAGCGTCAACTCTCCAGAGGCGATCTTTTTCGCCCAACTTTCATCGTATTTTTGAGCTCCACTGACGATCTCGAAATTGATGTCCAGCATTAACGCCAGCATAGTGACATTCACATTGCGGGCAGCCCAATCCAAATTCTTGGCGCGGTTCATCATCTCGAAAGTTTCGTAGGTAAACGCCCGAACATGGGTCGGGTCGCTTTGAAATGTGGGATGATTCGGGTGCGGGACGGTAATTCGTATCAATCCATCGTGACGCATCAGCCGGTAGAGTTCCTGCATGACCGCAAAGAATACCTTGGTTTCCTGCCCTAAATGCTCCAGCACGTGATGGGCGACCATCTCGTCCACCGAGCTTTCCTCGAAGGGCCAAGGCGTCTGTTCCAGGTTCCAAAGCACGTCCGGGGCGCATTCAGGGAATTGGTCGACATTGAGGTAGCCGTCGAGTTTGTTGAAGCCGCAACCGATATTAAGCTTCATGGAGCCTCCGATGTTGCGCGGGCGTCGAATACGCTGCGTCAGCAAATATAACCTGGGCCACACTCTAGCCAAACGCTTAACGAGCGCAGACCCTCGATGTTGAACTATAAGCTCTTGCGATCACCGGGCTTCACAGCCAAAAGTTTCCCTACGCTAAGGACTAACCGACCGACCGGGCGCGTTTGCCGCGAAGGACAGTGATCAAGCATGAACAACGACCCGATCCTGGCTCTGGCCGATTGGCGGCGGCGCGTGTCCGATCTGTATGGCCGCGTTCGTGCGATGGATGACACTAAAATGGGATGGCGAACTTGGCGTGATTCCCGGAACGATCTGTTTCGCCAGCATCCGCAATCGCCCATCGATGCGGTGATCCGCCAGAATTATGCTGACATTCCGCTTTTCGATTATGATCCGGCGTTTCGGTTTCTGGTCGCGCTTGAGCCGCTTGCCGGCGCAGTCGAACAGAACTGGGATATTGGGACCGGCGGCCCGCTGCGGCTAACGCCGGTGCTTCGCACCAAGGGTTTGCGCGACGCTCTCGGCGGCGAACTGACAATGTTCCAGATCCAGGGTTACGGTGGCGGACTGTTCCTGCCGTTCAAGGATGCCACCAGCGGCGCCGAAACCTATGGCGGCGGGCGTTATCTAATCGACGCGATCAAGGGGGCTGATCTCGGGATGGCGGGCGACCGTGTGGTTCTGGATTTCAATTTCTCCTACCACCCGTCCTGCCGGCATTCCGATGCCTGGATATGCCCGCTGGCTCCCCTGGAGAATGTCCTGCCTACCGCGATCCGCGTCGGGGAGCGGATGACGTCCGGCTGCTGACTGATTCGCGCGAGAGCCTTCAGACAACAGGTCAACCGCCGGCCATCACCCGAGCCCGCCAAATCACGCTGCCGTAGATATCCCCGCTAACCGTGACGTCCTTGTCGAGATAGGGCTCGAATTGCCCAGCCGTGGCAGCCGACAGCGCCTCGACATTGCCAGGCGTATCCGATCCTTGGACGACCAGCAGGTATTCTTCGCCGTCTTGCGAAACCATGTGGATGGGGCCGTGGTCAGGGAGTTGCCCATGGAGTTGCGGCATCCGCATGATACGGCCGCGCAGAGAGTTGTCGGCCGTCATGATGCAAATCTCCATTTTACGCGAATAACGGGTCGCTCAAAGTAGCGCCCGAATGGCATCCGCGAGTTGCTTCGGGGTTGTTTCAGGACCGAAATGAGCGAGGAAACCACCACCCGGCGCCATAAGATAGGTGATCACGGAATGGTCCATCAGATAGTAGTCGGAACCTTCGGTAACGGTTTTTTTATAAAACACCCGGTAGGCTTTGGCGACGGCGGCGATCTGCTCCGGTGTTCCCGTCAGATTGCTGAAGCTGGGATGAAAATGCTGATGATAGCCGGCCATGACCGTGACGGTATCGCGTTCCGGATCGATGGTTATGAACAGGGGCTTGACGGATTTGGCGCCCGGACCGATCTCCTCCAGCGCCTCGCTGATCAACGACAGTCCAGTTGGGCAGACGTCCGGGCAGGTGGTGTAGCCGAAATAGACAATCTTGTGGACACCGTCGTAATCCGCCTCGGTAACCGACTGGCCAGTATGGTCGGTCAGCTGGAAGGGACCGCCGACCAGGGAGCTGCCCTCGCCATCCGCCTGACGCGACTGGGTGACGACCCAGACACCAGCGCCGATGGCGCCGACGAAAATCACCGTTAGCAGGCCGAACAGGATGACGAAGGCGCGGTTGGTCATGGCTCTATAGTGCCGGAATATTGGTGCCACGCACCCGCCATCCACCGTCGAAGCCAGGCTCTGGATGCAGATGGTCGATCAAGGTGGTGGAGAGATTGTCAGTGGCGAAGGGAATGGCGTTTTCGGCGTCGATCCCAAGAGCGATCGCCAGGGCGGCGCGGATCGACCCGCCATGGGCTACGCAGATGATGTCGCGGCCGGCGAAGCGCTCAGTCAGCGTCTCGATGGCGGCGCGCACCCGGTCCATTACATCCAGGAAACTTTCGCCATTCGGCGCGCGCTCGCTCACCGGCGCCAACCAGAACCGGTTATAGGCATCGCCATAGCGGCTTCGTGCTTCATCATAGGTCAGCCCGACCCAGTCGCCGAAATCCTGTTCACCAAGCCGGCGATCGATCACCGGCTCCGGAAGAGCCAGTCCGGCTGCTCGAATAGCATCCATGGTCTGATGGGTGCGTTGCAGGTGGCTTACGACAGACACGGCGCCGGCGGGCAAATTGCGCGCCAAAGCTTTGAAGGCGGCGGTATTGGAGGTGTCGGCTGATTTGTCGGAGGCGCCATAAATCCGGCGTTCGGGATTATCGACCGGCGCGTGTCTGACGATGTGCCAACGGGTTTCCTGCATGCGAGCCTCATTCCAGTGTTGTGCTTGCCAGCTATGCGCCAGCGGTAGCGGCCAAGGTCAACAGGATCGCGGTTTCGGCAACCTGTTCGACCGCGCCAAGCACATCGCCGGTATAGCCGCCGATCTGATGGCGCGCCAGCGCCGCGATGGCGGCCACGGCGAGGCAGGCGGTTGCGGCGCTTGCCAGGGCGATGGTCAACGGCAGAAAGACCAACAGCAATGCGGCACTGATCAGCACCGCGATCCGGACCGTGGAAAGCTTGGGCTCGCCGGCCAGGTGGCCGAGCCCGCTATCCGTTGCAGTTGGTAGCCAGGCGGCGACCGGGACGATCAGGCCACGGGCGGCGGCATGCGCCACGATCAGCGCCAATACGGGAATCAATATCTCACCCGACGCCAGCAATGCCGCGATGGCGGAAGCCTTGAGGCCTGTCGCCAGGACCAGGGTTAACACGCCGTAGGCGCCGATCCGGCTATCGCGCATGATGGTGATCTTGGAGTCCTTGTCGCGGCCACCGCCAAACCCATCGGCTAGATCTGCCAGCCCGTCTTCATGCAGCGCACCGGTAAGCAAAGCCGATCCGGTAATGGCGAGCAAGGCGCAGGCCATACCTGGCAGGCCAATGGCATGGGTGAACCAAAGCAGAAGGCCCGCGATGGCGCCCACCGCCACGCCGACCAGCGGAAAGCACCAGGCGGTTCGCATGATTGGTCGATCATCGGGATTGGTGGTGGGGATTGGCAAGCGGGTAAGGAACCCAAAGGCGAGCAATAGGTCGCGCACCCACCAGGGATGGGAGGGCGCGGGACGCGAAGTGGTCGAGCCTGTACCTTGCATGCGCGCCAATCCGGGGTTTTCTCGCCAGCTCATCGGGCGTATAGGGTTTCGCCTGATATGGCAATTCCCAACACACCCTGATCGCAGTCAATGGTGGATCCAGCATGGCCGATACCCCCCCTCGTGGCGAACTTGCCTCGCTTGATGAAGTCCGCGCCCTGATTGCCGAGCTGCCGGGCCCGGATCTCGAGGCGGCAACGGCGGCGGTCGAGCGCGAAGCCATCCTGACCAAGCCGGCTGGCGCACTGGGGCGGCTGGAGGAATTGGCCCAATGGCTGGCGACCTGGCAAGGACGCCATCCACCAAAAGTCGAGCATCCCAGAACCGCGGTCTTTGCCGCAAACCATGGGGTGGCGGCACGCGGCGTGTCGGCGTTTCCCGCCTCGGTGACCGCGCAAATGGTTAAGAACTTTGTTGCCGGCGGCGCGGCGGTGAACCAGCTTTGCCGCGTATTTGACGCCGACCTGCGAGTTTATGAGTTGGACTTGGATCAGCCAACCGCTGATTTCACCACGGCACCGGCGATGAGTGACGAGGAATGCGTCCGCGCCATGGCCTACGGGATGCTGGCGGTCGAGCCCGGGCTGGATGTGCTGTGCCTTGGTGAAATGGGTATCGGAAACACCACCTCGGCCTCGGCGCTCTGCCTGGCATTGTTCGGCGGTAAGGCCGAGGATTGGGTTGGTGCCGGGACCGGGATCGTAGGCGAGGCGATGGCCCGCAAGATCGAAACCGTGTCGGCCGGTGTCGCGCATCACGCGTACCGGGCCGGTGACCCTCTGGCGATCCTGGCGGCGCTGGGAGGATTGGAGCTGGCGGCTATTGCCGGGGCGATCTTAGCCGCTCGCTTGGCCCGACTACCAGTGGTCCTGGATGGCTTTGCCTGCACCGCTGCGGCCGCGGTCCTGCACGCCCTGCATCCCCGCGTCATCGACCATTGCATCGTTGCGCATCTGTCGGTCGAGCCGGGTCACCAAAAGCTCCTGGAGCGGATCGACAAGTCACCGCTTTTCGACTTTGGCATGCGTTTGGGCGAAGGATCGGGCGCGACCTTGGCGCTCGGTGTGTTGCGGGCGGCGGCGGAATGTCATGGCGCAATGGCGACCTTCGCCGATGCCGGAGTCAGCGAGCCAGCCTGAGAGGCAAAGCAGGACGATGGGCGATAGAGTGTGGGAGCTGAATTGTGCAGACCAAATGGACGGTTGAGAACAGTGGATACTATTACAAAGATCGATTTCTTAATCACCGGATCGATCGCTGCATCACTGGCTAGGGAATCGTTGTCGAGTCCTATCCATGTCATCGAGGCTAAGGATTGGGTCAATGCGGTCGCGGCGGATCTGGAAATTTTGTTGGTCCGTGACTACCAACACGGTAGCGGAGAAATTACCACCGGGCTGCCGTCCGGTACCTCCGATCCGGGCGATGACGAACTTTCCTGCGCGCAACGGGTACTGCGCGAGGAAACCGGCGCCGAGGCTTCAGCGTGGTATCCGATTGGCCGCGTGCTCGCCAATCCAACGATCCGGACCAACAAAGTTCATTTCTTTCTGGCGCTCGGCGCCGCGTTGGGCGGTAAGACGCATTTTGATGGCAGCGAGGAGATCGAGACCTGTCTGATGCCGGCGGCCGAGGTCTATCGCGGGTTGTTCGACGGCGCGCTGGTTGTCTAGCCGTTGCACCTCGCATCTCTATACGCTGTAGCGGCTTTCGTGCGGGGAACCAACGACCCGCCGCTGGTTCCACTGCGTGACGCAATCCAACGCACTTACGACAATAGCTAAACACCAGATTGGCGGCTTGCCGTGAGGCCTCCAACACGCGGGACGGAACGCTCGTCCCAATCCGATGACTTCACCCGCGAGCGCCCGGCCAAGACGTTCCAAAGCGAGGAACCGCCAAGCGGTTGCGGCTCAGGCCGGTGTAACGCTAAGATTGTCAGCCGCTGAGCGTCCGTCCCGGCCGTCCACCAGATCATAGAATACCGAGTCACCTTCGTTCAGGCCTTGGATATTCGACTGGTGCAAGGCGGTGATATGCACAAACACATCGTTGCCGCCTTCATCCGGTTGTATAAATCCATATCCCTTGGCGTGGTTGAACCACTTCACTTTTCCGGTAGGCATAATTCGTCCCATTCGTGCTTTTGGCGAGACATGGCGCTGCACACACATCGTTTTTTGGGTAAGTATCTTAAGCTCCACCCAGCTGCGACGATATGACACGCACGCCACCCCATGAAGCATCTCAAAGACTGGCGCGAATCGCAACAAGAGTCCGTTGCGAGCCGGTTCGTCCAGAGACTGATAGGGGCGAATCGACGCCGATCAGCCTTGATGCGCGGCCCCTCGAAAACATCCCAACCTCACGTCAACTTGGGAAAATCCGTCAGGCCGTTAGGGTGCGGTGGCCAGGAAGGATTTGAAAAATTCGAGCAGGGCCGCGTTGCGAACCGATACGGAATAAGATTCGACCAGATCCCGTCCAACCTCGATCCGAGGCATCGTCGGTAAGCTAAAATATCGCGATAAAAGGATTGGAGCTAATTAGGTCGGGCGGATTTTTTTGGTGAATTTGATCCCAGCCATCTCATCCATCGAGATGTCGCAGACAATAAAATTTGGGGTGAATTGGCGACGCGCGTTAGTTCCTAACGCCCGCTAGACGCCCTTGGAATGTCGTTCACCCCGAGTTCTTGAAGCGTCGTGGTCAGCAAGTTCCTGCTCGCCAACTCGTTGTCGATCACCAGAGGGGCCATCCTATTTAAGTTATCGCAGCCATTTATCGGGAGCCCCCGCTCCAGGTAGGCGTTCTGGCGGGTTATCGCCGCAGCGCTATTCGACGCCTTGGCTCTCTATATACGAGGCTTTATTGGCCAACATGTCGAATTTGAGACGCGGTTCCAACTCCAGCTCGCGCCCCGTTACTCGCACAAAGCGAGCGTTCTCAGGATAGTTGATCGCATGGATCGCCCGAACATCGTATAGGCCGGCTTTACCCGGGGTTAGACGATAGCTCTTGATCTGTTCGAGCTTGGCCTCACCATCCCCCTCGCCATCATCAAGGCGGCGATATTCGCTCATGTCAGTGTATTCGCTTGCCTGGCCATAGACCGCCCAGGAGTTACCGTGGTCATGGGGCGGAGAGCTGCTCCCCTTATCATTGACATGGGCGAGGACGACAAATTCAAGATCCTCGTCCTTATAGAGGGTATGTACGCCCAGCGCGGCATCCGCTCCGAGGTTCTGGCTGACGAAATCCGGGTTCGCGAGCAGCTGCTCGACCTTGCCTCTGACCGCCTCGCGGCCGCCGGGCCCATTGTCGGCGGTGAGTGCGGTGCGGCAATCCTGACAGAATTCCTCAAGCGTATAGGCCATGACCTTACCTCCCAATTCGATGCTTCGGCAATATAACGGCGTAAGTCTGCTCGGCTCAAACATTTCGGCATTCCGCTACCCCAGCGCGGGATCGCGAGACCTCACTCAGGATCGCCCCGGTTGGACGGCCGTCGGACCAGGATATCATTGTTTCGAAGGCGTCGTGATGCGAGACTTCCTCGCTTATCCAGGCCAGCGGCCGGATTTCGGAGACGCGGCCCAATGATTTACTTGATGTGATCGACGAAGGAGTACGGCATGACGTCCAACAATGGCGCACTGTCCCGGTTTCGCGTTCTTGACCTGACACGGGCTAGAGCCGGGCCGACAGCAGCACGGATGATCGCCGATTGGGGTGCCGAAACGATCAAAATTGAGCAACCCCCGACGCTCTCGGAAACTCCACTGGGTGGTCCGCGCGACGGATTCGACTTTCAGAACCTACACCGCAACAAACGATCGATGACCTTGAATCTTAAGGAAGACGAAGGCCGTGAGATTTTTCTCAAGATGGTCAAATCAGCCGATGTGGTGATCGAAAACTATCGTCCCGACGTTAAACATCGGCTCGGCATCGATTACGAGACCGTGCGTGCGGTCAATTCACGGATTGTCTATGGCAGCATTTCTGGATTCGGTCAGACCGGCCCCTATGCGAAGCGCGCCGGCCTGGACCAGATTGCGCAGGGCCTGGGAGGGTTGATGTCGGTGACCGGCATGCCGGGTGACGGGCCGGTACGTGTTGGAATTCCGATTGCCGATCTTACCGCCGGGATCAATCTGGCTTACGGCATTCTCGTTGCCTTGCTTGAGCGCGAGGTCTCCGGCGAGGGGCAATGGGTCAACACATCGCTACTGGAAGCTCAGATCATGATGATGGATCTGCAGGCCGCGCGCTATGTGATGGCCGGCGAGGTGCCGAAACAGGAAGGCAATAATCACCCGACCGGTACGCCGACCGGGGTGTTTCCTACCTCCGATGGGGTGATCAACATTCAGGCCGCGGCCGACCATTTGCTGAAGCGGATGTGCGAGACCCTCGGCTCGTCGGAAATTTACGAGAACCCGGATTATAAAACCAATGAGTCGCGTACCGCGCGGCGCGAGCAGATCAACGCCGAGATCTCGGCCTACACAGTGAAGAACACCACCCAGCATTGGGTCGAGGCCTTTGCCGAAGCCGGGGTGCCTTGCGGGCCGATCTACGATATGGGCCAGGTTTTCGCCGATCCACAGGTGCAAACCCTGAACATGGACCCGGAGGTCCAGCATCACCGGCTCGGAGCGCTGAAAATGGTCGGCCAGGCGGCCAAACTAATGCGGACACCGCAGCAAATGCGCTCGGCGACCCCGGATCTCGGGCAACACACAGTCGAAGTGCTTGGCGAACTCGGGCTCTCCGAGGATAAAATTGCCGGCTTACGGGAACGGAACGTCATTTGAAACCGTCCGCTTCCATTCCCTGCGATTCCCGTTGGGTTTTTGTGATAAAAGCGCGGCCACCATCGTTCCCAGCCAACACCTACCAGTGACCAAGGAACCTATGATGAAGTTATCAACCACCAAGATCCTGGCGCAGGCCGATGGCTCCGTTGGCCGGATTACCATCAACAACCCGGATCGCCGCAATGCCATCTCGCTTGATATGTGGGAGGGGATCTCCGAGGCCTTTGACGCCTTCGACGCCGATCCCTTAATCCGGTGCGTGGTCATGGCCGGAGCCGGCGACAAGGCATTTGCGTCCGGCGCCGATATCTCACAGTTCAAGGAGAACCGCTCCAACGCCGAGGCGGCGGACGTTTACGCCAGGATCTCGATGGCGGGCCGGCAGAAAATGCTTGGATGTGAGAAGCCGTTCATCGCGCAAATCCGCGGATTTTGTATGGGTGGAGGGCTCGGTATCGCGTTGGCGGCGGATATCCGCATCGCCTCCGAGGATTCGCAGTTTGGGGTCCCGGCGGCTCGGTTGTCGATTGCCTATGATCGGGTAAATCTTGGCAATCTGATCGCTTTGGTCGGGCCTTCCAAGGCCAAGGAAATCCTGATTACCGCCAAGCGCTATTCGGCGGCGGAAGCGGCGGCGATGGGGCTGATCAATGCCTGTGTGCCGGTCGCGGGTCTGGATGCGGCGGTGCGCGATATGACCGATCGGATCGCCGAGAACGCGCCGCTGTCGATGCGGGCCTCGAAGCTGACGATCAACGAGTTGATGAAGGACGACGTGGCCTTTGATGGCGGGTTGGTCGCCCAAATGACGCGGGACTGCTTCAATAGCAGTGACTATCAGGAAGGCCAGGACGCCTTCATGAATAAGCGCAAGCCGGTGTTTCAAGGCCAATAACAGTTGGTCCCGTAACCGACTGAGACTACGGGGCTGTCATCCGGGCGATGGTTTTGGTGGTGCTGTGGCCTTCCTCGAGCCGGGCCAGGAGCACCTCGCCGCCATGTTTGCGCACGAAATCGGCACCGACCACGGTTTCCACTGTGTAGTCGGCGCCCTTTACCAGGACATCCGGGCGCACGGCTTCGATCAGCCGTTCAGGGGTTTCCCCATCAAACACCACCAAGGCATCGACATCGGTGAAGGCCGAGAGCACGGCGGCGCGGGCGGCTTCATCCTGTACCGGACGGCTTGGCCCCTTCAGCAAGCGCACGGACGCATCGCTGTTCAGCCCGACGACGAGACGATCGCAGGCGGCGCGGGCCTGGCGCATCAGCGATACATGGCCCGGATGCAGGATGTCGAAGCAACCATTGGTGAAGCCGATCCGCAGGCCGCCGCGCCGCCACCCGTCGATCTTCGATAATATAGCCTCCAGCGGACCGGCCTTGGCGTCCGGTGTGTCCGGCGGGTGCTTTGGGGTCGCAGCGGCGTTGGCGGTGACCTCGAGGTTGGTGAGCGAGTCCAAATACCATTGGTAGGTACTGACCACACCCTGCTCCAGGGGAATGCTTGGGTGCCAACCGCTCGCGACGATCCGGTCGATATTCAATAGTTTACGCGGAGTTCCGTCGGGCATCGAGGTGTCGAACACGATCCCGCCATGATAGCCGACAAGGCGTTTCACCAGCGCCGCCAGCTCGGCGATCGAGATGTCCTCGCCACAACCGACATTCACCGCCTCTTCGCTGTCATAGTGGCGCATAAGGTGCAGGCAGGCATTCGCCAGATCGTCGACATGGAGGAACTCGCGCCGAGGGGCGCCACTACCCCAGACCGTCACCTCGGGGGCGCCGGATTGTTTGGCTTCATGGAATTTTCGAATCAGGGCAGGCAGGACGTGTGAGGTCTCGAGGTCGAAATTGTCACCCGGCCCGTAAAGATTGGCGGGCATCGCCGAAATTCCACAGAAGCCGTATTGCCGGCGATAGGCTTGAAGCAGCTTGATCCCGGCGATCTTAGCGATCGCATACCATTGGTTGGTTTCCTCCAGCGGTCCGCTCAGTAAGGCAGCCTCGCTGATGGGTTGCTTCGCGTGCTTCGGATAGATGCAGGAGGAGCCGAGAAATAGAAATTTCTCGACACCGTGGCGGTGGGCGGCAGAAATCAGGCTGGATTGAATGGCGAGGTTTTCCTCGAGGAAATTGGCCGGCCAAGTCCGGTTGGCGTGGATCCCACCGACCCGCGCGGCGGCGTCGATGACGTGGGTTGGCCGGGTATCGGCGAAGAACTGGTTGGTCGCATCTGCATCCATCAGGTCAACGTCGGCCCGGCAGCGCAGTAATAAATTTTCAAACCCCTCGCGGCGCAGCGTCCGGACAACCGCCGAGCCCACCAGACCCTGATGCCCGGCGACGAAAATGCGGCTGTCACGATCCATCTTCTCGTCCTTTTCGAACGCGCGCCAAGTCTTTCTCGAACGGCGGGTTATCTCAGACCCGATGGCCAGCTTCAAGCAAGTCTAACCTGAACGATCGAGCGAGACACGGACTGGACTAATTATAACTTTTCCCTGAACGCCTCGTAAGGCGTCTTTGCGTTGTGGGCGCTGTGTGGTCGGGCGAGCTTGTAAAGCCGCTCCCATCCAGCAAGTCCCCCCCAGGTCAACGTCGCCAATGTAGCTGAGCAGCGGATAGAATTCCTGCTCGTCGGATTGGTGCGAGCGCTCGACCTTTCCATTCAACTGCGGCGAACTCGGCTTGATATAGGTATGCCGGATGCCCTTTGGAGCTCGGCCAAGTGCCTGCTTGTTGTAGCGCTTCGTGCGCACCTTGCGCACACGGGCGCCCCCTCGACCGCTGTCGGCGTCTTGTTGGGGTGGTTGTGCGGCACCGATCTGTTGTTAGTCAACCCAGCTTCGGCGTGGGTCCGATGGGTATGACGCCATCGGTAGAAACTGGCTCGCCAACACCAAAGTGCCGGCAGGTCTTTCTTACATCTTCGGATAACTCAACGTACTCAAGAACCCGAAGCTTGTGACGGATTTCCCGTTGATAGTCTGTCATCAAATACACCCGCCCTCTCCAAAACGGAGATTATCAAAGGTTTCTCGCTGAATCGTATAGCCCTACAGTTATCGCGATTCGATCGGGCTATGACTCGGAAACGCCCTTTGCGCGGACCTTTAAGGCGCGCGTTTGATTTGGCCAACACATTACCGCCAACATATCTAAAAGGTGGATCACGCCTGTCCGGCCTCCGAATCGTTGAACGAGCAGCCTGGACAGGCGATAGAATCGATGGTCGGGTTTCCAGGATCCGAGATACGGGTGCGAGATGGGGCGGAAATTTGGGGAAGCTGCATGACGACCACCTACGCCTATCACAGAGTAACCGCTAGCTCACGGCAATGGCGCGGGGTCGCAGATGGGTTTGCCGCTGGGCCAGCCTTGGGTGAGGCTGGGGCTGTATTATATGGCATCTGGCGCAGTCAGATTGGTCGGCCGCGCGACGAGTTGAGCGTGATCACCGCCTGGCCCGATAGGGTAACCGCCGAGCTTGCCGAGGCGGCGCTGACGGCCAGTGTTGGCGCCATCAGCGGTATCTCGACGGAGATTATGCGCCCGACGTTGCGACCTATCGCCCCGGACCGACCGATCCGCCAGGGGAGCTATGCCTTCCGGTGGTTCTCGACGCCGGGGGGGGAACTGGGAAGAATTTCTCGATCTCTGCGCCGCTGCCTGGCCGGGTTTTGAGAGCGCCTATGATTCTCAAGTCATCGGTCTTTGGCGAATAGGCGACGAGCGTACCGGCGGGGCAGTGGAGGAGGCGACCGGAGCTGGTATCTCCTCGGGTATTCGTAGCCTATTGCTTACCCGGCGTCCCGATCTGGCCATGTGGGAGCGCTCAAAACTGCCGCAAGGCCGAGCCGAGGAGATCGTGCGCGAGACATTGAGCCGGCGTTATGATTTGTGTGACTGGACCGTGGTTAACACCTCGACACTGCTGACCGCCGAGGACATGGTCGACACCGCGCGCTGGGCCTAGGGAAGCAGGTTGCTTGCCGTGAACCATATGCCGCCCTATCTTCTGACGCACGATTTCATTCCCCAACTCACGGCTTAATCGACCATGCTCACGCCAGCAATCGAAGCGTGTGCGCTGACCAAGCGCTTCGGCGAAATCACCGCGATCAACGATGTCTCCTTTGTTGTTGAGCCGGGCGGGATCACCGCATTGCTGGGAGGTAACGGAGCCGGCAAGACAACGACGATCTCAATTTTGCTCGGCTTGCTGGTGCCGACCTACGGCACGGTGCGAATTCTCGGTCATGACATGGTGCGTGACCGCTACAGCGTGCTTCCGCTGATGAATTTTTCCTCTCCTTATGTCGACCTGCCGCATCGATTGAGCGTGCGCGAGAACCTGCGGGTCTATGCCGAATTGTATTCGGTAGACGCGCCGGAAAAACGGATCACGGAGCTGGCTGAGCAGCTGGACTTCGCCGGGATGTTGGATCGCAAAACCGGCCAATTGTCGGCTGGACAAAAGACTCGGGTGGCGCTTGGCAAGGCCTTGATCAACCGGCCTCGGGTATTGTTGCTGGATGAGCCGACGGCGTCGCTTGACCCGGACAGCGCCGATTGGGTCCGGAGCTATCTCGAGGAATATGCTCGCGAACAGGGCGCGACGATCCTGCTGGCTTCGCATCACATGGGCGAGGTCGAACGGCTTTGCGACAGGGTTTTGATGATGCGCGCCGGAGGCATCGCTGATCGCGGTTCGCCGGCGGAATTGTTGCATAAATATGGCCGTGCAACCCTGGAGGAAGTGTTCCTGGACATCGCCCGAAACCGCACCTGGGCGGACACGTCATGACCCAACTCGCGGATTTGAACGCCGTGGCCGAGATCGTCGGCGGGTTCTCCAGGCGTCGGGTATTGGCCATGGTCCGGCGTCACTATTATTTGCTGCGTGGGTCTCTGCCACGGATCCTGGAAATGGCCTATTGGCCGACCCTGCAGATGGTGATCTGGGGTTTCGTGACCCAGTTTTTCATGGGCCATTCCAGCTGGGTCGCCAACGCCTCCGGAATCCTGATCGGCGCGGTGCTGCTTTGGGATCTATTGTTCCGCAGCCAGATCGGCTTTTCCATGTGCTTTCTCGAGGAAATGTGGTCTCGCAATCTTGGCCATCTTTTCGTCAGCCCGCTCCGGCCGGCGGAATTCGTGATCGCCATGATGGCCATGAGCCTATTGCGCGGCCTGATCGGCTTGTTGCCTTCCTGGGTGCTGGCCTATGTTTTTTTCGAGTTTTCGATTTTCTCTTATGGACCGGGCATCGTCGCGTTTTTCTCCTGCTTGTTCGTCATGGGCTGGGGCCTGGGAATGGCCGTGATTGCGCTGGTTTTGCGGTTCGGCTTGGGCGCCGAAAGCCTGGCCTGGGTGGCGATCTTCGCCTTCGCGCCGATCAGCGCGGTGTATTATCCGGTATCAACCCTGCCGGAATGGCTGCAGGTGGTCGCCTGGTGCACCCCGTCGGCCTATGTCTTCGAGGGTATGCGCTCGGTTTTCATCGACGGCGTGTTCCGCACCGACCTGCTGTTTGGCGCTATCGGCTTGAATTTGCTCTATCTGGCGATTGGGGCTGGGTTGTTCGCCTGGTCCTTCGCCAGGGCCCGGGTGCATGGCAGGCTGTTGCAGATTGGGGAGTAGGGAGCCTTCGATGCTGAGCCTGGACCAGACGCGCTTTCTTGAGTCTCAACGGGTTGCCCGGCTGGCGACGGTGGATAGATCTGGAATGCCGCATGTGGTGCCGGTCTGCTATGCCCTGGACGGTGACGCTATCCATGTTGTGCTCGACGAGAAACCAAAGCGGGTCGAGGCGCGGGCGTTGAAGCGGGTGCGCAATATCTTGGAAAACCCAAACGCTGCCCTGGTCGTCGACCACTACGATGACCAGAATTGGTCCCGACTTGGCTGGATCATGCTGCGAGGTCGGGCCGAGATTATCGAGTCGGGACTTAAACAGGCGACGGCCATCGCCCTGCTTCGCACGCGTTACAGCCAATACCGCTCGATGGGTCTGGAAGATTGTCCGGTGATCACGCTGCGGATCGAGCGGGTGAGCGATTGGGGCGTGTTGGGCCAGTGATGCCAACCCACTGAAAAATGTTATAGCGTTGCCGCGCCAACCGTTGCCGGAAATTCCAGCGGTGTGCTATTGTCGGAGCCTTCGAAAGTCGTCGTGATTATGGACCATAGAGACGATGTGACGTTGTACGAAGCGCTGAAGGGCGCTCATGCCTCGGCCCGGGTGGATACCTGGCAACGCACGAAAGCACTGATCTTGCCGATTTTCCGGATAGTTCTTCACGCTATTAAGGCTGCCGCAAGCTTCATCATGACGAAGGTTCGACGCCGATGAGAGCGCCGATCCTTTCCATGACCCTGCTCCCGCGCTTTTTGAAACGAATGTGATTCAGCTCCCTAATTCCGGCGACTATAATGAGCTGTCTTCCAGAATCGTCACACGAACGGATTTTTAAAACCGACGCATGAAGACGCCGCGCGCGCGATTTGAAACCGCGACCGGGGGCTATCGCCGATTCCTCTTTCTGGTGGAACTTCTTGGTCTAGAGATCGGTTATGAAGACGATATCTGCCGTGTTCGTTTTCCCGCCGATGAATTTTTCTTCAATCCCCAGGGCGGTTATAATAGCGGGTTGCTGACGGCGGTCATCGACATCGCCATGGCGCATCTCAGCAAAAGTTAACCGGTGCGGCGGGCGCGACGGTGGAGTTGAAAACCCAATTGGATCCCAGCTCCCGCCAAAATCGCCTGTATTCCTTGACCATCAGCGACTCTTGACCCAGGTCCAGGGTAAGAAACCGCTGCCTCCTCGCATGGCCGCAAACAACTACTCAACAGCTCATGCTTGGTTCCCCCAAGGGCTGGAAGGCCTAAAGCTGAAAGGCGGGGCGCGCCGAGACCTTGGCGAGCCAGGCGGCTACCGCTGGATATGACCCGACTAGATCCATTTCAAACGCGGTGGTCATGCGCACCGTGAAGAAGGCGGTAATGTCGGCGACGGTAAACTCCGGGCCGGCGACGAAGTCGTTCTTGGCGATGTGTGGCTCGACGCGAGCCAGAAAAATTTCCATCATCTCCGTGCCCCGGCTCACCATTTCCGGCAGCTGCGGTAGATCGTTGCGCGTACCAGGTACGACTTTACCGATGAAATTCGGCACGTGGTTTCGCATCGCGTGTAGCATCGGGATGAAACCGTCCAGTTCGAAGCGGCGCTCCCACATGTCGATCACAGCGCGCTCCTCAGCCGTGCGCCCGTACAGCGCCGGAGTTGGGTTCAATTCCTCCAAATACCGGCAGATCGACATGGATTCCGCGATCACCGTTCCGTCATCTAGTTCCAGGAAGGGTACGCAATGGAAAGGATTCATCGAGCTGAAGGGTGCGGCGAACTGTTCGCCTGCGCGCACATTCAATGGTTCTATCGGGACCTCTATCCCCTTTTCAGCCATGAAGACACGGACACGCTGGGCGCTGGGCGCCACTTCGAAATCATAGAGTTTCATTGTCGTTTCCTCTCGCTCCGGCTGCGTTACCGGCGTCGATAATTGGATCAGTCAAACATATCCGGGTTGGTTTGAACAAGGTGCTAAGAACCGCCTGAAAACATAGCGATCCTATATATTCGCTGCCGATATATTGTTGGCTATAGCGGGCCCGATCGGCGGGGGCTCGACCGGCGTGTGGCCCGAGGCATCGATCATCGATTGCTGCTGGCAGCAGCGCTCCAAAACCATGAACAGAAAAGCGGCCGCGCCAATACTGTGCCGCCGCGACGCGCCATCACGAGAGCTTGAAGAACCTGACCCCCCGTAGACCTCTACTTCGACAGGGGACAGGAGACCCTCGAAGAGCGCAGGCGGATCAGAAGAAGGATAATTGAACACCGGCGTTTTCTATACCCAAAATCGACACATGGTATCAACCAACCAGAAGGGCCAAATCGTCCGCTGAAACTGAGTCCCAAATGTTAGAACGACGCACAAGTCAATCGACGGTTCCTCAGGCCAATGCGGCCTTATGAGCTGATTGTATCAAGGTAGAGCCACCGAAAGGGCCTTCAGGGTATGAGTTAGGCTTGGTGTTGATTGTTCTTGCCGACTGTTTCCGCATGGGCATAAAAAAGACGACGTAGCGGAGTGTGCTGGCCGTTCTTATCATCCTAAAAGACTGACCATCATTCCAATCGCCCCGCCAAACACTCCGCCCCATACGACGAGCCAGCCGAGATGTTTGCGGATCATATCCTGCACAATTTGTTTGACGTTCTCAGGTGTCAGCTCACTTAGACGGTTGTCGATGATGTGTTCTACTTTTCCAATCAGCGTGCTTGTAAAATCATTTCCATCGCCATCGCCCGTACTTTCTTCGGCCAATTCGGCGATGATTTCTCTCAGCTTCAACGTCACAGGTTCGCGCAACGGCTCCAGCGCCTTTTTACCACCAGCCATCGCCAACATACTACCAAGCTGAGACCTTTCGATTGCGTCTGTCAGGCCAACGAACACTCGGTCAAAATCTACCTTCTCGGTGATGTTAGCTGCGGTGCTACCACCATTCTGTTCAAAGAATTTCTCGATGTGCTCACGGGTGAAAAACTGATCGATGATCAGGCTCTTGATCGCGCCCTTGAAATCCTCGAAGCGATTTGGAATGACGCCGGAGCCATATAGAAACGGAACCTTTTCAAAAAGCATGTGAATAGCCAGCCAGTTAGTAATTCCGCCGGACAACGCGAACATGCCGGTCAAAAAAATCAGATCACTGTGAACTGGGGAGAAATAACCTCCGACGCTGATCAACAGAGCTATGAGATTGGTAGCTAACGATTTGTTCATAGGGAATGTCGGCTTTTGTAGGGTGCTGGGGTTAGGCTATTAAAGTGCAATATTCGTCCGATGCTGGCAACAAGGGCCAAACTGGGAAGCGCCTGCTCACGGGCCTGGTAGAGTGTGGAGATTGCACCGGTTCTGCACTCAGCATCAGCGCTACGGCGGCTATCATGATCGCTCGCATCATTTGCTCTAAAACACCCGTTGCTATCAGGATCTCGCGCGTTTATCGACCAATTGACGTTGCGTTGCCTCTACCTGTCCCTTCAGTAAGGGGGGCAGGGTTGATCCTAGCACCGCTTTTGGGCAGCTCATCAAAACCCTAGAAACGGAACCCTTAGGCTTTTGAAATCGTAACATTTAGGGCCTCTAATCTGCAAATCAGTTGGGTCTGACAAAGCCTGGAAAATTACTATCTACCCGACGATCTCGAAACCCAGAACGGTCGCTTCATCGAGCACTATAATCCCCATCTCTATCACGGGAGCTTGAAGAACCTCCCCCGGCGGATGCCTGCTTCGGTAGGGGACAGAAAATTCGAGCTAGGCCACGGTCGATGGAACCAGGTCAATCAGTTTGATAATCTCCAACCGAGGCAAATTCTAGCCACACGCGGCACGTGAATCGGGGGCACAATAACGGCCTATGTACCCGCCGCAATTTCTAGGAGCCGATGACAAATAGGTAAGACCTCCGTCGACGATAGAGGACTGATTGGCAGCTATTTTATGTTCAAAAATGCTATTCTAAGACTCATGCACCGCCCTTAGGTCTTACAGCCATGTCACCTACTGCATTCGCTTAACAGTGCTCAGCGAGCATCCTGATGTGTTGACATGTTCTACCGGGGGAGTGCTGGAAGCGGGTCTATATATACCCCCAGGGGGCCTGGCCCCCGCGCACCCCTAGTCATATTGATAGCCTGAGACTGATGTACAGAATGTGCCTCTTGATCAAACCATAGGAATGACTAACCTATTGATATAGCTTGTATCAATAGGGATGCTGGTGCCTGGGCTAGGAAACGAACTCCGCCCTTGGGCACCATTACTCCCTCCTAATTATTTATTTATAAACAATAATTATAATCGCTGGCGGATTTTTCCCCTCAATCTCCACCTTTGGTTCTGGCTATAGGTTGCGTTTGGTGCTCGGCGAATTTTCTCGGCGTTTGCCGAAAAGCCAACCTATAATTTTTGTATGGCTGGCCAGTTTCCCACCGCCGTTTTAGAAAGGTGCCTAACGCGAAGAAAAGCGTCGGCGCTTGAACATGTACGTGCAAAAGCCGAACGGGTGTTTTGGAGCCGTCTGGCGAGCGTCCGGGTCGAGGCCGAGCAAATTGTCGATTAGGTGCAAATGTCATGGACTATCGCTATCTCGGACGCACTGGCGTGCAAGTATCGCCAATCGGTCTTGGCTCGGACGACTTTGGTGATGGCACCCCACCCGCAATCGCCAAGCAGATCATTCTTCGAGCTCTGGATTCGGGGATCAATCTGATAGATACCGGTAATCTGTACGCCGGGGGTCAGAGCGAGAAAATTATCGGCGAGACGTTAAAGGACTCGGGCCGGCGGCATGAGGTCCTCATCTCAACCAAGATTGACCACGCGCCTAGACGCATCGGTGTATCGCTGGATCAACACGTGCCTGACCTGCCGCCGAACGTGCAGGGAAATTCTCGCCTCAACATAATCCGAGCCTGCGAGCTATCCCTGCGTGACCTAAAAACTGACTACATCGATCTGCTGCAGGTGCACCGCTACTATCCGCACTACCACATTGAAGAAACACTCGGTGCGCTGACCGATCTTGTGCGTCAGGGCAAGATCCGATATGCGGGATGCTCAACCTTTCCTGCATGGAAGTTGATGCACGCGCTGATGTTGAGCGAGATGAAACAGTACGTGAGATTGGTAAACGAAGAATCGCCCTATAATCTTCTGGATCGACGGATCGAAAACGAGGTGATTCCGCTTGCGATGGAGCATGGCGTGGGCGTTTTGGCCTGGTCACCGCTGGCACATGGCATGTTAGTCGGGGCGTACCAACGCGCCGACCAGTACCCCAGCGGGACCCGGGCTGGCGATCGTGGCGCATTTTATGCCGGTCGCATCACGGCCGAAGGTATCAAGATAGGCAAAGCGTTCTGCAACCTGGCACGTTCGGTCGACATGAGCCCGGCACAGTTGGCGGTCCTCTGGTGCAAGGATCAACCTGGTATCACCGCATCCTTGGTCGGCGTTGGATCCGTTGAGCACCTCGAAGATCTCATTCCGGTGATGGACATGCGCCTGGATTACTCACTCCGTGCCGCTTGCGACGGACTCGTTGCACCGGGTACGCATGTTGCGAATTTTTTGAATACATCAGGCTGGATGAAGACCAGCGCTGGCTGAGGTCGGCTGGCTCCGGACGTCACGGTCCCGCAAGTGGTGCGGCGCTATGACGTCAACGCGAACCTCGTGTTTAAGTAGCTACGCGATTCATGTTTCCAGCCACCGGCACAAGCAGCCACTATTGCCGACCCTTGACTGGCCTGCCGATGGCACCGTCTCGTGAACGCGCACTTCTGGCTGCCTAGGGCGCTGGCGTCCGCTGGAGAGCCTCGGTTTCTCGGCCTGTTGGACCGTAAGGCGCACTGGGCCTTTGTGCTCGAGAATATTGTCAGCATCGCCATCAGCGCCGCCGACTGGCTTTGGCTCGCCGACGCGCCGGAGGAGCTATTACTGGCTGATCTTTGAGGTGAGCTGCAAGCAGCCTTTGGTCTGGATGATGAGATCTACACGGCAGCTCGGCTGATCCGGGAGCGGCGGGCAACCTTCGTCCAATCGCCCTCGGGGGTGAGTAAGCGGCGAGGGCAGGCATCGGTCTATCAAACCTGCTGTTGGCGGGAGACTTCACCGACACCGGCATTCCGGCCACGATTCAGGGCGTAATCAGGTCTGGCGAGGTCGCCGCGACAGCGGCGAAGGCACGTATGGCTTAAGCCCCATCGAGCCAGGGTAGCACAGCCTCCGCCCACAGGATCGGCGTATTAACCGGCAGGAAGTGGCCGGTGGGCAGCTCTTGGAACGCTGCGCCGGGGATGGAGTCGGCGATTTCCTTCATGGCGGTGGGCACCAGCAGCCCGTCGTCTCTGCCTGCCAACACAATGGTCGGGCTGGCGATCTTGGCCAGGTTAGGCCGCTCGTCCATGCCCGCCAGCATGCGGTTGTGGCTGGCATAGCTGCCGGGATCGTTGGCGACCCAGCGGTTCCGGTATGCCGTGAAGGCTTCCAAATTGGTCCGGTATTTCACCGGATAGGAGCGGGAGAGGCTATTGTCGACCTCGCCGCGCATACCGTTCTGCTCCACATCGTCGGCGCGGGCGCGCAGCATGGCCTCAATCCCGCTCATGCCGCCGATGGCTGGGCTGGAAACCGCCAGCCGCCGAACCTTGGTCGGGTAACGCGCCGCGAAAGCCAACGCAATACCGCCGCCAAGCGCTGTGCCCGCCACATCGGCTGGATGCGGAAAACTCAGGGCCTCCATCAGGGCAGCCAAGTCGGCGCACATGGTATCGACCCCCAAATCACCGCGGATTTTCTCCGAAGCGCCTGTGCCGCGCCAATTCCAGCGCAAGACACGGTGGCCAGCTTGCTGCAGGTTGGAAATTAGCGCGCCCCAGCTTTCGATGGAGCCGCCAAGCTCGTGCAGTAGTACCAAGGGCGCGCCGCCCTCAGGTCCGTCCAGTTTGTATTCTAGGACGATGTCGTTTGCTTCAATCAAGGGCATGAAAGGTCTCCGTTATTCCGGGTCGTCTTACATCTACTATCTTATCGTGGGTGGCGCGGGTTGCCCTTTGATACGCGCTTTACGCTACTCAAGATCAGATAACGGTGGTGCGCACACGGGATGAGATGGGAGAGGCGGTTACTCAGGATAGATCTCATCCTGAGTAGCCAGCAACGCTGGCGTATCGAGGGGGCGAACGCCAGGACGGGAAAACGCCTTACCCTGCGATAAACGGCAGCACAGTCTCCGCCCACAGGCCGGCTGAGGTGACCGGCAGGAAGTGGCCTGCTTTTAGCTTCCGATAGTCGGAGCCGGGGATGCCGTCGGCGATCTCCTTCACTGAGGCTGGCGTCCGCAGTGGGTCGTCAACGCCGGACAGCACCAGGGTTTTCGCCGTGATCTTGGCGAAATTCACGTCCTCATTCATGCTGGCAAGCATGCGGTTGTGGCTAGCGAAGCTGGCGGGGTCGTTGCAGATCCAGCGGTTCCGATAGGTCGCGAAGAAAGCCGCGTCGGTTCGATATTTCTCCGGGAAAGAGCGAGCCAGGCTAGGGTCTGCGAACGGCCGCATGCCGTCTCGCTCCACGCCCTCGGCCCGCGATAGCAACATGCCGCCGGAGGCCTTGTCGCCGCCAGTTGCTGGGCTACTGACCACCAGCTTTTTGACCCGGTCCGGATAGCGGGCGGCAAAGGCAATAGCGATGCCGCCGCCGAGCGCCGTGCCGACTAGGTTTACCGGTTGGGGGAAGCCCAGTCCGTCCAGCAAAGCCGCCAGGTCACCGCACATCGTGTCAATGGACAGGTTGCCCCGGATTTTCTCCGACAGGCCGGAGCCGCGCCAATCCCAGCGCAGGACTCGGTAACCGGCCCCGGTGATGGTGGGAATCAGAGGCTCCCAGCTGAAGGAGGTACCGCCAAGCTCGTGCACCAGTACCAACGGTTCGCCGCCTTCTAAGCCGTCGAGGTGATAGTGCAGGCTGACGCCGTTTGCTTCGATCCATGCCATGCTGCGTGCTCCTTCTACCTGCTCTACTGCTGCCAGTTTTCTGGGATGACGCGGAAAGCATTGCCCTCCCGCACCACATGGCTGCACGCCGGGAAGTGAAGGTGCATGCCCGCCACGAGCAGCCGGTCGCTGGCGGCCATGTCGCAGACGCGGCGGCGGCTGGCTTCGGCCTGCTTGGGGTCGGTGTCGAAGGCGATGGTGACTTCCGGGCGTGGGGCCTGGATGTCCGGCACATGCATGATGTCGCCCCAGATCAGCAGCTGCTCGTTCCCGCCCTGGACATTGTACATACTGTGGCCCGGCGTGTGGCCGTGGGCAGTCATGGCAGTGACGCCGGGGAAGACTTCCTCGCCGTCTTTAAACATACGCATTTGCTTTTTGTAGGGAGCGACCTGCTCGCGCGTCGCGCCAAAGAACAATATTTGGTCGCGCTCGTTGCCCTTGGCCATCGCGCCGTCGTCTGCCCAATGCTTCAGCTCGTTCTCGTGGAAAACTAGCTCAGCATTCGGGAAGAACGGTCGCCAGGTGTTGCGGTCGGACAGGCCCGCCGAGTGATCCGGGTGCATGTGGGTCAACAGGATCGTGTCTATATCGGTCGGCTTAACGCCTGCCAGTTCCAGGTTCCGTAACAGCTTGCCGCCGGTATTGGCCATGTAGGTCCCGCAGCCGGTGTCGACCAGAGCCAGGCGGCCTTTGGAATGGATGAGGAACGTGTTCACCGCCGTCTTACGGCCTTCGGTCGGGCCAAAGGCTTTGACTATCATCTGTTGCGCATCGGCTTCCTCAATATTCTGCAACACGCTGAGCGCGCCCATCAGATAGCCGTCGGAGATGACGCTCACGGTCATGTCGCCGATGTGGCGGTGATAAATACCGGGGATTTGGCCTTTGGGGGCGTCAACCATGGGAAGGATTCCTTATGGATCAAAACATTGTTGGTTTGCACATTGCCAACTGGATTGGATTGTCGCAACGGATAGTCACACGAGCCTTGAACTCGGGCTTGTGAACCTTCCGCTTCGTCATCGCCAAACGCCTCTGTGGAAGATCAACAGACATCAAAATTATAGCGTAAGTCACTGTCCAGTTTCCGGGGAGTGCCTCAGGTGTCGACTATCTCAATAGCCAGGAAACCCGACGCCTCATCGTTCTCGTGGCCTGCAGCGAAGCACGGATTCTTTAGCCAGTTGAAAACTTGATTGGTGTTGACGCCATAACCCCGGCAACCTGGTTAACGGAAACACCCACAAATCGAGGCTGTGCGTAGACCATTCGGTTCTCGTCGTCTCTCCAGTGCCTGCGCCGCTTCGCCACCACAATCCCCGATAGCCTCCATTACCATAAGTGGACACTATCTCGCCTTACTGGAGCACGGCAGGGCGGGTAGACCGGACGGATATGTGAAAGTCCCTAAGGAAATGGATCTCTATGGAAGTTTTTAAAATTGGGCGTTCATCTGTCCAACTGTCCACGAGAGGGATTAGGCCGCCTCTCCCGTGGATAGTTGGAAAACCTGCCTTGGATTGTGTCTCCGTCGTCGGGCTAGGATTAATCCCTAGACGTTCGCAGGATGTCACAGACTTACGGGACACGAGCCTACTCCCACCCCACAACATATCGATGCCGGGACAGAGAGTCGCGCATCATCATGAGAAGGAATCCTATAATAGACGCTACTCAACTTGAGGGTACTCTAGGTAATCCTGGTGCCGGTCGAATCCGGTCTCGCCATGCCTTTGATTACGCCGGCGATGGTGAGGCGTCCAACTGGGTCGCCTTGCTTGTTGACGACGATACTTGCTTTGTTTGGCGTCTTGCCCATGACCTGGGCGACGTCTTCTAGGATCATCGCGGCATTGATCTTCGGGCCAGTCTCGGTGCCGCGCAGCTTGGTCATTATAGAGCGTGCGCGCACCACGCGTGAGCGGTTGATATCCTTCATGAAGTCGGCAACGTAGTCGTCCGCCGGTTTCATGATGATGTTTTGAGGGTCGTCATCCTGGATGATCTCACCATCCCGCAGGATGGCGATGCGGTCGCCGATATGCAGTGCCTCGTCGAGATCATGGGTGATGAAGACTATGGTCTTGTGCAGTTCTTCCTGCAAATCTAACAAGATGGTCTGCATTTCGGCCCGTATCAGCGGGTCGAGGGCGGAGAATGCCTCGTCCATCAGCAGGATCTCAGCATCGGTGGCGAGTGCCCGGGCCAGGCCGACGCGCTGCTGCATGCCACCGGACAACTGGCTGGGGAAGTAATCCTCATATCCCGATAACCCGACCCGATCAATCCAGCGCAGGGCGCGGTTCTTGATCTCGTCCTTAGGGCGTTGCTGGGTACCCAACCCGAAGCCGATATTTTCCAGCACGGTTCGATGCGGGAACAGCGCGAAGCGTTGGAACACCATCGAGATGTTGTGGCGGCGGAACTTCAGAAGGTCCTTCTCACCGTATGCCATGATGTCCTGGCCATCGATCTCGATCTCGCCTTCGGTCGGATCGATCAGGCGGTTCAGATGGCGGATCAGTGTCGACTTACCGGAGCCCGACAGCCCCATGACGACTTGGATTTGTCGCCGCTCGATTTGCATATTGATGTCGCTGAGGCCGATGACATGGCCGGTGCGCTCCAGCAACTCGCCTTTGCTAACGCCGTCACGCACCAATTTCATTGCATTGGCTGGATCGTCGCCAAAGACCTTGTAAAGATTACGAACCGAAATGGTCGTGTCACTCATCGCCCATCCCCTGGCGGTATGTTTGCATCCTGTGGCCCCAGCTTTGGGTGACCCGATCAAAGATGATTGCCAGCGCCACTACGGCTAAGCCATTGAACAGGCCAAGGGCGAAATACTGATTGGTTACGGCTTGCAGCACTGGCTGGCCGAGCCCCTTGACCCCGATCATCGAGGCGATCACCACCATTGCTAGTGCCATCATAATCGTTTGGTTGATACCGGCCATTATGGTCGGCATCGCCAGAGGGATCTGGATGTCATACAGCTTTTGCCACTTGCTAGTGCCAAAGGCGTCGCCAGCTTCCAGCACTTCTCGATCGACTAGGCGGATGCCGAGATTGGTCAGGCGGATAACCGGCGGAATGGCGTAGATCACCACTGCCAGAAGCCCGGGGACCTTGCCGATGCCAAGCAGCATGACCACCGGGATCAGATAGACGAAGCTCGGCATCGTCTGCATCACGTCGAGAACCGGCAGAACGGTGGATTGGGTACGATCCGAGCGCGACATCAAGATGCCTATCGGGATGCCGATGAGGATGGCTAGCAGGGTACAGACCAGGATCATCGCCATGGTCCGCATGGTGTTTTCCCACATGCCAAAATAGCCGATCAGCAACAAGGCAGCGGCGACGCCTAAAACCAGCGTCCATCGGCGCGCAGCGAACCAAGTGATGCCCACGATGACCAGGATGATCAACCACCACGGCGCGTTCAGCAGAAGTTTTTCAAACCAGACTAGGAAATACAGAACTGGCTCGAACACGGCTTCTATATCGGCCCCGTAGGTGCGCGAAAAGCTCAGATAGCCTTTGTCGATACCCCGTTTGATTGCACGCAGAGCGTCTTGGCTCATTTGCGGAAATTCTAGCAGCCAAGTTTCCATGGATTCATTTTTGTAGTTTGTACCAGCATAAACAGAACGGGCTCGGCGCAGCACCGAGCCCGTTCTTCAGGTAGCTTACAGAGCGGCCTTAACCTTGGCGGCCACGTCGGCCGGAACCCATTTGCTCCAGACTTGCGGGTACTTCTTCAGGAAGTACTCGGCAGCTTCTTCGCCACCAGCCTTGTTCTCATTCATGTAGATCAAGATGTCGCCAAATTCCTTCGGTCCGAAGGAGCGAGCCTTGAGGTAACTATAGGCGTCGTTCGCTTTCTTGGCGAAGGCGGTTGAGACGACGGTGTTGATCTCGGAGACCGCGTAGCTATTCGGCTTCGGGTTCGGGCAATCCTTGACTGAGGTGCACTTGCCGTATTCGACGGCGTCATGCTTACCGAGGTCCAAGCGATGCATCGCATATTTGGAGAGCAGGGCCGTCGGCGCCCAGTAATAGGCAAAAACAGCCTCGCCGCGGTTGACCGCCTTGGCGATGGCACCAGCCAGCGCCGCGCCGGAGCCCGGATCGACTAAGTTCCAACCCTTGGCAGCCATGTCACGGGCCTTGAACATATTCTCGTTGTTGATCTGGCAAGCCCAGCCGGCCGGGCAGCCGATGAAGCGACCCTTGGAGGGATCTTCCGGGTCCTTAAATAATTGCGGGTTCGCCAACACGCCGGCAAGCGTCGCCAACTCGGGGTTCTTGTCGACCATGTATTTAGGGATGAACCAGCTTTCACCAGCATTGATACCCGGGTTGTCAAGAACTTCGCTGGCAACCTCGATGCGGCCTTCTTTGACGGCCTTGGCGATTTGCGGCTTGATAGAGTTCAGCCAAAGCTCTGGCGCGATGTCGGGTTCGCCCTTTTCAGTCATCGACGTCATCGTTGGCACGGTATCGCCTGGAACCGTCTCAACGTCGCATCCATATCCATTTTTTAAGATAAAGAGATCGATATTGGCAGCAGCTTGCGCGCTCGCCCAATTCATTTCGGCAATGGTGACCTTACCGCACGCAGCGCTAGCCGCTCCGCCCCAAGCGAGGCCCATCGTCATGGCGACCGCTAAGCCCCCGATCGCGAATACTCGTTTCATCGTCATCTCCTTTACGTGCGCCCGAGCGTCGCGCTGGGGCCCTATGATTGCCGTTGTTCTAGTGACGGCGTGCTGCCAATGCCCTATTTTTTGAGATTGAATTATAG
>Ga0209501_10000067_pt1 | contig 129244 bp, 146 predicted proteins | sample ArcticOcean_MG_C_4_FD_187434 | JGI IMG/M metagenome (GOLD analysis project Ga0209501, IMG submission 187434) | Marine microbial communities from western Arctic Ocean - ArcticOcean_MG_CB4_134 (SPAdes) (version 2) | ecosystem: Environmental > Aquatic > Marine > Oceanic | place: Arctic Ocean... | reverse complement strand
GGTAACGTTTTAACTCCAGGTAGCGAGTTAGCTGTTACATTCAGATTAAGCCTTCCAGAGCCATGTAATGGTGACTTCGATACTGGAAGTATAAACTTCTGGGGAGAAGCAATTTAAGGTTGATTAATTTAATTTTTATTTTTTTTATTTATTTTTTTTATGGTGGTGGGGAGGAAAAACAAGAGTGGGAAATATACAAAATGACAGAACAGACAATAAACATGAAGAAAGAAGTCCTTAAGGGAGTAGTTTGTGCCCTAGTTGTGGCAATAGCAGTAATATTAATGACAGGAAATGTCTTAGCCTATAAATTATATTGTTTAAATTATGGGGAGAGTTTGCCGGACCCTGAAAATCCAAGATATACTTGTTTTCATGATACTTGTCAAGTTTGTACAACAGATTTGGATAACCCAACTCATCCCGGAAGGTGTAATAGTATAAGTGTATGCCAGGGTCTTGATGGAACCGTGGGGGGTGGTGGTGGAGGAACTATAGATGCTGAAGCACCGGAATTCACTGTTAACTCTCCAACTGAAGGTGGAGTATATTCGAATAGGAGGGTTGTGTTTGATATAGAGACAAATGAGCCGAGTACTTTTACTTATACAGATAACATAAACGGGCGTGGGCGAATTAAGAACATGGCTCGAAATGTGTTTAGTTATTTGCGGGCATTAAGTTTTAAAGATGGATTAAATGACATCACTATATTTGCTAATGATAGATTTGGAAATACTGGAGAGATGCGGGTTACATTCTTTGTCGATAGTAAGGCTCCAAGAATAAGTAGGACTTTACCTAAAAAGGGATTTGCAAATGGAGACTTTGAAGTTCAATTTAAGGAACAGAATCCAGAGAGATTGACTTTAGTTTATGGGAATGATGAAACTGGATATCGAGAATCAGTTGTAGATATAGATACTTGTAGGATTGATAGAGGTAGATATTACTGTAGTATTTCTGTAGATTTAGATGAATACGATGGGCAGATTTTGCTATACTATTTTGAACTTGAAGACATTTCAGGAAAGGGGACTGAGAGCAGACCTGTAGACTTAAGTGTTGACATAACTGCGCCAGTATTACTTAATCCTGATACTTTCTGGTATCAGGGTGAGGGGAGAAATTCAAAGTATATTTATTTTGATATGGAAATAGATGAGGATAATTTTGATGAAATTACATTTATAGATAATGAGGCAAGAAGGCCAAGGGAAAAGAGAATATGTAGTCGTCTTCGTGATGACAAGTGTATTAAAAGAGTATCATTTCGAACTGGGCATCATACACTCGATGTTCAGATTGTAGATGATGCAGGTAATGCAGTTAGTACTGAGAGAATTGTATTTGATGTTTAAAGTTCTTGATTTTGGTATCTTTTAATATAATAGGGAGTGATGTCATTTATCTTAGAGTTTATTTCTAGAGATTATTAAAAGTTTGGATGACTAACAGTATCTTTCGCACAAAGATTAATAGTCGGTTTTGATATCTCTCAAGGAATAACTCGATTTGGATATTCTAACGATTATCGAAGTAATTTAGAACATTTCAAGAAAGATTAAGGAGAATTACGACTGAGTCTGATCCGGAAAATATAAAAAATAGTGTCTATGCGAAAGATACTGCAAAATAAGAATAATTTTATAAACTTCATTTTATTGATTTTATCATGCAACAGATGACAATTGAACAAATGAATGAAAAATTTAACGAACTGAATGAAAAGTTTGAAAAATTGAAAGAGGATTTAATTGTTGCCAAACGGACTGAAGATTCTTATCAAAGACATGAGAATGGCGATTTTATCAAAAAGTCTAAGCAAGATTTTTTACAAGAACTTGAGAAATGGTAGAAATAATCTATGATAAAAAATTTCAAAAGATATTTTCTAAAATTAAAGCTAGATTATTTAGAGAACAAGTTAAAAAACAGATTTATAAGATAATTGATAATCCTAGTATTGGAAAACCAATGATGTATTCTAGGAAAGGAACAAGAGAATTATATGTAAATCATTTTAGGCTTGTTTATACATATTATCAAAATCAAAATATTGTTGAATTTTTGGACTTATATCATAAGGATGAACAGTAATTGATTTTTAATGCAGGATAACATTTATATAATTTAATACTTATAGTATTTGATGGACTTTGAGCAGAGGTTTTCAAAAGTAGGTAGATATCTTGATAGCGATTTTATTGTTGATCAGGGATTTATGAATCGTGAGTGGGTTTCTGAGAATGATAATGATGTCGAAGATTTATAATAAATATAAATTTTCTTAATATTTTTATCTGACTTGGGTAGTAACTCGAATTTATATATAATTTAGTGTATTTTAGATTATCTATTTTAAGAAATATATTTTTCTAAGATAGGCTTTTGAAAGGAGGTAATGAAATCATATGAATAAAAGAATATATGCAGGGCTACTTGCAATGATGTTTATTATTAGTTCACTAGGATTTGTTATAGCTACTGATCCAATATTAAATGTTACATCTCCAGTTGAAGGAGCTTATTTAGATTTAAGGATAATTAATTTAAGCGCAACTGCAGACCAATTGGTTGATTTTTTCCTTTTTAGAAATGTGTTAAGATCAAGAAGGGCTGTTAATTTAAATGATAGTGTCATGTCTACTACAAATACATTTAGAGCTCGTGAAGGAAGTAATACAATACGTGTAAAGGTTCTGAATATGAATGGTGAATCAGATTCAAAAGATATTAGTTTTATAGTCGATACCCGGGCTCCAAGAATTAGTAGGACTGAACCTAGAAATAATGAATGGGTAAATGCTCAGTCTTTATTTACTGTAAATTATCGAGAAGATAATTTGGATAGTGTTAGATTAGTTTATAATGGTACAATTGAACCAAAGACGGATTGTACTTCTGGTAGAAAAAAGACATGTTCTATAATGCCAAATTTAACTTCTTTTGATGGTAAAGATTTATTGTACCATTTTGAGTTATTTGATAAGGCAGGAAATAATGCTACTAGTCAAGTTAGAATTGTGCATGTTGATACAACCTTGCCAGTTATTAGTAATGTTTCTACAAGTGTTGATCGTAGAAGAGTAACTTTTACTGTTGAAGTTGAAGAAGAGAACTTTGATAAAATACTTATGAGGGATAATAATGCTAGGAGACCTAGGTGGACTAGATTATGTTCTAGATTGAATGTTGGTGTTTGTACGAAGACTAAGACTTTTAGAACTGGTACTCATAATATAGATTTAATGCTTCTAGATGAAGCAGGTAATTCAGATTCAGTTTATAATCTAGTTGTAATTTTTTATTTTTTATTTTTATTTTTTTAGTTAATTTTAAATATCTTGGTATCTAATGTATTTTATGGAAGAAACAACTATTAAGATAGGCATAGATACACTTAAGAGACTGGATTCTATGAAAAAATTTAATGATACTTATGATGATGTTTTAAATGATTTAATTGAGGAAGAGTTGAGTGAAGAAGAGTTGAGGGAGCTTGAAGAAATTATAAGTCAAAAGAAATTTAAGCCTATTGAACAAGTAGCTAGAGAATTAGGTGTTACTTTAGAAAAGGATGTATAATTTATTGATATCTGATAAAGCTCAAAAATTTCTTAATAATCTTGATTTTAATGAATCTGAGATGATAATCAATAAACTTAATTCAATTTTAGATAGGCCATATTCTCATATAAAGAAATTAACTGGAAGTAGATTTTGGAGACTTAGAATATCTAAATATAGGGCGATTATAGATTTTGTTGTTGAAGATAATATATTGAAAGTTTTAAAAATTGGTCATAGGAAGAATGTTTATGATTAATTTCATCTGAATTAAGTAAAACATATGTTTATATAATTTCTAATATATATTTTGTGATGTATATATTTGAATCATATTTATTATTCTTGAAAGGAGGTAATTTATTATGAGAAAATTATATTTGACTTTTTTGGTTCTTGCATTAAGCCTAGGTTTTGTAGCTGCTGGAATGAATCATTCTCCGTCTTTTAATGTTAAACTGACTTGGATGGGTGAAATGAATGTTTTACAGGGTTCACCTTCAGGAAGTGTATTGTTTACTAATGGTGACATGGTTAGGGTAATGGTTAGGGGACTTGAACCTGATACATTTTATTCGCTTCATCATGGTAGTGATTGTGTAGATTTTGATATGAAGACAAATCGACATGGTAACTTGAAGACTATGAAAGTAGAATGGGATTATTCTGATCTTTATATGATGAGAGAGGTTTCTAGGGGTGGTATGATACCAACTTTGAACGAAGGTGTTGCTGAAGATTTTGAATTGAAGAATTTTAAGTGTTCTGCAAGTACTGGAGAGATGATTTTGGGAGGAGTTGAACCTAAGAATCATGTTCGAGTTTGGACAAGATAAATAATTATTGTTTTTGTTTTTTTGTTGTTTTTTGTTGTTTTTTAGTGTTTTTTAGTATTTTAGTTAGGTTTAAATAAAATGAATTTTTGGGTTTTTAATGGGGAAAAAACAAAATGTATCGTTTATTGCTTCGAATGCTGATAGGCCAAATAGGCAGCAATTTTATCATGATTTTTTTGATCGTGTTGGGGGACTTGAATTAGATTTTACTTTTTCTCATTCTGGAGATCACTCCTATAATGAGATAGATAAAGCGGATTTGGTAGCTTTAGATTTAACTGAGATTGATGATGGGATCGCTGACTCATTAAGATATGCAATAGATAATCATAAACAAACTTTTGGACATTGGTCTAATGGATTAAGAGATGGAGTTAGCCCGTTTATTAGGAGGGTTTCTCATTATAGGGGTCATAGAAGTTATTATGGAGATAATGGGGACTTATTTTCTGAATTTGATAATTGGTATAAGGAAAGTACTCCTGGATTGCAAAAAAGAATTCTAGAAGATAAAGATGCTACATATGGTTGTGTTAAAATATCTCAAATTATTCCAACTTCTATATCTAATGCTCAAATCTGGGTGAAGAATGGTGCTATTCAAACCTCAGTAAGTGAACTGGGGGCAGGGGTTGGTAGGGATCATGGGAGGCATGCAACAAGAGATCAGTTTATAGATTTTTTAAAAGAGAATCGTATGTGGGATTGGTTGGGGCAGAAAACTGAGGGGCATGACGAGGCAAGAAATAATTCTGAAACTACTAGATCTGCGTTTGCTACTTTGATAGGAAATGGGACTATCCCTAGTTATGCTATTCCTAAAACAGATCGAATAAAAATTCCTAGGTTAGGATTACAAGCATTTATGCAAAATAGATTTATGTATGTCGATGAAAAGGGTAGGATTATTGAGAGGGAATAATTTATTTATTCTATAAGATAATTTGCCATAGCATCTAATATATTATATGAAGTACTTGCAGTCCAGGGTATCCTTATGCTTGTTACTTCATTAACATAATCTACTAAAGCATTTTTATCATCATATACTGGCCTTCCTATATTTCCTGGAGTGGGTTTTTGTTTAGATGTTTCAAATTTTCCCTGATTACCATTTCTAGTTTTGAGTGTTTCAACAAAGTCTTCTAAATGCTGCGCGTTTCTCACAGCTAATGGGCTTGAGGACCCATTTAATCTTATATTTATTAACTCAGAAAGTTCTTTATATAATGCCGTTTTAGTAGCCACATAAACCTCCCGCTATTTGGTTTTATAAATATATATGTTTTATGTGGGATGACATATAGATAAATTATTTTGTGGAACAACTTTTAAAATTAAATTAAATTCTATTTTTATCGTCGATAAAACTGTTTACTGGTATAGGGTGGTAAGTCATGTTTATATATAGTAATGTTATAAAATACTTAATGAAAAAAGGCGGCTTATCCCAAGCAGACGTTGAAAAGAATTCTACGAATTCTTTAAGAGAAAACATTGATGTAATTTCCTTCGGAAATATTATTTCTTCAATGTTTTCAAAACGAAGTTTATCCTTAGTATTAATGTTCATTATGGCTGTGAATGTATTTGCACTACCTGTTCTTGCTTCAAACAATGTAGCTTATATTTTTAAAAATAAGGCTAGGATTGATGATAATGTAATTGAGGTTTTTGAGGGGAAGGGACTTAATGTAGATTTGATAAATGAGAAAGATTTACCATCAGACTTTTCTGCATATAGATTTGTTTATTTGGGTGATGAGAGATTTCGAAATGATATGGACATAAAAATTTGGAATTATCCCACTATAGTTTCAAATTATTTTTATGGTGAAGAATGGGGATTAACTGATAGAGATGGTATTTCTCAATTAGTTTCTTCAGCTCCATTAAGTGTTAAGATTGGTCATAGAATTGTTGAAGTTTATACGCAAGGGACCATTGGAGGTATTGGAATACCTTATTATTATTTGGATGGAGAAAATAAGGCTGATGATTTGTTGAGTCGCGCCGTGACCTATACTACTAAAAATAATTTAGTTGGGGATGTTGTAAGTTTTGGTGCTGCAGGTATTACACTCGCAAATGGGGAAATTGCACAGCATAATATTTGTTTCTATGGAATTGTAGAGAGTGATTATTGGACTAATGGTGCGGTTGAATTATTAGAAGAATGTGTTGATTTTGTAGGTGTTACTTGTGAATCAAATAATGATTGTTCTGATGAGGATCTTGGAGGACCTTATTGCGTAGGAGACCAAATATTTCAGAATGTAAATGATTTTAGTTGTATAAATGCTGGAACTGTAGATAGTCAATGTGTTTCTACTCCTGATCAGTTTTTAGTTGAAAGTTGTTCAGCTAGTTGTAGTCAGGGAGCTTGTGTATGTCTAGATAATGATAATGATGGATTTGATGAATGTGCTTTTGGTACTGAGGGAGATGATGGTAATAATTTAGATTGTAATGATGGAAATGTAAATATTAATCCAGGTCTATCTGAAATGTGCGGAGATAATCTAGACAATAATTGTAATGGATCAATTGATGAAGGATGTCCTAGTGATTTAGATAATGATGGATTTGATAATGCTAACCCTGGAAGTTTGGGGGATGATGGATTACCCATAGATTGTCGTGATGATATATTTGCCATAAATCCTGATGCAACTGAAATTTGTGATTTTGTAGATAATAATTGTAATGGTCAAATCGATGAAAATTGTTCAGTTGATTTAGATGAAGATGACTATGATAATACAAATCCAGGAAGTCCTGGAGATGATGGAAGGCCAATAGATTGTAATGATAATGATAATACTGTGCACCCAAATGCTTTTGAAATTTGTGACGGAAAAGATAATGATTGCGACGGATCAATCGATGAAAGTGATGGAGATTGTAATAATGGTGAAGTTTGTAGTTTGGGTTCTTGCTCTGCAGTAACTTGTGATAGTGATAATGATTGCGGAGTAGATGGATTTTTTGATGGAAGGTTTTGTACTCAGGATGACGTTTTTCAGAACTACATTGAATATACTTGTGAAAATCCAGGGACTATAAGTTCAAGTTGTTCTCAGGATGTTGATTCAAGAAAAATTACTGATTGTACTGACAGTTGTCAAGCAGGAAGTTGTATAAGTATTGGATGTAATAATGATAATGATTGTAATGATGGAGATGTTTCTACAGTAGATAATTGTGTTAATCCAGGTAGTATTGATAGTTATTGTGTTAATGAGGTAATTGAATGTGTTAATAATTCAGATTGTAATGATAATGATTCATATACAGTGGATACATGTTTGAATCCTGGAACAATAAACAGTATGTGTGACCATGAAGATACAGTTTGTTTACTTGATGCTGATTGTGGTATTGATGGATTTGTAAATGGTTTAAGTTGTACTGGAGATGATGTAAGTCAAGATTATAGGTCTTATGAATGTGAGAATGGTGGTACAATAAGTGCTAGTTGCTCTCAAGTTATTGAAGAAAGGGTAGTTACCGAATGTAGTGATTCATGTAGTGAAGGAAGTTGTGTAACAGTTACTTGTAATAATGATAATGATTGTAGTGATGGAGATAGCGAAACTACTGATGTGTGTTTAAATCCTGGTACAGTGAACAGTATGTGTACTCATGAGGATGTTTTATGTTCTTTAGAAAGTGATTGTGGAACTGATAGATATACTGGTCAGTTGTTTTGTGAGGGAAAAAGTATATTTAGAAATTTTGTAGATAATAGTTGTAATGTTCCTGGGACTCAGGCTAGTTTTTGTAGTAATAGTGTAGATGCAGTTGAAGTTTATGAATGCACTTACGCATGTAATTCTGGAAGTTGTATTAGGTGTAATACGCAAAACGATTGTAGTGATGGAAATGATGGGACTGTGGATATATGTAGATTTGGTGGGACAATTGATAGTTATTGCAGTCATGATGTTGTAAGTTGTTTTAATGATTCAGAATGTGGTGAAGACAGTTTTACTGGAACTCCGTTTTGTATAGGGGAAGACGTTTATCAGAACTTTAGAGATTTAAGTTGTACTAATGCTGGTACATCTGGAAGTTTTTGTGATATTGAAACAGAAAATCAATTGGTTGAAAGTTGTGAATTGGGGTGTAGTCAGGGTAGTTGTAATGTTGAGACTGAATGTAACAATTTAGTAAATGGTGTAGATTTTGATGATGATAATGATGGTTTGGCTAATGAACTTGATCCTGGATGTTGGGATGATTTGACTCAACCAAGTACTTACAATCCTGAACTTGATGATGAGAGTAGGGCTGACGTCACTTGTTACGTTGCATCAGATTGTGGGTTTATAGATTATTTATATCCCCCATTTTGTGAAAATAATCAAGTGATAGATAGGCAGGACATATATGTATGTAATAATCCAGGCACTGGGATTTCAAGTTGTAATATAGAATCTGTAACAAATATTGATGAAACATGTTCAGCTTCTGAAGTTTGTTTTGTGGATCAATGTGTTAATGATTGTGTAGATTTAGATAATGATTCTTATGACTCATGCCCTGTAGGTTTGCCAGATGATGATGGCTTACCTATTGACTGTAATGATAATATGAATGCAATAAATCCTGGTGCAACTGAAATTTGTGATGGTATAGATAATGATTGTAATGGTTTGATTGATGAAAGTTCGGATGATAGCTGTCAAGAAGGTAGTGTTTGTAGTCTGGGTTCATGCACTGTTGTGATTTGTGAGAATGATAATGATTGTGATGACAATGATGATTATACTGCAGATACATGTAATAATCCTGGAACTGTGGATAGTTTTTGTACTTATGAAGATATAATTTGTGTTAGTGATGGAGATTGTGTTGTTGTACAAGGTGGAGAAAGTTATTGTAGTGGGAATGATGTTGTTTTTGATCAACTTGTTCCTATTTGTTTGAATTCAGGAACTACTTCATCTGAATGTAGTTCTGATACTTTCCAAGTTCTTGTAGATGAATGTAGTAATACTCAAATTTGTTTGGTAGATCAATGTGTTGATGACTGTATGGATATAGACGGGGATGGATTTGATGATTGTAGTGTTGGTGAGCCTGACGATGATGGTGAAGATTTAGATTGTGATGATAATGAATTTACAGTAAATCCAGGAGCAAGTGAAATGTGTAATGGTATTGATGATGATTGTGATGGTGAAATCGATGAGGGTGCAGATGACAGTTGTGATTCTGGAAGTATTTGTTCACTCGGAAGTTGTATTGCTGAATGTATGGATGTAGATTTGGATGGATTTGATACATGTAATCCTGGTGAAGATGGAGATGATGGGGAAGATCTAGATTGTAATGATGATTTAGCTGCAGTAAATCCAGGTGCAATAGAAATTTGTGATGGAATAGATAATAATTGTGATGGGTCAATCGATGAAGGCAGTAGTATTGATTTGTGTGGTGCTAGTATGATCTGTGATGATGGTATGTGTTTTGACGTGGCATGTGATATGGATTTAGATTGTGGTATAGATGGATTTACAGGTAATAACTTTTGTAGTGATGAGGATACTGTAGTTCGTAGCTATCAGACTTTTTCATGTAGTAATCCTGGCACTTCTATAAGTTCATGTACTTCATTTACAGAAGCAAGAGTTGTTGATGAATGTGAGGAAAATTCATTATGTTCACAAGGATCATGTTTAAGTCAATGTGTAGATTTAGATAATGATGGATTTGATACTTGTGATGCTGGCGAGGGAGATGATGGAAATCCAATAGATTGTAACGATGATGATTTGAATATAAATCCTAATGCTTTAGAAATTTGCGATGGAATTGATAATAATTGTGATGGATTAATTGATGAAGTTATGGATGCTAGTTCATATCATTTAGATGTAGTTAGTGATCCGAGCACTAAGATAAGTTTAATTAATGGATTTATTGCAAATAATATTCCTTCAAATGTTGCTCCAGGTGGAGGAATAGATGGTAATTGGGTCCCTCATTTTGATGGTGCTCACTGGTTGTTTTTTGCTAGAGGCGGAGGATTTTATAACTTTGAGAAGACATTTATTGTTCCAAGTTTGGACGTATCTGACTTAAATTCGCAAATAAGAATTGCAGCAGATAATCTATATGAAGTGAGATTAAACGGCCAAGTAGTTGGACAACGAAATAATCCTGCATATGGATCATCTATTGTTCATAGCTTAGATAATGCATTAGTATCAGGTGAAAATACATTAAGAGTTAGAGTAGATAATTTGCATGATGGAAGTGGTGGTGGTCTGATATACTCAATAGATATTGATGGAGAGACAACTAGTGTTTGTATACCTGAAGAAGTATGTGATCCTAACCCTTTTATATTTGGTGGAGATCATGGAAGAGTGTTAAGAAATTATGTTGATAATCAAGGATTTGATATTACAAATGGGGATGAGGGGTATTTAGATTATAGTGATATTAATGCTAATGTTGTTTGTGAATTGTTAGGATATGATAGATTAGTTAGTAAACACGATCCAAGAAGATTAAGTTCTCCTAGCGATAATACCTTAGCTGTATGGAATGGAAATGACTTTAATATTTTACAAGCTACAAGTAGTTTTCGAGATCGCCTTGATACTGTAACTTGTGTGAATGTTTGTTAGAAATGCTTTCTGAATTCTTATTAGTATCTTAATATATTATTATTTTAGTAGGTGTCGCTCAATTTTTATTCAAGTTTTATTGACAAAAATTATAAATACTCCATAAACATTGATTTATAATGGAGCAGCAAGTTAAAAATATTAAGATCTTAGAAGAGATTAAGAAATTAAGATCTGATGTTGATATGTTAAAAGATAGATTGGTGGATCCAGATACTATTTTGACTGCTGAGGAAGAAGAAAGATTGAATCAGAGCTTGAAAGAGCTTGAAAGAGGAGAGGTTTTTACATTAGAGGATATAAAAAGAGATCGTGAAAATGCTGGACTTGAAGTTTAGTAAACCATCTAGAAGATTTCTTAATAAATTAAAAGATGATGATTGGCAGAGGTTAATTGATAAGATAGAATCTATGAGAACTAATCCGTTTCCTTCAAATGTTAAAAGAGTTGAAGGCAGGAAAGATAAGACATTTAGAGTGAGAGTCGGTCAGTATAGGATAATATATTTAGTTTATAGGAATAGGAAATTATTGTTTATTTCAGATATTGATAAAAGATCGAGAGTTTATGATTAATTGTCACCACCAGTAGTGAATAAACTTAACCTTGTAGTTATCTATTTTATATTCGCTAGGTTTGATTGGATGTTTTCATAAGCTAATAATGTTTAAAAAGAAAAAAAATAATTATTTACTATGAAAACGGGTAACAAGCAGGTTTTGAGTATTATATTTAGTGTAGTTTTGTTGTTAAGCTTGGTTAGTGGAGTTTATGCGATTACTGGGAGCATAGGTAATGCTAAGATGATCTTAAGGGCTGAAACTGGAGAGACTGTAGAAAGAAGCATATTGGTAAAGAATGTAAATGACGTTGCTTTAGAAATTGAAATGAGTGCCACTGGAGATTTGGAAAATGATATTGAACTTGAAACTACTGAATTTACACTTGAAGCAGGGGATGAACGTAAAGCTAAATTTACAATTAGTGCTAAGAATCCTGGTACATATGAGAACAAGATTAATGTAAAATTTAGTCCAATAGATGGTGGAGATGGAGTTGGGCTTATATCTACAGTTATACTTATTACTGAGGGTGAAAGTTCTGAAAGTGGAGGATTTTTTGGAGGATTATTTGGAAATAATGAGGAAGAAGTTGTTGAAGGTAATCAAGAGAATGGAGAAGTAAGTATAGGTCAGAATAATCAAGAAGAAGTTGCAGGAGAAGTTGGCGAGGCTAAGTCTGGTGGGTTAATGGCTTGGGGTGGAGGATTCACGATATTATTATTTGCTGCATTATTGGTTGTATTATTTATGGCTAACAATCATGTGAAAGAAAAAAAAGGTATGGGAATGGATGCAGGTAAATCAGAGAAAAAAGATTCATCATCTAAAGATGATGTAATGCCTTCTGATTCAGCTCCCGTAACTAAATCTGAAAAAGAGTCAGGAAGTAATGAATAAATTATTATTTTTATTTATTTTTGCATTATTATTAACATCTAGTTTAGTTAGTGCTTTAGATGTGGGATATGTAGTTAGAACAACATCAAATATGGATGTAAATGAACTAGCTTTACAAACTTTTATGGATAGCGAGGGCTATACAGTTACAATACTTGATGATAGTGTTTTTGATGAAGATCTTTATGATTTAATTATTGTGTCAGAAAGCGTAAGTGACATCGCTAACATATTTGATCATACTGATACTAGAACTATATTTATGAGTAATACTGCTGCAAAGAAAAAGGGACTAGCTAGTACTCCTGGAGTAAGTAGTGATAGATTTTTAACAATAGAGCAATCTTTTGGGATTACTGATGGGTATTCTTTAGGTAGTTTACAGGTATATAATAATCAAGATGCTGTAGAATATTTGACTGGCTGTTTTCCAATAAATTCTGATTCATTAGCTTCAAAGTCTGACTCTTCTAAATCAATAATTTTAGCATTAGAAACTGATTCATTATTAATTGATAGTAGTTGTACAGATAGAGATAAACAAATTACTGAAAAAAATATGTATTTTGGTTTGACTGTTGTAAGCGAATGGAATTCAAATGCTGAAGAATTATTTAGGAATTCAATAGCATGGTTGATTGAATCTCAAGATTTAGATGGCGATGGATTTGATGGAGTTATAGATTGTGATGATGATGATGTAAATGTTTACCCTGGGGCAATTGAAATAGCATATAATGGAATTGATGATGATTGTAGTGATGGTGATTTAAGGGACGTGGATTTGGATGGATATGATTCCCTAAGTGTTGGAGGGGAAGATTGTAATGATAATGATTCAAGTATAAATCCCGGTTCAAGTGATGAAAGTAAAGATTGTTTGAATGATGGACCAGTAATTAATAGTTTTAGTCCTACAAGCCCTATTGAATTATTTGAGAACACAGATACAACATTTACTGTTAGTTATACTGATGTAGACAATGGAGATGAGGTCAGTGTTAGGTGGAAAGTTAATGGTTTGGTTGATGGACTGGGAGATACTTATGTTTTTAATAAACCTGAAGGTGAATATACTGTTATAGCTGTCGTTTTTGAAGGTGGGTATGATGTTGAACAAAGTTGGGTCGTAAGTGTGAAGGATTCAAGTTTTTTTACTTGTGAGGAAGTTAGTGGAGATATATGTACAACTTCTGAGCAATGTGGGGGAAATAGTTTTTCTGCTAATAATACAAACAGTTGTTGTTCGATAACTTGTGTTGATAAAGATCCTGAATTTAGTGCAGCTAGTGTTTGTACAATTGAGGATAATAGGGTTGATGTGGATTTTTTAAATATAGATTCAGATTATAGGGTAGATGAGGATATTAAATTTTCATTAAGAATTAGGAATAACTTGAATGACGATAAGGATTTTGATGTAAAGGTATATTTATATGATTATACTGATGAGAAAGTTATAGATAAACAGAGTGATTCAGTCGATGTAAATAATGATCAGTCTGAAATCATAAGTTTTGAATTTAAAGCAGATACTGATTTATCTGCTACTCATAAATATGCCTTATTAGCTGTTGTTGAAGATGATGAATGTCAACAGGAATATGAGAAGTTTGAATTGATTCGTGAAGATACTGAGATAATTATTGATAGTGTGAAGATAGGTAATGAGAATTTATTTTGTGGTGGGGGATTTGACTTGAGTGTGGATTTGAGAAATATAGGTATAGATGAGCAAGATGACGTTTATGTTACATTAAAAAATACTAAGATGAAGGTAAATTTAGAGACTGATGAATTTGAAATTGAAGGGTATGAAGGGGATGATGAAGTTAAAAAGAAGTTTAATGTTTTAATCCCTAGTAATATTAAATCTGGAGATTACAGTTTTACTGTTGATGCTAAGTATAATACTGATAAGATTGTTCGTGAGAAATTTACTGTAAGTTTGGAAGCATGTGGTGATGAAAGTATAGAAAATGCTCCTGACACAATTACATTGGGAGAGATAGCTGAAAGTATTAAGGGAATATTGTTGGGAGAAACTGTTGAAGATGTTAGTGAAGAAGCTGGTATAAATCAGGATACTGGTTCAAGTCCATTAAGGACTTTGTTTATTTTAGTTTTGGCGGTGTTCTTAGGGGTGGCTGGATTTGTGGTGTTTAATTATAGTAAGAATTAAGCAGTATCTTTCGTATTGACATGTTTTTACATAAATTCCGAATTGGACTTCGTCACAATCCTCCCTTATTTCTATTGAAAGTTGCATAATTTCCTCGATAATCTTTAGAATATACAAATCGCGTTATTCTTGGAGAGATATCAAAACTCCCCTTTTAACTCTTGTGCGGAGATACTGTTAAGTGCGAAATTCTTAAATAACTTAGTTTATTAGTTGACTTATGTGGCGTGAAAGTAATCTTTATTCTAGGCGGAGATCCATAGAGGATACTGAAGATGTACAAATGGTTTTTAATTATAAGAAACCAGATTTAAATGATTATAATGAAACTTGGAGAGCTAATAAAATGAGTTTACTTCAATTAAATGGGAGAAGTGGTTTTATGTTTCAGGGTTTTGAAATTGTTGCTCCTAAATTGCCTCAATGGCAGGTTAATGATATGTTAGGGTTTCATGGTTTAAAAGATGAGGGAATTGATTATTATTATGATGTTGTTAAGTTTCCTAAAAAAGAAGTTGAAGGGAGATTAAGAGGGCCATTAGTTCAAAGAATGGGGGATGATTATTTTCTTATGGGGCTTAAACCTTCGAATACATTAAAGAGAAAGTTATTGAAGGAAGATAGGTTATTGCATTTTCATGTGAGGGGGGTTATTCCTGAAGAATATATTTTTGAAACTGCGATATATGTTCCTGTTGGAGTTGTTGGGGGTTTACAGAGGTTGGCAGATAGATTGGTTTGAGATGATTTTTTTGGAAGGAACTTTGTAGTTTCCTGAAATTAGTTCGCTTATTTTAAGTGAAGATTATATGGAGAACTTTGAAAAACTCCGTTTTTCTCGTTCTCTAAGAGGAACTCAGAAATTAAAAATTTCTGATCCATTCAACTTCAGATAAGTTGAAGGCTTTGCTGCGTTGCTATCGCAAATGACATTTATGCAAAGTTCTCTATGAGAAATTAGGAGCCTTGCTAACCTAATTTCCTAAATATATTATTATCTCATAGACTTGGATTATACGCTTGGCAGCACTTCTCGAGATTATTAGCAATAAGATATTAACACTTATACGGAAAATGTTGTAAACCCCTGATTTTAGTCAGGGGACATCTCTTTCAGAGATGTCAAATTTTCCGTCTCCTAAACACGAGGGCCTGTAACAAACCCCCACTTTCAAGTGGGGGTGACCCATCGTGTTTTTGATATTTTGGGTTGAAAAAATGAAGAAAATGTCTGATAGGGAGTGGAGTCTTGTACAGAGAAAACTTATTGATGCCCAGTTTGAATCCTCAAGGATATTTTGCAAAAGTAATTATCATAATGATAATTGTAAAAAGGCTTTGGATAATTTGTTGAGGGTTAAGAAAAGGTGAGGGGGTCTTTTGAAAAGAGTTTTAATTTAATGTTGATAAAAGATTATTATTTTTTATTCTACTGAATACCCCAGTGGCTTGCCCTGGGGATGAAAACTAAAGAAAAACTGATAAACGCTAAAGAAGAGTAGATTATATGGATGAAAATAATCCTCTTGGTAAAGCAGCTCATAAAGTTTTCAAAATAAAATATCATTTTGTGTTTTGTATAAAGTATAGAAAAGACTTGTTTCTCGAAGAGAAATATGTAGAATTTTTGAGAAGTATTTGTCATGGAATCGAGGAGAGATATTCGATAACGTTTGAAACAATGGGGTTTGATGAAGATCACGTGCATTTCATGATACAGGCCTTCCCGCGATTATCTCCTTCCGAGGTTTTCAGAATTGTAAAAAGGATTACTGCAAGAAAACTCTTCGAGAAGTATCCTGATATAAAAAAGGAATTATGGGGAGGTCAGTTTTGGAGTGATGGGGGATTTGTTGGAACGGTTGGTGAAGGAATCAATGCAGAAATAATTAGAAAATATATTCAGAATCAAGGAAGAAAACCAGAACAGCTCAAATTGGTAGACTTTGCATAGAGTGAATAGGGGTGGTGGTTATCGGATGCCCCAGTGGCTTGCCCTGGGGAGGGTTCACCAGTATTATGCTAATTGGACATGTTTGAATCCTGGTAGTCCTGATAGTATGTGTCATGTTGAATTAGAAGATAAGTTAGTTGATGAGTGTGGTACTGGGGTTAATTGTGACAGTGGTATGTGTGTGAACATTTAAATAGTCTAAATTGTTATTTAGTTTGAAAAAGATGGTTAAAAAGAAATCTAAGGTTTCTCGAGGGAAGAAAGTTTCTAAATCTAGAGATGGATTTAGTAATAGGAATATTTTGATTGGAGTTGTTGTTGTGGTATTGTTGTTAGTTGCTGGTTATTATATTGGGGGGTATGGTGTGACGGGGAATGTAGCTGTTACTGCTTGTACTGAGGATTGTCTTTTGAGGCATGAAATTGGTAAGGATATTGATAGATGTTTAGCAGATTGTCCTGATGTTGTTGTTCAAGAGCAGGGAATGTTTGCAAGTTTTTTTGCGGGGGTAGGTGAGATATTTGGAATTGGTAATTTTGAGGCTGCTTTGGCTGGGGTTGTTGAGGGTGTGGAGAGTGATATTTATTGTACTAATTCGGATAATGCTGGATTTGATTGTCTAGGTTATAATGATGTGTTATATGCTAGTAAAAAATGTGTTGGAGGGTTTTGTACTGTTGTCAATTGTCTTAATGCTGATCCCTTAACTAATTCCCTATATGGTTATGATGCATTATGTGGTGTGGATAGACAATGTGATGGGAATGGTGTATGTATTGATTATGATGGATGTGCTCAAGATGAATATTGGGGAGTAGATTCTGGGTTTTGTACTGAAATTGGAATTGATCAATGGACTCATTTCTGTAGCCTTAGTAATGATGGGATTTTTGGAGCTGATTTTGAAGATTCAACTTGTGATCCAAATAGTCCTGGGTTTCCTAAGATTTGTAGGGGGGGAATTTGTACCCAAGATGTACCTTTTTGTGAATTATCAAATTTAGATGAAACAACTTGTGAGTATTCTAGTATAAGTCCTTATAGTATAAGATATGGTCCAAATGGGGAAACTTGTAAATGGTTTGATGGTTCTTGTCGTGAGTCTTGTGATGCAGGATATTCAGGACCAGCAGGGATAGACCAGCATTATAAACAGGAAGCCAACAATCAATATGAATGTATTTGTGCTCCAAATACTAAGGTTTATACTCCTCTGATTGACGAGGTTTTTAATTTTTATGCTGATGAGGCTAGATATACTTATTGGTGTGATACTGGTACTCTAAAGGAAGCTCAATGTTTTAATAATCTTGATTGTACTACAATGTTTACTGATAAACCTACTTGTTTTGAAGAAAATAATTTTGGCATAATTTCTCCTGGCGTATGTGTTTAATATATTGATTATATTAAATTATTCTTCTATCATATACATTCCAGTCTCTATGTTATTTAGTTATTAGTTAGTAGTTCAAATCGAAACATTTAAATATGGTTTGTTGTAACCTTAGAGTTATAACAGAATGGCAAATAAATTATTGATTGCAATTGTAGGACTATTATTGGTAGTAACAGGTTTATTTATGATCTTTATGTTCACTGGTATGATCGTAGTTACTGAAGATAATTCTGAAGGTGCTGGGTCAATAAGTTTGGTTCTAGATGAATATAATAGTGGAAGTTCACTTAGGCTTATAGGTAATGATGAAGTTGCTGATACTGTTTTATATTTGGATAATAATGATGACATCTTTAATTTGCGAGGTAATGATGCTAATAATGGTGGCGGGCGTGGAGTTGACGCAAATAATGAAGATGGTGATGGGGATGACGTGAATGGGGAAGATGGAAACAATGGGGATGGTGATGAGGGAGATGACGATTCTGATGATGACGATGATAATGAAGCTCCAGTAATAACTAATATTGATACAGATCCTACATTTCCAGTTGATGAGGATGGAAATGGGCAAGATATTACAATTGATTTTGATTCTAATGAATTTCCACTTACTGTAATTTTTGAATTAGAAGATTCTAATGATAATATGGTGAATAGTTTAACTTATACTGATGTTGAAGAAAATGATTTACCTTTAACTTATACTGTTCCTTCTGGCTTATCTGAAGGAATTTACTTACTTTATGGTACTTTTACTGATAATGATGATAATAGTGTTATTGTGTTTATTGGTACAATTACTGTTGAATATCCAGATGTAGTTATAGATGATGATAATGATGGTTTTCCTGTCGATAATGACTGTGATGATAATGATGACACTGTTTATCCTGGTGCACCTGAACTTAATGACGGAAAGGATAATGATTGTGATGGTTTAATAGATGAAGATTTTATTGATAATGATGCTCCTGAGATTACTGGATTATTGACTAATCCAAGTTTCCCAATTTATACTGATGGTAGTGTTCCTATACTAACTGAGACTACATTTAATTCAAATGAATTTCCACTAGACGTTGTTTTTGGTTTACTTGATAATGATAATAATATAGTTGATTTTAATACTTATTTTGTTCTTAATAGTAATGATTTGCCTTTAGAATATATTATTCCATCAGGTTTATCTGAAGGTACTTATGACTTATTTATGAGTGTAAGTGATGATTCAGGTAATTATGTTGAATTTTACATTGGTGAAGTTATTGTTGAATTTCCAGTATTAGATTTAGAAATTACAAATATAGGTACTGTTCCTAATTTTCCCCTTATTGATGATGGTACTGGCCAATCAGTATTAATAGATTTTGATTCAAATAAATATCCAATTGATACCTATGTAGTTTTAGTTGATGATCAGTTTGAAGCAGTTGAAATAGCTTATACTGATGTTATTGATAGTGATGATTTACCTATAAGATATGATGTTCCTGCTGGTTTAGCTGAGGGTACTTATTATTTGGTATTAGTTGTTGAAGACCAAGATGGTAACGAATTTGAGGAAGTATTGGGTACATTAATTGTTGAATTTCCAATAGTAATAATTGATGATGATAACGATGGTTTCCCTGAGGATAATGATTGTAATGATAACGATTCAAGTATAAATCCTGGTGCTACTGAAATATTAGATGGTATCGATAATGATTGTGATGGTGATATTGATGAAGGTTTAGTTGTTGAGTCAATAACTTTTGGTGAGTTTCATGGAAGAACAATACGTAATTTTGTAGATCAATTTTATCAGATTAATAATGGTGATGAGGGTTATTTAGCTTATAGTGATAATAATGCTCAGGCAGTATGTGATTTGTTAGGGTATGATGAATTAGTAAGTAAACATGATCCAGCTAGGTTAAGTTCTCCAAGTGATAATACATTAGCTGTTTGGAATGGAAATGGGTTTGATGTTTTAAGCGCTAATAGTGGTTTTAGAAATAGATTGGGAATTGTGACTTGTTCTAGAATTGTATAAATATATTTAAAGATTATTTTTTAATAAACTCTACGTTTTCTTTATTTTCAAATTTGCCATCACATGTTAAGAATTTGCAATTATTTTTCTTAGCCAATAAATAACCTATGCAATCTGTAAATGATAATTTTTCATTTTTATATTTAAATTTCATTTTAGCTGCTTCAATTATTGTCTTGTAGTCATAAGATGTAACATTTTCTTTTAATTCATCTATTACTTCATCTATATCCTCTTCCCTACCATCATTTATTAGGAAATGAATTAATTCCATAATATTTAAATCAGTAAGTAAAATTGATATCCCCTTATATTTATTAAATGGCCTATTGTCTAATGCAATTTCAATTAATATGCAAGTGTCAAAAAAATATTGCTCATCCATTATTAGTCCTCACAATCATCAATCTCTTGTAATACTTCCTCTGGAGATATCTTAGAGCCCTTGCACAATCCCCCCAATTTATCGAAGTTCACCTTTCTTGTTATCTCTATATCAATTTTTTGATTAGGCTTCAGATTTCTTTTTGTAACAATTTCATTAGGGATAAACACACAAAGTGATCCTCCTATTTTCTTAGTTTCTACTTGTACCATTTTATATTTGTTTAATATTTATGTTAAACTTATGTGTTTAATATATATAAATGTAACGTATTTAGGAATATTTTATTTGAAAAAGGGTTAAATTTCTTGGTAATGCTTCATATTACCATAAATTCTCTTATTGGTAGATCGCCCTAGCCTATCATATTAATACATAATAAGAATTATTTTGAAATTATCATATCTAGTTTAGTCTCTATAAGCTTTTTTAACTGCTTCAGCTACTTTGGGTACAACTGATTTGTCTAAAGAATATGGTAGGATTTCGTCAACTGATGGATTTTCAATTGAATTTGCTAGGGCCTCAGCTGCTGCAAGTTTCATATCGTCAGTTATTCTCTTGGCTCTAATATCTAAAGCTCCACGAAATATCCCTGGGAATGATAATACATTATTTACTTGATTAGGAAAGTCTGAACGTCCTGTGGCTACAATTTGAGCTCCTGCATTTTTAGCTAAGTCTGGCATAATTTCAGGAACTGGGTTTGAAAGAGCGAAAACTATGGGATTCTTGTTCATTGATTCAATCATACTTTCAGTAACTATATTTGGTTTACTTACCCCAATAAAAATATCTGAATTTTTTAGAGCTTCAGAAAGGTCTCCCTTAATTAAATCATGGTTGGTGAATGTAGCCATTTCTTGTTTAGTTGGATTTAGGTTTTCTCTTTCTTTATAGATGATTCCTTGGCTATCAGTCATGATAATATTCTTGAATCCATATTTTAACATTAATTTTGCGACTGCAACTCCTGCTGCCCCAGTTCCACTAATAACTACTTTAACTTCTTCTTTAGTCTTACTAGAAACCCTTAGGGCGTTAATTAATCCAGCTAAAACAACTACAGCAGTTCCATGTTGATCATCATGCATTACTGGAATACCTAGATCTTGAAGTGCTGCCTCAATTTCAAAACATTCTGGTGCTTTAAAGTCTTCTAGATTGATGCCTCCAAAGCAAGGATATATGTTTTTTACTGTTTCAATAGTCTTTTGTACATTTTGTTCTGCTAAACAAATTGGGAAGGCATCGATACCTGCAAATTCTTTGAAAAGTACTGCTTTACCTTCCATAACTGGCATTGAGGCTTCTGGTCCAATATTTCCTAGTCCAAGAACTGCTGAACCATCACTAATTACTGCTACAGTGTTGCCTTTAATTGTATATTTGTAAACGTCACTTTTGTTCTCATGAATTTTTCTACATGGTTCTGCTACACCTGGTGTATAGGCAGTAGACAAATCATCTTTAGTTTCAAGTTTCTTTTTAGAAATAACTTCAAGTTTTCCTTTAAGTTTTTCATGCATTTCTAGAGCTAATTGATTATAGTCTGGCTTAGAATTCTCTTCCATGTTTTGAATAGATCAATGAAGTTTATAAGGTTTTATTTTCTTGCATAGTTACTTCGCCAGCATAACTAGTTTCCATCGCTTTTTTGAAGTCATTTATGTTAGAACATAGGCCGTTACCTATCAGCCATCTAACTTTAACGTCTACAGCGACATCAGTATGGTCAAAACAAGGAATGGCTCCTGCCTTAATGGGTTCGTATCCAGTTTCATAATGTGCTGCTCCAGAACCCCCTGCAACAAATTTAGTTGTAATAAAGATTGGAGTCATGTATTCAATTGAGGCTTGTTTAATTACGGGAATTAGGTTGTATTGTCCTTCATTACAGACATTTCCTTCTCCTAGTGATTTTAAAATTAATGCTGAGATACCACCTTGCGTTACAAACCCTAATAATACATTCGGGTCTATTCCTGGCGTTAATTCAAAACTTATAACCCCTCTTCCAAATTTTGGAGCTAATTCTATTTTATCTTTTGCATCAGATTTCTTTTTAAGTAAATCTTTATTTAGTATAACTCCTCTTGAATCTATTGTTCCCACTGGTGGAAATGCGGGAGAGTCAAAAGCATCAAAATCTTTTTCATTAATTTTTAATACTCTACTGCCTAAGAATACTTTATCCCAGAAATTTACTATTACGTCTGCAATTCCCTCATCTATCGCCTTATTAATAGTTCTAAATAAATTTTCTAAATTGAATCTTCCATCTCCTCCAGGTTCATAAATTGGATTTTGTGCTCCAGTTATGCATACTGGAATCTTTAGGCCTGATTGTTGATCTTTTCCATGTAATGCTAAAGATAATGCAGTTGAAGTATATGCTAAAGTGTCAGTACCATGGGCTATAGCTACTCCATCATAGCCTTCTTCATCTTGTGCTTTTTTTATTCTGAATATTAGTTTTTCCCAGTCATTTGGAGTCATATTTGTACTATCTTTAGAAGTTATAAATTCAAAAGTGATATTTGAATCTTGTTTTAAATTTTCAATAGTAGGTTCGCATGCCTCTTTAAAAATATTAGAGTCCTTTGGGGGCACTAAGACTATATTGCCTTCTCTTTCTTCTTGGATTAGACCAATAGTTCCACCATTATATAGGAATAAAATCTTATTTGTCATTAGAATATTTTGATAATTAAGTATTTAAAGATAATAGTGATTATTGTTAATATTTAGATAGCTATAAATATACTCAATTATTTTATTATAAATGGATGCACACTTGGAAACTGAGGATGTTGAAGCAAATAAGAAGTTGAGTATTGCTAGTAAGATTTTGATTGGGGGAATAATTGTAGTTCTTATATTTATTATGGTTTCTATAATTAGTATAACTATTGATTCTGGGAGTGGTTCTACAAAACAGAATGTGAATACTGGTAGTAATAGCAATACTCGAACGTCTAATGCTGGCCAGGCAAATAATAATAATGAAGATACTTCTGTTCAAGGAAATAATGCTGCTCAAGATGATGGTGTTCTAGATAGTGATACAATAAATGCTACTAATAATAATAATAATCAGGATCCAATTGATAATCAAATTGAATCAGATCTTCCAGGAGAATTAAATTCTGAAAATCTTATAGATGAGGAAAATGATGAGTTGGATCAAGGTATTTTGGCAATAGTTGATGGATGTTTAACTAGAAAAATTACTGGAGAACCTTGTGATGAAACTTTTGTAAGGGATGACATTATAGATTATTGTAATGAACTTGAAACCTTGTATGATCGATGTTATATTCTTTCTGCTTTGATGAATTCTGAAATAGATTATTGTGATTTTGTTCAGGATCCTGGACTCAGTATTAAGTGTGTAGAGAGTTTGGTTGGATAGTTAATTGATTGGGGGATCAAATTGGTGTATCAAATTAATCCTCTAAAATATTCTGTTAAATATTTTATCTCAATAATCTCTAGAAGACTACATGCCTTGCCCGAAGGGTGCACTGTAGGTCCTGGCTTGGAGGCCAGCGATTTTTTGATTACTTAAAATTTATTTTCTTTTTCTTAGATTCTAATTTGTCCTTAAGATGATTCAATTCCTTATCGCTGCTATTTGTGATTTTTATCTTATTTTCTAGTGCAGGTAAGAAACTTCTATTAATTTCTTTGAAATGATACTCAGCTCTTTCTAATCTATTCTCTGCTATATCTTCATCTATTTTTATGAAATGCTTTTCTATTTCTTTTTTAATGGAATCTATTCCCTTTAGAGTCCTCTTAGTTCTTTTATCCATTCTCTTGTTTTTTTGAGTAGAAGATTTGCTTGTTGTATGTTAGTTTTATTCTTACTTTTTTTATTATTTTTGACTGAAGTGTATATATTATATTGTTCTGATCCTATTTCAGATAAAAATTCTTTCTTTAAAGGCTTTTTATTATTTATTAATGATTTAATTAGGTATAATTCTCTGAGCCGTAGGACTAATGAATATATTGTTCCATCAGGTATATTTTCTTTTAATTCTTCACATGATTCTATCATGCTTTTATTTATTATAAGTGTACTTTCAATTTCGTTTAATAATTTATTTATATTTATTTTTTGTTTTATTTTTTTATAAATTTCTAGTTGCTCATTATTGATTAAGGGAATGGCATCTTTAATAGATGTAAATAGGTATAAGTCTTTTGAAATTGATTTAAGTAAGTTTTTTTCTGGGATAATTGAAATTTCGTAGTTTCTTTCTCTTATTATCCCGTGTTTCTTATTTGTAATTGCAATTATATCTATATCGCTGTTTTCGGTTTGTTCATCCCTTGCATAGCTACCTGTTAGATATAATCCCTTTATTTCAGATAATATGTCATTATCAGTTAGTATTTCTATTACCTCTTTAGTAATGCTCTTTTTTAGAGGTTTAACTATTATTTTCTCGTTTTCCCATTTCTTTGGTATCAAAACTGCCATAGAATTTCCTATTTTGAATGGTTTTTTTATTAATTCCATGTTTAAACATGTTTTAAACATATATAAGGCTTATGATTATTGAATTTTGGATGATAGATAACATTTAAATACCTTAATGATTTATTTAATTTAGAAAAGTGGTTTCTAAAAAGAAGAGTGGTGATTCCCGAGGGAAGAAAGTAACTAATAGGAATATTATTATTGGTGTTATAGTTGTTGTATTATTGTTGGTTATTGGGATTAAGGTTGGTGGGTATGGTGTGACTGGTAATGCAGTTGATAGTTTTGATTATATTTATGGAGAGCTTGATGAATTTGGAAATCCTATTGGAGTGGGGAATTTTGAGGGTGAAGAATCTAAGACTGAATATGAATTAGGATATGATGCTGGGTATAATGCGGGTCTTGGTAGTGTTGAAGATGCTGCTGTTGCAGAAAGTGAATCTGAGGATCCTGGAGTTATAGCAGGTTTTTTTGATAAGGTAGCTAGTTTGTTTACAAGTAATTTTGATGATATTTTTGCTTTATTTGTTGATGCAGATGATGGTAAGTTCCCTGGAGGGGCATGTTCTCCAGGAGGATCTGCTGGAGATGATGATTGCCATTCAACTACGCCTGCATGCAGTCTTGGAGGAATTTGTGCTGAATGTTTAGGATTTGGGGATGAGATATACTGCTTAAATAGTCCTAATGGACCATATTGTGATGCTAATTATTTTTGTGAGGAATGCCAACTAGATGAGCATTGTGGAGTAGATGAAGTGTGTGATAAATTTGATCCTAATGATGCTGAAAGAGGTACTTGTGAACCTATGTTTCAAGCATGTGCACCTATAGATCTGCCACCTTTAGATGGGATAGATGAGGGTTGTGATTCAATGTACCCTTTTTGTAAATATGATGATGGAGGCACTCCGGGAGATTCAGATGATGATAATTACTATTGCATTGAGTGTGTGGGAGATGCTTTTTGTTCTTCAGGGAATTCATGTGTGGATGACTATTGCATGCCGAATACATTTGATGATGGGATAGTTACGGATTGTAATTGGGATTATGATGATACAACTGATGATTGTGCTGGTTATAGATGTGTTTCTGAAACAGATTCAAGTTATTGTGATCCATGTACGGCTGATTCACAATGTAATTTTCCAAATAAACCTAAGTGCGATATAGATTCAGGATTATGTTTTGGGTGTACATCTGCAGGTAATGGTGCTACAGGTATAAATCCCGATTGTGAGGGGATTTCAACAGGCAATACTTGTTCACAAATTTTGGATAATGTATGTACGGAATGTTTTGCAGGATATAACAATATAGTCACTGATGTAAATGAAGCTTGCCTCATTAATCCTAATACTGATGGAAGGGTTTGTAATCCTTCTATATTTTGTGTTGGATGTTCGGAAGCTTATAATAATGATGTTGATTCAGGTACAAATGGGGCTTGTGAGGATTCTGGGGCTCAAGTTTGCGTTTTTGAATCGTGTGAACAATGTGATGCAAGATATAATGATATATCTGGAAAGAATGAAAAATGTACTGTGGTGGATGATGGATATAATGTTTGTTTTGCTTCTGAATGTGTAAAGTGTCATGAAGATTATAATAATGGTCCTGAAAAACAAAATGATGGATGTAATGTGGATGAGGGAGATGAAGGGAATGTTTGTCTTTTAGGTAATTGTAAGCAATGTAATCTAGAGGACAGTTCAATTACTGGTGCTAGATTTAATCCGTCTTGTAATTTAGGTTTAGGTGGAAAGGTTTGTAATGCTGGGGGAGAATGTATTGAATGTACTGAATTTGGTAATAAGGCATTTAATTTTAATTATCATAATGATGCATGTAATGATTTTTCTTCTGGAAGTGTATGTCATAATTCTGTATGTAGTCAGTGTCATGATGGAGACAATATTGGGGGGACTACAAATAGTGCTTGTACTATTATCTCATTAAGTATGAAGGATGGAAATGTATGTTCATTTGGGAATTGTGAGGAGTGCAATGATGAGGATAACCATCCAGTTACTGGAGTAAATCCTGCTTGTGGTGGCAAGACTTGTAATTGGGGTGCATGTGATATTGCTTTTTAGATTAAATTTTAAATATCTAGGTAGATATTTAAAGAATTATAAATCTTTTAACACATTTCGCATAATTAAAACTTAACATTTAAATAGTAAATTGAATTAATAAAATTAGAAAAGTTTAAAAAATTGGTGTGATTTTTTAACTATTTAATTTCACAGAAATTCAATATGGTTAGTAAAAAGAAAAAGAGTGGATCTTTAGGGAAGAATAATAATTATTCAAATTGTCATATACGCACTACATTTTATTAATAATTTGTAGTGCGTAAGGTTTATTAAGGCAGTAATCATATAATTTTATGGCATATATATACAAAAGAAAGACAAGTAGTGGCGAATATTATTATTTGAGAACATCTGTTAGAAAAGGGAATAGGGTGATATCTAAGAATGTTGCTTATTTGGGTAATAGTTTGGAAAAAGCTAAAATTAAGCTTTCTGAATTAAAGGGACATGATAAAGAGATTAGAAAGAATAAGAGAAAAATAGATCGATTTTTTGAATCTGAATATTATATTAATAAGGCCAGGAGTAAAAAATACAAAAAAAATGAATTATTGGGAGAATTACAAAATGAAATTGAAGCTTGTAAAATTCATTTTGATTCAAAGTTTATAAAAGAACATAAATTAACTCGCGATGATATTTGGCTTGATTTTTTAGTGTTATACTCTCAAAATAGTGTTGCAATTGAAGGGAATACTATTACTGTTCCTCAGGCAAGAGATTTAATTATTAATAGGGTAACTCCTAATAATAAGGATCTTAGAGAGGTTTATGATCTTGAAAATCATAAAAGGCTATTTTTTTCTTTATTTGGTTCTAAGAAATCTATAAATGAAAAATTGATACAAGAAATACATAATCAGTTAATGGAAAATATTGATTCTAGAAAGGGATATAGAACAAGAGATGTTAGAGTAGTTGGAGGATTTGGAAGAGGGTTCAAAACAACTACTCATACCTATATCTCGACTGATATGAAAAAATTGTTAGAGTGGTATGAAGATAATAAAAATAAATTGCACCCTATAGTCTTATCAGCGATATTTCATCATAAATTTGAGTCTATCCATCCATTTTTTGATGGAAATGGTAGAACTGGTAGGATGATTTTAAATTATATGTTAATGTTGCATGGATATCCTCCAGTAATTATTAAAAATAAGTTAAGAAGTGAATATTATAATGCTCTTAGGTCTGTAACAGCTGAATCATCATATGAGAAATCTACTATTAAATATAAACCTATAATTGAAGAAATTGGACAGTCATTAATTCAATCGTATTGGGATGTATTTTTGTAAACATTTAAAAAGTAAATTGAATTAATTAGTTTAGAAATGTTTAAAAATTGGAGTAAATTTTTAACTTTTATACTTCACAGAAGTTCAAAATGGTTAGTAAAAATAAAAAGAGTGTTTCCCGAGGGAAGAAAGTTTCTAATGGGAATTTAATTATTGGAATTTTGGTAGTTGTTATTATTTTAGGTTTTGTTTTTGGTAAGGGTATTACTGGAAATGCTGTTAGTGAGGAAATAGCGACTGGATGTTTTGATGTAAATGGAGATCCAGTTATTGAAGGATTAAGTGGCTGCATGGATATTAATGGAGGTATTGGAACTTGTATTGTGGGAGAATGTGTTTCTGATGAGGGTGAGTTGAGTTTTGATGAGAGTTTTGCAGCGTTTAGTTTTGTTGATACTTTTGTTGATTGGTTTACTTCTTTATTTACTAGCGAGGAGAGTTCTAATGTATGTGATCCGGTTTGTGAGGGCGAGTATCCTGAATGTGTTGATGGTGGATGTTATGAATGTAATTATAATGATGGCACTGGGTGTGCTGGAGGATTTGCTTGTGATGCTACAGGTATTTGTGTTAATGCTAATGATTTAATATGTGATCCTGCATGTACTGGATCTGATGTATGTCAATCTGGAGTTTGTTATACTCCAGATCCTTGTGAAAATGTTGATTGCTTACTGCAACAATATTGTTCTGAGGGGAATTGTTATAATCTTAATGGGGCTTGTAGTAATAATAACCAATGCCCTGATCCTCAATTGTGTTGTACAAATCCCTCAAATTGTATTAGCGAAGAATTATATTCTTGTTTTTATCCTGAATGTGTAAATGAATTAGATTGTCCAACAACTTATGCTCCAGAATGTGAAAATAATATATGTGTACCTTGTGAAATTGGTTCAAATGATTGTAGTAGTAATCTAATGTTGGATTATGATGAGAATGGAGTTTCAGATTATCCTGTTTGTCTAAATATATTTGGAAATAATGAATGTGTAGAGTGTGGTGCAGATAGTGATTGCACTGGAGGGGGTGAATGCGATCTTAGTTCTTATACTTGTTTTTATCCGCCAAAAACTTGTTGTTTTTGTTCTTATCAGGAATATGATGAATGTTCTATTTTGCTTAAAGATGCATGTATAGCTAATCATCAAAAATGTAGGTGGTATAATGATGGAACTGGCGCGACTTGCATGAGTAGGTTTAAGAAGAGATGTTCAGTTTGGAGTACTGATCCAGCACAGCAGCAAGATTGTGCTTTGGACCCAGATAGTAATCCTTCAACTAGTCATAATAGGATACATTCAAATTTAGTAGATCCTGTGAATGGAGAAGATGTTACCCAATGTACTGATATTAGAATACAGATTGAGTCTCATAGTTCCCCAGAAAATTGCGGTGCATTTATACAACAGGTGGCAAGTTGCCTTACTTGCGAGGGTTCAAATTGTAACAGTATTGAAGCAATTCATAATGGTTGTGAATCATTTAATGATATTGCTTCTGCTAGAGCAAAATTAGATCTTGTTAGAGCTCAATTAGATAGTGGCCAGAGAATGAAAGTTACAGGTAATCAGCTGCTGGGTTCTGATTTTTGCTCTTCTTTTTATACTTTTGATGTCGCAGTAGATTGGGTTGTAGGATTATCAGATGAATGTAATACACTAGATTTTTGCCATGAAAATGATGTTGGTAATTTTAATTTTTGTCAGAATTTGGGTGCAGAAGTTATGGACCTATGTTGTTCAGCCGTTAGCCAATCAGTATTCAATGATGGTAATTGGTTTGCCCTGTCTGCTATTTATATTCGTGTGGATGATGAAACTAACCCTCAATGTCATGGGTTAAGTTATTGTGCTCCAACTGGTTCTATTTGTAATCATAATGATTATCCTGAGGGGGATCATATTGGGTGTAGGGATCCGTCAACGAAAAATACTCGATGGAATCATTGTTGTCCAGATTCTGATAGTGATCTTAATCGTGGGAAATGGGAAATGACTGGCGGTCAGTTTGATTGTTCTTAGTTAACATTTAAATACTAAACTGATTAAATTAATTTAAGAAAAGTTTAAAAATTTGGTGTAAATTTTTAACTTTTAAACTTCACAGAAGTTCAAAATGGTTAGTAAAAATAAAAAGAGTGGATCTTTAGGGAAGAAAGTTTCTAAATAAAATATAATTATTTTAGGTTTTTTTTAATTGTGTTAATGTTTATCTAAATTATATTTCTAAAAATATTTTTTCAATTTTAAAAGAAATTTTAAATTTTTTTATTGAATTTGAGAAAATTTCTTCATTATTTGGGTTGATCTCTATAAGTCCAGGTCTTAGTAATTTTCCACCATATTTTTTAAGCAATCCATAGGATCCTCCTTTTCCACTAAGTAGATAATTAAATTTAATTTTTTCTTTTTTTTCTAGATTTTTTAAAGAATAATAAATATAGGTTTTTGGCTGTAGTCCAAATTTTAGTGTAAATGCAGAGTTTGAAATTAAACTCTTTCCGTCATGCAAAATTCCTTCTCTAGCAAAATTTGAGATATTTAATAATGAATATAGGTCAAATGATTTTATGTGGATAGGTTTACGAGTTATTTTTTCTAATTGCTTTTTAATTTCTTGTGATTCTTCTAATTGCTGTTTAATTGGAATTTTTTCATAAATTACTGCTATATCTATATCCTTTGGATTTTCTTTATAAAGTGAAGATCCAAATTGGATTATATCAAATACATTCTTACTATAGTTTAATTTTAGCTTTTTTGGCAATAGTTTCTGCGTCATCCTTAATTACCTCCACTAGTTCTTTTGACATAATTTGTTCATAGCTATCTTGATAGAATGGAAAGTCTTTGTCTATTAAATTATATATTTCTGGAAAATTATTCTTAGTTATTTTGAATCTTTTTTTATGTGATGAGGGACTATTCCCTGTTTTTTGTAAAATATATAAATCTGTAAATGAGATTAATGATTTGAAATATAATACTAATGCTGAATTATATCTTTCTTTTTTTAATTCATCTTCTCCTGATTGAAAATATTCTATACCTGATTTTTCTAGAATTACATTTTTTGTAATCTCTTTAGTTTCATTATTTCTCTCATATTGATTATCTTTATTCATGTTATTGTTAGTGTATTTAGTATATTTAAGCTTTTCTAACTGGTAAGAATAATTAACTAATTTTTAGATATATTCTTATATGGTAAGAATAGTATTTTTGAGCACTTTTTGCAGGAACTCAGGACAAAAATGATTGAAGTAAAGTTTAAATACTAAACTGATTAAATTAATTTAAGAAAAGTTTAAAAATTTGGTGTAAATTTTTAACTTTTAAACTTCACAGAAGTTCAAAATGGTTAGTAAAAATAAAAAGAGTGTTTCCCGAGGGAAGAATGTTTCTAATAGGAATTTAATTATTGGGATTATTGTTGTAGTATTATTGTTAGTTCTTGGATATTATATGGGTGGTTATGGTGTGACGGGGAATGTGGTTGAGGGTTTCTGTGATTGTGAATCATCTGTTTTAAGTGAGGATTGTAATATTCAATGTAATTTAGGTTTAGGGGATCCAAGTTTTGATGATATTTATGCAGAAGCTGAAGTGAGTATATTTGAGGTATTTGTAGATGCTGTTTCAAGTGCGTTTATTGGATTTTTTGCATTATTTACAGAGGATGCAAATGATCCTAATAGTCCTAATTATTGTTCTATAGATGAAGATGGGAACAAAATAAATGATGGAATGGCATGTGATATGAACATTAATGGATATAGTAAGGTCTGCTATTATGGAGAATGTGGTTATGTTTTAGATGGATTTTGTCGAAATCCATCATTAGCCCCAAATGTTAGAGATAATTATGAAGGACTTATCTGTCCAGGTAGCAAGATATGTTATGGAGATAAGGGATGTGTTTGTGATGTTTCATATAATTTAGGTTCATCAAATTTGGCATGCACTGATCCAGATAAGAAGCTTTGTAATTTTGATAATGAATGTGTTGAATGTTTAGCTTCAAATAATGATGTTAATACTGGAAGAAATTCGAATTGTCCGATAAGTAAGCGTACTTGTAACGCTAATGATGATAATTGTGTTCAATGCAGTTATAATAATGATAAGCAATGTCCTGGCAAATGTGATTTAGTGAATAGTGTATGTCTTGAATGCAATGATAATTCTCATTGTGCATCTAATACTGCTAAAAAAGTTTGTGACACAATTATAAACGAATGTGTTGAATGTATTTTTCAAGATAATTGTAAGTCTTATAAGGAGTGTAATACCGTAACTAAAGTTTGCGAACCTGCTAGTTGCATATGGCCGTTTTCAAATACTTGCCCTTCTCATCCAGGAGATACTTCCACATGTCTCCCAAGTTTAGTCTGCGAAGATTGTAATCAGGCCTGGAATGATGGTAATACTGGAGAGAATAGTGATTGTCCATCACACCTCTCTGTATGTTTTGGTATCACCTGTGTTCAATGCAAAGATTCCTATAGTGATATTTATGGGGTGAATCCTGAATGTGTTGGAATTATTAGTGATACCGCTCCTTTTATTTCTTTAGATAAGTGTTCTCCCTTGGGTAGATGTGTTGCATCATTAATTTAATGGTAGAAAAATCTTAATAACTTCTTAGTAAAATCACTTAGGGTTTTACCCATATAATGCTATAATTGATTTGTTGATTCTAGCTGCTGTGGAATAAGTGTAAATCTTGCTGATTTGTTTTAGTTTAAATTTGGGTGACCACAAAATACAAAGGTTTAATAATTGTGGTCACCTAGATAATATATGTATGTTGAAAAAAGAAAGTTTGGTAAAAGGATAAAATATTATCTTGTATATTCCTATCGTGAGGGAGGTAAGGTTAAAAAGATAAGAAAATATCTTGGTATTGATTTATCTAATAATGAATTAGAAATAGCTAAGAAAAAATTTGGGAAAGAATTTCCGGATTTGGTGAAGCATTTAGGCTCAGAAATATTTTCATTTAGGCTTACCAAAAAACAAATAGACGTTTTAAATAAATATAATGATAGGATTAAAGTTGTTCATTTAAGTGAAAATGAATGGAATAAATTTACTGAGGATTTTGTTTATAATACTAATGCTATAGAAGGTTCAACTATATCTGAGAAAGAAGTTTCAGATATTTTGAAAAAAAATTTAGCTAATAGGGCTAGTGCTGATGAAATTGAAACTAAGGGTGTTGCGAAGGCAGTTTCATTTATAAGAAAAACAGATGAAGAGATATCTGCTACCTTATTATTGAAATTACATGGGTTATGTTTTGAAGGATCCAAAAGTTTTTCAGGTAAATTTAGGGAAGTTAATGTTGTAATTAGAAATTCAAGGGTAGAAATATTACATGCAGGAGTTCCTAAAGAAGAATTAAAAGATTATTTAGATGATTTTGTTGATTGGTATAAAGAAAATAAAACTAAATATAAACCACTTGTATTGGCGGCAATATTACATAATCAATTTGAGCATATTCATCCATTTCAAGATGGTAATGGGCGAGTTGGAAGATTATTACTTAATTTTATCTTAATAAAAAATAAATATCCTCCTATAAATATTATGCTTGAAGATAGGCAAGAATATTATTGGACATTACAAGAATATTCAAGAAATGATAATTTGAAACCTACTTTGGATTTTCTTATTAAGCAATATAAAAAGACTTTGAAAGAGGTGACTACAAAATAGGAAAAATAATTATTGTGGTCACCCGAATATGTTAAATTTTTAATGGTAGAAAAATCTTAATAACGACTTTGTAAAATCACTTAGATTTTTACCCATATGGTTTGCAATAATACTTTTGTTTATTCTTGCTGCTGTAGGATAGGCGTAGATCTTGCTGAAGATGTCTTTAAGTTTTATGTTGGTGTGGGTTGCTAGAATGAGCTCTTGAGCTATTTCTCCTGCCCCGTTTCTTACTAGGGTTCCGCCGGCTATTGTTTTATTTTTGGTAATATATAGAGTTAGTAGGCCTTTTTCGTTGTCTGTTATTGATCTATCGTCGTGTTTCAAATCACTTACTAACTTCTCATACTGGACTCCTTTTTCTTTTAATTGTTCTTCAGAAAGCCCCCATGTGGCTATTTCGGGGTCTGTGAAAGTTACCCAAGAAAATTTATCGTAGTTGAGTTTCTTCTTAAATGGAGAGAATGCATTGTTTAGAATAACTCCTGCGTGTAATTCTGCTGCGTGCGTGAATTGGAATCCTCCTGCAATATCTCCGCAGGTTAATATGTTTTTGTTGGTAGTTCTTAAATAATCGTCTACGATTATTTTATTGTTTTTCATTTCTACTCCTGCTTTTTCAAGATCTAAATCAGTGTTTAGTTGTCTTCCAATTGAAACTAGGATGGCGTCGAATTCTATTTTGCTTTCTTTGTTGGTTTTGGTATCTCTAATTAAGATCTTGTTGGGGCCGAGAATCTTAACAGGAATAGAATTATTTAAAATCTGGAGTTCTTTTTCTAGGGTTTCATTCATTATCTTTTGGACTTCTTTATTTTCTTTGTTTAGGATTGTTGAACGTGCTATCATTGTTACTTGGCTTCCAAGTCTTGCAAAGGCTTGGCCTAATTCACATCCTATTGGGCCTCCTCCGATAACTAAAAGACGTTTAGGAAGTTTCTTAATGTTGAAGATGTTTTCGTTAGTCAGGTATTGGTCTTTGTTAAGTTTTTCAATTCCAGGAATTTTAAGAAGTCTTGGTCGGCTTCCTGTTGCAATTATTATTTTCTTTGCAGAGTATTGTTTGTTATTTATTTCTATGGTGTTTTTGTTGATGAATTTTGCAGTTCCTAGTGCTACATCCATTCCCTTTTTTTTAAAGTAGTCTGCATTTTCGTGTTCTCGGATGTATTCTTTTTTATTGTCTATGTATTTCATTACTTTTTGTATATCTGCAATTCCACTTGTTCTTAGGCCAAATTCTGATGCTTGGTTTGCTTCGTGGAAAAGTTTGGAGATATGGATTAATGCTTTACTTGGAACGCATCCAAAATTAAGGCAGTCTCCTCCAATGTTTTTGTCAGTTTTATCGACAAGAAGTGTTTTAAGTCCGATTCTATTAGTGAAACTAGCTATGTTTAGACCTGCGGAGCCTGCTCCGATGCATATTATGTCGTAGTGATTATCTTTTTTCATGTAATAAAGTAGTAAAATTAGTATAAAAAACTTTCATCTTATTGAGATCTCTAAATACAAATATTTATTAATCATACTTATATAGTGTTAACATGGGGATAGAACAAATTACTATTCAAGAACTGAATGAAAGGGTGAATATCTTGCAAGAAGAAGTTGCTGAGTTAAAAGACCAGTTATCTGAGCAAAATCCTTCTGAAGAAGATATTGAGTTTAATAATAAGACAAAAGCGGCATGGGGTCAGATAGATAATGGTGATAGTGTGACTCAGTCAAAAGAAGAATTTTTACAATCTATGAAACTGTCTTAGGATGGTAAGGAGATTTACTCAATCTAAGAATTTTACTAAATCTGTTGATAAATTGGATAATTTTGAGTTTAGCAGATTACAAAATTTGCTTAGAAAAATAATTGAAAATCCTAATGTTGGAAAGCCTATGAGATACCAAAGAAAAGGGACTAGGGAATTATATATGAAACCATTTAGGTTGTCTTATTTGTATAATTCTCAAGAGGATGTTATAATTTTTTTGGAATTGTATCATAAAAAACATCAATAAGATAGTTGTTATTCATACAACTCTGTATCTGGATGGTAGGCGTACCATGCAAACCAGTAGACTTCAAAGCTCTTTATGTTCTCAGGGGTTTCTAGGATGTTGTAATCTTTATTGTAAGTTACAGTTATTTCCTCATTTATAGTAAGTCCGTTGGGATATTTATCTTGGAATCCTTTCTTTTTTACCGCATAGAATTTATTATTATGCTCGATACCTAGGACGAAATCTTTTGTGGAAAGTTTATCTGACTCTGCTGCTAGTGGGAACCATACTCTTAGAATATCATCATATCCAGGATATGGATTAATATTATAATCTCTTGAATGTCCTGTGTTTCTTGATAAAACTTTTGTTGTTGGGTTCATTGTTTTCCACTGTTTCCAAGTTGTTACAACTATTGGGAATGTTTCTAATTCTTTATTGATTATTGAACCTTCTATTGCTTTTCCAAATATTTGAGGAATTCTTGAGTCTGATAATCTGTCATACATAACTAGATTAGAATTATATAGTTCTCCAGAAACTCCCAGTTCAATATCTTTGTAACCAATTATAGATTCAGTTAATGGGCAGTAAGTAATTGAAACATCTTGGTTGTTAGTATTTTCATTGATAATTTCGTGCCAGTACATTATGTCTTTAGGGTATGCTGCTATTAGGCCATTATAGTTTACTCCAAAAACTTTTTGATTGTCATCAAGATCTGCATCAGATGCACTTAGATATATTGGTTTGTCTATTGATGGTATCCCATCTTTACCTGGACCTCCTGAAACCAGATTATTTTTTATGAAGTCGAGTTTTGCATATCCACTTAGGTTTTCTATATAGTCTGCGGATTTTGGTTTATTTAAGTAGGTTATTGTTAATGCTATTATTAAAATTATAATTACTGCTAAAATTATATTCTTTTTTTAGATTTCATTAATCACTTATTATTTTTTTTATTAAATGTCTTTATTGAGAAAGACAATAACGCTAATAAAATAACAGCAAATAATATGTTTCTAAAATTCATACTTGCTATTGAACTTCCCAGATATACAAATGCAAATGTTCCTGGTATAATTCCTATCATTGTTGCTAGAAAATAATCTTTAGTTTTTACCTTAGTTAATCCTAGGGCGAAATTTAATCCATTGAATGGGAAGAGGGGTATTAATCTAAAAAAGAGTACAGTCATGAATCCGTTTTTTTCTAATTTTTCATCATATTCTTTTAGTTTTGGGAATTTCTTTTCTACTATATCTTCAAAGAAAGATCTTGCAAAGTATCTAGCTATTAAGAAAGCTAGTGTTGCACCGAGTGTTGCACCGATGACTACATATAATGTACCCTTGGCTGCTCCAAATATTGCCCCTCCTGCAACTGACAAAATTGTTCCTGGTAAAAATAGAATTGAACCTATATTATAAATTATAATGAAACCTAGTGGGGCTAGTGGCCCAAACATCTCAATCGAAGATCTAACTTTATCTACAGATAGATAATCTCTTATGCCATAATATTGTACAACATAGATTATAGCTATTATTGCGATTATGAAAATTATAAATTTAGCTATTGTTTTGTTTTTTTGGTTCATATTAGTTCATCTATTTTATTAGCTAATGTAATATCTTCTTTAGACAGTCCTCCTATCTTATGAGTTGTTATCCTTATTTTAACCTTTTTGTAGTCAAAAATTTCAATATCTGGATGATGATTCATTTCATCCGAAATTTCTGCTATCTTTTTTATTAAATCTGCGGCTTCTGAAAATGAATTTAGAACTATTATTTTTGACAAAGTTTTTCTGTCTATTACTTCCCAGGTTGGAAGTGATTCCATGACATTATCTATTTCAGAATCATTAAGTTTTGTATAATTATCCTCTTGCATATATGATGCTGATATCATATTTATTTAAAGGTTTCTAAAAATAAAAAATCCAGAAACCCCGAAGAGTTTCTGGCTCTTAAACTTACAATGAAGTTCAAGATGTCAAGGAACTTGATCTAACTCCATCCCTTAGGATGGAGTGTTCCTTGAGCATCCTAAACACAAGGGCCTGTAACAAACCACACCTTTTGCCCGAAGGGTACACCTTAGATGCAAGGTGTGGTGGCCCATTGTGTTTTTGATATAAAAAATAAAAAATTTATTATTATGCGAATAGTTTACCAGCGCCAGTTGAATGTAGACTTAAAAGTCCTCCAAGACCAACTAGGTGCCATAGAACATTCATTACTGTTCCTTGATTTGACATATCCAATGCAGGTAAGTGGACTAATAGTATAGATACTAAAAGTACGATGAATAGAGGCCAAACGGCTTTGTCAACTTTCTTTCCTAAGATTAAAGCTGCTCCACCTAGAACTTCTACTATGATTAAAATCCAAGCGAAAAGTCCTGCTGCGGGGAAACCTAATCCTCCAAGCATACCAGTAATTCCTGATGGATCCATAAATTTACCTAGTCCTGTGACTAAGAAAAGTAGACCAAGAGTAACTCTTAGTATTGCTATTCCTTGTGCTTTGTTTAACATATTATGTAATTAATGGTAGACTTAATGTCCGCCACAACCACATGAATTGTCCTTACCACAAGTGCAAGTATCATTTCCGCAACCTTTGCATGTTTCTTTTTCTTCCATGTTATTTTTATCCTCCTTTCAACTATATGTAAATTTAATTAACTGAATGGGTGTATATATGATACTTTTATCATATGTATTTAAGTATTTAAAAGTATGTATGCTATAATAATTTAAAAAAAATAATCCAGGGAACCAAGTCCTAAAAACCATTATGGTTTTGGGAACTTCAACTTCATAGAAGTATGAAGTCTTCCCTAGATGCAACCCTCCTTTAGAGGCCAAGGGCGTCTTCAAGAGCATCTTGGTCAAAACCAATAATAGGTTTTTCGTGACCTTCTACAAGAATTACTGGAACTCCTCTTTGACCTGATTTTTCAATCATTTCTTTTGCAGCAGCTTCATCTTTAGTTACATCTATCGCTTCAAAATCTACATTGTTCTCCTTAAAGAAATCCTTAGCTTGATTACAATAGGTGCATGTTGGTGTTGTGAAAATTTTAACTTTTGCCATAATATCCTCCTTATATCGATTTATCTTATTTAGTATTCAATAAACATTCTCTTTGATCATGTTTCTTGACCAGTAAACAAGAATATTATTGTATATCTTATTTACTGTGATCCATACACTCTTTTAATCTTTTGTTATATTTCATAATATACTTATCAACACTTTTTATGATGTCTATTATGTGCGATTTTTTATCTATTGAATATATTCTTTCTTTACCCTTGCATTCACAGATGATAAATCCATAACATTCAAGTCTTTTTAGATTGTGAGATACTCTACTTTGTTCAAAATTAAGAGTCTTAGATATAGCATTAACTGATTTGGGCCCCTTTGTTAGCAGTCTAACTATTTCAAATCTAGTTTCATTAGATATTGTCTTAAAGAAGACCTCATACAATTCAAATGATGATTTTGTCATATGATCTATTGGATATATTTCTATATAAATGTTTCTATTTGCTAAGCAATAGGTTTGTTTTTCATAAGGCTTACTTGCTCTTTTAGGTCTTTGATATTTGCATTACAAATATCGCAATAACCCTTTGTCTCTACTGATGCCATGGCCTTGTTGTTTTCAACAAAACTACGGTAACGTAGGGTTATGACTACTTCGTTAGTTTCGCGGTTGTTGAATGGAGGTTCTTTCAAACCTATTCCGCAACTCGGGCATCTACCGATCATAGTCCAGATCCAAGGAACCAAGATTCCTTAGATGTAACCTCCTTTTGATGCCTAGACGCAACCTTCCTAAGAGAGCTTCCACATACCTGTCTATTATTTATTTTTGCCATTATGCTATAAGTTCTTCTATATCTTCTAAATGAGCTTCGTCAGTTGCTTCTTCATCTAGCCAGTATCCATTCTTTTTCATTTTCATTGGTCTCCTTTAATTTAAGCTACACCTATCTCTTCTGCAAACTCTGTATACCCTTTATGATCTAAGTCGAAGTTAAAGAATTCCCTAAGTATTAGGTTTCCTGCTTGTATTTCTACTAATTTCTTGAAAATATATTCTGTGAAGCAATAAGGGCAAACTGCAGCTTTATCTTCATGACACTTGATACAAATAGTTCCATAATTAGTTATGTCATTATTGACATTTACTAAATAAGCATTTAAGGAGGACAAAATATCCTCCTTTAAATGGGGATAAAGTGTTAGCCAAGCTTTCACTTCTTCAGCTAAGCAGAAGGGACAAAGAGGATTGGTTATCACCTCACAACAAATATTGCAACTATGAGTGCCAGATTCGTCTCCAAAATTAATAAATTTTGGGGCCACTAAAAATTTCCAATTTTCAGTGTTGTGAAGTTCATATGCTTGGTAATTATTATGTAAGACCATTTTAAAAATATAGATTCAATTTCCGGTTAGGGAGTTGAATCAGTGTCTAATAATCTGACAAGATTTAATAAAAACAGGGGAAGTTAAACTATACCAATTAAAGAATTCTGTTCTTGCATAGTCATTCCTGTTTATATTCATACCTTTTAGAAGCACTTAAACTATATAAGTTGGCGTGGTAATTATAAAGTGGTGACATATTTAGAAAACCTTTAAATAGTATATATTGCAATGTATATTATAAAATAAGAGAAAATACAAAAAAATGGTGAACTATATATCAATAATAATAGCTGCTGTGTTGTCATTTACTGTAGGAATGCTATGGTATTCTCCTGCATTGTTTGGAAATAGGTGGGCAAAATTGGCTGGCGTTAATATGAGTAAAGCTAAACAGAAGAGTATGGGATCTTCAATGTTACTTGGATTTATATCAACATTGGTTTTAGCTTATGTGTTTCAATATTTACTTGAAGCGTTAAGTTATACTGGTGCTGTTATGGGCGCTACGTTGGGCTTTTGGTTGTGGCTTGGATTCCTTGCTACTAGTTTAATTGGAGGTGTATTATGGGAAGGCAAGCCTTGGGGTTTATATGTTCTAAACTCAGCGTATTGGTTGGTCAACCTGCTCGTAATCGGTGCTGCTCTAGGTCGTTGGGCTTAATTTATTTTTATTTTTTTACACAGAGAGTGCGAAAAATTTGTTCATAAAAAATTTTTCACAGTGGGTGGAGGAGAGTTATGTTTTATTAATTAGTCAGAATTATTTGGTTTTAGGAGGATTTATATATTTGTTTTGGTTGGGTATTTGATGGAATTTTCCGATCATATTCATGATTTGAATTATATTATAGAGGGGGAAGTTGTGGAAGTTCGGCATATTGCTGGCCTTGAAAAACATTATACTATTCCCTATGTATGTGTTTTAAGACATCAAGATGAAAGGGAATTTGAATTATTGAAATCTCCTATTGATGAAAATAATAGCTCAAAAAGATTATTGCTGAGTCAGAAAGAAGGTTCTAATAATTTTGATAGATTTCATGTATCTCCATCAAAAAAGAAATTGTTTCCAGGATGGCATTATAATAGATTTGGTACTGAAATTCAATTTAGTGAAAATTAATCACATCCTATCTAAAATTTCAATTCTTTTTTCTAATGGTGGATGAGTTGCAAATAATCCACTGATTTTTCTTTTGAAAGGGTCTGATATGAATAATGGTGCGACTGCCTTGTTGTAATGATGTTTCTCCTCGCTATTTCTAGGTGGATTATCTGCTTGGATCTTCTTTAGGGCACTTTTAAGTCCAGTTGGTGAACGTATGAACTTTACTGCGCTAGCGTCTGCAGTATATTCTCTTTTTCTACTTATAGCTAATTGCACCATTGCTGTTACAATAGGTGCTAGAATGGCTAGAATAATTCCTAAGATAATGAAAATAGCTTGACCTTTGTTATCGCTGTCATTACTTCCTGAGAAAGATCTCCAGAATAATGAACGTAAGAATATTTCTGAAATTATTGCTATCATTCCTACAAGGACTGCAGTAAGTGTCATGAATCTTATATCATAGTTTGCAATGTGGCTCAATTCGTGTGCCATTACTCCTTCTAATTCTTGTTTGTCTAATTTCTCTAGACATCCTGTTGTTACACATATTATTGCGTTTTTTGGATCTCTTCCTGAAGCGAATGCATTGATATGTGGATCATTCATTACATAGAGTTTTGGTTTTGGGAGCCCTGCTGCCAGGCATAGGGCCTCTACAACGTTGTTGTACATTGGATAGGCCGAGTGAGTTGCTTCTTTTGCTTTTACTGATGCTAAAGCAAGTTTATGTGAGTTGTAGTAACCAAACCAAATGTATCCCACTGAGAAAATTATTGAAATTATCATTATTATGAAAAAGTAATCTGGGCCCAGTGCTAAGCCTATAAGGTAACCTAATAGAATTAGTACTATTAGAATTCCTGCTAGAAGCAAAAATGACTTAAATTTGTTTCTGTTGATTTGGTCTTGGAAGGATAGGTTGTCTGACATGTAGAAGTTAGATTTATTTAGTTAAAAAAGGTTGTTGTTATATGTATGAAATTAAAACTAAAAATAAGAAGGTAGAAAAGAGGTTGAGATATTATATTGATATGCGTAGAGATATTATTGACAAACTTAGAAGGTTGAAAATAAATCCTAGGAGGGAATGTGGTGCTCATCCATTGCATGGAGATTTATTTGGAAAGTGGGCTTGTTGGATAGGATCAAATATTAGAATGGTGTATAAATTAGATAATATTGATAGAATAATATTATTAGAGAGGATAGGAACTCATAATATTTATTAAATATTAATTTTAAATGACTCTGCTCCTTCTTTTTCTAGCCTCTCACTTTCTTTAATATCTGCCATTGCTTCTTCATCACCTAAGATCTCTGCGGTTGATTTCCAGCTTTGCAAATCCATTTTTAGTTGATCAAGCTCTTTTTTTGATATCATAACCATTTCGTCTTCGTTTTTTAGAGATTGTTTTTCCATGTTAGAAAGAGGCAGTTGGAGTTTATATGTTTTTTGGGAGGGTTAAAATCAGAGATATTATTTTTATATACTCTATTGATAGTTAATATCATCAAAAAAACAATGGACTACACATTGTTTTTAGGATTTGGAGCAATCCCACACCTTTTAAGGTGTAGTTCCATGATTACTCAAATGGAAAAAGAAATGATTTATGTGAATGGATTGGAATATCCAGTTAATATCCATTATGAGTGGAGAAATTCAACACGAGTTTCTATTACGAAGTCTGGAATAAATATTAGAGTTCCTAGAACCTTGGGGATATTTAAACGTCAAAAAGTTATTGGTGAAATGAAGAATTGGGCTGTGAAAAAATTAATTAAAATTCCTGACTTGGTGAGACGCGATGAGCCAAAAAAATATGTTAGTGGAGATACTATTGAGGTATTTGGTGTAGTTTATGTAATTGAAATTTCCCTAAAGGATGCTAAAAAATCTTCAGGGAAGATAAATGATAATATTGTTTATCTAAGGATTTCGAAGCATTTAGCGGGGGAAGATTTGCATAAGGATGTTTCAAATTTATTGAGTAGGGTATTTGCTAAGAGGCATTATAATCAAATAACTGCTAGAGTTCATGCCCATAATAATACACATTTTAATAAAAGGATAAATAAAATTTCTTTAAAAAATCATAAATCTAAATGGGGGAGTTGTTCGTCATATGGGAATATTAATTTATCAACCAGATTATTTTTTGCTCCTACAAAGGTCTTAGATTATGTTATAATTCATGAATTGGCTCACTTGGTTGAACATAATCATTCAAGGAACTTTTGGAATCATGTTGAGAGAGCTATGCCAGATTATAAAGAAAAGAAAAAATGGCTAAATGATCATGGACATAAATGTAAGTTTTAATTAATTAAAGATAAATTTTGGTGGGTGGTAGTATCTTTCTCACAAGGATTAAAAGTTGGTTTTGATATCTCTCTAGTAATAACTCGATTCAGATATTCTAACGATTATCGAAGTAATTTAGGACATCAAAAAAACAATGGTTTAGACCTTGTTTTTAGGATCTACGAGAATCATCACACATTTAGGGTGTGATTATTTTAATTCTCGAGATTTCAAGAAAGATTAAGGAGAATCATGACGAAGTCTAATTCGGAAAATATAAAAAATAGTGTCTATGCGGAGATACTGGGTGGTAAGTAAATTAACTAAAGATCTATTTCAGGCATCTTTTTATTTGCTTCTGGGATTTTTAAGAAGTCCATTTGTTTTCTACCATATAACTTGAAGAAGAAAACTCCAGGGAATTGTTCAGATGCATTTTGGAAATCTTGAATACTATCATTATAGAACTGTCTTGAATAAGCCACTTTATCCTCTATAGCTGCAAGTTCTTGTTGTAACTGCAAGTAGTTAGTGTTAGATTTTATTTCGGGATTGCTTTCTGCTATTGCGAAAAGTTTTCCTAAGAAACCTTGTAGTTGGTCTCCAGCTTTTACTTCGTCGCTTAAATTCTTTGCTCCAATTAGGGCAGTTCTAGCCTGAGTTATTTTATCAAAAATATCTTGCTCTTGCTTTGCAAATCCCTTTACAACTTTTACTAGAGATGGGACAAGATCAGCTCGCTTTTTTAATTGAACGTCAATTTGTGCTTCACTATTTTGAATTCTATTTTCAAGCATAACAAATTTATTATAATAATAAATGAATATAGCTGCAATTGCAACTACTGCAATAATTGTCCAAGTTAAAGGTGAAACCATAATAGATTTGAGATTTTACAGTATTTAAGGTTTATGTGAAAGTTTTTAAATGCGAAATGAGTTTATTTTTAATGGGTGTAAAGAAAGTTGCTAGATCAGTTGTTTTACTTATTGTATTAGTTGTGGGATTATATTTTGTAGCGAATTCCATAACAAATTTTACAGGATATTTTGTATCTGAATTGAATACTGAGTTTGAGAGTTGTTTGGGTAATCGAGATATAATTCTTTATGTGGATAATTACAATATGATGGAATTGAAAAAATTGAAGACTGCAGATTATTTGGGTAATATTGAAGTCTCAGGATGTATATTGAATAAGTTTGATTGCGCTAAAAATGGGATTGTTGAATATCCTACTTGGATTATTGAGGGTCAGAAAGTTGTTGGAGATATTGATATTTTTGAATTAGCTGATTATGCTAATTGTGATATGGTTTAGTGTTATGGGATTAATGAATTTCTTTCTGCAAAAATTCTATATACTTCATCACCTACCAATCCTGCTAATGATATTGTTTTAAGCCCATCTAAACTTTGTTGTTTTGATACATCACCAACATAAAATCTATCAAATCTTGCAATGATTTCTGCAGGATTTTTTGATGCCCCTATTTCTTCTTTCATAAATAATCCATGCGGATTAGCAGAAATGACATCTGTAACACCAACTTCTCTTAATTTTTTTACCATATCAATCTGAGGTCTTCCTATATGTCCGGTATTATAATAAAGGATTTGTTTTTGAATAAAAGATGATGATAATTCCTCCTGCATTAGGGTATCTGTTTCTATGAAATCATTAAATCCTAATTTGCCCAAGTCTTCTTTTGATCTATCTAATACATCCTTACTTGCTAATACTCTCCAATTAGGGTTGATCCTATCTGATAATAGGTATTTTGCCATAACTGGTAATCCACATAGGTTTGATTTTGGTATTTTATATTTGCTTATCTCTTGACTTGATGCATCAATTGTTATCAATCCTGTGTGAGGTAAGTTTAATTCTCCGGAGATTACAAAAGAAGAATCTCCATCCCAGTCTACAAATGGTAATATGTATACTGAGTCACTAGGCCTTGAGCTATCAATTGTAGCCTTCATTGATTTTAATTGTCTGAACCAATCGTTTCTAGGAAGGCCGGAATCATGTACCAGGAAGGATTGATTATATTGAAGTGATTTTTCTAGTTGTGATGTGCAGTCTCTTCCATTAACTCCAATAGATATTTGTACGTACTCAAAAATATTCCCATTATCTCCCTTACTAAGTTCATAAGCTTTCTCAAAAACTGATTGTAATTCACCTTTGTCAATTCCCTCCAATCCTACATTATCTAGAATAGATTTCATTCCATGAGAAAATCTATCTGCATCTTGTGAATACCTATGTCCCTCCTTTGTTCTAAGATGATCATATAAATTTTGTGTAAACTCGTTAGAACCTCCATCCTCATTAGCAACAATAGAACATATTCCTCTCATTTTAATTACTGTACTCTAATTTACTTTATAACTATTATCATTAAATAAAATATATGTTTTTAATCATAACCATCGTCCATTTCTACATGTCCGCTTTTTATTTGAGTTTGACAAGCTAGTCTTTCATTAGGTTTATTTGGTAAAAGATCATTTTCTTTCTCATTCTTATCAGATAAATTATCTACGCCTTCACTCACTCTTATTCTGCAAGTTCCACAAATACCATCTTTACATCCAAAAGGTATGCCAAAATTATTCTCACAAACTTCTCTAATTTCTGAACTGTCTACTATTTGTTCGTTCTGAGAATTAGGAGTGAAAGTTATATCTGCCATAATCTAAGACAACCTACGGTTTTCTTCGATGTATCTTTCCCTTACTAGCTTCTTCGAAGTTATTTTTAATTTCATGGTTATTTGCTGTGTTTCTCTAATTGAATAGAGACTCCTCCAGTCCATTTAACTACATAATTATAGGCTAGTCCAATTACTAATCCGAACAAAAATCCTCCGACTGTATATGCAACAACTGAATATAATAAAATTTGTTGTAATGTTAAACTCGCTAACTCTGGAGATTGCAAGAAAGTTAGTTGGGGAAATTGTTTAGCTACAAAAAGTAATAATGCCTGCAAGATTCCAAATACTAAATGGATAGCTGCAACAGTATATGCTAATGATAATATTTTAATCTTTTTTATTTTGTACATGGTGTTTAGAATTATTTTTGGTATTTAAATATATTGATCTTTGTTATGAGAATTAAATTGTATGTGATCTAATTATTATAATTAAATGTAGCTTAAATATTTGTCTATAGTAGATTTATCTTTTCTTTCTTTTTTTAACTAAAGTAATTCTTCTCTTCTCCATTCTTGAGAAAATAAATATGTAGAGAATTTCTAAGACTCCTGCAGTGTTAATTATTAATAGTGCTATGAACCAAATGGGTTGTTGTTTTCCTGCTGATTTCCAGAGAGCAAGCCCTTTCCAAACTAATGACCAGATTCCTATGATAGATAAAACTGCTAATGCTACTTCAGGAGAAATTCCCCAAGTGTCTGATGCTAAAGTTGTGTATTGTTGGTATCCCATTTTATTTTATAAAACAGGTGACTTAAAATCTAAGATTTTATGTATCCCATTTTTATAATAGTAATAGCCAAGTTTTCTTTATAAACTTTTTTGTTATTTTTGTGTGTATGTTGTATTGAAAATTTTGTTATCCTCGGTGAGGAATTTTCTAATACGCTATATTGTATGGAAATGTTTATATAGTAAATTGTATTACAATAACTAATCATACCACAAGTTGATCAAAAGAAGGTATAACATACAACATGTTGTGTGTTTTAAAATAGAGATGAAATGTGTATATTGTAAATTTGACACTCGTGTAACCGATAAAAGAGAGGCTCCTGATGGAACACGAAGAAGGAGAGAGTGTTTGAAATGTAAAAAAAGATTCACTACATACGAAAAGGCTGACAGAAAAAATGTTATCATAGTCAAAAAAGATGGGAGGCGGGAACCATTTTCAGCAGGAAAGTTGAAGGATGGATTAATGCGGGCTTGCATGAAAAGGCCAATAAGCGTTGAAAATGTTGACAAGATCATTGAAGACGTTGAAGAAAAATTAAGAAGTAAAGGTAAAGAGGTAAAAAGCGATAATATAGGTAAGATGGTGATGAATAGATTAAAGAAATTAGATAAAGTTGCATATATTAGGTTTGCAAGTGTATATATGAATTTTAAAGATGTTAAGGATTTTAAAGAGGTAATTAGCGAAGTCTAGAAAAATATAGATTTTTCTAGCTCGTTCAAAATTACAAATTTTGAAGATTTAGAGAAATTTTGAAAAAAAATAAGAGGTGAAAAAAACCGAGGGTTTTTAGACCCTCATAATTAAAAAATTAAGAGGTGAAAAAATGGAACAACAATTGGAAAATAAAATATTTGTAACAAAGAGGAATGGAGAAGTAGTAGATTTTGATGCTGAGAAGATTAAACTTGCTATAACTAAGGCCGTAAGGGCAACTAAGAAGGAAGTTAATCCTGCAGGCCTGGATTTGATTGTAAAAAATATTGTTGAAGAAATTCAAAATAGATTTATTGATTTTTATCCAAATGTAGAAAATGTTCAAGATATTGTCGAAAAACATTTGATAGATAATGATTTGTATGAAATTGCAAAGGGGTATATTCTTTATAGGGCAAAAAGAAGAGAAGAAAGAGATAAACAACAAGAGATAACTATTGAGAAAGCAAAGTTAGGAAAATTAAGGGTTAAGAAGAGGGATGGTAGAACTATATTGTTTGACGTTAATAAGATTAATACAATGATTAGGGATGCTGTTCGTGGATATGAAGAAGAAGTTAGTGTTGAGGAAATTTCTAAGGAAGTAATAAAAAATATTTATGATGGGGTGACTGTTGATGAAATTGAAAAGGCATTGATATTAGCTAGTATTAGTTTTATAGAAAAAGATCCAGCATATAATTTTGTTACTTCAAAATTATTTTTGTATAAATTATATAGGGAAGTAGTTGGAGAACCATATAGTAACTCAAATAGGGAAAATCTATACAAGAGTTCATTTACCTACAGTATTCAGAAAGGAATTGAAGAGGGAATTTTTGATAGGAGGCTTCTTGAGTTTGATTTAGAGAGATTGAGTGGAGAACTAATTATTGAAAGAGATGATTTAATCCAATATATGGGACTTGAAATTTTGCATGATAGATATTTTGCAAGAATTGGTAAGAGGAGAATTGAAATGCCTCAAGCTTTTTGGATGCGTGTTGCTATGGGTCTTGCACTTTTGGAAGGTGAACAGAAAAATGAGAAAGCTATCGAATTTTATAATTTATTAAGTTCACTAAAGTTTGTTAGTTCAAGTCCTACACTATTTAATTCAGGATCTACGCATCCTCAATTAAGTTCTTGTTATTTAACAACGGTTAAGGATGATTTACATCATATCTTTAAGAGTTTTGGAGATAATGCCCAATTATCTAAGTGGTCAGGAGGAGTTGCAAATGATTGGGGAAGTATTAGGGCAGTAGGGAGTCAGATTCAAAGTAATAGGATTGAAAGTCAGGGAGTTGTTCCATTTTTGAGAATTGCAAATGATGCTGCCTTAGCAATTAATAGGAGTGGTAGAAAAAGAGGAGCAGTTGTTGCATATCTAGAAACCTGGCATTTTGAAATAGAAGATTTTTTAGATTTAAGGAGAAATACTGGAGATGAGCGACGTAGAACTCCAGATATGAATACTGCTAATTGGATTCCGGATTTGTTTATGAAGAGAGTAATAAATAATCAAGACTGGACACTATTCTCACCAAATGATGTTCCAGATTTGCATGACCTATATGGGAAAAAATTTGAGAGGAGATATGAAGAATATGAGGAGATGGTAAGGCGCGGAGAAATAAAACAACACAAGGTTGTTAGTGCAGTAAAGTTATGGAGAAAAATGCTTTCTATGTTATTTGAAACAGGACATCCTTGGATTACTTTTAAAGATCCGTCAAATATTAGGTCCCCTCAAGATCATGTTGGAGTTGTTCATAGTTCTAATCTTTGTACTGAAATTACATTAAATACCTCTGAGGATGAGATTGCAGTTTGTAATCTTGGTTCAATAAATTTAGGACGCCATATTATTGATGGCAAATTAGATAAGGATTTAGTAGAAAATACAGTAAGAACTGCAATAAGGATGCTTGATAACGTAATTGACATTAATTTTTACCCAACTAAGGAAGCTAAGAATTCGAATATGAAACATAGGCCTATTGGGTTTGGATTAATGGGATTCCAAGATGCACTATATAATCTTAATATTAATTTTGATTCGAAAGAGGCAATAGAATTTGCAGATAGAAGTATGGAAATAATTTCATATTTTGCAATTTTAACTTCTTCTGAACTTGCTAAGGAGAAGGGAGCATATAGTTCATATAATGGATCAAAATGGGATAGAAATATTTTTCCAGTTGATACATTGAATATACTTGAAGAAGAAAGAGGGATGAAGATTGATGTAGATAGGACTGAGCAATTAGATTGGACACATGTTCGTCAACATGTTAAGGAAAATGGGATGAGGAATAGTAATGTTATGGCTATAGCCCCTACAGCAACTATAGGGAACATAAGTGGAGCTTATCCTTGTATAGAGCCAATCTATAAGAATATTTATGTTAAGGCTAACGTTACTGGAGAATTTACTGTGGTTAATAATTATCTAGTGAGAGATTTAAAAAAATTAAATCTTTGGAATAATGAAATGTTGGAGCAGTTGAAATATAACGATGGGAATTTGATGAAAATTGGAGGCATTCCTGAAGATTTGAAAAATAAATATAAGGAGGCATTTGATATTCATCCCCATACACTTATTGATATTGCAGCAGCAAGAGGTAAATGGATAGATCAGAGTCAATCACTAAATATTTTTTTAAATGGAGTTTCAGGGAAAAAGTTAGATGATGCCTATATGTATGCTTGGCATAAGGGATTAAAAACAACTTATTATTTGAGAAGTATGGCAGCCACACAAATAGAGAAGTCAACACTTGATGCTCAGAAATTTGGCTTTACTCAGAATAGAGACTCTAAGCAAGTTGCAGTTGTATCTAAGGTTGCTGAAGCACCTATTATTGAAGATAATAAAATTAGTCTTGTTGCAGATAAACCTGTTGCAGCTCCACTTGAGGCTCCAAAAGCTACACCAAAATTATGTTTAATAGAAGATCCTGATTGTGAGGCTTGTCAGTAGAGGTATTTTGGTAATTGATATAATATGGTAAGATTGGAGTCCCGTGATGAGTTAGAAGAACGTGTAACTGATGATTTGAAGTATAGATTTAGGTAGGATATAATTGAATCTATTACGGTTGTTGATAACCATGAATATCAACTAAAACCTAATAATCAGGAACAATATTGATAAGAGATATAAATTTTTATAAGCTATAAATAACTGAAATTAAAAAATGGGAATAATAGACAATAACACAACGGATCCAAATAAGATACTTCCTATGAAGTATTTGTGGGCTCGTGAGCATTATAAAAATGGGGTGGCGAATAATTGGACTCCTGAAGAAATACCAATGCAGGATGATGTGCAACAGTGGAAGAGCGATATCAAGATTAATGAAATTGAAAGAAGATTGATACTTTGGAATTTGGGATTTTTTTCAACTGCAGAAAGTTTGACTGCAAATAATATTGTCTTATCAGTTTATAACCATATAACTAATCCTGAATGTAGACAATATCTTTTAAGGCAAGCATTTGAAGAAGCAATCCATACAGATACATTTATTTATTGTTGTGATACACTGGGTCTTGATCCTGATGAAATATATAATATGTATCAAACAATTCCGTCGATAAAGGCAAAGGATGACTTTGTTGTAAATTTAACTAAAAGTGTTTTTGATCCTACTTTTAAAATTGATAGCCAGGAAAATATGCAAAAGTTTTTACATGACTTGATTGGATATTATGTTATTATGGAGGGGATTTTCTTCTATGCAGGTTTTGCAATGATGTTGGCTCTAAAAAGGCAACATAAGATGGTCGGTATTGGAGAGCAATTTGAGTATATAATGAGAGATGAAAGTATTCATTTAGCTTTTGGTTGTGATTTAATTAATACAATTAAGGCAGAAAATCCAAGTGTATGGACTCCAGAATTTCAGCAGGAAATTATTGAATTAATAAAACAATCTGTAGATTTGGAGAAGGCTTATGCATATGATGCATGCCCAAGCGGAGTATTGGGAATTAATCCGGAACAATTTGCAGAATATGTCGAATATATTGCAGATAGAAGACTTGAAAGAATTGGGCTACCTAAAATTTACAATAAGGAGAATCCTTTTCCATGGATGAGTCAAAGTACAGACTTGAATAAAGAAAAGAATTTTTTTGAAACTAAGGTTACTGAGTATCAGACTGCGGGCAGTTTGGAATGGGATTAGGTTTAAATATTACTTCCTATTAATTTATTTATGGGTGCTCATGAGGGTTATTTTTTGGATTTAGATGATCCTACTGTACTTGAATCGGTTAGGAAAGAATTACAATATAGAGCACAGTATATTGATGAGCATATTGAAGCTCTTGAAAATGCTAAATATGTTCCACAGTGGATGCTTAGATTGGAATTTTATGTTTGAAAAATCCTCTTGACTTTCCTTTTCAAGCACTACCAAAAAATCATTTGAATGTAGTCTGATTTATATCTTTTAGACCGATAATATTTATATTCTAAGTTAGATTTTATAGTTAATGATAATTGGGGTAACTGGTACGTTGGCTGCTGGAAAAGGGACCATTGTAGAAATATTGAAAGTCGAAGGGTTTAAACATTATTCAGTTAGAGAATTTTTAATTAGAGAAATAAATCGACGTGGTTTTCCTGTTAATAGGGATAGCATGGTTCTTGTTGCCAATGACTTAAGGCAACAAAATTCTCCAAGTTATATTGCTGAAGAATTATATAGGGAAGCTAAACAAGAGGGAGGGAATGTTGTTATTGAAAGTTTGAGAACTCCTGGAGAAATATCTAGTTTAAGAAATAATGAAAGTTTTCATATGTTGGCAGTAAATGCAGATCCAAAAATAAGATATGATCGGATGCTAAAGCGGGCAAGTGAAACAGATGATGTTAGTTTTGAAGGATTTATGATGCATGAAGATAGGGAGATGGAGAATATTGATCCAGCAAAACAGAATATTAAGAAATGTATTGAGATGTCTGAAATTAGATTAGAAAATAATGGGACTATTGAAGATCTTAGGGAAAAAGTTAAAAATGTTTTAAGAGATATTGAGGTTGCTAAAGCTGTTGAAATTGAAAAAGCTTTAGATAATAAAGATTTAAACCAAGAAATTAAAGAACCTGTTAAAGAACATGTTAGGCCAGGTTGGGATGAGTACTTTATGAGTATTGCAGAATTAACAGGATCACGCGGATCATGCGATCGTGGCAGGGCTGGATGTGTTGTAGTGAAGGATAAGCATATACTTGTAGGAGGCTATGTTGGGAGCCCTAAGGGATTGCCACATTGTGATGAAATTGGGCATTTGATGAAAACTGTTATTCATGAAGATGGAACTGAAAGCCGCCATTGTTTACGTACTGCTCATGCAGAACAAAATGCTATTTGTCAAGCTGCAAAATTAGGGGTAGCTATTGATGGATCTACAATTTATGTAAGGATGACTCCTTGTGCTGCTTGCGCTAAGATGATTATTAATGTAGGTATTAAAAGGGTTGTTTGTGCAAAGGGATATCATGCAGGTAGTGAAAGTGAGAAATTGTTTGAAGTTGTTGGGATTAAGTTAGAAATATTGGATGGAGAAGTTCAGCAGTATGCTGATCAGTAGTTAGGAATCGTTTTATAAGGTATATTTACGTGTAATTTTTATGTATGCTAAAAAGGGGCAGATAGCTGTATTGATAATTATAGCCATTGTGATTGTATTGGGAATTTTGTTGATTGTGTTTGCAAGAAGTGGATCAAATAGTCTAAAGGATTTTCCTAATGGAAATAACATAATTAATAAAATGGATATTTGCATATTAAGAAATATAGAAACTGCAACTCAGCTATTGGGGCTGGGAGGTGGATATATACAAAAACCTCCGCAGGTATTAGAGACAGAAATAGGTTCAATAACTTACTCTTATAAATCAGATAAAAATATTATTCAATCAACAAATAAAATGAGTGAAGAAATAATAGCTTATTTAAGGGCAACAATAAATACTTGCATTGATGAATCAAACTACAATAATTTAGAGATAGATTTTGATATAAATAATATTGAAATAACAATAAAAAATCGAGTAATAGAATCAGAAATTATAATAGATTACATTCTTAAAAATGAGGATACAGTACAAACTATAACTAATGGACATAAAACAATGTTGAATATTAATTTATTTCAAATTCAACAAACGGCAAATGAAATAATAATAAATCATCAGATAGATCCACAGTCAATAGACATTACCTATTTAACTTCGACACCATTTCAGATATCTTTTGTTCCATATGAAAATAATATTATTTACACCATAACTGATGAAAATTTAAAAATAAATGATATCCCATATTCTTTTATTTTTGCAATAGAAAAATGAAATATAAAAATTTATCAGCATTTGTAATGATTATTATATTATCTATGGCATTAGTTTATAGTCTGGATGAATTTCCAGAGGGATATGAAATAGATGAAGATAAACTAGGAAATACAGTATTTAAAAATAAATTTGCAAAAGATAAATCTATAAATATAGGAGGTGAAGAGTACAATCTAGATTTGGGGGCAGAGCTCAAGGTTTCTCAAGACCTAAGAAAATATACCCTATTGGGAAAAGCAGACTTAAGAATTGGAGATGAACAATTTCTTGAAGGAATTGAAGATGGATTTATTGAACTTGGTGAAGATGAAAAGGTAATCTATGCCGAATTTTTCTCACCAAAAGGTGGAATTTATGGATTTGAATATAATGGAGAATTTTACCAAATAGATGCAAAACCAGGAACAAAAGTAATATTTGATTCTAAAAATAAAAAGATAACAACAGAATCTTTTTTAATAAAAGGGGACCAAGAATCAAAAGTATATATTGGAAATAACCAAATAACTGGAAAAGATATTGATATAGAATTAAATGAAAACGGAGAAGTAAAATATGCAAAAGTCAAAGATGGATCATACACACATAACGGTAAAACATATAATTCGATAGGAGAACTCGAAGTTTATAATGATGGTACTGATGTTTCAAATAAAGATTCAGCAATATCAATTAAAGGTAACATTATTCAAATCAAAGGATTAGTCTCAATGAGTAATGGATTATCTTATGAGTCCTTATCTAGGGAGACTTTAACAGAATTTAATGAGGGGTTAAACCTATTTGATATTATTGAAGGTGATTTAAGATTATCTAATTCAAAACATTCTGTTACTATTTTGGATGGAATTGCAAGATTGTCATTTAATGAGGGATTTGCAATTAGCGATGAATTGGAATCATTTAGATATGTTCATTCAAATAAATATGGATTAGATGAATATGGGTTTTTAGATGAAACCGATGGAAATTTTGTAATGTCTTCATATGTAAATGGAAAAATTAAAGTTAAATCTATATCATTTGAAGAATACAGGGGGCTACTAAATCAACCAGTAACAATTGAGAATACAATTGCAGGATTAGAATCTGAACTAGAATTATTAACAGAAATTAATGCACCTCTGGGAAAAATTGGTGATGCAAAAACAAAATTACAAATTGCTAAAAATTCACTATTGGTAGAGGAAGGACATATAGATGGTGCTATTGAACAAACAAGATCATTATTAGTAGATTCTTCAATAAGTGAAACTCTAAATAAAGATTATTTACAGGTCTCTTTAGCTGAATTAGAAATTCAAAGAGCATTTAATATAGGGGGAAAACAAAAATCATTATTAGATGAAGCATTATCTGGAGGAGATATTTCTGCAGATATTGATTTAGTATTAACTAAATCTATATTCGATGAAAAAGAAAATGCGATCCAAAGATTAATGGAAATTCGTGATGGGGCAATTGGATTAGATAATCAAGATCTTTATGAATCAAGTACTTTTGTTTTAGCTGATGCATATACCAAAAATAAAGAATTTGAAAAGGCTGCTTTTGAATATAGAAAAATGTCTAATAGTGTTCAAGATTCTAGAACATTATCTGAAGTAAATAGATTACTTGGTTCATCAGAACTTCAGGAAGGTAATGTTGCTTTGGCATTGAAGGCATATGAAGAAGCTCATAGGGCTAATCCATCAAATATTAGAGCTAAACAAGATCTAGTTCAATTAAGAGTTAATACCTTGAAGGCTATAAGTTCTGGGTTAAATTTAGGAACTGAACAATTAGGGAAAAGATTTTGGAGAGAAATTGGTATTAATACAGATGGTAGCATTCAGTGGAATATTAGGGCAGTTATGCCTCCTGAATTGCAAGATCAATTATCAAATCAATTTGGATCTCTTAGAGATAATATAGACAATCAAAATATGGGGACATTAGCCCTTATGGCAGTTGCCTCAGAAGGTTATGATTTAGAAAGATTTTATCAATTATCAGAATCTAAAAAAGCTGATAAAATAATGGAGGCTTTGCCTAGAATAAGTAGATCTAATGCAGTATCTTTTGCAAGATCTACAGTCGGACTTCCTAGAAAGAACTCAGATATAGCCCTCCTTGTAGGCCGGGGAGACTATGCTAACTCTCAAATTTATGGTAAACATAACTCTCCAGAATTCAAGTTCCAGACTGGAGAGGGATATGTAAATCCAGAGATATTAGAGGATACTTGGAAGGATATTGTTTTAGATGAAATAAATCTAAAAAATGTTGCACTAATATTTGCACCTGAAGCATTAATTACCCTAGGGGGACGCTCATTGACTGTAGGAGGGTGGGCAGCAAGAGGAACTGGTGCAATATTAGGAACTTCTACAAAAGGATCTAGAGTTCTAAGTGGTATAAATAAAATAAAATCTATTCCAGGCGTAGCTACCGGTTCAACACGAACACTTATAGAACTTGGACTAGGGATAGGACATTCACAAATTTCTCCAAAATATACTAATGATATAATAAGTGTTTTTGCAGGAAGATTAGGGGTGCGAGGAGTAAGGAGGGTTACTCAGAGAGTATTATTGACTGCAGATAATAGGGTGCTACCTCATTTTGTAGCTGAAACTTCAGGGCAATTAGAAGAAGTAACTAAAGATGCAAGAAAAATATCAAATAATTTATATCAGGATAGTTCAGGGAGACAATTTGTTGCAAGTGTTGGGGAAATTAATATTCCTGGAACAATATCTAATGATGAGTCATTAAATACATTTATCTCAAATGTAAGAAAAAATAATTATAAATTATATAAGGACAGGGGATTACAAGCAACAAGTGATTCAAAAGTATATGATATTGATGAATTATGGATCGATCCCAATACCAAAGCAGTTATTCCTGAGGAGAATAGGAATTTAGACTTATATCATTCATTAAGAGCAAAAGAGGATTCAAGAAATATAGGTTATTTTGAAGAACATATTGATAGGAATGGTAGATTTGCTCCAGGAGGAGAGCTAGCAAGTGGCAGATATTCATGGGGGATAGATGAAGATGGCAGGTTTATCTATTTTTCTGATGAATATTTTAATCATAAATTAGCATTAAAAAATAAGCAAGCATTTGGAGCTGGAGAAGTTGAGATTGTTGATGGTAGATTCAATATAGAATTAATAGAGGATAATATTCCTATTGGTGCAAAATCAGGACATTATAGGAGATTTGGCGATGTTGAATATGATGCAAATTCTATTGATAGATTTAGAGAGAGGGCCAGGGGGATAGGGTGGAGTTCAATAGATGATTCAAGTACTAAAGTTACTATTGGAAATTCTAAATTTGTTGCATCATTTCGCATGGATGATTTTAGTGATTTTACATCAGCTAGGGTGAGTGGAGTGCAAAATACCCTAAATATTCATAGTAATACTATACCAATTGGATTAAGAAAATTTAGTAGTTTAGATGATGAATATAAATTTGTGAGATCTCACGGCCAAGCAAGAACTGTTCAGTTTAGTGAATATGATCAATCTCAATCATGGGATACATACTATCACGCTTATCCAATTGGTTCAAATCTTGATTTTTCTAGTGGACTTGATCCATCAAAATCTACAGGAGGTTTTTTCTTTGCAAGAACTGCATCTGAATCAAAAGATGCATTAGAAATCAAGGGATTTAATCGGGAAGATATAGAAGTAATAAGAGTTAGAGTTTTAAGAAACGTAAATGATCAATCATCTAGACGACCTCTGGTAAGAGAAGCTGCTACAACTGATGTAGATGGATATTTAATACGAACTGAAGAATATAATCAATTTAATAGACATTTAAATGAAGGTCTTGTAAGATTAGAAACCCTTAACTAATAAATCTTCCAAGTCTCCAATCTTTTGATTTTTCTCCATCAATACTCCTTAGAGGACCATTACTAGAAACTAGATTTTTAACATATGAGTCTTCAGTATTCCTAACTTCATCTGGAGATCCTAATAATACCTTATAAGAAACGCAATGATTACCTTGAAAATGTTCAGATCTATTTATAACTATATTACTCTTAATAGGACCATAATCATTTGGAGGATTTATAAAAAATAAAAATCTTTCCATATATTCTCTTTGGATTGGAGGTTCAGGAAACTGAAGATTTTCTTCAAGCATAATTTCATCTAATGGTAAATTTGGATTTATCAAATCAATCTTTATCGTTTTTAATCCTGCTTCTTTTGCTGCACCATAATACAGATTATTTCCAACTATTCTTATACCCTTTTGTTCATAGATAGCAATTGGTCGAGAATATTTTGTTGGATTATTCCTTAATGTAAAAACTAAATCTTGATATTCTAAAAGTGACTCATCAATTATTGTAAAATTGGAAAGATCAATTTTCTTCTTAGAATCTTGCATATTATCAATATTTCCAATAAGAGTTACAGTTTTTGGTTTTTTAATAGGTCTAATATTCATTTTTCAATTTATTTATTCTTTTAATACATTAAATCATATAAATTTTTACTTTTAAATCTATGTATTGTTACTACTAGATAATAATTAATATAATGGTATTGGAGTCCCAAAACTAAAATCTAAACTTTTTGTATCTAAAAATCCATAAAAATCATTAGATTCTAAAAATGGTCTATTAATAGATGGCATTTTACCAAGTCCATAACTTCTAACATCACCAAATAATGTCTGAGAATATTCCCTATGGCTATGTCCATGTAAATGAATCTTGGGCCTAGCTAAATCTATTAAAACATCTATCATATCACTACCACTTACAGTGTCTTTTGGCCCTTGATGAGTCATTAAAATATCTATTCCACTCATATTTCCAATTTCTTCAATTTTATCTTCAGAAAATGCTATTAGTCTTTCAACTTTATAGGCCTTAGGTCTAGTTGAAGAATCTATACCTCCAAATCCAACTAAAGATATATAATTTTCATTATCAATGCAAACAGCTTGTGCATCTGGGATAAACCAAAATCTTTTTTGAGCATCTACATAGGATCCATGAGGTTTATTTATTGAAAGATTTTTTAAAGATTCTTGATCCTCATGATTTCCCCTAACAAAAACAACCTGGTAACTAAATGAGGCATTATCACATATTCTTCTTGAATAATCAAAATCACTAAGATAATTGTGAAATAATAGTTCTTGATCGGATCTTATCTTTTCAGTAGAAGGAATTTCTCCAGGGAAATAACCCATATCACCAACCTGTAATACAATATCTGGAAATAAACTAAATTCTCTCTGAATAAATTCCATAGTATTTACTAAACCTTCTAAATTTCCATGAATGTCTCCAAAAACTGGTACTATATCTTTCTTTGCCATATTTTATTAATTACTATAATTTCTTCTATAAATTTTTACTTTTAAATCTATGTATTTAACTACTTATAAATAATAACATTTATTTCATAAACCCTTATAAACAACCTTTTCTTTGAAATATTAATGAATCTTTATTCGAGAAAAAATTGCGGTGATGACATGATAGAATGGCAATGCAAAGTGAACCAGTTAGTGAAGTTACAGAAAGTGAATTTAATGAAATTGTCCATAATGGACATAAGTTAGTTGTAGTAGATTTTTTTGCTGAATGGTGTATGCCATGTTTAATGATGGCACCAATTATTGATGAGCTAGCTGAAAAGTTGAAGGAAGTTAAGTTTGTTAAGATTGATGTTGATGATAATCAAGAAATTGCGGGTAAGTATGAAGTGAGAAGTATTCCTACAATGATTTTCTTTAAAGAGGGTAAGGAAGTTGACAAGACGGTTGGTGGGATGGATCAGGAAGCTTTGGAAGAAAAGATTCAAAATTTGTTGAAGGATTGATCTTGGTTTTTTGGTAATCTAATGTATTTTGAGGAGATATTCTATTTATTATATTCTGGCATGATGATACTTTTAAACTCTAAAAATATGAAAAGAGTATGGGAAGAGGGAAGTTAATTGTTATTGAGGGTACTGATGGATCTGGTAAACAGACTCAAAGTGAGAGATTAGTTGAGAGGTTAAGAGGAGAGAGTTATAGTTGCGAAGTTCTAGGATTTCCTAGATATGATACTCCTACAGGAAAGATTGTGGGAGAGGCTTGTTTGGGTAAGGAACTTGGAATGGGAAGTGGAGGTGTGTTTCCAAATTTTGCTAAATTAGATCCAAGAGTAGCATGCCATTATTATGCTGCAGACAGATTGGATGCAGTTCCTGAAATTGAAAGATTGTTGAATGAAAATGACTTTGTGATACTTGATAGATATGTTGAATCTAATATGGGGCATCAGTGTGGTAAGATTGATGATAAAACTGAAAGAGATTTGATGAGGGATTGGATTGTTGATTTGGAATATAATGTAAATGGATTGCCACAACCTGACCTGATTATATTCTTGTATATGCCATTAAAAGTTTCAAGAAGGTTAAAGGAAGGGATGAATGAAAAGCTAGATGCTCACGAGGCTGATGAAGAACATTTAAGAAATGCTGAAGCAGCTTATTTAGAATTGGCTGAATATTATGGGTGGGACAAAGTAGAATGTTCTCAAGATAATGAAAATCCTCGCGATATTCAAGATATTCATGAAGAAGTCTATAGTTTGATGAGGGAGTAAACCTTTTAAAGCAATAAAATCTTCTTTTATTTAATGCCTTAGTAGCTCAGTCTGGTTAGACATCAAAAATTCTTTAGAATTTTTGGGGGCATTAAAATTCAGTAGAATTTTATCGTCACCAGCCTTTTAAGCTATTAAGCTGTGCACCTCTTTAGATGGTGGATAAATAAATCTAGAAATATGGCCCTATAGCTCAGTCTGGTTAGAGCACCTGCCTTTTAAGCAGGGTGTCGAGGGTTCAAATCCCTCTGGGGCCATGAAAATATCATCTAGGTGATATTTTATGCTAGAGATTTATCACCCTTCGGTTCAGTTATGAACTTTCAGGCTCAGTAAATCTTAGAGATTTCCTGGGACGTTCAACTTCATAGAAGTTGAAGTCTTCAAATCCCTCTGGGGCCATGAAAATATCATCTAGGTGATATTTTATGCTAGAGATTTATCACCCTTCGGTTCAGTTATGAACTTTCAGGCTCAGTAAATCTTAGAGATTTCCTGGGACGTTCAACTTCATAGAAGTTGAAGTCTTCAAATCCCTCTGGGGCCATGAATATTTTTTATAGAAATATTTAGATCAGGGATTTATCATTATACAAATTGTTATAAATAGCAATTATTAGGTATTTTTATGTTGGACGATATTAGATTAGCTATATTTGATCATAGTGGAGTATTGAGTGATGATAGGCCTCCAGTTTATGAAGCTAATATGGTTTTGTTGCAAAGAAGAGGCACTAATAGAATTACATTTGAGGACTGGCTTAGAGCTTCTAAAGCTTCAGCTGCAGATTTAGTAGAAAGTTTTGGCCATAGAATTGATAGAGCTTCAGTTAGTTCTGAATATGCAGAAGTTTATTCTGATATAGTCGTAGGAGGTTTGGCTCCAACTATGTATGTAGATGTTCCAGAAGTTTTAGATCAATTAAAAGAAAATAGCATTAGATTGGGAATTGTTAGTAGTCATCCAACTCAAAATTTAATAACTGAACTAGGTGGATATGGTATTCGAGATTTATTTGATGATATCTCTGGTGCTGATGGAGATCCAGTTCCTAAAAATAAAAGGTTAGTTCAGATGTGTGGGGGATTTAGTTTTAGACCAGATCAAGCTGTTTTTGTAGAAGATACTATTTATGGATTGCAGCATGGTAAAGATGCTGGTGTTCACACTATTGGTGTAACTACTGGATATCATAATAGAGAAAGATTAGAAGCTGAAAAACCCTATGCAGTTTTAGATTCATTAAAAGAAATTTTAGATTATATTGCTTGATTTTCTCTTATATTTCTTAAATATAAAATATTCATATTCCTTTTCTTCAATTACTTCCCATTCATCCCAATTAACTTCTGGGAAGAATGTGTCTCCCTCATAATCTTTTTTGATGTGGGAAATGTATAGGAAATCTGCTGTTGGTAGGAAATGTTGGTAGATTCCTGAACCACCTATTATGAAAATTTCTTTGTTGTATTCTTTTGCTTTTTTAATTGCTTCATCGATTGAATGAACAAAAAATACATCCTCATGTTTTTCTTTAAAATCTTGACTTGAAATAATGATATTTGTTCTATTAGGAAGTGGCCTATATTTATCTGGAATTGAGAAGTATGTTTTACGCCCCATGATAACTGGGTGGTGGATAACTGTATTTTTGTATAGTTTCCTATCTTCAGAGATATCCCATGGTAGATGATTGCCTATACCCATTACCCTGTTTTTTGTCATAGCAACAATAATAGAGATTTTTGGATCTTGGAGTTGATTTGTAGATTTATCTTCCATCTTAAACAGCTATAGGAAAAGCTATTTTTGGATGGTGTTCATAGTTAATAAATTCTACTTGATCATGTTTCCAATTAAGTATGGAATTGAAATCTTTGATCTCTATCTTTGGGAGGTTTAATGGATTCCTCTTAACTTGTTCTTTTGCACTTTGAATATGATTTTTGTAAATGTGGGTGTCCCCTAAATGGGCAGTTAAAACTCCGGGTTTTAGATTTGCTTCTTTTGCTAATAAGTGTAATAGTACTCCATAGCTGGCGATATTAAATGGCAAACCAAGCATCGTGTCAACAGATCTTTGGTTCCACTTTAAGTTTAATTTACCATCAAGGACGTTGACTTCCCAAGAGTAATGGCATGGATCTAAGGCCATTTGATGTAGGGCGTTAGGGTTATGTGCACTGACAATCATTCTTCTGCTATTTGGATTTTTCTTTAGAGTTTCAATTATATTTTTTATCTGATCTGTTCCCTGATTTGTGTAATCAGTATCGTAATTTTTATATTCAGCTCCAAAGTATCTCCATTGATATCCATAGACAGGCCCTAAATCTCTTTCAGCCTTCATCTTTTCTTTAGTGATTTCATCATGCCCATATGGAACTTTTTCTGGATTGCACCATTCATTCCAAATTTTACATTTTCTGTCCTGGTACCATTTTTTATCTGTAATTCCATTTAGAAATCCTTCAAGTTCAACTAGGATAGCTCTAGTATACATTTTTTTAGAAGTTAATAATGGAAATCCCTTAGACATGTCATGTTTTAATTGGACTCCAAATAAACCTACAGTTCCAACCCCAGTTCTATCTTCTTTCACCTTACCATATTTTAGGATGTCTTTTACTAGATTAATGTATGACTGCATCTTTTCTATTACTAATCAAAAATCTTTTTTAAAGATATATTGTATTTATTATAATCATCCCAACAATCCTTAAATATGCCTATTTTGGTATCGTAATATGGATAAAAGACCTAAGGTTGGGGTGGGGGTTATTGTTAGGAAAGATGGTAAGTTTCTTTTAATGCAAAGAAAGGGATCTCATGGTTCTGGTAATTGGTGTTTTCCTGGAGGGCATTTAGAATTTAATGAGAGTTTTGAAGAATGTGTTATTCGTGAAACTATGGAGGAGACTGGTATGAAAATAAAGAATGTTAAATATTTTGGAATTACTAATGATATGTTTAAGGATGAAGATAAACATTATGTAACTATTTTTATTATTTCTGATTATGAATCTAGCGAACCAAAAATAATGGAACCCGATAAATGTAATAGTATTGCTTGGTTTACCCAAGAGGTTTTACCAAGTCCATTATTTATCCCAATTAAAAATTTGATTAGGAATAAGAATATTTATTGATCCCCATCAAAAAACAATTTTTAATTGTTTTAGGATCTCAAGAATCATTGATTCTCAAGATAAACTGGGAAATCGGCACATAGTGCTTTCACCTGATTATTTATTGTTTTATGTAAATCTTTATTGTCTGGATCTTTTATAATTTTGGCCATCCAATCTCCAAGTAAATGCATTTCATGTTCTTTCATTTCTCTTGTAGTAAGAATTGGGGTTCCAATTCTAATTCCTGAAGGTTTGAAGGGTGTTGAAGGATCAAATGGAACTGTATTGCAGTTAGTGCAGATTCCTGCTTTCTCTAGAGACTTGGCAATGGGTTTCCCAAGACCGATTCCAAACTTTCTTAGGTCAATTAAAATTAGGTGATTGTCAGTCCCATTAGTTACTAGCTTGATCTCATTTTCCATTAATGTTTGTGCTAAGGCTTTTGCATTTCTTACAATTTGTTCTGAATAGTTTTTGAAATCTGGTTGGAGTGCTTCCTTGAAAGCTATTGCCTTTCCCGCAATTATATGTTCGTGAGGGCCACCTTGGAGTCCGGGGAAAACTGCCCTGTCTATTTTCTGTGCTAGATCTTTTTCTTTTTCAGCTTCTTTTTCTTCAAGGCCTTGTATGTTTGCTAGCCTATCAACTTTTTTACACATTATCATTGCCCCTCTTGGACCTCTAAGAGTTTTGTGTGTTGTTGTCATGACAACGTCGGTGAATGGAAATGGTGATGGATGGGTATTTGTTGCCACAAGTCCAGCTATATGTGAAATGTCTGCCAATGAATAGGCACCAACCTCCTCTGCAATTTCATGAAATGCTTTGAAATCTATTGTTCTAGGATATGCCGTTGCTCCTGAAACCAAGATGTTTGGTTTTTCTTGTAAGGCCATATTTCTAATTAATTCCATATCTAAAAGTTCGGTATCTTTGTCTACAGGATATTGGACTGATTCAAAATATTTAGATGAAAAATTTACAGAATGTCCATGAGTTAAATGTCCCCCCATGTCAAGTCTCATACCCATTATCTTTTGTCCAGGTTTTAATAGTGCATGATAGACTGCCATGTTTGCAGGGCTTCCAGAATATGATTGTACGTTTACATGCTCTGCTCCAAAAAGTTTCTTTGCTCTCTCTATAGCTAAAAGTTCTATATCGTCGATGAATTCATGACCTTGATAATATCTTTTCTTAGGATATCCTTCAGAATATTTATTATTTAGAACTGATCCGCATGCCTTAAGAACTTCCAATGACGCATAATTCTCAGAGGCAATTAAATTTAGAACTTCTTTTTGTCTAATAAGCTCTTTTTGAATAAGATTATTTACTTCTTGATCAATCAACTCTTTCATGATTGATTAATGGTAGTTTGATTTTATAAGGATTACTGAGATCATTTGATATCTTTTTTTAGGGATATCATATGACTCTACCTTTGATCTTCTCTAATGGACTATCAAGGGTAGACTTTGAAAGATAGTTTAAAGCATCAGATACCATGTACATTGATCCTGTAATTAGTATGGTGTCTTCCTTTTTAGATCTTATTAATGCCTGTTCAATAGCGTGAGAAATTTCTTTAATTGGTACTACATTGCCATTGTACTTTCTGACCTTGTCTGCTAAATGAGTTGCTTTTGTAGGTTTATAGTTTCCTTCAGTTGTGATAACTTTCTGAAATTGTGATGCTAGAGGTTCAAGCATTTCATCATGCTTTTTATCTTGAGTCATACCAATAACTAAAGTTGATTTATTTTTTAGAGGTTTTATAAAATTTGCAATTGATTGTATCCCTTCAGGATTATGTGCCGCGTCTAGAATTATTAGGGGTTTTTTTGAAATAATTTGTATTCTTCCAGGAATTATTGTTTCATTAATAGCTTTTTTAATATCCTCATCTGAAATACTATAACCTTCTAGATTTTTTATAGTAGTAATAGCAGTTAAAATATTTTGTATTTGGTGATCTCCTAAAAGGGGAGTAGTTAAAGTTTCGTTTAATAGCCCAAATGTAGAAAAAATTTGTTGATCTAAATTATTTGAAATCTTTGTAGCTTGAATTTTATCGTTGGCATTTATGAATTTTGTATTATTTTCCTTGCAGGTTTGTTTTAAAATTTCAATTAGCCCTATTTCTTTTTCAGAAGTAATGAATGTTTGGTTTGATTTAATAATTCCAGCTTTTTTCAGGGTTATTTCTTTTTTTGTTTTTCCTAGATAGTCACAGTGATCTAGACCAATGTTCGTAATTACTGAAAGTTTTGAATTGATTATATTTGTTGAATCTAACTTTCCTCCAAGACCAGTTTCAATTACTGCTATGTCCACATTTTCATTTTTGAAATGTTGGAATGTTATTGCAGTTATTAATTCGAAGAATGTTGCTTCAAGATTCTGATTGTCTATTTTATTTCTTAAGTTTGTAATTAGGATATCTAGTTGATTGTCTGAAATTGACATTGAGTTGATTTGAATTCTTTCATTAAAATTATGGATGTATGGGCTTGTGTAAAGTCCGACTCTGTATCCTGCTAGTTCTAGCATTTTAGCGATAAGTGTTGAAGTTGAACCCTTACCATTTGTTCCTGCAATGTGGATTGTGGGATAAGAATTTTGAGGATTATCTAATGTATTGCAGAGAGATTTAATTTGAGTTAGCCCTTCTTTAATTCCAAATCTTTTTAGAGATTCTATATACTCAATATTCTCTTTTATCATTAGTTTTAATGTAATAATATGTTTATAATGTTAATTATAATATTATTTTATATCACATATTCCAATTGCCTTGTTGACAAATAAATCTAGAAAATATTAATTGTAAATTTTTATCGAATAGGATATAATTATATCTCAGGCGTAAAAATATGAATATAACGTTTCAAGTCAATAAGTTATATATAAACATTTAGCGGATAATCGGGAAATAGGTTCTAGACAACAGAAAGATTTATAAAGCTTTTTTTAGATATTTTATTACTGATACGTTATTATATTTAAGTTCGCGATTATTACTAAATTATAACTATCTACTACCTATAAGATGCATGCTCTACAACCCGCACAATCTAAACTAAAACCTGAGGAGGCTGATAAGCTTCTAAAAGAATTGAATATTTCTACAACTCAATTACCTAAGATGAAAGTTAATGATCCTACTCTTGATGATAGTTACAAGGTTGGAGATATTGTTAAGATAGAAAGAAAGGACATGGACACAGGAAAGACTATAATTTATTACAGGGTGGTGAGTGTATAAGATGAAGTTAGAACCTGGAGTAATGAAGGAAGAGCATTTACTTGTTAAGAAGTATTTAGAAGATCATAGTTTGATAGAATCAAATATTGTTAGTTTTAATAATTTTATTAATCATAGGATGCAAGAGATAGTTAATGAGTTGAATGAAGGTATGCAGGGTGATGAAGATATTGAAATAAAATTGGGGAAAATTAAAGTTGGTAACCCAGAAATTTTTGAAGCAGATGGTAGTAGTCATTTAATTATGCCAAGTGAAGCACGAATTAGAGGACTAACATATTCTGCTCCAGTTCATGTTGAGATAACAATTAAGCAAGCAGGGCAACTAGATAGTCATGAAGTTGAAATTGGAAGAATGCCAATAATTGTAAAATCTGACGTTTGTAACTTACATAATTTAGATAAGGATCAATTAGTTGCAGAATATATTGACCCAAAGGACCCTGGCGGATACTTTATCATTAATGGTAATGAAAGAGTAATTGTTATGGCTGAGGACTTGGCGGAAAACCAACCATTTATTGAAAGTCCAAAGGGAGAAATAATGTTAAGATTATTTTCTAAGAGAGGGAGTTATAGAATTCCAATTTCAATTACAGATACAAAAGAAGGAATTGTAGAAGTAAGTTTTTCAAGATTTAAGAATATTCCAATTATTGTAATTCTAAAGGCATTAGGTCTAACTAAAGAAAGTGAAATTGCGAAATATGTAGGAAAGGAAAATGATAGTTTAATTGTAAATTTATATGAATATGCTTCTGTAACAGATGAAGAAGAAGCAATGCTTGCTATTGCAGAACAAACAAATTTACAGGGGACTAAAAAAGAAATACTTGACCGAATAAAGCAAAGATTGGACAGTTATTTTCTGCCACATATTGGTTTAAAGAAAGAACATAGAATAGAGAAAGCAATTAGTTTATGTAAGTTTTTGAAACAGTTTTTTGTTGCTAAAGAGAATCCAGATAATCTGACTGATAAGGATCACTATGCTAATAAGAGAGTTAGAATGAGTGGAGACTTATTAGGGGATTTATTTAGAATTAATATGAATATATTACTACGTGATGTTCAGCATTCATTACAAAAAATTCAGAAGAGAAAGAAGTTTTATTCAATAAAGACTATTGCAAAGTCGACTTTGTTTACACATAGAATTGAAAGTGCGATTGCAACTGGTAATTGGATTGGAGAGAGGAGTGGAGTTACACAGAATATGGATAAAACAAATTATCTAGCAATAATAAGTCAGTTACAAAGAGTTAGTAGTATGTTACCAGGTGAACAAGAAAATTTCTTGGCAAGAACCTTACATCCAACCCACTATGGTAGATTCTGTCCTATTGAAACTCCTGAGGGAACTGAAATTGGACTTAGAAAAAATCTTGCAATTTTATCTAAAATTTCTACAAGACCTAATTTAGAAGATGATAAATTGATTAAAATCTTAGATGAATTTGGAATGCATAAAGATATTGAAGGTGAGGGAAGTGATATATTTTTGAATGGAAGATTTGTTGGTCATGTAGATGACGTTAAACCATTTATTGATAAATTAAGAGATACTAAACGAAAGGGTGAACTTCCTTTAGAATTAAGTATAAGAAATAATTCTGAATTAGGTAATGTTTTGTTATCAACTGAAATTGGTAGAGTTATGAGGCCAGTAATTGTTGTAATTGATGGTAAGTCAAGTTTGACTGAAGAGCATGAGAAATTATTAAGAGAAGGAAATTTGAAGTGGGATGATTTAGTTAAGAATGGGGTTATTGAATATTTAGATGCTGCTGAGGAAGAGAATGCATTAGTTGCATTAGTTGAAGAAGACATGACTCCTGAACATACGCACTTAGAAATTGATAAGATTGATTTATTGGGCGTAGTAACGTCACTAGTTCCATATTCAAATTATGATCAGAGTTCAAGATTGAATAGAGGAAGTAAGACTCAAAAGCAGGCACTAGGTTTGTATGCAGCTAATTTTTTAGCACGAATTGATACTGATGTAAATATTTTACACTATCCTCAGGAACCGATTGTAAAGAGTTTTGTTTATGATACCTTGAATGTTCATCCTGCAGGTCAAAATGTTATTGTTGCAGTTATGACTCATGAAGGTTATAATATGGAGGATGCTTTAATTTTGAATAAAGGTTCACTTGATCGTGGGTTAGGACGATCAACATATTACAGACCATATACATCAGTTGAGCTGAATTATGCTGGTGGATTGAAGGATGAAATCACTATTCCAGAGAAGGATGTTAGTGGATATAGAACTGAAGAGAGTTATAGATATTTAGAAGATGATGGTATTGTTTATCCTGAGGCTAAATTGAAATCAGGTGAAGTAATGATTGGAAAGACAAGTCCACCTAAGTTTTTATCAGAAGTTAGAGAAATTTCTATAAAGACAAAGAAGGAAGCAAGTTCAGTCGTTAGACAAGAAGAAAAGGCATTAATTGATGCTGTTTTTATTACTGAAGATGGTCAAGGAAATAGAGTTATTAGGGTTAGAACTAGAGACTTGAGAATTCCAGAATTAGGAGATAAGTTTGCCACTAGTCACGGTCAGAAGGGAGTTATTGGAGCAGTTATTCCAGAGAATGATGTACCTTTTACTTCTAAGGGTGTTAAGCCAGATATGATTTTTAATCCTCACTCAATTCCATCGAGAATGACAGTAGGTTATTTGATTGAATTAATGGCTGGGAAAGTTGCATGTTTAAGTGGAAAGGTTCTTGATGGTACTGGATTTAGTGGTCAGAAAATTGGAGAACTAGAAAGCCAATTACAAGATTTGGGATTTAGGGCAGACGGTAAAGAAACAATGTATAATGGAATTACTGGAAAGATGATGAATGTTAAGATCTATGTAGGTAATATGTATTATTTGAAATTGAAATATATGGTAAGTAATAAGATGCATGCACGAGCTAGTGGAAAAGTTACATTATTAACAAGACAGCCAATAGAAGGTAGGGCCAAGGGTGGAGCTTTAAGATTAGGAGAAATGGAGCAGCAAGCATTAGTGGCTCACGGAGCTTCATTGTTATTGAAAGAGAGATATGATTCAGATAAGGTTTTATTACCTATTTGTACAGCTTGTGGTGCTGTTGCAATTGAAGATACAATAAGAGGGAAAGTAACTTGCCCTGCTTGTGGGAGTCAAGATATTGAGCCAGTTGAAATTTCATACGCTTTCAAGTTGTTGGTTGATGAGATTCAATCGTTACATATTAAAACTAAATTTAACTTAAAGAATAAATACGAGTAAGATGGTAACTCAAAATAATATTAATGATGCAAGAAGAATAACATTAGAGTTAGCTAGAATTCAGCGAAATGTAATATTTCAGACTGATGAACATATTGTTAGTGATTATACATCTCAGGAGACTCCTGCATTTGGAATGGGTTTGAGTGGAAGAGGAGTGTATAGACTTAGAAGATCTAAATTTCAGCAGTTTGATGATAAGTTTAGTGTAGATTATCCAGCTAAGTATCAACTTAAGGTACCCTTAATAGGCACGGTAGATGATAAAATATTACAGGCAGTAGTTATTACTGCAGGGGCAAGTGTAGAATGAAAAGACCAGTAAAGAAGAAAGTTGAGAGTTTGCAGTTTACACTGATAAGTCCTGATGAAATAAAAAAGATGAGTAAGGCAAAGATAATTACTCCAGAATTATATGATGTTGATGGTTATCCTGTAGATGGGGGATTAATGGATCTGCGTTTAGGAGCTATTGATCCTGGTGTGAGATGTAGAACTTGTGGTGGGAGACTTAAGGAATGTTTAGGGCACCCAGGAAGTATTGAACTTGCACGACCTGTGTTTCATATTAAATATATTCCAGTAGCTGAATTATTCTTGAGATGCTATTGCTCGGAATGTAGTAGATTGATGATTAAAGAGAAGGACATGATTAAGTATAAAACTATCAAAGATAGATTGAAGAGAGCGAAAGATTCAAAGAAATGTCCTCACTGTAGTGCTGAACAAGAGAGAGTTAAGTTACATAAGCCTACTACATTTAAAATTGGAAAGAAAAGATTATTCCCTGGAGAAATAAGAGATAGAATTGCAAGAATTCCAGATGATGAAATAAAATTAGCTGGAATGAATCCTGAAATTTTTAGACCTGAATGGAGTGTTCTTACTTTGTTGTTAGTTCCTCCCGTTACAGTTAGACCGAGTATTACCTTGGAATCTGGTGAACGAAGTGAGGATGATTTAACTCACAAGTTATCAGACATAATTAGATCGAACCAAAGATTATGGGAAAACTTGAACGCTGGAGCTCCAGAAGTTATTATTGAAGATTTATGGGATTTGATGCAATACCATATTACTACATTCTTTGATAATTCAATTACAAAGATTCCTCCTGCAAGACATAGATCAGGACAACCCCTGAAAACTATTACTGAAAGAATAAAGGGTAAGGAAGGAAGAATTAGGCATAACTTAGCTGGAAAAAGAGTTAATTTTTCGTCAAGAACAGTTATTTCTCCGGACCCAAGTTTGAAATTAAACGAAGTTGGTGTCCCATATCAAATTGCAGAATTATTGACAGTTAATGAAAAGGTTAATAGTATGAATATAGATAAGTTGAAGAAAATAATTCTTAATCCTGAATATCCGACTGCAAATTATGTTGTTAGGCCTGATGGAAGAAGAAAGAGAATTACTCAAGATTTGAAAGAAGAGATATTGGAAGAAATTGAAGTAGGTTATGTTGTTGAGAGACAATTAATTGAAGGAGATGTTGTATTGTTTAATCGTCACCCCTCATTACACAAGGCTAGTTTAATGGCACACTTTGTTAAGGTCTTACCATATAAGACGTTTAGAGTGCATCCAGCGACAGTTAATCCCTATAATGCAGACTTTGACGGTGATGAGATGAATATTCACGTACCCCAGACTGAAGAAGCTAGGGCTGAAGCTAAGATCTTAATGGATGTTAATAAAAATTTAATGAGTTGTAAAGATAATAGTAACCTATTAGGTAATATTGTTGATGCTGTTACTGGTAATTATTTATTAAGTCAAAATGGAATGAATAAGGCTGATGCTAACCAATTATTATATCAATCTGGTATTGATGAAAGCTTTAGTAAGAAAGAAATGAAAGGTAATGAAGTAATTAGCACCATAATTCCTAAATTAGATTATAAGGCAAAATCAAAAGATGGTAATGCATTTAATGTAAAGGGTGGGAAGATTGAAGAGGGTGTTGTTGATGAGAAAGTATTTGGTGTAGAAGCTGGAGATATGTTAAAAGTTGTTGATCGTGATTTTGGGCGAGATGAAGCTATTAATATTTTAGAGACTTCTTCAGCGATTGGTACTAATTATTTGAGTAATTATGGATTTACAATTTCAGTTGATGACTTGAATGTTAGTGATAAAGTTAAGAAAGAAACAGATCAAGTTGTTATGGATGCTGAAAAAGAAACTGTTGAAATTATTCAAAATTATAATGATGGGAAGTTAGAAATTATTCCGGGGAAGACTGATGAAGAGACTAGAGAAATAAAAATTTTACAGACATTGAATGGAATTAGAACTAAGGTAGGAAAGATTGTTGGTAGAGAAATTTATAGAACTAATCCAGTTAGTGTAATGATGACTTCAGGTTCAGGTGGATCTGTATTGAATGTTACACAGATGGCATGTTGTGTTGGGCAGCAGGCATTATGGGCTAAGAGAATTGGAATTGGATTCAATAATAGAACATTATCATTCTTTAAGGAACATGACCTATCACCAAAGGCTAAAGGTTTTATTTATAGTAGTTTTTTAGGTGGATTAAAGCCTTATGAATTCTTCTTTGGAGCCATAACTGGGCGTGATGCATTAATGGATACTGCTCTAAGAACACCAAGATCAGGTTATTTGTATAGAAGGCTAGCTAATGCATTACAAGATATTCGAGTTGAGTATGATAAGACAGTTCGTGATGGTAGTGGTAGAATTATTCAGTTCTTGTATGGTGAAGATGGAAAGGATGTTGCTAGATTACATGAAGATAAAGATATAAGTCCAGGAGAGGCTATAGGAATAATTACTGCCCAATCTTTTGGAGAGCCGTCAACTCAGATGGCGTTAAATGTATTCCACTTTGCAGGAGTTGCAGAAATGCAGGTTACTTCAGGTCTACCTAGACTAATTGAAATTTTTGATGCAAGAAGAACACCTAGTACTCCAGAAATGGAGATTCATTTGGATAAGAAATATGATGATGAGAAGAATGCTAAGGTATTGGCTGAGAAAATAAAAGAAGTTAAGTTGAGAGACATAATTAAAGAAATAAAAATTAATTTTTCAGATAAAAAGATTGAAGCTACTGTAGATAATGAAGCACTAAGAAGGGTTCATTCTACCCTAGATACAATCGTAAAGAGATTGAATGAATTTGGTAAATTAAGTGGAACTGCTAAAGCTAGAGGTAATATGATTATATTTGATGGAAAGGAACTTGATTTCAAGGAAATTTATAAATTGAAAGAAAAAGTTAAGGATACTCAGATTTCAGGAATTAAGGGAATTAATCAGATTTTGGTTGTTAAGAGGGATGAAAAATATGTTATCTTAACATCAGGTACAAATTTGCCAGAAATAATTAAGTTTAAGGAAGTTGATAGTACTTTAACTGTAAGTAATGATATTCATGAGGTTGCAGATACTTTTGGTATTGAAGTTGCTAGAGCAGTTATTATGAAGGAAATTTATAAGGTTTTGAATTCGCAGGGACTTGATATTGATAAGAGGCACTCAAAATTGATTTCAGATGCAATGACTCATGAAGGAGTAATTAAGGGAATTACAAGGATGGGAATAATTTCACAGAAATCGTCTATCTTAGCTAGAGCTAGTTTTGAGACGCCAATAAAGCAATTTGTTAACGCTACATTGAAAGATAATAAGGATGAATTGAACTCAGTTATTGAGAATATAATTTTGAATCAGCCTGTTCCAGTAGGTACTGGATTACCTGGATTAATGGTTGAAGTTGCTGGCCCGCTAGCAGATCAAAAGCCTACTAAGGATAAGAGTGTTGCTAAATTGACTAAGAACACAAAGGATACAAGTACTGAAACTCCTGTTGAGCCTGTTTTAGTTGAGTAATGTTAAAAAAGGTAATATGTTACTTCTTTAAAGTAATTACATATCAGAAAGATTTATAAAGGGTTATTTCTCTGAATAGTTATGGTAGAAATTTCAATGTTAGGATCTGGTGCTGGGATGAATGGAGATCTTGGTAATACTAGCCTTCTTGTATACGAAAATGTAGGGCCTAAGTTACTTGTAGACTGTGGTTCAAGTGTTCCAGTTGCTTTGGCTGGTAGAGATTCATTAACTAAGAAAAATATGTTTGATGAAATTCAACATATAGCTCTTACTCATACGCACTCAGATCACTCGGGAGGACTAGAGATCTTAGGATTTGCTAGAATGTATGGCCCTGGTGAAAAACCTATTCTATATGTAGCTACAGATAAGATGAGGCATAATCTTTGGGAACATACATTAAGGGGCGGAATGGCAATTCCAAGAAATGGTGAATTTAAATATGGATTTAACGGCCATGAAGCTGATATAGATAGACCAATGGTTTTGATGGGGAATGATGGATTGGAAGTGCATGGAAGAAATATTGCTAGTGGAGATCATTTCTTTCAAGATAGATTTGGCCAGGGTGGACAAGAATTGACCCTTGATGATTATTTTGATGTAAGAGTTGGAATGATGCATAATGTAAATGGAAAATCATTTAGTTTTCTACCAACACCTCATACTCCTTTAATTGAGAATTATGGTGTGAGATTTAAAACAGAGGATGCTAATGTATATTACTCAGCAGACACATTATCACTTCCTGGGCCAGGGTTAGAGGGAGATGCATTTATCCAAGATATTCAGTTTCCTGATTTTGATGTAGGATTTAATGATGGTGTTTTTAATAATGATTCAAATAATAATGCTCACGCAACGTGGAGACAAGCTACAAGTGAATGGTATCTAAATAAAGTAAGTGAAGAACAAAGAGCTAAAACATTTTTTACGCACCTCTGGGCAGGACATAAGGATCATAATCCAACTGATTTTGGTTATGGGGGATTCCTATTGCCTGGAACCCATATAAGTGTAGAGGGTCATATGGTTAATTATAGGCCATAATTTTTATTTAATTATTTTAAGCTGCTTCTGCATCTAGTTCTTCTAAATTATCTATCCAATCAATCGCTTTCCATTCTAGAAAATTATTGGTTTTTGAAGTCATTACTCTTCCAGTATAATTTCGTTGAACGCCCATTACATGCAAATACATTTGCATTGCACTTGCATCTAAAGTAGCCACTACAGTTTCTCCTGATCTTTCACCTACCCACGTATTTGGATATGTTTCTCTTAATCTATCTTGTAAATTTTTATAATCCATTTTACTAACCTAAAATTTTAGAAGTTGTTTTATATAATAATAATAGTTTTTAAAGGTTTGTTTTATTGTTGTTTTCTCGTCGGTAAAAGTTTGCATTAAAAATAAAAAGGTTTATATAGCAACTAATCGATTGCTTTTCATAACATAATTATAATATGATGAAAACTTTAGATATGCAATTTATTAGGTATGCGAATCTTTTTAGTAAGATAACAAAAATTAGATGTAGCCACTGTTTTGAATATAATAATGCGATAGTTTTTGCTATTCCACGCCATTTTATAATGAAAGCTATTGGCAAGGACAGCATTAACTTGGAAAAATTAAGTAAGGTTATTAATAAACGGGTAAAAATAGTTGCTATTCCAAATGGTAAAGAAGATATTACAAGTTTTGTGAGTATGGTTACTAAGCCAATAAAATTTAATGGGATAGAGTTGAGGGGTGAAGAAGCAATAATTACTGCAGGTATGCAGAGTAAGGCTGCATTAATTGGGCGTGGGAAGGTTCGTTTGAATGAGATGGAAAATATTTTAGGTCAGTACTTTGGGGTTAAGAAGGTTAGGATAAAGTAGACTTCTTCTCCTGAATGAACTTTTTTAATTGCCCTTAGCACTCCAAGTCCCTATTAATTCTAAAAAAATTTTATAAAGTAATTACCAATCAACCCATGGATGTCTTACACTTTTCCTATTATGTAATAATTTTAATGCTTCTTTGATTACTGGAGATATTTCTATTTGATTATCTAAGGCATAATCCCTAACTGGAGCTTTAATTCTTAAGGACCTAAGGATTCCCGGACCTGTAAATTGTTCATGACTTTTTTGGTATACTTGACTAGCTATTCTGAAGGTTAGATATGATTGGCCTATTCTTGCAATGGGGGAATTATCTTTTTCTCTTGTCCAGTTCAGATTATAATATTGTTCTGCTGCGTAGAAGGGAACACCTAAGAAAAAACTTTTATCTCTATCTGGCATTGGAAAACTTACAGTTCTATCCAATCCATCTACTTGTTCTAAGGTTAATCTTGTAGGTGCCTTAATTTGTCTTACTAAAGTTGGAAGTTCTAGAAATTTTAATATTGCCGTTACACTTCCAGGATCAAGACCATAAGGTTCTCCAAGAATTTCTATAGATACTTTCCTATTAGATCTTCTTGCATTTTGATAATCTGCTAATAAACTACTTAATTGATTAAAATCTCTTGAGGCTCCTGTTTTTGATTCATAGTATTCTACGGCCTTATTAAATCCCCATAAATCATGTCCTGATAATCGTTCTCTTAATGAAATGTCTATTCCTCTTTCGGAATACCATCTTGAATTTTCTTTTTCTTGACTTACTCTTTTTTTTGCTTTTTCATAAACTTGTGTTTGATTTGTTGCTACAACATATTTTCTGAAAGTTTCCCTACTGATTCCTACACTCTCCCCCATAATCCTATATGATCTAGGGTTTTCTCTAATTACATCATCCCATTCTTGTATTCTTTGTGTTTTAGCCATTAAAATATTAAAATGGAAACCTTTTTATATGTAACTTTTTGTAGTTATTTTTATGGTAGGAGAAAATATGACGCATAAAGGCATTTCAAGAAAATTGGTTGAAGGAGCTTTGCATAGATTACTGCAGCCAGAATTGGCAGCGTATTTGATTATAGAGGGCGAAGGAGATGGAGGAGACTATTCATTTGGAGAATTGGGGAGGGTGCTTAAAGTATCTGAACAAATCCCTATAAAATATTATATAAGTGCTTGTCTTAAACTAGGTAATTATTAGAATTTAATTATCTTCTACTTTTCCAACCATATTTTATTGCGAATGAATTTGCAAAAGCTTCTCTTTTATTGGGGTTATTATTATCATCATCATTGATATGTCCTAACTCATGCATTAATATATTTTCTAAATAGAAATCCTTAATTGTCTTTGGAGTCCATCTAAGTTTCCATAATTTACCTTCCTGAGACCATTTTCCTCCGAAACGTCTTGCCTCAATTTGTTGTTCTGGGCGAGGGGGTGCTACGTAGGTTTCAATTAGATTTTCCTCTATGGGATAAAGATAAATATTTTGACCCCATTGCATTGCATAACAAGGGAATTTGGATCTGTTTTTTGTCATGGGACTTAGTTCTACTACCTCTAAAGCTTGTAAAAATCTTGCTGGAACTTGTTCTAGCCTATCTGCTACTTCCCTTACAGTAACTAGGTGCATATAATATTTTCCAGCTGGTTTTGAGATTATATTGACTTCTTTTCTATTTTCCGGTTCGTACCAAGTGGGATTTGCATAAAATATATTTTTTGGAGGTTCTTTTTTTGTATCTGATCTGGCTCTTCTTTTATGTTTTCCTTGGAATCTCATAAGATTTTAGAGATTTTTAGTTAATAAGGATTATTGCCAATAAACCCAAGGATACCTTGCAAAATTAGTATTAATGTTTATATTTATATCTTATAATAATAGAAGTATTTGACTACCAAACCTTTTTAAACCCCTTAAATGATAAGTTATTGTAACAATACAGTTACCTTTGATAGAATACCTTGAGGTTTTGGTGTGCTCAGAAAATTTATAAATTTTCTGATTTGAACTTTTGTATCTTTCCTTTGGAAAGTGCATACAATAAAAGTTCAATTTACATTAAGACTTTTATATCATTTTATCATAATATAAGAATGGGATTACAAAACGCAACAAAATTATTGAAGAATCGAAGGAAATTTCGATGGAGAGATCGTAAGTATAAAATGAAGACTCTTAATTTATTTGAGAAATCAGATCCATTAGGTGGAAAGAATCAAGCTAAGGGAATAGTTACTGAGAAAGTTCAAAAGGAAGCTAAGCAGCCAAACTCAGCTATGAGAAAGTGTTGCAAGGTTCAGTTGATTAAGAATAGTAAGGTGGTTACAGCATTTATTCCTGGAAATTTAGCTCAGAAGTTTGTTGATGAGCACGATGAAGTTATTATAGAAAGAATTGGTGGTAAGCAGGGACGAAGTAAGGGAGATATTCCTGGAGTTAGATGGAAAGTTACAAAAGTAAATGATCAGCCCTTAGCACGACTTTGGTCGGGTAAGATCGAGAAAGGTAGGCGATAGTAAGATGGCAGAACAAATTCATACACATACAAAAAGAACTGACAATTTAGGCTTACTAAAAAGTTTTAGAGGTCCTTGGGATTATGATGAGAGAACTGCAGATAGTGATGTTGTTTATTTGGATATAGTTGAACCAGTCTTACTTCGTGATCATACTGATACATGGGATTATGGTAGTGTTAAAGAAAGGATTGAATCTAATAACGCAGCTATGGGAGATAAATATAGTCAGATTTTGCAGAGGGTATCTGAAAATCAAAGGAGTATAATGGAAGCAATGAGAGACCTGACTGTCAATGCATTAATAAGATTTACTGGAGTTTTAGAGACTAGAGATATGACTGCAGGTTCTAGAATTACTAGACAATTAAATCCAGAAGATATTGAAGATAAATTAAGGATGGGAGCATAATATTAAAATGGCAGAGCAAGAATTACAAGTTGAAGCGAAAGTAGGTACATCATCTGAAGATGATGCAAGTCACATGGAAGAAGAAATTAATGAATCAGAAGATGAAGAAATTGATCAAATGGCGGAACTTGAAACTAAGAAAGATGGATTTAAGTTATTTGGATTGTGGGATGTTAGTGATATTAAATTGGTTGATCCTGGTATGAAGAGATATATTAATTTAGAACCTAAATTAATGGTTAAAAGTCATGGTAGAATTCGTGAAAAGTTTGGTAAGGGTAAGATTAATTTACTTGAAATTTTTGCTAATTTGGTTGCAGTTCCTGGTCATCGTGGAAAGAAGCATAAAATACAAACTGGATGGAAGGCAGGAAAGTATAGTCAGAATATGAAAATTGTTGTTGATACCTTGAAAATAATTGAAGATAAAATGAAGATGAATCCAGTTCAGGTTTTTGTTACTGCTCTAGAAAATTCAGCGCCAATGGATGGAGTTACAGTGATTGAATATGGTGGAGCTCGCTACCCTCAAGCAGTGGACATCAGCCCATTAAGGCGAGTTACTATGACAATAAGAGTTATGGTTCAGGGAAGTTATGATAAGAGTTTTAATAAAAAGACAAAAATTGAACAAGCATTATCAAATGAAATTATGAAAGCTTATAATAAGGATATGGATAGTGGTGCTATGTCTAAGAAGAGAGATGGTGAGAAGCAAGCTGATTCAGCTCGATAGTTTGCAAATATTTTTAAATGGGTTTTGGTAAGTTAATGTATGGATGTTTATATTGCGCCAGATCCTCAGGCTAGAAGGTTTAATAGACTGTATACTCTTGCATGTTTGCCTGAATGGTATCGCTCAAAGGCTATTAATAAGCATCCTATCAATGGTAGGGAAAGATTTCAAGGAATAGAGATTGAAGTGCATGATTGTTTTTTAGGAAATAAAGAAATAGATGACGTTTCACCTGAAGCAAGAAGATATCATAATTGGATTGTTGAACATATTGCTACAGTTAGATCTAGATAGTATTAAATATTTACTTATAGTTTTATTAATATGAAGAAGAGGAATAAGGACCTGGGTTATGGTATTGCTATTGGTTTAGCTATTGCATCTATTATATTAGGTCTTTTAGGCCTTGTAGTTTATTACTTCCTTGGATAAGATGAATACTGGAGATATTTTTAGATTGATAATTATAATTTCTACTATGATACTTTTTATTCATATATTATTTACAGCTCCATTGAACTATACTTATGCTTGAGTCCATACTGTTGTTAACTTGGGAATAATCCTTGTGAATATTATAGGAGAGATAATAATACTCTTGGTTGAAAGATAGTTTTAAATATATAATTTAATAGATCATATAATGAGGTCGATAATTATATGAGATTTTTAGTGAAACTACTTATTATTCTAAATGTTATTGTTTTATTTTCTATAATCTTAATAATTGTTATTGGAGTAATTACATATGATTCAGATTCTCAAAAAGAAATTGGAGATTCAAATGATAAAAATATGCCATTAAAAATTATAGATAGTGCAGTTGACATAGTTCATGATGTAATGGATTCAGTGAAAGAAATGATGGAGGAAGAACCTGAAATTATTGAAAATAATTCTACAAATATTACTCCACCTATTGAAGAGGATATAGAAATTTTAGATAAAGGAGAAGATAGGGAGGAAGATGAGGAAATTGAAAATACTGAAAATGAAATAATAAATAATACTAATAATTTAAGTTCAAATAATTCTAGTAATTCAAATAATGAGGAAGAAAGTGGTGGCGAGGAAAGTAATGAGCAACAAAATAATGAAGAAGAACAGAATGAGGAAGAAGTTGAGGAAGAAGAACAGAATGATCCAGTTACTCACAATATAGAAATAATTAATTTTAACATGAATCCTAATCAATTAACAATAAAGGTTGGAGATACTATAATTTGGACCAATAATGATGGAGCAAGTCATACAGTTACTTCAGATATGAGTGGTGAACTTGATTCCCCTTTACTTAGTAATGGGGATACATATACACATAAATTTGATATCATAGGAATATTTGGATATCATTGTAATCCTCATTCAGGTACCATGAATGGGTATGAGATTGAAGTAATGAATTAATGATTTAAAAAATAAATAAATAAATTTGAAATATATTTATTTCTTGAGAAATGTACGGAAAGGTTTTTAAAGCGAATTTTGTATGAAATATGATTATAACAGTCCTCAAAAACTCAACGAAACCTTCGGTTTGATGTTGAGAGTTTTTGAGATTCTGAAATCATAGATTTCAGACTGTTAAACCAACGAAAATCTTAAAGATTTTCGTGGCCACAAAATCGTTATGATTTTGATGGTATAAAGATATTAAACATGGCAGGAAAAGAAACACCCTTTGAGAAGATTGCACGACTTGTAAAGAGTCAAGATACAATAAGAAACATAGCGACAAGTGCGCATATTCACCACGGGAAGACTGCTTTAACGGATAATTTACTTGCTGCGGCAGGTATGATGAATGAGAAATTAGCTGGAGACCTTGATGGAGGAATGGCAACTTGGGGACACGCTGATGAGCAAGAGAGATTATTGACTGTAGACGCTGCAAACGTTAGTATGGCTCACGAACTTGAAGGTAAAGAATATTTAATTAATTTAATAGATACGCCTGGTCACGTTGATTTTGGTGGGAATGTAACAAGAGCTATGAGGGCTATTGATGGTACAATTGTTTTGGCTTGTGCTATTGAGGGAATAATGCCACAGACTGAGACAGTAATGAAACAAGCATTGAGAGAAAGAGTTAAGCCAGTTTTATTTATTAATAAGGTGGACCGAATGATTACTGAATTGAAATTGACTCCAGAAGCAATGCAAGAAAGATTCATGAAAATTATTGATCATTTTAATATTTTAATTGAGCAAATAGCAGAGCCAGAATTTGCTAAAGAATGGAAAGTTAGTGTTGCTGATGGATCAGTTATATTTGGAAGCGCACGTGAGAACTGGGCATTAAGTGCTAAATTTATGCAGAAGAAAGGAATTGGATTTAAAGATATAATTGATAATCAAAATAAAGAAGATAAGGAAGTAAAGAAAGATTGGTTTTGGGAAAATGCTCCACTTTTTGAAGTATTACTTGATTCAGTAATTACTCATTTGCCTTCACCAGTTGAGGCACAAAAATATAGAATTCCTAAAATTTGGCATGGAGATCTGACTAGTGATTTTGGTAAACAACTTTTAGCGTGTGATCCAAATGGAGAGCCTGCTTTTGTAATTACTAATACAATAATTGATGCAAAGTCTGGTAAGGAAGTAAGTGCTGGAAGATTATTTAGTGGAACATTAAAACCTGGAATGGATGTCTATTTGAATAATGAAAAGAAGAAGGGTAGAATTCAACAAGTCTTAGTATATAATGGGGTTAAGCCTGAGCAATTGGAAATAGTCCCTGCTGGAAATGTTTTAGCAATTACTGGACTTACAAGTCAGCCCGGAGAAACAGTTACAGTAAGTCCTCAAGAAGAGTTTGAGAATATCAGACATATTTTTGATCCAGTTATTACAAAATCTATAAGTGTTCCTAAAGCTCAGGACTTACCAAAATTGATTGATGTATTAAAGAAGGTAGCTAAGGAAGATCCGTCATTACATATTGAAATTAATGAAGAAACTGGAGAGAATTTGATTTCAGGTATGGGAGAACTACATTTAGAAATTATTGAAAATAGAATTAGGACTGAAAAGGGAGTTGAAGTTAAGACTGGAGATCCAATAGTTGTTTACCGAGAAACTGTAAGTAAGCAAGGATCAGTTGGTGAAGGAAAGTCTCCAAATAAGCATAACTTGTTTTTTATTGAAGTTGAACCGTTAGAGGATGCTGTATATGATGCAATTAAAGCTGGAGATATTTCATCTGGAAGAACTAAGAAGAAGAATGAGGAATTGTGGGCTAAGCTTTCAGAATTAGGGGTTTCAAATGAAGAAGCTCGACAGTATAGAGATGTTTACAATGATTGTGTTTTCTTAGATAAGACAAAGGGAGAAGTTCATATTGGAGAAGTTATTGAAATGGTAATGGATGGAATAGAGCAAGTAATTAATGCAGGAGTTTTAGCAAGAGAGCCATGTGGAAAGTTGAAAATAAGTTTAGTAGATTTGAAATTGCATGAAGATGCAATTCATAGAGGTCCTGCTCAGATATATCCTGCTGTCAGAGACTCGATTAGAATGTCAATAGGTACTGCAGGTCCAACGTTACTTGAACCGCTACAAACATTATTACTTGAAGCTCCAATAGATTATATGGGAGAATTGACTAAACTAGTAAGTGCAAAGCGTGGTCAAGTTATTGACATCGAACAGACTGCAGGTCAAGTTGCTGTTAAAGCTAAAATGCCAGTTGCAGAAATGATTGGTATGAGTTCAGAAATTAGATCTACAACTGAAGGAAAGGGTGGATTTAGTATGGTTGATCAGAATTTTGAGAAAGTTCCAGCAGGATTACAGGCTGAAATTGTTAAGAAAGTTAGACAGAGAAAGGGTCTGGCTGACAACGAATAATCCTTTGGATTACTCGGGGTCTTCAATACTTACGTATTTTCAGACAACGAATAATATCATAGATTTATTCAAGAGTGCATAAATATATTAAAATAAAGAGTTCTTGATAAATAATAATATGAAACAAAATAGAAATATAGAATTGTGGTATCAAAATACTGAAGTACCTGGAGATACTGTTACAGGTAGTAATCATATAATATTAGGAGCTAGTGGTATGGATAATGAGAGACTACCAATTCCTACTATATTAGATAATATTGACTGTATTAATGATAAATTACTTCATGGTCAAATGAAATTGACCTTTCTAGATGATCAGTTAGTATATTTTCCTGATCATTATTTAGTTAAATTAATGAATGAGAGTTGGGAAGATAATTTTGTAGTGAGGGCGCATCCTGTAAGTTATAGGCAATCCAATGGGAGGGCAATTACTATGTTGCCTTGTGTTATGGATATGGATGAAAATAAGATTAATAAAAAATTAAGTGAAGTTGGATTTAATATTTATAAAGGAGATTTGCTTCATAATTTTATGGGGACAGATAATAGTTAAGATGGTTGGATTAATATTAGATCAGGTTAATAAACAATTTACTGTAGTTGGATTATCTAGAAATAGTAATATGGATGATGATGATACTATTAATGGTAATAGTACATATTCACTTATATTATGTTATGATGGAGGTCATGATTTAGGTGGAAGGATGTATTATGGAGTTGGTAGAATTGTATTTACTGATAATAATTCATACACTCTAGGTTCTAAAGTCACTGCAGAAGTTGTAAAATCTCAAAATGGTTCTAATTTATCTAGTTGGGCTGTTGATGGAAAATCACTTCAGAAGGTTATTGAAGAAGATATTTAAGAATAGAAATAAATTTATATAAAATTCATTATTTAAAAATATGAGACCATATACTAGTGAAGAATTAAGAGGGTTTGTTGATATAGCTTGGATAACTGGTAAGTCTAAAGTAGGAAATTCATATTCTGGATCAAATAAGAAGGGTTATGTTGCTGTAACTGATGTTCCAAAGGATTTTGAATTTGGAAATCCTGCAGTGATTAGATATAATTTAAAGCCTCCAGCAACTAGGAGACAGGCTGGTGGGACATCATTATTTTTTGCACATTTTGTAAGTGATAAAGTTCCTAATGCTCTAGCTAAACCAAAATTTGATGGACGAAGTCCATCTAAATATATCCTATATGGTAGATTTGGTCTAGATAATTTAAGAGATGATAGATGCATTAAGAGAGTTTCATTTAGATCTGGACATCATGAATTGGATGTTCAGATCACTGATGAGGCTGGGAATGCTATAGGTGCTGAAAGGGTTGAATTTGATGTTTAAATACAGTATCTTTCGCACAAGAATTAAAGAAGAGTTTTGATATCTCCCCAAGAATAACGCGATTCATATATTCTAAAGATTATCGAGGAAATTATAAAACTTTCAATAGAAATAGGGGAGAATTGTGGGGAAGTACAATTCGGAATTTAAGTAAAAACATGTCAATGCAGAGATACTGTAAATAATCGGTAGGTTTTTAAACTAAAATTATTCAGTTTTATTATGAATACATTACAATTACTTCAAAGTAAAGCGATACCTTTGGCCTAATTATAATTGTGTTATTTTTTCTTAGTTAAATTAAAAATTATTTATATGAAAACTGTTAAAGATTTAAAATATAAACCTGGAATGACTGTAAAAGAACTGGTCGATGATTTTGGTAGCTTAGGTTATCAGTCTATCGAGTTGAATAAGGCCTCAGACGTAGTAATGAAGATGAAGCAAGAGGGTGCTAAGATTTATTTGACTTTTACTTCAAATATGGTGACTACTGGACTTCGTGGGTTTTTTGCTCAGATGGTTAAGTTGAAAATGGCTGACGTATTAGTAACTACTTCGGCTTCGATTGAAGAGGATATTATAAAATCTATGGGAGATAATATTGAAGTAAGTAGTTTTGGTGCGGATGACCTTGCCATGCGTGAGAAGGGTGAGAACCGGATTGGAAATTTATTGATACGAAATGAGAGCTATATGAAGTTTGAAGATAAAATTGGTGAGATGTTGGAGAAAATATATGAGCACCATAAACGAATTGACGTGAGTACACTACTTCGCGAGTTGGGTCTATTAATAGATGATGAGAATTCTATATTATATCAGGCTGCAAAAAATAATGTTCCTATTTTTTGTCCTGGAATAGCTGACTCTGCTATAGGATTTCATCTATACATGTTTCAGGAAAAATATAAGGATTTTATTGTTGATGTGATACGAGACGTAAAGAATGTTATTTTTGCAAGTAATCATGATGAGAAGAAGGGCTTGATAAGTTTGGGTGGTTCTATCTCAAAACATTATGCAGTTTTTTCGGGTTTACTTAATGGAGGATTTGATTATGCAGTTTATTTGACAACTAGTCATGCTAGTTCTGGATCGATGTCTGGTGCGACGACTAAGGAGGCTATGAGTTGGGGGAAGTTAAAAGATACAGCTGCAGGAGTAACGGTTAATGGAGACGTGACCATTACGTTTCCGTTGATAATGATAAGGGCTATAGATAAGTTGAAGGAAATGGGGATAATTAATGTAAATGATGGAGAAAATATAGATTAAAGTTTTAATATCTGCCAATATATAACGATGTTATGCTTGCGGCTTAGATAATAATTATATGGGCTACCAAAAAAATGGATAAGGCTAAATTTATTTTATCAAAAGAGAAAGTTATTGAACAATATAACAAGTTGACTAATTTGGGAATCAAAGTTAGTTATTCATATAAGACAAATAATGATGTTGGGCATGTTTTGGAAGAAATGACTGAAAGTGAGTTCTCTATACATGCAACACCTGAAGTAGATCAGATAAAAGACAAATCGAAGATTTGGTTTTTTATGCAGGCAAATTCGGATGATGAGTTAAATAAAATTATTGATAAGGGTGTTAGAAGGTTTGTAATTGATAATACTGAAGATTTGGAAAATGTATTGAGATCTGCTAATACTCGTAATGTGGTTATTGATCTCTTGATCCGTATGAAGTTTCAAGAGCATAGGATTACTGCAGGTAAGTATTTTATTTATGGGTTGCCTGCAAATAGGGTGAATCAAATAATCATGAATATTGGTGATAATAAAAATGTGAATAAATTAGGAGTTCATATACATCGTAAGAGTCAGAATGCAAGTGAATGGGAAATAAAAGATGAGCTTGTGGATTCATTGACTGAACAGAGTTTAAAGAGGTTGGATATAATAAATATTGGGGGTGGGTTGCCTATAAAATATAGGACCTACACTAGTGAAATTATGCCTTATATTTATGATAAGATTAAGGAAGTTGTGAAATGGTTTGATGGAGAGGTTTATTGTGAACCAGGACGTTTTATAGCAGGTCCTGCTGTTAAACTTAAATGTAGAGTTATTCAGATTCAGGAAGGTACGTTAATTGTGAATACCTCAATTTACAATGGAGTTTTGGATGCACATATAACTGACATAAGATTGCTTGTTGATGGAGAAGTTTCTGATTCTGAAGATGGAAATGATTATAAGATAAAGGGTAATACTCCTACTAGGGATGATATATTTCGCTATAAGGTTAGGTTGAACGACATTAAGGTTGGAGATAGTATAGTTTTTTTAAATGCTGGTGCATATAATTATACAACTGACTTTTGTAGTCTTGAAAAGTTGGGGGTTGAGATTGTTGAATAGGATAATAATATTTAAATACTCAAAATTTTGTTTAGAGATATGAAAGTTAAAATATTAGGTGTTATGTTATTGTTTGCATTAGTTACTATGCAATCTTTTGTATTTGTTGATGCTTTTAATTCTAATGATTTTGATTATCCTTGGATATCTATGCATACATGGGGTGAGTATGATGATCCAATTATTGCAGGAGATTTTCTAGTTAGATCTGGATTTTTAAAAAGAACGGCCCATGTTCATGAAAGAATTTATGATCAAAATGATTGTCCCACATTATTTAAAATAGTTAATGATGGTGATGATACAATTGATAATTCTAATGGGGTTTCTATGATGTTAGCTGAATGGGATTTACCTGAATTTTTAGTGCAAGATGTGAATTTTGATGCTTTTCTTGATCCTACTCATCCAAAATTTGCAATTGAAGAACTTCCCTTTGATTCACTTAGATTTGATCAGGTTCTAATGGGGGGTTCATTTCAAGATCATTATTATGCTACAGATACAAAGGTTCCTGGATATGTTGTCCACTATGGAGTTTTGAAATCTAGTTCTTTAAAAACGTATCTTGCTCCTGCAGTTACTTTTACGCCCCTTCTTCTAAATGATCCTCAAACTTTTTTTGCTAAACTTACAGTATTAGCTCCTGGAAGTTATATTTATAATTTTTTAGTTTCAGATGAATCAACTATACTTTTCCCGTTATGCTATCTATCTCAAAGAGTAGATGGAGGATGTGGCGATGGAACTTGTCATAAAGTATTTTTTGAAAATGAAGAAACTTGTCCTGTGGATTGTGCACCTGTGGATAATTGTGGGGATATGATGTGTGATGCATGGTTAGGAGAAGATGAAATAAGTTGTCCTGTGGATTGTCCACCTGTTGAATATTGTGGTGATTTGATATGTGATGCATGGTTAGGAGAAGATGAAATAAGTTGTCCTGTGGATTGTCCACCTGTTGAATATTGTGGTGATTTGATATGTGATGCATGGTTAGGAGAAGATGAAATAAGTTGTCCTGTGGATTGCCCCTTATAGTAGGATAGTTATATTATTTAGATAGACTTTTATATCCCTATTTTATAATTTTATTATGGTAAAGAAAATTGTAGTAATTCCATCATCCCAAGGATGTTTGGGTAATGGTAGACAATTTGAGTTTGGAAAAAATAATTATAACTCTTAATAATCTTATTATCTATTGTTTTTAGGCATCATGGATTGCCTTAGGTCTTTAGACATCCCGCTAAGTATTCCAACTCTGTTGAATACAGGGAGATTTTATTATGAAAAGTATTTATATTTTTGATGCTAATTTTGTTTAACGGAAGTTTTAAATATTGTTATATCCATTGATATAACATGGTAATAAGTTTATTTAGTAAGAATCGCGAGAAAGAAATATTGAGATATCCCAGATTAGATACTGTGTTGATGGTAGAGGAATTTATTGAAGAAAATTCGGGGGAATATAAAAAAAGATCTCTGTGGGAGCACTTGCCTAAAAAGATGATGTATCAGACATTTTGTGTTATCTTTGATTATTTAATACACTCTCATAAGATAGCTCTTGACAGGGAAGGTACAATTGCATGGGTGTGGAATCCAGAATTGGTTGAGAAGTATATGAATAGACCAGATCTTTCTTGGAAACAAGAAAAATCACTTCATGATTCTTCAGAGCTATATAAATCTAAAGATTTGATAAAGAAATGAAATCCAATATAAAATTTATAGATGAAAAATTACAGCAATCATTTGAAAGTTTAAAGGATTCTAGAACAGAAGATAGGAACCTGTATAAATGGATTTATCGTGCTCTTGAGGATATAGAAAATGATGCATATTGTGGAATTCAAATCAAGAAAAGACTTTTTCCAAAAAAATACGTTCAAGAATATTTTATAAAGAATCTCTGGAAATATGATCTTCCAAATGGATGGAGATTAATGTATACTATTGGAGATAATAAGATAAATATTTTATCTATAATTCTTGAGTGGATGACTCATAAGGAATATGACAGGAGGTTTGGTTATTAGATGGATAAGAAAGTAACTGTTATTCCTTCGAGTCAGGGATGTTTAGGTAAGAATGTTGGATGTGAGGATGGTGGGAAAGCTGTTTGTGAAATGGCGGGAGTTGATTATAAAATTGCTAAAGTTTCGGATAGTGATTTTGGTGAGACGACAAAAATGATTTCTGAATTATCTGGAGAAATTTTTATAGGTGGAGATCATTCGATAACATATGGGTTGTTTAAGAAAAGTGGAGCGGATAGTCTAATTATATTTGATGCTCATGCTGATTGTGTAAATAACTTCTCGCCTCCAACTCATGAGGATTTTGTAAGAGTTCTAGTTGAGGAAGGGTATGTTAAAGCTGAAAATATTTTTATTATTGGCTTGAGGAATGTGGACCCTATAGAGAAAGAATATTTGAAGGAAAAGAAAATAAAGCACCATTATTGGGGAGAGGTTGGATGCGAACTTCACACTGTTATTAAAGATTTTTTGAAGGATAAGAAGAAAGTTTATCTTTCGGTGGATATAGATGCACTTGATGGTGATAAGTATGTGGGAACTGGTTATCCTGAGAAGGAAGGGTTTAATTTAGATCAATTAAAGGAATTTGTTAAAAATGTTCTAAGAAGTGAGAAGGTTGTTAGGTCTGATTTGGTTGAAATTAATCCGAGTAAAGATATGAATGGTGAGACCGTAAGGGCTGGTGGGGAGTTGTTGAAAGTTATGGTTGGTTAAACTTTTCCTGCAGGATATCTTGGATAATTTTTTCTTCTGTTAAATTCTAGTTCAAATCTAGGTAATCTTAATCCTCCCCCTCCAGTTCCTGGAGGATATCTAGGATCTCTATCCCTATCATCTCTTCGATCATCATCAGTATCATCTATGATTTTTGTTTTTTTTCTAAAAATACGATATGCAGAAATCACTCCTGCTAAATGCCAGAACGGTTGTTGAATAGACTCTATTGCCCCTTGTGCAATTGTGTCACCTAGATAAAAACTATGAAACATAGTAGGTATCAATAATGATATTGAGGATACACCTATGCCTGTAACATTAAATATATTCGCCCCTAGTATCTTATTTCCATTACTTTTGCTAGTTCCGATATAGCTTCTTGCTATATAAGTTCCAGATATTAATCCAGTAATAGTAGAAAGATGGTCATAATCTGTAACTACCGGAACAACTGAATTATATAATAATGCTCCTCCAACAAATCCAGTAATACTAACTGCCGCCCCTGCTAAAGCTTCTAATGTATTTTTAATTTTTTTATTCATCTTTATCTTCAACTATAAACTTTTCTTCTCCAGTGTCTGAAGAGGACATATGATCAATTAGAGATTTCCCAATCTTTCTTACCATCCCTGGACCCTTTCTAATTATTGGAGATAATAGGAATGTTCCAATATAAAATGCAGTGGTAGCTCCTATATCTAATGCGTATTCAGAAGTTGTTTGTGCGGGACTTGACATTGCACTTGCAGTTATTGCACCTATCCCAGGAATTGTGGATCTCCAAATCGATCTTGTATTGTAAGAGTTTTTACCGTTATTGCCGGATTTTTCTCTGATCATATCATTAAGGCTTGCGTATCCTCCAGATGCTGCTGCAGTAGCATTTGCACCTCCAAGAGCATAACTTCCAAAATAAGCAAGGGTGCCAATAAGAACTGCATCTTGAAAAGTTTCTTTAATTTTTCCCATTCTCTAAGATATTCTGAACCATAGATATGCTTAAAAAGACTTCTATTGTTAAAAAAATATGAAGAAAACTGTTTATTTGTTTTTAGTAGTTACATTATTACTATTACTCACTCTTGGAGTGATTAGTGCTGCAGGATCTAGTAGTGCTGCTTTTAATCATAGGTACCAGGGACCTTCGGGATCAAGTAGCTCTAATTATTATTATGAGAGTTCTAATGATGGAAGTGGATATTATGATTATCGTGGGAATTATAGATATCCTATTCAGCAACATGCAAGTAAGCCTATCTTTAAGGGAAGTTATGGGAATTATAGATATCAAGGATATGCGAATGGGGACGTAAGACCTAGTTTCTTTTTTGTAGACTATCCTGAAAGTTTTAACAGGCCTTATTTTAGTGGAGGAGTTGGAGGAGCTGGTTTAAGTTATGGTGGTTTTAATAGGGGGGTTGGTGGATTCGGAGGTTTTGGTGGTTTTGGAGGGTATGGGGCAGGATATAATCCTTATTCTAGTTACAATAATTATGGGAATAATTATATTCCGACAACTTATAGTTATCAATATTTGGGAGGGTGTAGTTATAGCTATTGTTAAAATGGGAAAATTATTTAATTTAATGTTAGGAATTTTTGTGGTAATTATACTTTCTAGTGGCCAAGTTAGTGCTAGTTATTATAGTAATTCAAATTATGGTTATGAAAATTATTATGACAGTTACAATTATGGGCATAGTTATGGGAATTCAGCTCCGAATATCAGAAATCAGCCAAATTTGGTTTCAATAAGTTCAAGAGATAGATATAGCGATCCATTTGTATATCGAAGTTCCTCAAGTTCTTATAAAAGTTATAACAGTTATTATCCTGGCTATAGTGGTGAGAGGTCTTATAATAGAGAATATGTGCTGGATAAATATTATCCATATTTTAGTTATGTGAATGAGAACAGTTATAGGGAAAGTAGTAGTCCTTATAGTTATAATAGCCATAGGGAAAGTAATCAAAGATTGTTAAGTAGACCTGAGCATTATTTAGTGATGTGGAGTTATAGGTAAGATGAGGGAGGTTGAACAAGGTGAAGTTAGAGGGTGGTTAGCAACTGTAGATTATGATCGTGATACAGGAGAAGCAACCTTTAGTGGAGGTAGAATAGATTTATTCAATAAGGATAAAGTCAAAGGACACTCTTGTCTTGCTAAATTTGATCCTAGCCAAGATGGAGTGTACTTGGCAGGAGCAAACTTCATTTCTAATGATACAAATTATACTAATGTATCTTTGCCCCCTTCAAGGCATAAACTAATTGGATTTATTGAAGAAGATATGGAATTTGATCATAGAACATCGAGATTAGATCAAATAAACAGGTTTTTTGATCCTGGAAGAATGGGATGTGTATATTTTTTTAGAGAACAAAATCCTAGAAAAGTAATTACTATTTCTCGATTTGATCCTCAATTACTTACAAGTACTCCAGAAGATATACTCGATTTAGATATGAGGTATAGATCTAATTCTAGTCCAATATTATCAGATTCAAGAGAGATTCTTGAGAAAGTTAAAGCCACATTTAAATCTGAAGGTATTGAATGTTATGAGATGGAAAGGTTGGATATAATATAATAATATTTAAATAATAAATAATATGGAAAATAGAATGAATAATAGTAAAAAAATAATGATGTTTCTTTTTGGAATTGTATTGTTTGTAGCTTTTGTAGCTAGTGTTGATGCAGCCTTATGTCAGGGATTTGATGGATATTATCATGATTGCGGATATAATTATGGATTGAATAGTTATGGGAGTAATTATGGTTCAGGTCATGGGAGTAGTAGTTATGGGAACTATCAAGATAAAAGAAATGGGAATAATGTTGTATATTTGAATAATAATAATTATAAAAAATATAATCCAATAAATGATTATCAAAAAAACAATGGGCCATCACATCTTTTAAGATGTGATTTCTCACAGGCCATTGTTTTTAGGATCCAAAGGAATCTTCCACACACTTCTGGGTGTGGTTTTAAAGATTCCTCGGATTATATTTATAGTGGTCCTGGATATGATAGGACTAGAAATGATAATTATGCGAGATATTATGATGATCGTGACCATAATAGGTATCAAGATAATAAGATTAGAATTATTAAGGATGAACGGACTTATGAATATAGGCCTCAGGTTGACCCTAATGCAAAACAGTTTAAGATTTATATTGTTGGAGAAGAAGATCACCATAGTCATAAGGATAAACCTATAAGACTCGGTTCAGGTTATGAATATTCTATTTGGTCTGATGGGGATCCATATCATAAGGTTAGTGGGTATGAAAATCCAGTTAGGGGATGGAATGTAGAGGGTGAAAATCATTGCCCCGATGGGTTTGTTTGTTTAAGTGGTAGTTATTATTAAAAAAATGGGAATTCTTGGTAATGAACATGAAGTTACTTTGTATCTTGGAGCTGTTTCTGTATTTGGTAAGAGGTTTGTTGGGGGTAATTGGTATAAGGCTATAGCGGGCTCCGCACATCAGTGCGGCTTAGTACCTGACCAAGTAGCCGAGGGATCTGCGCTTAAGAAAATCCATCAAACAACTTTTATTGATGGAGTGTATTTCTATTCAAGAGATAAGTGTAATGGGAAATATATGACTATTGAGGAATATGTTTCTAGAGATAGACCTTTTGAAATTTGATGTGATTAGTTTTATATAGTAAATTTCCCTTTTTTTATGATGTATGCTAAAAAGGGGAGGCCTAGGAATGAATGAGATTTAGATTTTCTTAAAAGAAAAAAGCTGTAGAGAAATACAAAGAAAGTTTGATAACATTTTTAGAGGCATCAGCGCAAATTGAGATAACTTTGTGGGAGATGGAGTAGTATCTTGTAGCTCAAGGGTATAAGTCAGAGTATTCTATAGCATATTTGTAAGAAGCCCAGCTAAATAATTAATCCTATATAATTATTAAGAATGATACATTTATAAATAGTTATATCATAGTATAATCATGGATAGCAAAATAATATTAAAACCAAAAAAATGGGGGAAATACTCTATTGGAATTATAATACCTCAAGAGGTGATAAAAGAAAGAGGCATAGGAGAAAATTCACTTGTTGAATTAACTATCAAAAAAGTTAAAAAACCCTCATTAAGAGAGATCTTTGGTACGATGAAGAAAAGTGGGGAGGGAGAAACTGAAAAAATATTAAAAGAATTTGATGAAGGTCTCTCAAAATTCTAATTGGAAACTTATTTTTTAGATACCTGTGCCATTATTGAAATAATACAGGGGAATAATAGATACCAAAAGTATTTAGATAAAGATATAATTTTATCAAAATTTAATATTATAGAATTAAGCTTTTATTTTTTAAAAGTAAATTCAAATAAGGAATTTATGAAAGAAAAAATAAAGTATTTTAATCAGTATATAATTAATGATGAAGAGATCACTTTAGAAACAATCGAAGAAGCAAATGAATTTAAGTTAAAACATTTAAAAGAAAAATTATCTTATTTTGATTGTTTGGGATATATAATTTCTAAGAACAAAGGAATAAAATTCGTAACTCAAGATGGTCAATTTAAAAATAAAGATAAAAATGTAGTTGAGTTTATTGAAAAGAAATGAATGATCATAAGGGATTAGTAAAAATTATTCCAGATAAAGAAATCGCTAAAACTCGCTATCCTCAAGGCAATCCTTGGGGTATTTCAGCGAGTTTTTTTGAAACGCGATTTCTAATTTTCTTTTTTACAAGCACGGCAAGCCGTGAGGTATTAAACCTAAAAAAGAAAATAAAGATCTAGGCCAATAACTGATACATGCACACTCTAAAATAAGGAATGAAGATCAAAAACAATAGAGGTGAGGTGATAATATCTGATTATTTATATATTTTGTTATTTTTTATTTAAAACATAATATATCTCATTATCAGTTTCAATCAATTCGTAAGCTAACTGATTCCTATCTAACATCATCTCAAAACCAATTCTCCTTGGTAAATTCATGGATTTACGTGTTAGAGTTTTTGTGGCGAAACTAACTACTAGATGTTTTGTTTTTGTCATTAGAAGATTGATGATTTCTTCTCCGAGTTTCTTTTGTTTTTTTGCCTTAGGGACAATTAGATCATAGAGTTTGAACATTAGGATAATATCTGCCCTAGGTAGCTGCCTTAGATTATCTAGCTCTCTAGCGTCGAGGATTTCTGCTTTTCCGTCAATTTTTGAGATCTTGAAGAATTTGTTTAGAAATTTTATATCTTCCTCGTCGATGTCGTATGAATTATAGGTGGTAGATTTTGGTAATCCTGTTATAGGGAATGATAGCGGGTTAAGTCCTGCCCCCAAGTCTATTATTGATTTTGGGTTACCAGTAATCTTGAAAATATCTTTGTAGAGTTTTTCATAATGGGGTAGTCGCTCTATTGTTGATAGAGTGATAGATAATAATTTATTTTGGATTTCTTTGCTATCTGGATTCTTCTTTAGATCATTAAGAATTTCATCGAGTTTCTTTTTTCCCTTAGTTTGATAGCTACTGTAAAGCCTGTGGAGCTCTTTACGAATTACTTTAATTGCAAATTTATCATCATAGATTTGGTCAGTATCTGCTTGATATCTTTTCATATATCTTTCAATTTCTTTTATAATAATGCTGTCGCTGATGCTATTGTACTTCTTGTTTTCTTTTATTTTCTCTATGAATTCTTTTGGGATTTTGTTTTTCATTTTATGTAGTTGGTAGATCATCTATATTAAAGGTATCTTCCCCTAAATAAATTATTTTGCCTTCAAAATTTTCAATCTTTGTTAGTAAAATTGAAAATAATTTTGTTAATTGATATAAATTATGTTGAAATATTTTGATTAAGATTATTGAATGTATTTTATCTTTTGTAAATTTATAATTGTAAAAGTCTTTATCTTGTGTTATTAGTGTCCTATTTTCTATTTTTGAAAAGTAAGCCAATCTACCATTCATTAATCCCTTTGGTTTAATTATAGCATCATAATTATTTGCTTGTAAGAATAATAGTAGCTCCCTTGGAATATTTTCATCTAGCAGAAATTTTGGTTCTGGCATAGTTATCCCCTTTTGCTAAAGTGCTAGCATATACTAATGCAGAGTTGATTTGTTCTTCAGTTAATTCTACCACATAATAATTCTTTATTTCTCCTATAGGCATCCCTACTGCAAGTAGTTCCAATATCTGCCATACCATGATTCTTGTTCCATTAAATGTTGGAGTTCCTCCACAGATTTCTGAATCTGATACTATGTGTTCGTTTATTTCTATTCTCATAAAATTAATAGGTTTAGGAATTATATAAATGTTATCATATAGATTTATCGACGATAAATTGATATTTTATCCTATTATTCTCTTAACAGAAACATTTAAATACCTAAATAAATAGTTAAATTGATAACATGGCAACTAAGAAATTAGAAATTTCTAATTCGCCATTTTAGACAATCAATAAAAATGGCAACAAAGAAATTAAAAAATTTCTAGCGGCCATTTTAGAAAATTATAATAAAAATGGCAATAGATAAACCAACAATGAATGTAGTATTCGTGGGTCACGTAGATCACGGAAAATCAACTTGTGTAGGTCAGCTTATGTTTCTTAGTGGAGTAATTCCAGAGCAAGAGATGAAGAAATTAAGAGATGAAGCTGAAAGAAATGGTAAGCCAGGTTTTGAGTTTGCATATATTATGGATCATATTAAGGAAGAAAGAGAGAGAGGAGTTACAATAGACTTAGCATATAAAAAAGTTGTAACACCAAAGAGAAATATTACAATTATTGATGCTCCAGGTCACAAGGATTTTGTTAAGAACATGATTACAGGTGCTTCACAAGCTGATGCAGCTTTTTTGACTATTGCAGCTAAAGAAGGAGTTCAGCCTCAAACTAAGGAACACTTATGGTTACTAAGAACAATGGGAGTTAAGGAAATCTGTGTTAATATTAACAAAATGGATACTGTGGACTATAAAGAAGAAGCCTTCAATAAAGCTAAGGAAGATGTTTCTGCTCTATTAAAGGTTGTTGGAATTGACGCTGCAAAGACTACTTTTATTGCTGCTTCAGGACTTAAGGGAGATAATATTAAGGAAAAATCACCTAATATGCCATGGTATAAGGGTCCTACAATCTGGGAACAATTAGATTTATTTGAAGAACCTAAGAAACCTACAGATCTGCCTATGAGAATGCCTGTTCAAGATGTTTATGAAATTACTGGTATCGGTACTGTTCCTGTTGGAAAGATTGAGACTGGAATAATGAAAATAGGCCAAAAGGTGATAGTTCTTCCAGGGAGAAGCGGTACAGGTGTTGAGGGAGAGGTTAAGAGTATAGAAATGCATCATGAGCAACATCAGGAAGCTCCAGCTGGATTTAATGTAGGTATTAATGTTCGAGGAGTTGGAAAGAAAGATATTGCACGTGGAGACGTTATCTGTGCAGCTGATAAACCGGCTACAATAGCTGAAGAGTTTACAGCACAAATTGCTATAATTAATCACCCAACTGTTGTTGCTAAAGGATATACTCCTGTATTCCACGTTCATACAGCTCAGGTTCCTTGCCAATTAATTGAAATTTTGCATAAAATAGATCCTACAAGTGGTCAACCAAGTACTGAACCTGCTGACTTCTTGAAGAATGGAGATGTTGCAATGGTTAAGTTTAAGCCAATGGGTAATTTAGTTATTGAAAGTTCAAAAACTAACCCACATATGGCAAGATTCGCAATTAGAGACGCTGGAGCTACAGTAGCTGCAGGTGTTTGTACTGATTTGGTTGCAAAGAAACCAGCTGCTTAATTCTTTTTGGTAATTTAAATTAAAAGTTTTTTATTTACTGTTAAGTTTGTTGGAATATTCTTTTGATTTTAGAAATGTTTAAATAGTTCTTATGATGTTAGTTTGTTATGACAAGTGATGATGTTAAGGTTATTGAAGAAGGGAAATCTAGAAGATTTGGAGGTTTAGTTGAAATTGCTTTAGCAGGTATAGTTGTAGCAGGGGTATTTTCTAATGATTGGGTTCCACCATTGACGAATGCTTGGGTTTCTACTGTAAATGCCTATGCTGCAGGTGAAAGAGCTAAGGCTGGATTGAATTTGCAGACTGGAGATTACAATGGAAATAATCAGATAGATAGCTTCTATCAGGTTGGATATACTAAGGTTCCTGTTGAAGTTGATGGAAAGCCAGTAGGGCATTATTTTTCAGGTGCTAAGTAATATTTTTCTAAAAGACTAAATTATTATTTATTATGTATTTAAAATATTGAGATGAAATTTGAAGATATTTTAGGTGAGAGAATATATATTGATAATCTTTATGGGAGAGATAAGGAAGGTATTTTTATTAGTAATAGGTTTCAGATAGATTTTTATCAACCACTTTTTAATCCACTAAGGGAAGAGAGAATAAATGGGATTTCTATTTATACAGGAGTTGAACCCTCATTTGAGTATCGAGGGAAGGTTGATAACATGCATATTTTTAGGGGGATGTTTCGCTATAATAAAATGAATATAGTGGAACCTAGTTTAAAAGAAGAATATGGAAGAGCAATAAGAGCCCTTACCGATGCTGGTTTTATATTTAATAATCTTTAATAGATTACTTGTTGCTATCCCTCCTATCATTTATAGAAACTTGAATTATAAAAAATAAAAAAACTTATTCCTCAAGTTCGTCTAGATCTAGGCTCTCTAGACTGTCATCAAATTCATCAATCTCAACCATCTTTATTTTATCCTCGTTTTTTAATTCAGAGATATGTAATCTCTGTCACACAAATTTTAATTTAAAATTTATGATAGTTGTATATTAGATAAATTCTTTATAAACTTTTTCGTTTTATTTTCAGTTGTAATTTAACAGAACAATATTTATAAAGAATGAAGGACTTCTATTTGTGGTCCTAAATTCTATATTTATTTAACCAGCACTGTCCGGAATGCATCCGGACGAAGATAATTTGTAAATTTTCACGAAGTAAATTCGATGAAAATTTGCTGTCTAACTATGGAAATATGCGACTCAGGACAAAGCTATTTAACCAAAAGGTTTATAAGTTAATTAATTGTGTATGTAGTATCAAAATATTAAGAGATTAATAAGAAATATTAGTTAATCGATTCACAATCATGTCCATATGGACAAATAATGAAACATACAGAGAATAAAATAGAAGTGATAAAGAGACACTCTGTACTAATAATTTCTATAGATCTTTTTTGATATTTTGTTAAATATAATAATAGGAGAAATAAAATTGCAAAAATATCACCAGTGTCGATAAAGTATATAATACATGCTAAATTTGAAGCTAGCGGAGCTATTGAAAAACCTGATATGATTGGGGCTGTTTTTGGGCAGACTGAAGGATTATTGGGTGATGATCTTGAAATGAGAGAGTTACAAAAGAGTGGTAAAATAGGTAGAATTGAAGTTAATATTAATTATGGTGAGGGTAAAACAACTGGAGAGATTGAAGTTCCTACTGCAATGGATAAGACAGAGACTACATTAATTGCTGCTGCCCTTGAAACTATTGAGAGAGTTGGTCCAACAGATACAAAAATATCAATTGAAGAAATTGAAGATGTTCGCGGAAGTAAGAGAGATTTTATTTTAGAAAGAGCTAAAAAGTTAATGGAAAAGTTTGGTAGTGATGATATGGAAATTGATGAGATGAGTGAAGAAATAAAGGATTCAGCTAAATTGGCTAAAATGCAAAGCTATGGGACTGAGAATATTCCTTGTGGAGACATAAGTGGAGATGAATTAATTATTGTTGAAGGGCGAGCTGATGTTGTTAATATGTTGAAGAAAGGTATAAAGAACGTAATAGCTATGAATGGTACAAAGCTGCCTGAAAGTGTTGTTGAACTAAGTAAAGAAAAGGATTCAGTTATTTTATTTGTAGATGGAGATCGTGGTGGAAATTTGATTATTAAAAATGTTACTGAGAATGCAAAAATTGATTTTATTGCAATGGCTCCTGATGGAAAAGAAGTAGAAGAACTTACTGGAAAGGAAGCACTACAAGCTTTGAGAAAGAAAGTTCCAGCTAAAGAATATAAACAAGATAGTAGGTCTCGGGGTGTTCGTGAGTATAGAGATGATAGACGTCCTAGTTATAAAGATCGAGATGATAGACGTCCTAGTTATGGAGATAGAGATTCAAGAGATCGAAGACCAAATTATAGAGATCGAGAAGAGAAACCAAAGACTGATAGATCTGAAAGAAAAGTTAAGAAAATGACTGCTAAAGAGAAGGAAGAAGTTAAAGGCAAGGTTGAAGATTTGGTTGGAACAAAGGGTGCAATAATATTTAATGAGAAACTTGAAGAAATAAAGAAGTTGCCTGCTGGGCGATTAGGTAGTGCTGAAATTAGTGAGGATGCTTATGTTATTGCAATTGATGGAGCTGCAACACCTAAATTAATTGAGAATTGTGAGAAACTTGGTTGTAGTAATTTAATTGCTAGTAATTTTGTAAGTGCAGATACAGATATTAATTTGGTTAGTTTGTAAACCAATTTTTATATTGATAATATTTTAGATTTATAAATAGGGTTTTTATTTATTTTTCGGATAACATTTATATAGTTATTTTGGCATTTTTCACTATGAAAAAGAGAAATAAAAGGAGTAGTGGTAGCCATGGGTCTGAATTTAGAAAATTAATGTCTAGTGGTTCGATTATTGCTTCGGTTGTAATAATAATAATTGGTTTGGGTTTCTTGTATTATTTTGCAATTTATGGATCTGTTACTGAGTGTGGGGACTTAGCTTGTTATCAGGAATATTTGGAGAGTTGTAAGAAAAGTTTCTTAGTTAATGAAGATGAGAATTATGTTTATAGATATGAGATATTGGGTGCAAATGGTAATAGCTATTGTAATGTGGATGTGAGACTCATGAGGGTTAAAAATGGTGGAGGAGATGCTCAGAGTTTAGAAGGATTAGCTATGATCTGTAAATCTAATCGCTTTGAAGAAATGTTACCTGAGAAAGATATGTTGGCTTGTAGTGGGCGATTGAGAGAGGAATTACAGGAAATAATTATTGATCGATTGCATAATCAGATATTACAGAATCTGGGGCAGATAAAGGCTGAGTTGGGATAGATTATAAAATGAATTATAAAATCAAAAGGACAAATAGATTTAATAATGAAGTAGAAAAGCTTTCTGAAGAAGAAATTAGCAGAATTGAAAATATTATTAATCAACTGAAGGATAATCCTTATGTTGGTGATCAATTACAGATTAGAATTCTTAGAGAAAAAAGATTGATGGATAAAAGAGTTTATTATTTAGTGTTTGATGATTTGCAAGTAATACTTATGGTAGCAATAGGTAATAAAAAAATTCAACAGAGAACTATTGACTTTGTTATTCAGAATATTGAAAATTATAAAGAAAGTCTTAAGGGATTAATTGATGATTAGTCAGTTGTTACTCTTCCTGCTCTAACATCCTCTAAACTTTCTTTGAATTGTTCATATAATTCATCCCCTGTTTCTTTTCCACCTCTAAGTATCTGTAGTTCTCTTATCATATTTTCATACTCATTTTTGGGTATTGTTATCGTTTCCATGATCTAGATAAGTATAATTGGTTTATATGTTTTTTGTATCTTTGATTATTTTGATGTTTCCTTAAATCCCTGTTCTCTTGCCCAAGATAGTAATTCATTCCATATTAATTTATTTTTATTGTGATTTTTTAATTGTTTTTCATTTTCTTTTTTTCTTTTTTCATAATCTTTCATTTGCATCTCCCAGATGCCTCTTTTGTTGTGGTACTCTTTCATACTACTTTTCCAGATATCATAGTCTTTATTATGGGCGCTTTGACTTTTTTCATAATAAGTTATAAGATCGTTAAGGATCATATCAAATGTTTTTGATTTATCAGATAAATCTAAACTAGATAATCTCCCCTTAGTTTCTTTTGAAAGTTTTATTGTTGTTTCCATGGTATATTTAGTATACTTAGTATATATAAGTCTTCCTATTATCAAAAATACAATGGGCCACCCTCACCTAAAGGAGAGGGTTTGTTACAGGCCATTGTGTTTAGGAGATGGAAAATTGACATTGCTATAAGCAATGTCCCCTGCCTAAAGGCAGGGGTTTAAACATTTTCCATATTATACCAATAGATTTTAATAATATCCTGATTGTTTTTTTTAATGGGAAATGTTAGGTTCTGGCAATTAAAATTGCTGATTGGTGATAATGAGATATTAAACGAAAGTCCGAATTTGGTTAATTCGGTAGAGGGGTTGGAGAAATATGGGGAGAAAGGTAATATATAAGAAATTTTCTGATAAAGATTTAATCATGGTTAGTGAAATGAATGCTAGAGGCATGAATGATGGCCAGATCGCAAACGAGATGGGGTTGTCTAGAGGGAAGGTGGGATATAATAGACGTAATTTTTTAGAAAGTAGTGCTGCTAGGATCATATCTCAATCAGAATTGGATAGAATTAGGGAACTTAATGGATTTGGATATAATGATGGAGATATAGGTGTAGAAATTGGAAGAAGTAAAGTGGCTGTTAAGAGGCATAGGAAAAGTATGGAGCTTTCTGCTAATCCTGTTAATACTAAGTGGACAGTTGCTAGGAGGAAAAAAGATACAAAAGAAGCCAGAGCGGAAAGAACAGGAGGATTTACTAATTATAAAACAGCAATAGATAGAGAGAGATCTAAATCTATCTTATGTCCAGGATATCCCCTAACTCAGGGATTAATGATGTATGCCTTAAGTTTAGAGGGCCCACTACAAACTGGAGATTTGATTGATAAGATTATTGAGGAAAGAAAGAAAAGGGAATGGAAACCGTATGGACTTGGCCACAGTAATTTTAGATCACAAGCTTCGGTACTCAGACAGGTAGATCTGATTAGATCTTCTCAGAGCGGTAGAAATACCGCCATCTATCGCCTTACACCCCTATCTAGAAAATGGTTTAGAATATTATCTGATCCCAATACTGAGGAGATTAGGCAGCTTCATGCTTTAGGTTGGAGTGATAGAGCTATGGGATACAAGCTTAGTAAAGCTCATACTACCATTGGAAGTACCAGGAAGTTTTTAGGATTAGAAGCTCATAAGCCTCTTAGTGATGAGGATAGGGATGAAATAAAGAGATTGAATAGTTTGGGATGGACACAGGAAAGAATTGCTTATGAATTAGGGATTAATAGATTGACTATTTCAAGAAATAGAGAAGTCCTAGAGTTACAAGATACTAGTAATAATGTTACTGATGAAGAAAGGGCTAGAATAAGAGAACTAAATACTGAAGGATATAATGATCAAATGATAGCTAAAAAATTGTTTAGGGATTATCATACAATTGGTAGGCATAGGCGAGATATGGAGTTACCTGATGTTTCTGATAGTGAATTATCTAGAGCTAATATAGTAATAAAAAGGAAAGTTACAATTGAGAGAGATATAGGGGAAGGCATTAGCTATCCAACAATGGCTCGAAGATTAAAAATAGCTAATTTGGGTTGGCCAGATAATAGTCTATCCGAGGCCTTAGTATTATATTCCTTAGACAAATTGGGAGAAGCAGATGATGAGGCAATTAGAAAAGCCTATTGTAATAAAAAAGAAGATGAAGGATGGAGACCTTATGGGTTGACCATTCAATCTCTTAGAGGATATCTAGCTCCACTAAAAACCCAAGGATTGGTTGAAATAACTACATCTAGAGATGTAATTCCTACTAGATATAAATTGACAGGTAAGGCATATCAACAATTATTTAATTTTAGAATTGGGAGTAATAAAAAGATTTCTGAAGGGGAGGCTAGAAAGTTGATGGAATCAAGACTAGAAGATCGGGCTGGAGAATCTGATGAATTTGGAAATGATTATGAAGATGAATTAGATGCAGATAAATATTTTAAATAGATCTTGCTTCTAAGTTTGTTGAGAAGTCTATTGCCATGTGAGCTTGTTCTTGTTTTCTTTTTAATAGATCTTTAATTTTTCTTCCATCTTCTGACATATTTCTTATTTCTTGTCCCATATCATATCCATATAGATCCATGAAAAATAATTGAATTGAATCGCTAGTTGGATTTGTATTATCTAGTGATAAATAGGTTAAAGGAGATTCGGGAATAGCCTGCCACCTATCTAGTGATTTCTGAGAATAGATCTTAAGATGATGGAGTTCTATAATTGAAGGAGTGAAATCATAATTTCTTTTCATTATCCTTACTGTGTCATCCATTACCATTGGTAAAGTTATAGAATCCCTATCTCTAACATTATATATATCCCCTCTCATCTTAGTTCTCTTCCTCTACTTTTTCACCCTTAGTTTCAGATGACTTTTGGTATACCTTGTTATACCTGTCCTTATCTTTTCTAGATCTATCGATCTTATGCATAAGGCTTCTAGCCTTCTGAGGGTTGGTTTTAGAAGTATTTAGGATAAAAAGTATCTTTCTTAGTATTTCCTCATAGGATTCTCTTTCATTCTCTCTAAGCCTATCTAATCTCTCTTTTGTCTCATTATGGATCTTTATCGTCGTGGCTTTTTGTTTATTCATTTTGGTATACCTGCCCATACCACCTTATACTTATAAAGGTTTCTCTTATTGTTCTTATTATATAGTTACTACAATATCGAAAGCTTTATATAGCGAAATATGGTCTTTAAATTAATTAAATTTTAAAAACTTATAACATGAAAAGCAAAGCAATTATGGTCTCTTTTATAGCATTATTCGCTATAACATTTGCCTTAAGTACAGTTGTTGCACAAGGTTTCGTTGATATCACTGATGTTGAATTCAATGGTATTTCAATGAACCTAGACAATGTTGCTAATGCAGTAGCTATTGACGCTTCTGAAACAATACCAGTTGAAGTTAAGTTTAACTCACTTGGTGATGTTGAAGACGTTAGAGTTAAAGTTTACATAGAAGGGTTTAAGAATGATATTGAGGACGAAAGTTCAAGATTCCTTGTTCTTGACGGTAATACTTATGTGAAGAGATTCACACTAAAGATGCCTTCTACTGAAGACTTTGACGAATTATCAGAAGATGTTACTTTACTTGTAAGATTTAGTGCTAATGGGGAGAGCTCGCAAGAGTTTGAATTACCATTGTTAGTTCAAAGAGAACTACATAGCCTGAGTCTTTTGAGTATTGATCTATCTGATGTGGTTGTTGCTGGTAACAGTGTAGCTGTTGACGTTGTTGTTGAAAACAACGGATATGACAGACTTGACAACGTTTATGTTAAAGCCTCTATCCCAGGTTTAGGAGTTACAAGAAAGGTATACGCTGGAGATTTAGCTCCAACTGTAGACGATTTTGACGATGACATCAATGATGCTGTTGTTAAGAGAGTTTATTTGACTATACCAAATAATGCAGCACCAGGTAACTATGAGATAGAAGTGGAAGCATATAACTACGACGCTAGCATTACCGCTCTTGGAAGAGTTGTTATTGAGGATGTTCAAGGTGGAGTTCTACCTTCAACTACTTCAACAACAATAAGCGCAGGTCAAGAGGCAACTTTTGATCTTGTACTTGTTAATCCAAGTAACAGAATGGTTGTTTACAATATAATGCCTGAGGAAACAAAAGGCGTTCTAGTAAGCATATCAGATCCTGTAGTAGCAGTAAGTGCTGACTCAAGTAGAACTGTAAAGGTTAACGTAAGAGCTACAGAAAATGCTGATGAGGGAACTTACATAGTTACTGTTAATGCAAACACTGATACTGGTGTAGCAAAACAAGTAGCTTTTAGCGTAAGCGTGGAAGAGCCTTCAAAAGTTAACGGTGTTACTGGTAACGCTATAGGTGCAACAAATAATACTGTTGTTCTTACAGTAGTTCTAGTTATCATCTTTGTAGTATTACTTATTGTATTGATAGTTCTTCTATCAAAGAGACCTGCAGACAACGAAGAATTCGGAGAAACAAACTACTATTAATTTAGTGATTTGAATCTTTTATTTTTTATTTTTTTCTCCTTTTTTTTCTTTTTTTAATTAATTTTATATAGGGTGGTGATAACATATAATATGACAGAATATAATCAATTACCAAATGAGGGTCCATTATATACCCTAATGGGAGATATTATTTGTGTTAATGATAAAACTAGCGAGGTTTTTTTAACTGTTGAGAGAGAGGGTGATAGGGCGAGAACTCAATTAATATCTGCATATAGCCTTGATGATGATCCTAAATATACTATATTAGATATTAGGGGAAATGTCCTAGCTAGTATGAAGGCATTTTATGTTCCAATAAGGCTTCTTGATGATTTAGATGATGAATAATAACTATTATTAAAAAGAGATTAGATATTGTATTTTTAGGTGAGTTATGTTATTGAAAAAGCTAGTAATATCAAATCTAAGAAGTTATGAGAATCAGGTGATAGAGTTTCCTAAGGGGAGTACTCTTCTTTCTGGAGATATTGGTAGTGGAAAGACTACAATACTTTTAGCTGTTGAGTTCGCTCTATTTGGCTTGCAGCCTAGTCAGAAGGGGAATAGTTTACTACGAAATGGAGAAGATATCGGCCGCGTTGTTCTTGATTTTGAGATTGAAGGTAAGGAAATTACTGTAGAAAGGACATTGAAGCGTAAGAAGCATTCAATAAATCAGGATTATGTTGCAATTACTATTGATAATGAGAAGTTTGAGGAGAGCGTAAGTGAAGTTAAGGCTAAGATACTAGATTTGTTGAATTATCCTAGTGAATTTGCTAAGAAGACTAATTTGTTGTATAAATTCACAGTCTATACTCCTCAAGAAGAGATGAAGCAAATTATTATGGAAAGTAAGGAAGTTCGTTTGAATACTTTGAGACATGTTTTTGGGATTGACAAGTATAAAAGAATTCAGGAAAATGCTAGTGTATTGAATAGTAAGTTAAGGGAAAAAATTAAGATAAATGGGGCGTTGTTTGGAGATTTGGATGAGTTGAAAGCAAGAATGATCGAAAAGGAAAATGGACTCATTGAAGCTAAAGAGAATATGATTAGTTTAGAGGAAGAATATGTAAATAGTTTTCGTGATCGTGAGATTCGGGAAAATAATTTGGAAGAAATAAGAGAAAAGATTGATAAGAAAAGGAAATTTGAAGGAGATAAGGAGAAAAATATAATTTTGATAAATGAGAAAAATGGCCAAGTAAGTAGACTTGAAATAGATGTTAAGAAATTAAAATTGGAAGTTGAGGAAGTTGAGAAATTGAAATTTAGTGAAGATGAATATAATTCATCTGTACAAAGAGCAGTAGTTCAAAGAGAGAAATATGAGGAACTACATAAAGAATATATTGATTTAATTGGCAGAGTAAAGGCATTAGAGGGGAAGAAAGAGGAGGCTAATAGCCTAGTTAGGCAGATCTCTGGCCTAGAAAAATGTCCAACTTGTTTGCAGGGAGTTTCAATTGAGTATAAGGATGGGATGCTTTCGAATGCAAAGAAAGAAATAGATAATGTTGATAATAATATATATAATTATGATAAAAGAAAGAATGATTTAATTGAAAAAATAAATGTAGTTAAGGACTTAATTGAAAAATTTGAGAAGCAGAAGAATGATATGGATTTATTGAAAGTGAAGTTGAACAGTTTTAAAGAAAAGGAAGGCAGGATTGAAGAGATTGGTCTCCAAATTGTTGGATTGAATGAAGATAAATTGATGTTACAACAGCAGAATGGTAGGTTGGATGAAGAAATAAAGAGTTATGATAAGTATGATGTCGTTTTTAATGAAAGGAGTAAAGACTTAGAGGATGCTAAGGAAAGAGAGAAGAATGCTGGAATAAAAAAGGCAGAAATAGGTAAGGAAGTTGAGTTTTTGGAACAGCAAATAAAGGAACTTGGTGAGAGGATTGGAAATAAAGAGGGACTCAAAAAAGATACAGATAAGTTGAAGGGGCTAGAGAGTTGGATTTCTGGCAAGTTTTTGGAAATAGTTTTGTTTACAGAGAAACAAGTAATGAGTACATTGAAACATGAATTTTCTCATCTTTTCTCTCAGTGGTTTAGTAGTCTAGTTTCAGATAATTTGTCCGCTCGCCTTGAGGATGACTTTAGTCCAGTAATTGAACAGAATGGATATGAGATTGACTATCAGTTTTTATCTGGTGGAGAGAGGACTGCCATTGCCTTAGCTTATCGCTTATCATTAAATCAAGTGATTAATTCATTGTTATCAAATATAAAGACTAATGATTTGGTCATTTTGGATGAACCTACTGATGGCTTCTCTACTCAGCAATTAGAGAAGATGCGAGAGGTTCTCGAGCAATTACAGACTGAGCAGTTGATTATTGTAAGTCATGAACAAAAGATGGAAGATTTTGTGGATAATATTATTAGGGTGAAGAAGGGTGCAGGTATAAGTGAGGTTGGGGGAGATGGTGGTGTGAGTGGGGTTGAGTAAGCACTGTCCGAAATGCTTCCGGACGAAGATAATTTGTAAATTTTCACGAAGTAAATTCGATGAAAATTTGCTATCTAACTATTGAAATATGCGACTCCGGACAAAGCTGTTGAGTAAGCTCTGTCCGGAATGCTTCCGGACGAAGATAATTAGTAAATTTTCACGAGGTAAACTCGATGAAAATTTGCTGTCTAACCATAGAATTATGTGACTCCGGACAAGACCGTTGAGTAGAAGTATTTATATATAAATTAGATCTTTTATTGGCATGTCTAAATTATTTTATACCGGACTTGCAACATTAGCCCTTGGGGCAGGTTGTGCTGTTGAAGGAGCCCTTGATTCATATCAAAATTTAACTTCCTCAGAGGCATCTGTTGATAGCTATCAATTGTCTAAGGGTTCTTTAATCTCGTTAATTGGTTCTGGATTAGGAGTTGCTTCATCAATTATGCTTTTAACTTATCGATCTAGAACATTAAAAGAACCGATGCCTTTTACAGAGGTTGTGATAGAGAGATACATTATTGATATTTAAGGACTATTTTAAACAAAAAACTTTATATATTAATTATACATGTATAACTAATGGAAACAATAAATGTTAAAGTTAAGAAGTGGGGGAATTCTCTAGGAGTTGTACTCCCTAGAGATATTCTTGATAATGAGAATATTAGTGAAGGTAGTGATATCGAGATATCAGTTAGGGCAAAACATAAGACAAAGGTCAAGGACATTTTTGGTATGTTGAAAGGAAAATTGACTCGAGATACTGATGAGGTTTTGAGAGAGGTTGATTTGGAGTTAAATCCAAATGATTGGTGATTCATATTTTTTTGATACCTATGCGATTATAGAAGTTGTTAAGGGAAATCCTAATTATTCTCGTTTTTCTGAAAAGACTATTGTTACTTCTATAAATAATGTAGTTGAAGTATATTATCATTACTTAAAGGAGTTTAATGAAGAGATGGCCAATGAAATAATAAACTCTATAGAGTTTGTTCTTGTTGATATATCTATAAATACTGCTGTTAAATCTTGCATATTTAGATATAAATATAAGAAAAGGAAAATGTCATATATTGATTGTATAGGATACGTGGCTGCAATCAATAATAATTTATTGTTTCTTACTGGAGATAAGGAATTTGAGGATTTAGAGGGTGTTGAATTTGTGAAAAAATAATTAGGCATAAATAGTATCCTGAAATTAGTCTGCAGTTATGAAATTACTCACCTATTACAATTTTGGTATCTCCTAATATTCCCCTTTATAAATTCTCCTCGAGTTAATGGTTTATGACTTACCAAAACAGAAAATATCCTATGAAATATTCATAAACTCGTCTGTCAAATATTAAAATGCTACCACAAAAATAATTAGGCATAGTAATATTTATAAACCCCTTATCCATCTAATAATTATATATTCTAAGTTTTTGGTGTATTATTAGAATTTGTTATTAATATAAAAATGAATAAACAAGAATTAGAGCAGAATTTTTTGCATTCGGGGACAACTCTCGTTGGTGTTGTTTGTAATGATGGAATCATAATGGGTGCAGATCGTCAGAGTACTGCTGGAAATTTAGTTGTAGGTAAGAATGTTCAAAAAGCTATTCAAATAAATGACTATCTTGTAATAAGTGCCACTGGAATGGTTGCAGATATTGAATTACAGAAGAAAGTTATTCGTGCTGAATTAAAACTTAAAGAATTGAAATCAAAGAGACGCCCAACAGTTCGTGAAGCAGCAAATATGATTGGTATGATGACTTATAGAAATATAAGGCAGCCTTCAATGGTTCCTTCAATTGTTGGAACACTAGTAGCCGGATTTAATGAAGATGGTACAAGTGAGTTATTTACTATAGAACCTGCTGGAACTGCTATGAAGGTAGAAGATTATGATGCTAACTTTGGATCGGGAATGCCTTATGTATTGGGATACCTTGAAAGAGAGTATAAGAAAAATTGTACATGCGAAGATGGAATAAAAATGGCAGTTGAATCTTTGAAAGCAAGTACTCAAAGAGATACAGGTAGTGGATTTGGAATTGATGTTTTCTCAATTAAAGATGGGAAAATTGTACATGAAATAGCTCAGGAAATTGCCGCTGAGTATCGGAATAAAGAAGGCATGAAAAGATAAATTTAAATTTACTTTAAGAGGGTGTATTTATTTTTAGAATAGAATAAAATAAAATGATAAGTAAAGTATTGGTAGCTCCAATTATTACGAGATATTAATTCTCTAATTTGAGATAAAAATTTTACTTAATAAATATAAAAACTAAAAAATGTCAGTCAAAAAATTAAAAACTCAGAAGTTTAGAATTTCAGATCCTTCAATATATAAAATATTGAAGTTTTTAGGCCTGCCATCTTATTTAGGAGGAATAAGATAAGATGTCAGACATATTAAAGGATGTACAAAAGGAATTGCCAAAAGTAATTAGTAGTGCTAGCTTTGAGGGAGCTAATATAGTTCTTTATACGGATGATATGGAATTCTTTAAGAATAATGATGGGAAGATTCGAGAACTAGTAGGGAAATTTAAGAAGAGAATTGAACTTCGGGCAGATGATAAACTATTGAAAAAAGAAGATGAAACTGAAGAAATTATTAAGAAAATTGTTCCTGAAGATGCAGAAGTGACAAATATATTATTTGATAAACAAAGAAGCATTGTAGTTATTGAAGCAAAGAGACCTGGACTTGTTATTGGTAAGGAAGGTTCGATATTAAAGGACGTTAAAAATCAGAGTTTTTGGATACCCCAGATCCAGAGAAGTCCTGCAATTCAATCTAAAATAACTGAAAGTATTAGGGCAGTCTTATTTGATAATAATAATGCAAGAAAGAGATTCTTGAATAGTGTAGGGAAAAAAATCTATAAGGAATGGAATCCTGAGAAGATGGAGGATTGGGTTCGAGTTACTTTCTTGGGGGGAGGACGCCAAGTTGGTAGAAGTTGTATATTGTTACAGACTCCAAATACTAAAATATTAATGGACTGTGGAATGAATCCTGCAATTAAAGGTAGAGAAAGATTTCCATATTTAGATGCTGCAGAATTTAAGATAAATGAAATTGATGCAATAATTTTAAGTCACGCGCACTTAGATCATTCAGCAGTTGTTCCTTATTTATTTAGAATGGGATATCGAGGTCCAGTTTATATGACTGCACCTACAAGAGATTTAGCTGCTATCTTAGCATTAGACTTTATTGGTGTAGCCTATAAACAAGCTTCAAGTCCACTTTATGGGTCGGTGGATGTTAAAGAAATGGTTAAGCATACTATTTGTTTGGATTACAACGAAGTAACTGATATTGCACCTGATGTGAGAATTACATTTTATAATGCTGGTCACTGTTTAGGTTCTGCAATTACTCATTTGAATATTGGTAACGGGAATCATAATTTGGTTTATTCTGGAGATATTAAGTTTGTTAATTCAAGATTATTAAATAGAGCTAATGCAAGTTTTCCAAGAATGGAGACATTAATACTAGAAGCTACCTATGGAGGTAGAAATAATATATTGCCTCCAAGAATTGAAGCAGAGAATGAATTAATAAAGAATATCACTGATACTATTACGAAGGGTGGGAAAATTTTAATTCCTGAGTTGGGTCTTGGACGTGCTCAAGAATCAATGATTATTCTTGAAGACGCCATGAGAAATGGAAAAATGCCCAAAGTTCCTATTTATATTGATGGAATGATTTGGGATATGAATGGGATTCATACGGCATATCCTGATTTCTTGCATCATCAAATAAAGAAAGATATTTTTGCAAATAAGAATCCGTTTTTGTCGGATATATTTCAGAGAGTGGGAAGTCCTACTGAGAGAAAGAAAGTTGTTGAAGGCGGACCTTGTGTAGTATTAGCAACTAGTGGTATGCTTGTTGGCGGAGCTAGTGTAGAATACTTTAGGCATTTTGCGCAAAATCCTAAAAATAAGATATGTTTTGTATGTTATCAGGGAGCAGGTAGTTTAGGTAAGCAAGTTCAGGAGGGGCTCAAGACTGTGCAAATGACTACAAATGATGGCCAAGATGAATTTGTTCAAGTTAATATGGAGATTCAAACTGTAGAGGGCTTAGGAGCTCATGCAGGCCGAAATGAATTGATAGATTATGCAAATAAAACACAACCTAAGGCTAGTAAGATAATTTTGAATCATGGTGAACAGAGCCGATGTTTAGATTTGGCTTCCTCTATATACAAGTTACATCATATTGAAACTAATGTACCAAAGAATTTAGAGACCATAAGGTTGAGATAGTTATATATTTAATTCTAGAGGGTTATAGGTATGACAATTTCGTGGGTCATTTTTTGATATTTTATAATCCTTAGATTTATATATATTGAATATCTTTTTTATTTAGTAAAGAGGGGAAAAATTTTATGAAACACAATACTCGAGTTACTGCAATACTTGTCACCATGTTCTTAGTTACGCAATTAATTGGATTATTTGTAGTTAGTGTTTATTCTAATGGACTAATGTTGCCTTTTGGTATGGAACCTCCTGCGGAAATTGAAGAAGCTAGTTTGGCTGGGGGATTGGGTAGTATTGCAGTGGCATTTGTTTTTGCCGTTGCACTATTTCTTATATTAATGAAAATAAATGCTAAGACTTTTATTAGGTTATGGTATTTTCTGGTTACAGTTATAGCATTGGGATTAAGTTTTCATGTGTTTTTATATAAATTAGGTTTTGAAATTCAATTAGTAACTTTAGCTATTGCGATACCATTAGCTTATGCTAAGGTATTTCGTCGCAATGTTTATGTGCATAATTTTACAGAACTACTTGTTTATCCAGGTATTGCTGCAGTTTTAATATCATTTTTGAATAATGTATTTGGAGATCGTGCATTAATTGCAATGGTTGTTATCTTATTTTTGTTATCCTTATATGATATGTGGGCAGTATGGCATGTTGGATTTATGCAAAAGATGGCAGAGTTTCAGATGAATGAATTGAATTTTTTGGCTGGATTTTTTATTCCATATGCAGATAAAAAGAATAAGGCAAAAATTAAGATATTAAAGGAAAAATATAAGGGAGATGATGTGAAACTAGAAAAGCATTTTAAGAAATCAAAAATAAAGGTTAGTTTGGCAATATTAGGGGGAGGAGATATTATTTATCCAATAATAACTGCTGGCTTGTTTTATCAGGTTTATGGATTATGGTCTGCATTATTGATTGCTGTTCTTGCAACAGTTGCACTTACATTATTATTTACATTGGCTAAAAAGGGTAAGTATTATCCAGCCATGCCATTTATTACGGCTGGGTTGTATTTGGGGATGGGCTTGAGTTGGTTGTTATTTTGATAGATTTAAATATCCTTGAATTATAGTATATTATGGTAAGTGATATAGCCTTAAAATTTGGATTTTGGTTTCGTGAGAATCATGATAGATATGCTCCAAAAATGGAAGAGTGCGCATCAGAGGGACATCCTTTTGAATCTAAAAGATTAGATATAGGTCCTGGACATTATGTTAATGAATGTACCAATTGTAATAGCATATATGATAATTAATAATTGATTTGTTCTAATTGTATAGTGACAACAAACGATACCTTTAAATAGTGTTTTTTGCTGATTTTTTTATGATAATTAAACAAGAATTAGTTAATCAAATCAAGGATCATTTTGCCTTGAACATCTATGAAACTAAGGTATGGTTGGCACTTTTGGGTAAGGGACTTGCTAGTGCTGGAGAGATTGCTGAAGTTAGTGGGGTTCCTCGATCGAGAACATACGATGTACTTGAGAGTTTAGAGAAGAGGGGATTTGCTATGATGAAACTAGGAAAGCCTGTTAAATATATTGCAGTTAAACCTAACATTATAATTGAAAAGTTAAAATCTAATACATTAAAGGATGCTAATGAAAGAATTGAGAGTATTAGTAAATTAAGAAATACTAACGAATATAAGGAACTAGAACAACTGTATCATGTAGGTATCCAGCCCATAAAGCAGGAGGACATAAGTGGTTCAATTAAGGGTAAATTAACTATATATAATCATGTTAAGGAACTTTTGGAAAATGCATCTAAAGAAGTAATAATTTGTACAACAGTTTCTGAAATTCAAAATAAATCAAGATTTTTTAGTTTGGTTTTTGATAGATTGAATAATTCAAATATTAAAATAAAAATTGCCCTAAATGGTGAAGAGAAAGACATTAAGAAAATTAATAGTAAGTTTAAAATTAAGGCTAAGAAGATAGATGTTGATACTAGATTCTTCATTGCTGATTCAGAACAAGTTTTGTTTATGATTTCTAAAACTGGAATGCCAGAAGAAGAAATTGCTGTTTGGTTGAATACACCATTCTTTGCAACAAGTCTTACTTATATGTTTGATGCGGCTGTAGGGAAGGAATAAGATAATGAGTGAAGTAGATGATGCTTATAGAATAATTTTAAAAGACTATTTTAATAGAATTGAACAAAGGTATCTTGGTAATCCTAATGATAGGGGGTTAATAATCTCTGGTCTTGAGGGGATGCTTATTAAATTAGGATCTACTCCTGATCTCCAAGAACCGGATACATCTAAGAAATTTGATAATGACTATGCTAGAAATCTTAGAACATCTTTATCTCTAAGTGGCATTGAACTTGCTAGATCTTTGGGAATTGATCCATCAGCTATTAGTAGATATGAAAATGGGAAAACTCTCCCCCCAGTAAATAGGCCGACTGGCATTAAATATCTAAACTGGATGAAAAATCAAGGTTACAATCCCTTAGATATATAAATCTAAATTTCTAAGCTAGTTATTCCCATATCCCTAATAATCTTTTTATCATCTTTCTTGAATTTATTGAACCATTCATTAAAAGTTAAATTATGTTTGAGAGTTGCGTAAGCATGGTTGTTTTTTATTATAGTTTTGGGATGGGCTTTCTTGAACCTTTCTAGATTCTTTTTTGAATTTATTGGTGGGCCCCTAATTTCTGAAGGTTGTTTTTTATCTAAAATAAGATAGAGTCTTGCTATATTATGAATATCATCATATTCGAATCCTTCTTTCTTGATATTAAATTCTTTTTTTAGTCGGAATAGTAAGAACGTGGTGAATTTTTTACTTTTAGTTCCAGCTATGTCTCCAGCTTGTTTTCCGGTTTTAATTGTAAGAATAGTTGGTCTTTTGTTCTTGAATTCATCTTTAATATGTTTTTGTTTGAAGGCATCACTATTTGGGTTTTTTAGAAAAGACTTGCAGTGATTTATGAATTTATAGAGAGTTTCTTCATTAAGAGATGATGCTGCATTTCTTTCCTTATTTGTTGGATCAATTAAAAGAATAGGGGAAATCTGTTTAGATATGTTTAGATTTTTTAAGACATCTTCTTTACTTTTGTAAAACTTCTCTTGGTCAATAATTAATTTACCTTCTTTTATATTTAATTTTGAAATTGCCTGAATAAATGCAAGAAAAGATTTATAGTGACTAATTAGAAGTTCGAGGGCGTAGCCCGAGAATCCATGAATGTAACTTTCTGCTCCATAGACATTTTGAGCATGGGCAAAAGTTTTTGCCAGCTTAATTTCATTTGTTAAATTCTTGTGTTTTTTTATTTGAGATAGCATGTATTTTACATGAAAATAGCTTAGATCTGTTACGTTAATAGCCTGATCTGGTTTTTGAATTTTAATTGTTGGAATTACTTCTACAATTATCTTATTTATTTTTTGTTGGAAGTAATCTCTTGAACCATGAACACGTTTTGCTTCAGGTAATGCTTTCTCTATAAATGTTGAAATGTCTTTGTCTTTGTAAGATGGATCAAATCTTACGAAAATATCAATGTCATAAGGATTTTTTTTTACTAAAGTATTTTTGGCTAAACTTCCTCCAAGAAATACTTGCGCTTTAATTTTTTTAGCTTTCAGGTTTTTAACTAATTGGAGTTGAAACTCTTTATTGATTTTATTAATTTTTTCTAGATCTTCAGATGATGGAGATATAACTTTAAGTTGTTCTTTTAGAATTTTATTTATTACCTCTTCTTTCATGTAGAGAATAGGTAGAATGGTTATTTAAGGTTTTTCTGGTTCTTCTTCAGGTTCATCTTCTTCAATAGTTGTTTCTATCTCAAGAACCCTTTTAGAATCCTCTTGATCTTTAGAATTTGCAGTTAAGGTAGAAGCTAAGTCAATTACATACTTTCCTTCCTCTAGTTTGTATATTAATGGGCGATGTTTAGAGAATAGGTTAACTATATCAATCTCAAACTTTCCAGGTTTAAGAACCCTTACAGATTCTAAATCTAAGATAACTGGTTCGTCTGGGGTTTTATCAAGTCCAGTAAGTTCTCTTATATCTTTTTCGATTTGATCTTTATCTGCCCTGTCTAACTCTTCCATAACCTGATCTTTTTCATGTTGTAATTGTTCAAACTTTTCTTGTTTAATATAATAGAAGAATCGGCTAGAACAGGTGCATCCGCTTAGAAGTTCGTTTGAAGCGTCTGGATATACCTTACCGCATTTGGTACATTGGTGTGGCATAAAGATAAGAGACTTGGGTTCTTAATAAATATATGTAGAACTTATCGCATCATTACTTCAAGTTTTTTGGGATCACTTTTCATTTCTTTTACAACGCTTGCAGGTCCAATAATAGTAATTGCATTTTGTTGACCAGTAATTGCCTTAGCAAGTCCGTGCCTCATTTTTTGCATGAATGATTTTTCATCAGTATCTTCTACTACTGCAAGTTCTACACCCTTGAATCCCTTGATATTTCCAATCATAATCATCGTATCTTCAATTAACCGAGATTCTTCATCTGGTTTTAATCTTCCTTGTAAAACAACTACCTTATTATCTAAGATTATCTTTAGTAATTTTTTTATTCTTTCTACACTTGATAATTGAGCGATTTCTGAGAATGGTATGAACTGAAGTGTTAATCCATTACTATTTTTTTTCTTTGCTATTTTATATTTATATTGGCATCTAATTATATTAGGAATCGGGAAATTGTATCTCGAATAACTAATTAACTTTCACCATATATCTCCTCATTTTATTAATTGTGTAACTCACTATATATTTTTAAATGCTATGCTTTCTTAGCTAGTTTGAAAACAGACTCATAAAATTCATCCATATTCTTCCCTTGCTTTGCTGAAATTCCTACTACATCATAATCTGGAAATGCAGCTTCAATTTTTTTTGTGTCTGATTTTTTAAGATCTATTTTATTTGCTACAACTAAAACTGGGATGTCTCTAGCTACTAGATTTCCTACTATTGTTAGATTTACCTGAGAGTAGGGATTTTCTGTAGAATCTAAGACTACTATGACTGCATCCATATCATCTAGCCACCTAATTGCCTCTACAATACCCTGTGTGGCCTCCTTAGCGCGCTCCTGAGCCTGTTTTTTCTTCATCTTTGACTTCATGAAGTCTTCATAATCTATCTTTGTAGCAATACCTGGAGTATCTATAAGCTTGAACTTTAGAGATTTTTCCTTATACTTAATTTCTACTTCTTCTTTAAATTGTACCGATCTAGTCTCATGAGCCATTTTACTGACTTTTCCAATATCTTCACCAGTCCAATCCTTACAAATACGATTTGCTAAACTTGTTTTTCCAGCATTTGGAGGCCCATAAAAACCTAGACTGATCTCTCTATTTCTTCTAAAAAATAGGTTAAACATCCTCTTTGAGAAGTCTTTTAAAATCTTCATGCATAGAAATGGGAGAAAATGTTTATTAAGGTTTCTGTGATTGAATGATATTATGCTAATCCTAAAGCCCTTCTTTTAGCCATTTCTTTTTTCATTTTTCTTTTCTCAAAATAACTGAATAATGGAATTTCAAACATTCCTGTTCTTCTATTGTTAACTTTCTTCCAGGCATAGTTTAATTGTTCATTACTCCACTTTCTTTGTTTTAATTGATTAAAGATTGCATCTTTTGAAAGCTTTTGATTTAATCCATTTCCCATAAAAGTTATTAGATTAAATAACTCACTAGGAGATTTGAAAAGATGTTTTTGATAATTTCTCTTATACCATTCTTGCAGTGCTATGTAAATTATAAATGCTAATATAATTAAAATTATAAGAAAGATTATTGTTCTGGTAACTGGCTTACAATCAGCCCTACAATTATTATAATTTTCATTGTTATTACACATGCCATCATTATTACAAACTCCTGCACTGAATCCAAGTTCTAAAAATTTAAATTCCGGAGACACATAGACGGGAGGATTTATTGGTTCAATCTTTTCTGGATGAAGAAACTCTATTGTTTGGACTACACCTTCTTGAAGATCCCTAATAGTTAAACCAAAATGATTAGGATCTATTTCTCTTTTTGAATAATCTCCAATGAATTTTATATTATTAGTATCCCCTTCAATAATCATATAGAATTCATCGATTGGCCTTTTAGGAGTTAGTTTTAAAGTTACTTGAGTTACTGAAGTTTGTTCTGTTCCATCTATTAAATAGAATGCGTATGTCTTTGATTCTATATTGATATCTAAATTTTCTTCTAACCATAGTCTTATTGCATTTGGATAACCTTCAGATTTGTCTGTTTCAACACTTCCCGCTCCAAATTCTCCTATTATGTCTAAATCTAATCTTGTGGCACTTTGAGAAAATTTTGAAGGTTTAATTTCAACTGAAGTATCAAATGATTCAGGAATATTTAGATCATTAAGTTGCTTCATTAATTTTACAAGCTCTTCACTTTCAGTTTCAAATAATTGTTTATATTGTTCTTCTATTCTATTTATTGCACTAGTTAAATCTGCAGTATCAATAGTTTTACCTATCCTTTCTTTTAATTTATCTGAGAGGAGGAATATTTTATCATCTATAGCTTTTAATTTATTTCTATATTCAGCTATAGTCGTATTAATTGCATTGAAAGGTGCTATAACGTTTACAAAAACAGTTTTTGATGTTGTTCCTAATGCATTAGTTATATTTACAGTAAGAGATTTAGAACCTGTTGTTGCATAGATGTGATCAATTGAATTTTTTGAAGTGGATTGAACTAGTGAATTATCTCCAAAGTTCCAAGTAAATGTTAGATTTTCATTTGAAGAAGTTAAAGCATAAAATCTTGTTTTAACTAATGCCGCAACAGTGGTTGGTATGATGCTTGAAACTTTTGAAATATTTAGTAATGAAAAATTATTTTCAATAGTTTCATCCCCTATTCTTAATTCAAAAGTTTTGTCACTTGTAGAAAGAGGAGTGAATAATTCTAGGCCGTCTAAATCATATTCAATAAAAGGAGTCGTATATAGTACTGAAGTTTCATTTATGTCGAAGATAGAAGTTGCAACTGAGCCTGTAGGATTTAATCCATTCACATCATAATCCATATAAACATCTTTCACAGTAATTATTTGATTTATTCCAGAATATATTTTTATTGGGATAATGCAATCAGTATCGCACGATGCAGAATATCTTCTTTCTATGAAACTAAATACCTGTGAAGATAGATTTGTATCATCGTCAAATAATCCATCATGGAATCCTACATTTCCAGGAGCTGCATATTTTAATGGCCTTGCATAAATCTCAAAATCGTGAGGAGTATTGCTGCTATCTTCTATAAATCCACAAGTATCATTATCCTCAAAATTTATCTTATATCTATCTTCACTAATGCCCTCTTCTGCTGAAATGCAAACTTCTAATTCCCTATTTGGTTCAGTTTCAGTCTCTAAGATTACATTACAAGAAATTTCTCCAGATTCAACAATATTATTTACAGGGCACTCATTTCCATTTATACTCATGATAAAACTTGCAGTACCTGTTCCATCAATAACTGCCCCTATTTTAAATCCCTTAGCTGAGGGAACTGTTATTTTTTCACATAGAGGAGTAGTTCCAATTGTCGTATTTCCTGAAACTTCATTAGGGTTAAAGCATCCCCAAGGATTTTGAATGAAACAAGTTTCATCTGTTAAATTAGTTATCCTCAGATCTATAGATCCATCATCAAGTAAATCGACTAATAACGGATTAGTGCATGAACTACCAGCATTTGAAGAAATATTAAATCTAAAGTCTGAAACTTTTGTTATATTCTCATTTAATTTAATTCCGAAAACTTCAGATTGTAACTGGCCAATAGAATATGTTTTGGTTGATTCTCCCGAACCTAATGAATTGTATCCAGGTTGGCAATCTGAAGGTAAACAAGTACATTCATAGGGATTTGGAACTGTACAAGAAATAAGATTTTCATCTAAAAGATCCTCAATTGTTACTGAGTTGTCAAAAGCTGAAATTAAAGTAGTTGCAGGTTCATTTTCCATGCTGAAATTTATCCATCCCATAATTGCAGTTCCTGGAATATATGAATCTTCAATATTATGTGATACATTTCCTAATTCAATAGAAGCTGATACTAGGTTTATTGCCAATAGGGCTACTATCAATAGGAATAGATTTTTGTTCATCGTCTCTTTCTTTTATTCAGTATGTAGTATATTATTATTAAAAGTATTATTGCTACAATAATATTTTGTAATCCAAAAAATGGTAAACGGATTACCCTCTCGCAAGCAATTATTTCTGAACCGTTTTCGCAGTATCCTAGGGGGTCGCTATTTGAAGCTCCTGAATTTTCATAATCTGCAGTCCAGGATTTAGTTACAAACTCATCTCCATTTAAACAACTTCCTGAATAAGTGAAAGTGAATGAACATGCTCCAGTTCTTTCTGAACCTGCATCACTACATGCAGCGTTAATTAATGCAGCTTGATCTTCGACACTCCAGATTTCTCCAGTAGGGATTTTCTCTACTGTGTGATTTGAAATTGCTATGCAATTTCCATTATCTCCAGTTGAAGGGGCCCATTGACATCTGCAATCTATAAAGTTTCTACATTCATTTCCAAATAGTTCATTATCTGAACATCCATCAGGGAATTCGTCCAAAAAGGAATCTATTAAGTTTAGAGTTTCTATAGCATCTTCAGGATGTCCGCTGTCCTCCCCGCAAGTTTCTTTTGTCAAATATTGTTCACATCCACCAAATTCAAAATTTGGAGCACACAAATCGTCGTCATTACAAGAATATCCACTTGGGCAGCAAGTTGATCTTGGTTGTTTATTTTGGTCAACACCCTCTAATCTCCTACAATCATCTAATGTATCTTTGAATGCTTCATCTTCTCCCCAATAACTTTTTCCCTCTTCGAGTTCGGAAAAAGCATTTGCTAGGTCTGAAGAAATATCTTGAAAACATGTTGGCGAGTCAAAAAATATGTTAAAACTTGTTGAGGATTCAGAAAATACAGTTCCTTGCGCAGAAATTAATGAAATTAGTGCTATGGTAAAAACTAGTGAAATGAAAATTATTGATTTTGTATTTTTATATTCTGCCATTTTATTCGGAAATTGCCACCCTTAAAGTTGAAGTATGAAAGCCAGGAGTTGCGAATGTACGATCAAAAGTGGCTCCCCCATTTCCAAATTCACAAAATGGAGTAGTTGAATCCTCTTCGAAAAACCAACAAAAATTAATTTCTGAAAAATCTACTGCACTTGGAGTTGCAGGTGCATTAATTACTTGGATGGGACCTACGCCGATGTAATCACAACCTAATGATTGGCTTGTAGGTACTCCGAATGTCTGGGAGGGGCAATTTCCTCCAAGGCATGTAACTTCTTTTGTACATTCATTTTCATTTCCAGTCATTATAGTTTCTGAATCCACAGCATATGAACTTGTTGCATCATAACTAACCTCTCTTCCAAATGATTCTCCATTTATTGGATTATCTATATAAGCTAGTAAGAATTTTGAATTGATTACTAAAATTGTGACGCTTGTTGAATCTGATTCACCTCTGTCGTCAGTAACTGTAAGGAGAATAGTTTTTTGCCCTATGTTATTTTCATCGTCAAATGTATAATCAAAGATGTAGTTTTCTAAGGTATCTGAATTTCCTTCAAAAGTTTCTCCCTCGCCAAAATCCCAAACATAACTAAATCCATCATCAACATCATAACTTTCTTGTTCAAACTTAATTGGACTATTGAAAAAATAGATTTGTTTGTCTATGGGGAATTTTATTAGTGCACTAGGTTTACTATTTTCTTCTATATCTGAAACTACAAGATATTTATCTTCTTCATTAAGATTATCAAGAGTACTAAATTCTAAACCAAGTTCTTCAATTTTAACATTAAAATAATATTCTCCACCTTGCAAATCTCCATCCTCATTACTGCCTGCCCTCCAACTAGTTATTCCCTGTACAGATCCAAAAGAAACAGTTATATCAGGTATTAAAAAATCAAGGAATCCTCCGGTTCTTCTTTTAATTGTAAAGTCTATATCTTTTTCATCAATAGCTACTCCATTAACTCTTAATTTTACTAAACTATTTAGATTAACAAAATTTATTTTTTGATCTCTAAATGCTTCAGACCAATAAGCTCCACTTATTTCTGGATTAACTATTTTACAACATATTTGAATAGGTAGTGTTGAAGAAGCAATTCCTATAGCTGCCTCAGTTTCTGCTGAAAGTCTAACTGTAGTGAATTCATCTGCAGCGCAAGATCCAGAAGAAATAGAATTACAAACTAGGTTGTCGTAACAAATTTCTGTTAAATCCGTATTAATTGTTTCTGGGATAGAAGCTAATCCAGTTTCAGGATTAATTTTTAGAACAATATTATCTCCTGTACATTGTGTTGCATCAGGATCATTATTAGTTGTATCAAAAGTATAATCATAACAAATTCTTTTTCCATTAGAATTTTCAGAAAGAGGTAAAATTGATCCATCGTGATCAATAATAAGAATTGTTTGGCTTAAGTCGCAAAGAGGTGTGAATTCATCGTTGTCATTTGGAGAATCACAATTTGCTTCGCATGTTGCAAAATTAGATCCATCTGTTCTACAGAAATCAAAAAGGCCATTATTATTGTTATCAATTCCATCGGAGCATTGAGGTTCCTCGTTATCATCATTTGGAGAATCACAATTAGGATCACATGTTGCTGAATTAGATCCATCTGTTCTACAGAAATCAAAAAGGTTATTGTTGTTATTGTCTTCTCCATCAGAGCATTCAGGGGCTGGATCTTCATCATCATTTGGATTAGTGCAATCTGGATCATGAGGAATTTCAGAATTATCATTTAAGGAAGCACAACCAGAATCACATGTTGCTGCGTTTGATCCATTACAAAAATCTCTTTTTCCGTCTCCATCATCATCAATACCATTATTACATGTAGCTGTAGTTAATGAAGATGAGCAAGAACATGCTGCAGTTAGATCTGTAGCATCATTATCTCGATTTCTTCCATGACTGGGATAACAATAGCCCCCCACACTCACTACTCCGTAACTAACGGGAACTTCCCATGTACAAGGATTGTTCCAACATCCTGCTTGATAAATACCTCTTCCTAATTGAGCTATAGCATTTCTCTCTACTACCTCTCCGGCAGTACAATAATGATTTTCATCAGGGATATTTGTTCCCCCAATAGTTGAACATAAATCTGAGCATTTACTCCCCATCTGCGATATGTTCTGCACCCATTGTGCCTTAGGAATACCAGGAGTTTCTACAAGTGCATCTATATAACCATCTCCATCATTATCTATGCCGTCTCTACACTCTTGAGCCAGAAGCATGGGACTAAATAGTATTGTTAAAAGTACAGTGCAAATTATTAATCCTCTTTTTAATGTCACCTTATCTATTAAAATAAATTTAAGTATTTAAATACTACCCTCACTATTTTCTGATTATTTTTACTTTAGAGTTTTTCATTTCTTTTTTCCCAACCAATAATATATTATTATTAAAAGTATTATTGCTACAATAATATTTTGTAATCCAAAAAATGGTAAACGGATTACCCTCTCGCAAGCAATTATTTCTGAACCGTTTTCACAGTATCCTAAGGGGTCGCTATTTGAAGCTCCTGAATTTTCATAATCTGCAGTCCAGGATTTAGTTACAAACTCATCTCCATTTAAACAACTTCCTGAATAAGTGAAAGTGAATGAACATGCTCCAGTTCTTTCTGAACCTGCATCACTACATGCAGCGTTAATTAATGCAGCTTGATCTTCGACACTCCAGATTTCTCCAGTAGGGATTTTCTCTACTGTGTGATTTGAAATTGCTATGCAATTTCCATTATCTCCAGTTGAAGGGGCCCATTGACATCTGCAATCTATAAAGTTTCTACATTCATTTCCAAATAGTTCATTATCTGAACATCCATCAGGGAATTCGTCCAAAAAGGAATCTATTAAGTTTAGAGTTTCTATAGCATCTTCAGGATGTCCGCTGTCCTCCCCGCAAGTTTCTTTTGTCAAATATTGTTCACATCCACCAAATTCAAAATTTGGAGCACACAAATCGTCGTCATTACAAGAATATCCACTTGGGCAGCAAGTTGATCTTGGTTGTTTATTTTGGTCAACACCCTCTAATCTCCTACAATCATCTAATGTATCTTTGAATGCTTCATCTTCTCCCCAATAACTTTTTCCCTCTTCGAGTTCGGAAAAAGCATTTGCTAGGTCTGAAGAAATATCTTGAAAACATGTTGGCGAGTCAAAAAATATGTTAAAACTTGTTGAGGATTCAGAAAATACAGTTCCTTGCGCAGAAATTAATGAAATTAGTGCTATGGTAAAAACTAGTGAAATGAAAATTATTGATTTTGTATTTTTATATTCTGCCATTTTATTCGGAAATTGCCACCCTTAAAGTTGAAGTATGAAAGCCAGGAGTTGCGAATGTACGATCAAAAGTGGCTCCCCCATTTCCAAATTCACAAAATGGAGTAGTTGAATCCTCTTCGAAAAACCAACAAAAATTAATTTCTGAAAAATCTACTGCACTTGGAGTTGCAGGTGCATTAATTACTTGGATGGGACCTACGCCGATGTAATCACAACCTAATGATTGGCTTGTAGGTACTCCGAATGTCTGGGAGGGGCAATTTCCTCCAAGGCATGTAACTTCTTTTGTACATTCATTTTCATTTCCAGTCATTATAGTTTCTGAATCCACAGCATATGAACTTGTTGCATCATAACTAACCTCTCTTCCAAATGATTCTCCATTTATTGGATTATCTATATAAGCTAGTAAGAATTTTGAATTGATTACTAAAATTGTGACGCTTGTTGAATCTGATTCACCTCTGTCGTCAGTAACTGTAAGGAGAATAGTTTTTTGCCCTATGTTATTTTCATCGTCAAATGTATAATCAAAGATGTAGTTTTCTAAGGTATCTGAATTTCCTTCAAAAGTTTCTCCCTCGCCAAAATCCCAAACATATGTAAATCCGTCATCAATATCATAACTTTCTTGCTCAAAAGTTATCGGACTATTGAAAAAATAGATTTGTTTGTCTATGGGGAATTTTATTAGTGCTACGGGAGGATCATTATCTGCAACATTTGAAACTGTTAATATTCCATTAGCGTTATTTGATCCATCTAAATTCTTTCTTGAATCCACTGGTTCAGATCCAACAATTTGAGCCGTGAAATAATATTCTCCTCCAGAAAAGGTATCTTCTTCTATATTTTGTCCTGCCACCCAAATAAATTCACCAGTAGTTGTAGTTTGTGCTACTATGTCATTTCCAGTAAATAAATCTCCTAAACAATCAAAAGCTCCATCGCATTTTTCAAATATTTTATATTCAATTTCTTTACCTTCTATATCTACACCATTTATGACTAATTTTACATTGTCAGTTAATCCTATTGTATTCGAGGATATTATTCCTTGGTCATTTAAATCAGACCACAAAGCTAAGTTTAATGAGCTTGTCTCTGTTTTACAACATATTTGATATGGATAGTCTTGATTAGCTCCTGAGAAGATATGTGCATTTGAATTTGAAGATAAACTTACTACTAACCCTTCATCAGAAGAACAACTTCCAGAATTTATAGATCTGCATTCAAGATCTCCATAACAGATAGGAATATTATAATCTGCTGACTCTGAATCTGAGGCATGTGAATTAGTGTTATCGCTCAACCATAAAACTACATTATCGTTATTGGGAAGACAATTATGGGGATTAGAACCTGAAAAATCATTTCCAAAAATCTCAGAAAAACATACCTTTTCATCATAATTATTTTCGCTAAAAAGTTCACCATGAGTATTTGAAGTGCTAAATAATTTGAATATAGTTTGATCAGGTTCGCAATTAGTTGAGGCAGAAATAGGTAAAATTAAAATTAAAATTATTATTATATTAAATAAGAATATTGAATTTATTTTCATTAATTTTTCCTCTTTGTTATTATATGAAAATATTATTTATATATCTTTGGGAATCTTTAAGTTTTGAAATTTTGCAAAGATATTTAAATAAGATATTCTTCCAAATATCAAGATGGTGAAAGTTAGTTTAGAAATAAAGAAAAAAGATCTTTTTGGATTGTCGTTGTTAATAGTTTTATTGAGTGGAGGATTAGTTGTAGCATTTAATTCAGGATACTCTGGAGGAGATCCTCCAGTGTTTGGACATAGTGCTGATGAGTTATTTATAAGGGGAGATACTTCAATGCAAGTTTGGGCAGATAGTGTTGAAGGAAGACTCGATGCTTCTTCTGGTGTAGCAAGTGTTGGTGCTTGTCGAGAGATTAAGTCTGTAATATGGGGATATACAATGAATACCTGCGCATCTGATGAATTTATGAATGGATTCCTATGTAATAATCGACATGATTCGGGTTGTCAGTATTATACTATTAAATGTTGTAAATTAAGTTAGAAATAATTTAATATATTTTCACCAGGTTTTTATCTCCATATGAAAAATCTTAATTTTTTGGATTTTGTGTATGTTGTTAGTGAAGAAGAAATTATTGATTCACTAACATAAATATCTCTATCTCCTACATCAACGGGATTGCACAGTCGATCTATATCTTCTATACAAGTTTCAAAGTTCCAGCTTTCAGGTAAATTTTTTCTTATAAATTCATTTGCTAAAGTTGTATCATTGTTGATTATTTGCTCTCTCATTTGTTCATTGTTTGCTATTATCTCTAATATATATCTTTGTTTTTCATATGCCTGTTCAGAAATATCTGAGGTTTGAACATTTTTTGAAATAATAATTAGAACTGCCCCCATAATTATGAGAATAGCAAAAATAGCCTCAATTATTCTTATGAATCCTTTTTTATTTTTCATTAATCCAGGGAACCTAGGTCTGAAGATATTAATATCTTCTGGACCTACAACTTTAGAGAAGTTCGAAGATTCCCTAGATGCAACCCTCCTAAATTTGATTTTGTTATGCGTTTTCATTCTTGGTATGTATTATTAGATTATTTTGTAGTTATCTTATTCCAATATTAGTATTATTTAATCTTACAAATTAGTATTGAGAGTTAATAAAATATTTTATTATTCTAAAATCATCTCCATGCCTTAATGTTTAATATCCTATTTGTCATAAGTGCATCAGCATTTATAACTCTTATAGGGAAATCCTTACTAACTATATCTACATTATCAGGGATCTTCCCTCTAACACTTAGATCATCAATTATTTGATTGTTTTCATCTCTAAACTCAAATGCAAAATTTTCTACCCCTAGATTTTGTTTTAATGAAGAATAATCATCTTTGTATTCTTCAACAATTAGTACAATATTATCTTCAATAACTATTTTTTCTTCAAGATATGCTCCAAATAAAAAATCTTCATCCTCATTATTACAATTTATTAAAACATTATTATTTAGAAATTCTCCATAATAAATTGTGAACCTTTTTGGATTTATTGGGTCTTGAATAAATCTAAGATCAGTCCCATATTCATCTTCTACATCATTTAAGTTAAAACAAGCTTTATTTGAATCCCCCAAGACAACTGATAATTTTCCAACTTCTTGTTGTGCTCTTTCAAGAATAGCTTTTTGAATTTTTTCTGTAGGAATTTCTTGAGTTGTTTTTAGTGATGAATTTAGAAATGCGAAGACGAAAACAAGGAAACCAATGAACAATACAGTTGCTAAGATCATTTCTATATGTGCTTGTGCTTTATTTGAAGGTATCATCATCTCTTTTATTCTTAAG